>ERZ506887.1519-NODE-1519-length-12185-cov-6.242292_pt1 | contig 12185 bp, 8 predicted proteins | sample MGYA00512905_ERZ506887 | MGnify/ENA metagenome assembly ERZ506887 | reverse complement strand
TAGCCGCCTTCTTTTATCAAGAGCCTCAGATTTCGAAAGATTTCTGAGGCTTTTTTCGTTTTCCTACAGTTTATTTTCGCTGTTTTTTGCTTGATATACGTCATGTAACTATGTTATAAAGTGTTTAAAACATTAAAAAAGCACTGATAATCAGTCTATTACTTGCATATCTCGATTTTTTTTTGTATCTTTGCAATCGATAAGAATAAGGATATCATCCATATATCTGTTTTGTGTATGCTGGTATCCGTTAAGGTATCTAACGGAACTGAGGTGAGCAGCCTATCTTTTTCTCACAAGTTGCCACCGCGAAATCACTGATGTTGTAGTTCAGCTTTTCAGGTTCCATAAAACAAAAAATATGAAGAGAATAACAATGGTATTAGTCAGCATCCTGATGCTGATGATGAAGGTAAGTACAGCGTCGGCTGATACGAATGTAAATGTATCCTCTACTGATGATTTCGATTGGACTCCAGTGATGGAAGCGATTATCCAGGTAGAGAGTGAGGGTAACCCCAAAGCAAAGAGTGGAAGTTCTGTTGGTGTTATGCAGATTACTCCTATCTTAGTGGCAGAGTGTAATGACATTTTGAAGAGACGCAAGAGCAAGAAGCGTTTCACATTGTCTGATAGATTCAGTATTGCGAAGTCTAAGGAGATGTTCCTCCTGATTCAGTCTGTCCACAATCCTCTGAATAGCATCGAGCACGCAATTCGTGCTTGGAATGGTGGAAACCATTATAGTGTGAAGAGAACACAGCGCTATTTTGAGAAGGTCATGAATCTTTTGAAAAAGTAATTGATTTTTGATATGTCCGATCTATCCTTCCAGGATGGATCGGATTTTTGTTTGTTCCCTATACTCATTCTCTTTTCCCACTTTTATTCCAGTTTCTGCTTTTTATCATACTTTTTCTCTATTTTTATCTGCCAAATCACACTTTTTTGCCTTTAAATGTTAAAAACGCGTTAAAAAGATAACTTTTTGCTAGAAATGTTTGGCGGTTAACAAAAAAAGTAGTACCTTTGCACTCGCAATTCAGAAATGAGTTGATAATATCGCGGTGTGGAGCAGTTGGTAGCTCGCCAGGCTCATAACCTGGAGGTCGCATGTTCGAGTCCTGCCGCCGCAACCAAATAAAGGAAGTGATTAATTAATCACTTCCTTTTTTTGTTTTCTTCATATTGTGTTTATCACCTTTTCTCCTCCATTGTTCTTTTTCTCTTATCCCTCTTGATTATCTAGAATTTCTTTAGTTTTCTCATTGATTTCCCTTTCATTTTGCTTTATATTCATTTGAAATCCAACATATTCTATTTTTTAACACTAAATATTTGCGTATATCGAATAAAACCACTACTTTTGCACATTGATAAATTTATGTGCAACTAATAAAATAAAGGAAGGGCTTCGATATGTCAGTATCCAAAACAAGACAAAAACTGGTAGATGTCGCAAGACAACTGTTTGCCAAGAATGGTATAGCCAATACTACAATGAATGATATTGCTGTAGCATCTGGTAAGGGGCGTCGTACGCTTTATACCTATTTCAGTAGAAAGGAAGATGTCTATTATGCAGTCATCGAGTCGGAGTTGGAGCGTCTTTCTGATAAATTGGATGAGGTAGCCAACTGTAAGATGCGTCCTCAGGACAAGATCATAGAATTGATTTACACCCATCTTAGTATGATCAAGGAAACAGTGGTACGTAATGGCAATCTTCGTGCTGAGTTCTTCCGTAACATCTGGATGGTAGAGAAAGCTCGCAAGAACTTTGATGAGGATGAAATCGAAATCTTCCGTCGTGTCTATGCCGAGGGAAAGGAAGATGGGGAATTTGACATCGACAATATTGATTTAGTTGCTGATATTACCCACTATTGTATCAAGGGGCTGGAAGTACCTTTCATTTATGGAAGATTAGGTCATGGTATGAATGTGGAGTCAAGTAAACCGCTGGTTGCAAAGGTTGTTTATGGCGCCTTGGGTAAATCAGGCTTAAAACTTTAAATAAGATATTCATAATAAACTGATTATTAATTAAATAAGAAAGAAATGGGATTATTAACAGGTAAAACTGCCCTTGTAACAGGTGCAGCTCGCGGCATCGGTAAGGCTGTCGCTATGAAATTTGCTTCTGAGGGTGCTAACATCGCATTCACAGACCTCGTACTCAATGATGATATGGCAGCAGGCTTGGAGGCTACTCGCAAGGAGATTGAGGCTCTTGGTGTAACATGCCGCGCATATGCTGGTAATGCTGCTGACTTCGAGGAGACTGAGAAGACCGTTAAGCAGATTCGCGCAGATTTCGGTTCTATCGATATTCTCGTTAACAACGCAGGTATCACTAAGGACGGTTTGATGCTTCGTATGAGTGAGGCTCAGTGGGATGCAGTTTTGAACGTAAACTTGAAGTCTGCCTTCAACTTTATCCACGCTTGTTCTCCTATCATGCTCCGTCAGCGCAGCGGTTCTATCATCAACATGGCTTCTGTTGTTGGTGTTCATGGTAACGCTGGTCAGTGCAACTATGCTGCTTCTAAGGCAGGTATGATCGCTCTCGCCAAGTCTATCGCCCAGGAGCTTGGTCCTAAGGGCGTACGTGCCAACGCTGTAGCTCCCGGCTTCATCGAGACAGCCATGACAGCTCAGCTTCCTGAGGACATCCGCAAGGACTGGATGAAGAAGATTCCTCTCCGTCGCGGTGGTCAGACAGAGGACATCGCCAATGTCTGCCTCTTCCTCGCTTCTGAATTGTCAAGCTACGTAAGCGGTCAGGTTATCCAGATTGACGGTGGCATGAACATGTAATGCTCCGTAACGGAAACTTTTAAGATAATACGCCCTGAGAGGACAAAAGCAAGGATCGGGACCGACTCTTCCTTTTGCCTTCCCAGGGCGTTTTGGCTTATTACGCCAACCAAAGACATCATACACCCCAAGAAATTCATATATCTAACAAACAACACTCTAAAGATGCAAGTAGTCTACGAAGACAATCATATCATCATCGTCAACAAGGCAAGTGGCGAGATAGTACAAGGCGACAAGACCGGTGACAAGCCGCTCTCCGACATCGTGAAGGAATACATAAAGGTGAAGTACGCTAAGCCGGGCAACGTATTCCTTGGCGTGGTGCATCGTCTTGACCGTCCCGTAGGCGGACTTGTTGTCTTTGCCCGCACATCCAAAGCCCTTTCGCGTCTGAACGAGATGTTCCGCACGGGCGACGTGCACAAGACCTACTGGGCTGTTGTCAAGAAACACTCCATCCCTGAGGAGGGCACACTCACCAACTGGCTCGTCCGCAATGAGAAGCAGAACAAGAGTTATGCTTACGACAAGGAGCGCCCGGGAGCCAAGAAAGCCATCCTGAAATACCGTCTGCGTGCCGAGTCGGACAACTATATGCTCCTTGAGGTGACTCTCCTCACCGGTCGTCATCACCAGATACGCTGCCAGCTTGCCCACATGGGCTGCCCCATAAAGGGCGACCTGAAGTACGGAGCGCCGCGCAGCAATCCCGACGGAAGCATCTCGCTGCTCTCGCGCCGCGTAGAATTTGTTCATCCTGTATCGAAAGAACCCATCTGCGTGGAGGCCCCCGTGCCCAACGACCGTCTGTGGCAAGACCTCGCACGCTGACCCTGCCGCTATGTAATATAGCGCGCCCCTCTTAAAACCCATCATAACAACACTATCGGATGAAGCCTGTATTAAAGAAAAGTCTTAAGGTGTTAGCGGCGCTAATAGCCTTGCCGCCAACCCTTCTTCTCATACTCTCCATACTGCTATACGTGCCCGCCGTGCAGAACTGGGCTGTAAAGCAGGTGGCAGCCTATGCTTCTGACGCCATGGACATGAACGTCAGCGTGGAACGTGTGCGCCTACGTTTCCCGCTCGACCTTGGTGTGTACGGCTTCCTTGCCACACAGCCCAACGACTCGCTCAAGGGCGTGACCGACACCATTGCCGATGCACGCCTTCTTGTGGCTGGCGTTAAGCTTATGCCGCTCTTCGATAAGCGGGTTGACGTGAAGCGCGTGGAACTGCTGGACGCCAAGATCAATACGGCACAGTTCGTACCTGCCGCCCGTGTTCGCGGTAGGGTGGGGAGCTTGCGCCTCTGTCCCAGTACTGTAAGGCTTTCCGATTCTGATGTTTCTCTCAGCACGCTGCGTCTTTCGCGTGCCGACATTGACGTGTGCCTTAGCGACACTGTCCCCGAAGACACCACGCAGAGCGAAAACGTATGGCGCATAGCCCTCCAACGGCTGCATGCCGACCATTCCAACGTCACGGTGCACATGCCGGGCGACACGCTGCAAGTGGCTGTCGGACTTGGACGTACGGACGTTACTTCCGTACTTGTCGACCTTGCCAAGAACCAGTATCAGGTGGGTTCGCTCGACTGGCGTGAAGGATCTTTCGCCTATGACAACAACTTTGAGCGTCCGCAGAAAGGCGGACTCGACTATAATCATATCGCACTCTCGCCGTTGGCATTGCGCATCGACTCTCTCTTCTATTCCGACGCAGGACTGAAGATGAGGCTGCGCCGCTGTGCCTTTAAGGAGAAATGCGGCCTTGTGGTGAACGAGATTTCTGGAGCGTTGTCTCTCGATTCCGTCCACGTAAAGCTTCCGTCGCTCTTGCTGCGCACGCCCCATTCGCGCCTGTCAGCCAATATCGACTTCGACTTCAATACGTTTGCCGAGAAAAATCCCGGTCGTCTGAAGGCTAAGATGTATGGCTCCTTCGGCAAGCCCGACCTTCAGCTTTTCCTTGGTTTTATGCCTAAGAACTTCCTTAGGCAGTGGCCGTCGTCACCTCTCTCCATTGAGGGATCGGTTGACGGCAATATGCAGGCAATGAAGATAGACGCCCTGAAGGTGTCGTTGCCCGGTGCCTTCTCCCTTATGGCAAGCGGAAAGATGCAGAATCTTACGGACATCAAGCGTCTGCACGCCGCCATCACTGCAGATGCCCATACCGACGACATCTCCTTCGTCACCGCACTCCTCGCCCCCTCGCTTTCTCGTTCGTTCCGCATTCCGCGTGGCATATCCCTGAAGGGAAATTTCCATGCAGACGGCCCGCGCTATGCCGCTGATTTCACGGCTTCGCAGGGTGGAGGCAGCGTCAAGGGCGACGCCCGCTTCGATATGAAGGGCTATGCTTATCGTGCACGCCTTACTGCCAACTCGTTGCGCCTCGCCAACTTCCTTCCTGACCTTGCCGTTGAGCCTTTCACCGGCGAGCTTACAGCGGAAGGAGCCGGACTCGACTTCCTCTCGCGACGTACGTGGATGGAAGCCAAGGGACGCATACGCCATTTCAGCTATTCCGGTTACGACCTTTCCAATATGAAGCTCGATGCCACCGTACGCGACGGTGTGGGTAAGGCTGTCCTCGACAGTCGCAATCCGCTCCTCAACGGCATCATCGACCTGCGCACGCTTATCAGCAACCGCCGCTTGGACGCAAGGCTTGCCTGCGACCTCCTCAATGCCGACTTCTATAAGATAGGTCTTACGAAGCGTCCTCTCTCCGCATCGCTCATTGCCGACGTCGAGCTTAACAGCAATCTTAAGAACGACCATTCTGCACGCGGCGTCATCGGCAACATTGTCGTGCGCGATTCTGCCCGTGCTTACCGACCGGAGAGTATTTCGCTGAACATCTTCACCCGTCCTGACTCCACCCATGCCGCCGTAACCTGCGGCGACTTCGCCTTGAAGATGGACGGACACGGAGCCATAGAGCACATCATAGACTGTCTTACACGCACCAACGACGAAGCCATGAAGCAGCAGAAGGAGCGATACATCAATCAGTTGCGTCTGCGCGAACGTCTGCCGCAGCTCTCGTTCTATCTGGACGCAGGAAAGGAGAACGTCTTCTCCCGTACCATACGTCATTTCGGTTACGACTATCAGAACGCCTTTGTCGACATGTCGCTCTCCCCCCAGCGTGGCATCAACGGTTCCGTCCGTCTCGACTCGTTGATAGCTTCCGGCATTCAGCTCGACACCGTCCGCCTCTCTTTCAGTTCCGACTCCGTGAAGACGCTGTTCGAGGGACAGGTGCGCAATAACCGCAATAATCCGCAGTATGTGTTCGACGCCCGCTTCCGTGGAGCCTTCCACGAGCAGTCGCTCTATCTCGGCACGCGTGTTTTCGACGCCCGCAACCGACTTGGCGTGGCTTTAGGACTCAGAGCGCAGATGGAGCATAACGGCGTGCGCCTCACGCTCGGCGGCATCGACCCCGTGCTCGGATATAAGGAATTTAAGGTTAACAAGGGCAACTACATCTTCTTCGGCGACGACCAACGCCTGTCTGCCGACATGAAGCTGAGCGCCGACGACGGCATGGGTGTGAAGATTTATTCCAACGACAGCACTGAAGCCCTTCAGGACATCACCGTGGGTCTGACCCGCTTCGACCTTGCCAAGGTGCTGTCCGTCGTGCCCTACGCCCCGAACATCTCCGGAGTGATGAACGGCGACTTCCACGTCGTCAACAATCCCGGCGGCGACTTTACCGTATCGTCTTCCGTCAGCGTGGCGAAGATGTCATACGAGGGCTGTCCTATAGGCAACATCTCGTCCGAGTTCGTGTATATGCCTAAAGACGGCGGCCTCGAACACTATGTTGACGGCACGCTCTCCATGGACGGCAACGAGGTGTGTACGCTCAATGGCACGTACGACTCGCGTGGTGAGGGAATGCTCAACGCTCACATGGATATGTCGCGCACGCCGCTCAATCTCATGAACGGATTCATCCCCGACCGCATCATTGGTTTCAAGGGATATGCCCAGGGCAACGTCACCATAAAGGGAACGCTCTCCCGTCCGCAAGTCAACGGTGAGGTGTTCTTCGATTCTGCCTACGTTGTCAGCGAACCATACGGCGTGCAGATGAGGCTCTGCGACGATCCCGTCACCATCACCGACAGCCATCTGCAGTTCGAGAATTTCCAGATGTTCGCCACCAATGGCAGCCCGCTCACCCTATACGGATCATTCGACTTTGCCGACATGGACGCCATGCGACTCAACCTGCGCATGCGTGCTTCCAACTACCTTCTCATCAACTCGAAGGAGACGGCACGAAGCGAGGCTTACGGCAAGGCTTACGTCAACTTCCTCGGAGCCGTCAACGGTCGGCTTGACGCCCTGCGTATGCGAGGTCGTCTGGACGTGCTCGGCTCTACGGACATCACGTACATCCTGCGCGACTCGCCGCTCTCTTCGGACAACCGCCTCGAAGGACTTGTCACGTTCGTCGACTTCCGCCGACCCGAGCAGACCACCGTGCAGCGTCCGCCCATCAACGGACTCAACATGGACCTCACCGTCAGCATCGACGAAGGAGCACACGTGCTCTGTGCACTTAACACCGACAAGTCTAACTACGTTGACATCATCGGTGGCGGCGACCTGCGCATGCTCTACAACGCTTCCGACGGGCTGAGCCTTTACGGACGCTATACGATAGGCAGCGGCGAGATGAAGTATTCGCTGCCCGTCATCCCGCTCAAGACGTTCAACATCAATGAGGGAGGTTACGTTGAGTTCTTCGGCGACCCGATGAACCCGCGCCTTAACATCACCGCCACGGAAAGCACCAAGGCCACGGTCACAACGGACGGAGGATCAGGACGTAGCGTGGCGTTCGAGTGTGGCGTTGAACTCACGAAGACGCTTAACGATATGGGTCTGCAGTTTATTATTGATGCCCCTGACGACCAGCAGATTCACAATGAGCTGATGACCATGTCGGCGGAAAACCGCGGAAAGATAGCCGTGACAATGCTCACCACGGGCATGTATCTCTCCGACGGCAATCCCAACTCGCTCTCCGTGAACAGCGCCCTCAGCGCCTTCCTCAACTCGCAGATCAATGCCATATCGGGCAACGCCCTGCGCACCCTCGACCTCTCCTTCGGCATGGACAACACCATGCTCGGATCCGGTCAGATGCATACAGACTATTCCTTCAAGTTCGCCAAGCGATTCTGGAATAATCGTCTGCGCATCGTCATCGGTGGCAAGGTGTCGAGTGGAGCAGAGGTGGAGAACCAGAACGAGACGTTCTTCGACAACGTCACCTTCGAGTATCGCCTCTCGGCTAACTCAAACAAGTATCTGAAGTTCTTCTACGACCGCGACTCCTATGACTGGCTCGAGGGCTACATAGAGCAGTTCGGCGCTGGTTTTATGTGGCGCCGCAAGCTCCAGCACTTCAAGGACATCTTCCGCTTCAAGAAGGAGAAGAGCATCATCGACATGTTCCCCGTCGACACCACAAAGCAGAAACGACCTGCCACAGAAGTAAAATAATAATAAAGGAAAGACGATGAAACTATACAAGTATATATTTGTCATACTCGCACTTGCGCTCCTTGCAGCCTGCTCCACCACCACCTCGGTGCCGGAGGACGACCAGCTGTTCATCGGACTCAAGACCACCAAGTATGTCGACTATGAACCATCCGACCACTTCAATGCCACACGTGAGGAGGTGGAGGCAGCCCTTGCCACCGAACCCAACGGCGCCTTCTTCGGCAGCAGCTCCATACGTCTGTTGCCATACCGCCTGTGGATATATAATGCCTTCTACGATTCGGACACACGCTTCTCCAAGTGGGTGAGAAAGACGTTCGGCAAGGCTCCGGTGCTTATGAGTGGCGTCAATCCGAGGCTTCGTGCACAGGTGGCCACCGAACTGCTGCGTTCGCACGGCTATTTCAGCGGCTACGTAGGCTATGACGTCCTCACGCAGAACAATCCCAAGAAGGCGAAGGTGGCTTACACCGTCAATCTCGGCGAGCTGCATACCATTGACACGCTCGACTACGTCAACTTCCCTAAGACGGCGCAGGCGCTTATCGACTCCACCCGTACCGAGGCGCTGGTCAGGAACGGTTCGCCCTTCGACGTCTCCACCCTTGACGCCGAGCGCACCCGTGTGTCGACGTTGCTCCGCAATAACGGCTACTTCTATTATCAGCCCGACTATGCCACTTACCTTGCTGACACCATCGCCGAGCCGGGTAAGGCACAGCTCCGCCTCCATTACGCCGACAGCCTGCCGTCGCTCGTGTCGCGCCAGTGGTATGTGGGACGCATCAACTTAGAGATGCGCCGCTCTGCCATGCAGGAGCTTGCTGACACCGTGCGCCGCCGCAACTACACGATGATCTATTCCGGCAAGCGTCCGCCCATACGCCGCTCCGCCATCACACGCGACCTCAAACTGCGTCCGCGCCAGCTCTACAGCTACGCCAATTACCAGCAGTCCATCAATACGCTCACCGCAAAGGGACTCTTCTCACGAGTCGACCTCTCCTTTGCGCCGCGCGACACCACCCCCACCTGCGACACCCTCGATATGACCATCAACTGCGTCTTCGACAAACCCTACGACATCTACCTCGAAACCAACGTCGTGGGCAAGACCACGGGACGCGTCGGACCGGGCGTCATCCTCGGTCTTACCAAGCGCAACGCCTTCCGAGGAGGCGAGAAGTTGTCCGTAAACCTGAAGGGATCATACGAATGGCAGACCGGACACCGTGCCGACGGCACCAGCTCAAAGTTTAATTCGTACGAGTATGGTGCCGACGTAAACGTAGAGATTCCGCGTCTGCTGTTCATCGACCGCTTCCTTAGCAAGATGCGTCACAAGCGTCGTCGTCAGGGCAAGGTGGTCAAGCCGTACTATTCCACCCCCAACACCCTCTTCAAGGCTTCCAGCAACGTGCTCAACCGTTCCGGCTTCTTCAAGCGCCACATCGTCTCCGGTGAGCTTACCTACACCGTTCAGCCCAACGCCACGACGATGCACCAGTTCTCGCCGCTCATCCTCCAGTATGAGTATATGCGTGACCAGACCGACGCCTTCAAGGAAATCCTGAAGCAGAGTCCGTACCTCACCGTGTCGATGGCAGACCAGTTCGTACCCAAGATGCGCTATACGTTCACGCTCCAGTCGCCATCGTCATACCGCAATCCCATCTATTGGCAGACCACGGTCAGCGAGGCGTCCAACATTCTCTCCCTTGGCTATATGGCTGCGGGACGTAAGTGGAGCGAGAAGGGCAAGAACATGTTTAAGAATCCCTACGCACAGTTCGTGAAGATAGAGACTGACCTGCGCAAGACATGGCAGGTGGCAGACCACGCCCAGCTCGTGGCGCACATCAATGGCGGCATCATCTGGTCATACGGCAACTCCCAGAGTTCGCCTTACAGCGAGCAGTTCTATGTGGGCGGTGCCAACAGCATCCGTGCCTTTAATGTGCGCAGCATCGGACCGGGCCGATATTACACAAATCAGTCGCGCCTTTCCTACCTGGACCAGACGGGCGACATAAAGCTGCAAGCCAACGTGGAGTTTCGTCCGCGCATCTTCGGCAATCTCTATGGAGCCGTCTTCCTCGATGCCGGCAACGTGTGGGCGATGCGTGACGACGGCTATCGTGCAGGATCGAAATTTAACATAAAGAACATATTCAAGGAGACGGCGTTAGGCACGGGCATCGGCGTGCGTTACGACCTCGACTTCTTCGTGCTGCGTCTCGACTGGGGCATCGGTCTGCACCTCCCCTACAAGAGCGGTTTCTATAATATGCCAAGCTTCGGCGACTCGCAAAGTCTGCACTTCGCCATCGGCTATCCGTTCTGACCCTCCCCTTATACAAACAAAGCAAAACAGGCTGTTACTCTTTGCAAAGTAACAGCCTGTTTTGCTTTCATTTCCTATTCGTTTTTTAGAACATCTTCTCAGGATAAACGCCGTCGTCGGCAAGCTTCTGGAACTTAGCCACTACGTCCGGACGATCCTCAGGATATGTCACGCCGAACCACTTGCTTGTGGTGTCGAGCACCTCGCATGTAGCAGTGCCGTCGTGGATGAGCTTGTCCACCATCAATGGGATGAAGAACTCGCTCTTGAGGTTCTCCATGTTCTTCGGGTCAGAGAGGAACTCCTTGAAGTAAGCCTCGCTGTGCTGGAAGTAGTCAGGTGTGAAGCCCCAGAAGTTCATTGATACCGGAGTGGTGTCAGGGATAGCCACCCATGTCTCGCCGTCGTCAGCCAGATACTTCACCACGCCGTCGAAGCGCTGAATCTTGGTGCGCTCCACGACAGAAGTAAGGTGGTGGTGCTCGTCGTTCTCGCATACGCCACGGCTTACTGTGCCGCTTTCTGAAAGCGTGTTGCCGACGCGGAATCCCACCATGGCATACTTGCCGGTTGAACCCTCAGGCAGCTCGCTGAGCCACTTGCCCATCACACGGAATGCGTCACGATCGTAGAAGTCGTCGCAGTTGAGCACGGCGAAAGGCTCGTTGATAACCTTGGCGCCCATCATGAGAGCGTGGTTCGTTCCCCAAGGCTTTGTGCGTCCCTCCGGGCATGTGAATCCTTCGGGGAGAGCGTCGATGCTCTGGAACACCAGCTCGCACGGGATGTGACCCTCATACTTAGAGAGCACGATACGACGGAAGTCGTCCTCAAAGTCCTTGCGGATTACGAAGACCAGCTTGCCGAAGCCAGCGTTGATGGCGTCGTAGATGCTGTAGTCCATGATGGTCTCGCCGTGAGGGCCGAGCTCGTCCAGCTGCTTGAGGCCGCCGTAACGGCTGCCCATTCCTGCTGCGAGGAGGAAAAGTGTTGGTTTCATATTTATTGATTTTTGTTTATATGATTATAAAGATATACAAAAGTAACAATTATCAGCGAAATAATAGAGGTTTTGCCGTAAAAAATACTATCTTCTTTTCTTCAAATAATTGAAGGGCTTCTTTCTATCTCTGTTTTGTCTTCTTATCAAAAAATATGTACTTCATGTCTTCCTGTCAAAAAACATGTTCTTCATGTCTTCTTGTCTAAAAAACACGTCTTCATGTCTTGTCATGCAAATATCGTACAAAAGAGTAAAAACATGTTACAAAATAAAAATTGATTATAGAGTTCTGGGTTGCTGTTTTTATGGTGTTTTGCTGTGCAAACAGCACCCACACTTAACAATAAAGCCTCTTTTACAGCCCGATAGTGCCACTATCAAAGTGTAAAAGAGGCTTTATTGTATGGCGATAGTGGCAGTATTATAGTGTAAAAGTGGCTCTATAGCAGAGAAAAAGTGGCTCGTTTGCGAGTCT
>ERZ506887.1513-NODE-1513-length-12228-cov-3.549413_pt1 | contig 12228 bp, 8 predicted proteins | sample MGYA00512905_ERZ506887 | MGnify/ENA metagenome assembly ERZ506887 | reverse complement strand
AGCAGTGACTGGAGTTCAGACGTGTGCTCTTCCGATCTTCCATATACTCCTGCAACTTTATCCAGAACTTTCATTGCCTCCGTTACGATCTCCGGACCAATTCCGTCTCCCTTAATCACACCAATTTTAAGATTCATCGTTCTTCTTCCTTCCTTCGGTAAAAATCTATAAAAATAATATTATCGTATTTTTATGCATGTTTCAAGACTTTAATTGGCTAAATTGACAAATTGCTACATTTTACCTACTTAAAAAACGCTTTTTATAATATTTCTTGTACACTTTGATGATTGATTGCTATAAAAAAATGCGGAACACATTATTTCCATGTGTTCCACATTTTTTATGCATGATATTTTGCTGTTTCAAGAATCCGGTTCGCATTTTCCACACGCTCTTTCGATGGCGGATCAATGCCTTCCAGCCGATATGGGATTCCCAGTTCTTTCCATTTATATACACCAAGTGTATGATATGGAAGAACCTCAACTTTCTCTACGTTATCAAGTGTTTCTATAAAGTCATGAAGTCTGTGCAGATACTCGTCTTTATCGCTTCTTTCCGGAACCAGGACGTGACGGATCCAGACTGGTTTTCCGGTATCAGAAAGATACCTTGCCATATCAAGAATATTCTTATTCGTCTGTCCGGTAAGGATCTTATGCTGTTCGTCATCAATATGCTTGATATCTAGCATCACAAGATCTGTCACCTTCATAAGTTCCTGGAATTTACTGAAGAATGGCTCTTCTCTTGTAAATGGATTCCCGCAGGTATCCAGTGTCGTGTTGATTCCTCTTTCTTTGGCTTTCTGGAACAACTCCAGCAGAAAATCGATCTGCAGAAGCGGTTCGCCTCCACTGACGGTAATACCGCCCTTACTTCCCCAGTAAGTGCGGTATTTCCAGGCTTTATCAATCAGTTCATCTGCTGTGTAGAGAGTCCCTGAATTCATGTTCCATGTGTCCGGGTTATGACAGAACTGGCAGCGCATTGCACAGCCGGTCGTAAATATCAGATACCGGACACCTGGACCGTCAACGGAGCCGAAACTTTCCAGAGAATGAATATATCCTTTGGTCATAGTTTTGCTCCTTTTCTTATTTATTACATGTACTCCGCCATGCGTAGCTCGATTCCGCTTTGCTTCATCTCGCTGACGGCTGTCGCCGTATATCATCTGATCCAGATATCATAATTCAAGCAAGCTTGATTATAACATCTGTCTCATCTGATGCATGGCTCATAGTTTTTACATATGATCGTGGCAAGTTCTTGCGATAACGTCTAACTGCTGTTCGCGGGTCAGGTCGATGAACTTAACTGCGTATCCAGATACACGGATTGTGAAGTTAGCGTATTCTGGCTTTTCTGGATGTTCCATAGCATCCTTTAGCTTATCAATACCAAATACGTTTACGTTGAGGTGATGTGCACCTTGAGAGAAGTAACCATCTAATACATTTACAAGCTGCTTCTTCTGTTCGTCTTCTGTATGACCTAATGCACTTGGAGAGATTGTCTGTGTATTTGAGATACCATCCAATGCATATTCATATGGAACTTTGGCAACAGAGTTCAAAGATGCAAGCAGTCCATTCTTTTCTGCACCATATGCTGGGTTAGCACCTGGTGAGAATGGAGCATATGCTTCTCTTCCATCAGGTAGAGCACCTGTAGCCTTGCCATAAACAACGTTAGATGTGATTGTAAGGATAGATGTTGTTGGTTCGGAATTTCTGTATGTGTGATATTTTTCAATCTTATGCATGAATTCCTTGAGTAACCATACAGCGATTTCATCTGCACGATCATCATCGTTTCCGTATCTTGGGAAGTCGCCTTCAATCTTGTAGTCAACAACTAAACCAGATTCATCACGAACTGTCTTAACCTTTGCATACTTGATTGCACTTAAGGAGTCTACAACGTGTGAGAATCCAGCAATACCAGTAGCAAATGTTCTCTTAACATCTGTATCAATAAGAGCCATCTCTGCTGCTTCATAGTAGTACTTGTCATGCATATACTGGATAAGGTTAAGTGTATTAACATAAAGATCAGCTAACCAATCCATCATAGCATCAAACTTATCAACAACTTCATCATAATCAAGATATTCTGAAGTAACTGGCTTGTAAGCAGGACCAACCTGTTCTCTGTTCTTAACATCTACACCACCATTGATAGCGTAAAGTAAGCACTTAGCAAGGTTTGCTCTAGCTCCGAAGAACTGCATTTCTTTACCAACTCTCATGGAAGATACACAACAAGCAATTGCGTAATCATCACCATGTGTTACTCTCATTAAGTCATCATTTTCGTACTGAATAGAAGAAGAAATGATGGACATCTTAGCACAGTATTTCTTCCAGGCAAGTGGTAATCTTGTAGACCAGAGAACTGTTAAGTTTGGTTCTGGAGCGGCACCTAAGTTTTCTAATGTGTGTAAGTAACGGAATGACATCTTTGTTACTAATGGACGTCCGTCAATACCAACACCACCAAGAGATTCTGTTACCCATACTGGATCACCAGCGAAAATGCTGTTGTATTCAGGTGTACGAGCGAATTTAACACAACGTAATTTCATAATGAAGTGGTCAACAAATTCCTGAATCTGTTCTTCTGTAAATGTTCCGTTCTTTAAGTCTCTCTGAGCATATACATCTAAGAATGTAGATGTACGTCCAAGGGACATAGCTGCACCATTCTGTTCCTTAACTGCTGCTAAGTATCCGAAGTATACAGCCTGAATAGCTTCCTGAACATTTGAAGCTGGTTTTGTAATGTCACATCCGTAGATTTCAGCTAATTTAGCAAGCTCTTTTAAAGCCTTGATCTGTTCGGAATATTCTTCACGGTCACGAATTACTTCAGGAGTCATTACTTCAGGAGTTCCAGCTTTCTGAGCTTCCTTGTCTTCGATCAGACGATCAATACCATATAAAGCTACACGACGGTAGTCACCGATGATACGTCCACGTCCGTAAGCATCTGGAAGACCTGTGATAACATGGCTTGAACGGCAAGCTCTCATTTCAGGTGTGTAAGCATCGAATACACCTGCATTGTGTGTTTTTCTGTGTGTTGTGAAGAATTCAACAACTTCTGGATCTACTTCGTATCCATTATCTTCACAAGCTTTCATAGCCATACGAATACCACCGTAAGGCTGCATAGAACGCTTAAAAGGCTTATCTGTCTGGAAACCAACGATTGTTTCTTTGCTCTTGTCTAAGTATCCAGCACCGTGGGATGTAATAGTAGATACAACCTTTGTATCCATATCAAGAACGCCGCCTGCTTCACGTTCCTTCTTAGTTAAATCCATTACCATAGCCCATAAGTCTTTTGTGTTCTGTGTAGGTCCTGCTAAGAATGCTTCATCTCCTTCATAAACTTCATAGTTTTTCTGGATGAAATCTCTTACGTTAACTTCTTTTTCCCAAGCTCCACCTACAAAATCTTTCCATTCTGGTCTCATTTTTGTACATGCCTCCTATTTATAATTGAAATATTGTTAAGTACCGCCTGTAAGGGGATACCTTGTTTCTATGACTCCATTATAAGATAATCATTTCCCGTCGTCAAGACAAGGAATGTACTTTTTTGTATACAAAATACAACTTAATACAATTTAAAAATGTATGACACGAAATGGACAAAATTTTATTGGGAAATTGTAAAATAATTTACAATTTCATAAGAAAGAAGGAAGTACATTGGTCCTAAAATCACGCCGGAAATTCCAAATAACTGAATTCCCGCATAAATGGCAATTAAAATTAAAATAGAAGGAATGCCAAACTTAGAACCAATGAGCCGGGGTTCTAAAAATTCCCGGCTTAGGGCAGTCACCAGATACAAAGTCAGATACACGGCAGAGTAGTAGAAATCCGCCTGGATCAGATGAAAAATACCACAGGGAATAAACACACATCCCGTTCCCAGAAAAGGCATGGCATCCAGAAGTCCGATCAAAATACCCAGCAGGAGGGCGTAAGGATTTTTCAAGACCAGCAGTCCAAGTACAGAAAGAACACAGATCACCAATAAAATGATTAACTGGGCTTTTAGGTAGGTACCAATAAGCTGTTTGGAATCTTGATAGATTTTTCGAAAAAAATCGTAAAAGGAACTGGATTTTACTATCTCTTTAATAGTTTCAAAATCCTTCAGCCATAAGATGAAGGACACAAAAATAAGAAAGCAGACAGTGATCAGAGTGATTGCAATCTTCACATAAGAAAAAGACTGTACAAAAATTTTAGAACCCAGATTACTCTGCATATTTCCAAGAAAATTCTGAAAAGAGGACATCAGAGTAGTTTCAATATAGGCGGCCTGAATTCCAGTGAGATTTTCGATGGACAAACAGGCAGAGGAAAGGCAGCAGTGAAGGCTGTTTTCATAATAAGAAAGATTGCCGCTTAGAGATTTTATTTCTTTGAAAAGTGTTCTGCCTAGAAAGAACAAGGCAGTACTGCTTAACAGGAAAAAGAGAAGAATAAATATAACACCTAGCAGAGTAGGTGAAACATGAATACGTTTTGTATGTTTTTGAAACCATGGATACAAAAACAGGGCAAGGACAGCACTAATAAGGAAAGGAAAAATCAGAGGAAAAATAAATTTAAATAGAATATATACAATAAGAAGTGTTGCCAAAGTAATGATTGGCTTATAAAATGTTTTTACCTGCATAATCTACCTCCCAATAAAAAGCTGTTAAAGATAGTGTTTGCAGGTAAAAATATTTTATTCATCACCATAGAAAGTTCCAAAGGGTAGTTGCTATAGTTTAGAAAGAAAACGGGAAAATGCCGGATTTTTAGGGAATGCGGTAAATTCCATGAATGTTTTAGTCACCGGGTGCAGGAAAGCCAGACGATGGGAGCATAGGCATAAGAAGGGGCTTGGAAGTCCTCCGTATTTTGTGTCTCCCAGAAGAGGGGCCTTCTGATTTGCCATCTGCACACGAATCTGGTGATGGCGTCCGGTTTTCAATGTGATTTTTACAAATGCCTGAGTATCCTGAATCTGTAATGTCTGATAATGCAGCTCTGCTTTTTGGGCATTGGTTTTGTGGCAGGCTTCGGCATGGGCAGGATCAATCACAAAAGACTGGTTCTGCCTGCCATCACGAACTAAATAATCAATCAGAGTCTGCTCTGGAATGGCAGGGGCCGGTGAAGTAATGGCCAGGTATTCCTTTTCCAGAGTATGGCTATCTAACTGTGATGTAAGGCAGGCGGCAGCTTCCGGGGTTCTGGCAAAGAGAACCAGTCCCTCCACCGGCTGGTCTAAACGGTTGATTATGGCAAGATAGGGGCTGGCAGAGGAAGACACATAGGTTTTTAAAATGCTTTCTAAGTCCTTTTGGGCAACCTGCCTTGTCTGCACAGCCAGTCCTGACGGTTTATGGCATACTAGAACAGCATTGTCTTCATATACGATAAACTCTTTTGGAGATTGTGTTTTTCTTTGTAATTGTTTCAAAATCAGACTCCTCTAAATCCTGGTGGTCCACTGGCTGCAATCCCACACATCGGTGGCAAGACCTTCGTAAAACTCAGGCTCATGGCATACCATCAAGATACTGCCTTTATATTCGGAAAGGGCACGTTTTAATTCCGTCTTTGCATCCACATCAAGATGGTTGGTAGGCTCGTCCAGCACAAGAATATTAGTTTCGCGGTTGATCAATTTACAAAGACGTACCTTTGCCTGCTCCCCGCCACTTAGAACCTTTACTTTACTTTCAATGTGCTTTGTGGTAAGTCCGCATTTTGCCAGGGCAGAACGAACTTCATATTGGGAATAAGAAGGAAATTCCTGCCAGATTTCTTCCAGACAACTGGTTTCAATTCCCTTTGGAGTTTCCTGTTCAAAGTAGCCGATACTTAAATAGTCTCCCAGAACCACCTTGCCGGAAAGCGGTTTGATCAATCCTAAGATGCTTTTTAAAAGGGTAGATTTACCGATTCCGTTGGCACCGGTAAGAACCAGTTTTTCTCCACGTTCCATGCGCAAATTTAAAGGAGAAGACAGAGCTTCTTCATATCCGATGACTAAATCTGTGGTTTCAAATATGTATCTGCCCGGAGTACGTGCAGTTTTAAAATGAAATTCCGGTTTTGGTTTTTCCTGGGCAAGTTCAATGAGATCCATTTTATCCAGCTTTTTCTGCCGGGACATGGCCATATTTCTTGTGGAGACTCTTGCCTTGTTTCGTGCCACAAAGTCTTTTAGATCAGCTATTTCCTGCTGCTGTCTGTTGTAGGCAGCTTCTAACTGTGCCTTTTTCATGGCATACACTTCCTGAAATTTATCATAGTCTCCCACATATCTTGTGAGCTGCTGGTTATCCATATGATAAATTAAGTTAATTACACTGTTTAAAAACGGAATGTCATGAGAAATTAAAATGAATGCATTTTCATAATCATTCAGATACCGCTTCAGCCATTCAATATGTTCGGCATCTAAGTAGTTGGTAGGCTCATCCAGCAGGAGAATATCCGGCTTCTGTAATAATAGCTTTCCCAATAATACTTTGGTACGCTGACCGCCGCTTAAATCAGTAACATCCTTGTCCAGACCTAAATCCAGAAGACCTAAGGCTCTGGCTACTTCTTCTACTTTGGCGTCAATCACATAGAAATCACGAAGGGTTAAAGTAGTCTGAATAGTGCCAAGTTCTTCCATATATGCTTCCAGTTCTGTTTCTGAGGCATCCCCCATCTTATCGCAGATATCGTTCATTTTCTGTTCCAGTTCAAACAGGTCGGAAAAAGCTGCTTTTAACACATCGCCAATGGTCATTCCCTTCTCAAGTGCGGTGTGCTGGTCTAAATAGCCTATTTGAATGTTTTTTGCCCATTCGATCTTGCCTTCGTCCGGTGCTAAGGTTCCGGTAATAATGTTCATAAAGGTAGATTTTCCTTCGCCATTGGCTCCGATCAGTCCAATGTGTTCACCTTTTAACAGGCGGAAGGATACATCATTAAAGATAGCTCTGTCACCAAAGCCATGGGATAAGTGTTCTACATTTAAAATACTCATGAAACATCTCCTTTTTATCTTTAAAAAAGAAAAGGAGCAAAACTCCTTTTCTTCTCAATTTTTTCTATTTAAAATATCAAAATTAAATATCAGCTAAACGCTGCAGTGCATTGCCTGGAATAATTAATTTATAGTGTTCTTCACAGTAAGCTTCCACCGCAGGTGCATATTTTTCAGGTGAAGCATACTCAGAAAGAATATTACATACCTTATTAAACTCTGCCGGAGAATGATCTGATTTGCGAAGGAACAACAGGTATTTCCTGGTTTCTGGATTCTTATACAGTGTATTGTGACCCTGATAAAAGCCTTTTAATACCTTGGCAATTCGTGTGGCAGAATCTAAAGAGTCTACGAAAAACATTCTTGTAAGATCCATTGGTGCCACAGAAACTTCCACCGGCTCTTTTTCCTTTGCGGCGGCAATAGTTTCCGGTAAAGGAATAAATTCTCGGGAATTCTTCTGGGTATTATCCGTTTTTTCCTCGTGAAGTTTTTTGAACAGGTCAAGAATGTCATCTGCGCCTTCGGCAAAGGTGTTTACAGCATTTTCTAATTCACTGGCAGCACTGTCATTTGCCGGTGCAAATTTGGAAAATCTGGTATCTAGTTCATCTGGATCTTCTACCTTGGTAATGATTAAAATAATACAATCAGGTGATAAAGGGATTGCTTCTATCATAAGAGGAATATCTTCCGCTTCAAAACCAAATTCGTAGGAAGCCTGCTGCATCATATCACGAAAAAGTGATTTTGCTTTCTCGGTTCCGTAAGCAAGTTCACTTAGTTTTAACTGGCGGTCAGCTAAATCTTCTTTGGTTAAAGTGCATCTGATTTGATTATCGCTTACTTTTTCAATTTTCATTATTCTCACTTCCTCACTCTGTTAAACAAATATATTGTTATATCAATAGTATATCAAAAATATCAAAAATGTCTACTAATTTTAGTAAACAAAGTATATCCAATATAGCTTGTGAAGTCAATAGAAGATTTAAACCAAAAATCTAAAAAAAGAATAAAATGACGCTTCTGTAAATCTTTTACAATATGCAGAAAAATCAAAATGGGAAATTCAGCATTATTCATATTGTGAAAAAAAGATTAGGAAATATATGACAAAGTTGCTAAAATGCTATTGCAAATGGACACATTTTATGTTTATAATTTCCATACGAGGTAAGTGGTTCCGTATAGAAAGGAGGAGAGCAGACGAAGACAGGAATCATTCTATTTCAAAAGTATAAGCTGTTAGAACGAACAGGTGAAGGTAATGGAAGTGAAGTATATGTGGCAGAGCATATCAGACTTCATGCCTTAAGAGCAGTCAAATGTGTTGACAAAGCAAAATTTCCCTATGAAAAACTGGTGAAAGAAGTTGTTTATCTGAAAAGTCTAAGCCACCCTGGGATTCCGGTCATTTATGACGTGGAGGAAGATCAGAAGTATTTTTACATCATTGAAGAATACGTGCAGGGTGAATCTTTAAAATCTATGTTAGACAGACATAAAAAATTCTCTTTGGAGGAAATTGTGGCATATGGAATTCAGTTGTGCGAGGTACTCTGTTATCTTCACGGGCAGAAACCATATCCGATTCTTCACTCCGATATTACCCCGGCAAATATTATAATTAAAAATAATAAATTAAAACTGATAGATTTTGGAAATTCGGTTCAAATTACAGGAAGGGAGCAGAAAAAAGATGTATATGGGACCAGTGGCTATATGGCACCGGAAAGCAGGAAGGAAATTTCTTATAATGTGAGGGCAGATATATATGGGGCTTGTGCAGTGCTGCAGGAAATGTATCAGGAAATGGCACTGGAAAAAGTTACACTGAAATTCACAAGAAAACGGGAAAAATTAAGACAGATTATTAAAAAAGGGCTTTGGCAGGAGGTTGATAAAAGGTATGAAGATATCTGGGAAATGCTGAAAAAACTTAAAGAATTACAAGTAGCGGAAACAGGAAAGCTTATCTCGGGAAAAGAAAGAAAACATATGGGAATGACCGTTGGCTGCGTGGGAATTACGCCCATGGCAGGAGTTACTACCCTGGTGTTTAAACTGCCACAGGCCCTTCAGAAACAAGGAAAAAATACTGCTTTGATAGAACTGGGAGAAAAAAGAGATTTTGGAAAATGGAAAATCTGGCAGCAGGAACAGGGCAGATATATTGAAACTATACGTTATGGTTTCCGATGTGGAGGAATGGATTATTACCCTAAAGCAGACAACAATGTTCTGCTGTATGTGATGAATGTAGGTTATGAAGTGATTGTAATGGATTTCGGCTGTTTAGAAGACAAAATTGTAAATGATTTCAAAGCATGTAATAAAAAGATTATACTGGGAAATTACAGTGTGTGGAATTATGAGCAGTCCATTCGAAAAATAGAAATGGTCACAGAGGATGTGATCACCCGAGAATGGAGATACGCAACTCTTTGCAGTGATAAGAAAATTTGCACTATGTTGGAAAATAAGCTGGGGATTCAGATACAATATTTGCTGTATCCCAAAAACAGGACAATATATGAAGGACTGATAAAAGATATTACAGACAGCAATAACAGGAAGTTTCTTTCTTTTTAAAATTTTATTTCATCTGTTTGAAAGTTACCAGGTAAAATAGCATATCACATAAAAAATTTACAAAGTAACTTTGCAATAGCATCTGCTTTGCAGCTGGCAGAACGGTAGTACAGGCACCGGTCAAATTAGGGGATACCCGCATATGGACAAAAGCCGGTGCCTGAATATAATCCATGGTAATAGTAAGTCAGAATAAGGATTTTTCTACTGTTTGTTTTTAGAGCAAGAGTGAAACAGCCTGTTCATTAATCCGTCCATCAGAGCAGAAAATACAACCACTATTATAAGGAAAGAAAGTATTCCTATTAAATAAGGAAGGTTTGGCAAAAATAAGCAGAAAAGACATATAATAAAAAGCTGGTATACATACATTGGATAACTGATTTTCCCCAAATAGGAAAAAGCAGAAAAATGAAACAGCCTACTGCTATAAGTAATATCGGAAAATGCCAAAGTGATGCCTGCAAACAGCAGGAAAATAAAGTAAAAATCATACTGGGTATCTGCAAAGTAAGCAGAACCTGCCAGTACGCCTGCAAACAGTGACAGTTCCAGCAAAGTAAGAAAAATCTTTAGATATTTTGGAAGCTGTATGTTCTGGTCTTTCAGATATTTGCTAAGTGCATAGGAAAGAGCGCCAAGGCTCATGGCGGCAAAACCTCTGGTCAGAGCATCAGAAAGGTGAAGCAGCTGGTTTCCACCCCATACATCTATATGTCCTGTGTTGGCAGAAAAGAAACTGTATGTGACAAGTATCGACAGAGGGGCGATGATTGTCAGATATAATTTCTCATAATGGTAAGCACAGGCATATAAGAAGAAGCCGGCAATGATCAAAGCGGAAAGATACCAGGTAGGGTAGTTGAGCAGACCAAAGCATTTCAAGCCGGAAGCATGGAGAAAAAGAAGCTCAAAACAGTAATTGCATAAGTTTTTCAGACTTGAAAGCAAACTTGTACCTCCTGCCAGTGAAGAGGTGATGAACAGCAGGAAAAAGGCAGCAAGATAATGAGGGTACAGCTTTTTCATTCTTTGAAGTGTAAAGCGAAATGGTGATACTTTTTTGGAAGCGGCGGCTTTCATGATCATAAATCCTGACACTAAAAAGAAAAATTCTGTTCCAATATATGCACCGGAAAAATAAGGTGCGGAATGGAAATAGGAATTGCTAAAGTGCATGATGGCAATAGCACAGATAAAGAGAAAGCGCAAAACTTCGATTTCCTGATTTCGTGTAATTTTTTTGTTTTTTTCCATGAATAATACTCCCTTCATTATTACGATCCATAAACTTTTATGATAATATCATGTTTTGAACATATTGGCAATTAGCAGAAAAAACCTTTCGGTTTCACATTGATAAGCACAAACAAGTGTGTTACTATAGCATAGATGGATGAATTGTAACAAAATTTTACGAGGAACCAGAAAGTCTGGGATGTGGAGGTAAAAATGCGTAAGAAAAAGGGAAGTGTAGTGCTGGGAATAGTGCTTTTAATGGCAGTAGTGGCTGCAGGAATTGCAGGATTTCTACTGGCAAAAAAATATATGCCAAGCAGAGAAATGGCGGATTTACAGGAATATTTTGAGATAGAGCAAAGTGGTGAGATTCCGGTTATTTTAAATGAAGAAATTGCTGGAACAAAAGGCATAGAAAAAGACGGAAATGTGTATTTTCCATTGGAGATGGTAAAGGAATTTTTTAATGACAGATTTTACTATGATTATAATGAAGATATCCTGATTTATACCATGCCTACAGAACTGCGCTGTGTTGCACCGGGCGATACGGGTTATACTTTATATGAAAATTTTAAAAGTGACAGTAAAACATATGAAAAAGACTACGGTATTCCAATTGTTATAAAAGAAAATGATACAATTTATGTGGAAGCTGATACATTTTTAATGGATTATATATATGATATGGGGAATGTTCAGGTGATAGATGAACCGGAACGAATCGTGATGCAGACCATTGACTGGTTAGAGAATGCAGAGTATGCTGCTGTTAATAAAAAGACAGCTTTAAGAAAACTTGGAGGTGTTAAAAGTCCGATTTTAAGAACTTTAGAGGAAGGCGAAACCGTTGTAGTGAAAGAAGTCTATGATAATTGGCTGCAAGTAGTAACTCAGGATGGATTTGTAGGTTTTGTTCAAAGTAAACGTATTAACAGATCAGAAGGCGAAGCCTGGGAATGTGCAGAAGCTAAGGAAACTCCGGAATTCACCAATTTGGTGCGGGATAAGAAAATCAATCTTGCATGGCATCAATCTACAAGCCTTGAGGCAAATGCGAAGATTACAGAAGTACTGGCAGGTACCAGTGGGATTAATGTAATCTCTCCTACATGGTTTGCTTTAAGTGACAATAATGGTAATTTTACAAGTCTTGGGGAAAAATGGTATGTGGATACTCTCCATGGAATGGGAATTGAAGTGTGGGGGCTGATCAGTAATTTTGAAAAGGATGTGGATACGGCAGAAGTGTTGTGTTACACTTCAAAAAGGCAGTATCTTATCAGAAATAGATCGGAAGAGCACACGTCTGAACTCCAGTCA
>ERZ506887.1507-NODE-1507-length-12272-cov-4.745109_pt1 | contig 12272 bp, 8 predicted proteins | sample MGYA00512905_ERZ506887 | MGnify/ENA metagenome assembly ERZ506887 | reverse complement strand
ATTATAATAGCGAAGGAGCTCGTTAATCAAGTCTCCCTCAGAAGCGTAATGGCCTCCAAGGCACATGTACGCAGTAAACATTCTGCCTCCGGAAATCTTTTCAAATCCTTTTTTATCTTTCATGAAATCATTATCTGTATCTACAGAGATTCCATGTCCCCATGAAAATGCAGAAAGATCTCCTTTGAAGTATTCGGGAGAAAGTTCCAGTAAAGAGCTGCTTTTAGGAGCATATTCTGCAAGATTGATTCCATCGGATTCACAGGAGGCCTCATCCATGTAGTTCAGTCCTTTTGTCTGACGGCGAAAATAAAAGTCAGGGCAATCCTCAATGTACCATTTGCCAAGTCTACGGTCTAAATCAGCCAGTTCTTTTCGATAATTTTCTATAAGTTCACGAGTATTTAGTAATTCCGTTACCTCTGTGGCAAGTTCCTGACTTCTTTTTTCAAGAAGTGACGAAAGAAGAGCATTATCCCCTTCTTTAAGAAGAAGCTGGATGTCTTTTAAGGAAAATCCCATATTTCGATATTTCATACATTCATAAATATCTGTACAGCTTTTTACATCGTAGGAACGATAATTGGATTGTTCTCTTCTGCTTGAGGAAATCAACCCCAGTTTTTCGTAGTATTTAATAGTATGGACGGATACGCCGGTAAATTTAGAAAGCATTCCGACAGTTTTTTCATTCATGATTTCACCTGCCTGTATATTTGGTATTACTGTAATTGTATAATTCCCCTTTGATACCAGATTGCTACGTGCCTGCACTCTCGCAAGCAAGCTTGCATCGGCTTTCTGACTTTTGACTCTGGTATCATTACATTATAATAGATACCACTGAAAAGTAAAAGCAGGAATATATAGAATCGGCTGTGAAATCCATAGAAGTTATTATATATTTAAAAAACGGACAACGCCGGAATGATATGCGTTGTCCGTTTCTTTAATTATGAAGCATTATTTTGAGTAATTACAAAATGAAATACAGACAGATACTCTCTTGTAATCATACAAAATACTTATACTTCTGTAATTAAGTATCCTTTTTCTTCAAGTGTTTTTTCAATCAGATCGAGTGTTTTTTCGGAATCTGCTTCTACTGTATGGTAATGGTAGTTAGATGTGATGTTTTTAAGAGGGCTTGACTTGCCGTTCTTAATATCATCGATAAATGCCTTTACTTTTAATCGGGAAGAAATGCCAAGTGGGGCTTCCATATGACCGTATACCCGGTGATTGACCATTACGTTTACAACAGTGCCGCCTAAATCCACAATCGAGTAAAGTTCATCTTCTGTCTGGGCATCTGTGTGACTGACTTTAAATACTCTTGTAATTGCATGCGGAGCATTCAAAATGTATCCACGATTGGTAGAGATAATGTCATAACCTGCGGTACGAAGCAGAGCGATATCCTGCACGATTACCTGACGGCTGACATCATAAAGCTGTGCCAGAGTCTTACCGGAAATTGGTGAAGTGCTGCTTTTTATTGTATTAATTAATTCTTCTCTTCGTTTCGAACCAGTCATTGTGTATCATTTTCCCTTTCATTAATTACAGAGCGTGAAGATTCTTCAGTGAAATATCAAGAACAGGTGCGGAATGAGTCAGCGCACCACTTGATATATAGTCTACTCCAAGAGAAGTCAGATGGTCAATATTTTCTTTTGTTACATTACCAGAACATTCTGTTTGAGCACGTCCGTCAATAATACGAATCGCTTCTTTCATTTCCTCAACAGACATGTTGTCAAGCATAATAATGTCCGCACCAGCTTCTACTGCTTCTTTTACCATTTCAAGATTTTCAACTTCAACTTCTATCTTACGTACAAATGGAGCATATTCCTTTGCCATCTGTACAGCCTTCGCTACGCTTCCTGCTGCACCGATATGGTTGTCCTTTAAAAGAACCCCATCGGAAAGATTATAGCGGTGATTAAATCCGCCGCCGGCACGAACTGCATATTTTTCAAAAATACGCATGTTAGGTGTTGTCTTTCTTGTATCTAAAAGCTTTGTCTTTGTTCCTTTTAAAAGAGCAGAAACTGTATGTGTGTAAGTGGCGATTCCACTCATACGCTGAAGATAGTTCAATGCAACACGTTCACCGGATAAAAGCACACGAATATCTCCGGTAACTGTTCCCATGAGCTGTCCCTTCTTTATGGCATCCCCATCTTTACAGAGAAATTCTGTCTTTGTGTTCTCATCTAATAATTCAAATACTCTTTTAAATACATCCAGCCCGGCAACAATACCATCCTGCTTACAAATAAGCTGTACTTCACCTTCTACAGCCTCTTTCATAACAGAGTTGGTTGTAACATCCTCACTGGAAATGTCTTCCTGCAGAGCGAGGCGAAGCAGTTCGTCTGCCTGAAGTTTCATGGAAATTGTATTCATAGGTAGTTTCCTTTCTATATAAATAATACATAAATTTATACGGCTGCAGATTCACTGAAGTCTACCGGTTTAACGGTCTGTTCTAAACCACAGATCTTACGTGCGGCTCTTTTTGCAAAGACAAGACTTTCAAGAAGAGAGTTACTTGCCAGACGATTCGCTCCATGTACACCATTACAACTTGTCTCACCAACAGCATAAAGATGATCCATAGAAGTCTTGCTGTCACTGTCTACCCAGATACCACCCATAAAATAATGCTGTGCAGGGACAACCGGTATCCACTCTTTTAATACATCATATCCCTCTTCCAGACATCTCTGATAAATATTAGGGAAATGATTGAGAATCGTCTCTTTATCAATATGTTCCATAGAAAGCCAGACATGATTGGTTCCGTCTTTTTCCATCTGTGCCTTGATTGCTTTCGTAACAACATCACGTGGAAGAAGCTCATTTACAAAACGTTCTCCGTTCTTATTATAGAGAACCGCACCCTCTCCACGTACCGATTCAGAAATCAAAAATCTTCTTCCCGGTTCTTTGGAATAAAGAGTGGTAGGATGAATCTGAACATAGTCAAGATGCTCTAAACGAATTCCATGCTTCTTAGAAATGTCTAACGCATCTCCTGTCAGATGAGGGAAGTTTGTGGAGTGCTTATAACATCCACCGATACCACCGCTTGCAAAAATCGTATCCTTGGCGTGGATGTGCATGATCTCGCCATCCTTTGTCTTAGCGATAATACCTGCACAATGTCCGTCCTGTACAATAATATCTGTCATGGTCGTATATTCATAAATCGTTACATTCGGAAGCTTTTTCACCTGTGCAAGAAGCTTGCTCGTAATCTCCTGTCCTGTGATATCCTCGTGAAAAAGAATTCTTGGTCTGGAATGTGCCCCTTCTCTTGTATAGAGAAGTTTATCACCGTCATGAGCAAAATCAACACCATAACCGATCAGGTCATGAATAATCTCCTGAGAACTGCGAATCATAATGTCAACTGATTCTTTACGGTTCTCGTAATGCCCTGCCTTCATCGTATCTTCAAAATAGTTGTCATAATCATTCTCATCTGTTAAAACACAGATACCACCCTGTGCAAGAAAAGAATCACTGCTCTCTAAATCTGATTTGGTAATCATAATAATATTTTTATCTTTTGGAAGATTTAACGCAGAAAATGTACCGGCTACTCCTGTACCGACTATTACTACATCTGTCCTAAAATCCATTGCTGTTTACCTCCTGCTTACTACTTTGCAGCCAGCTCAAGCATCTTTTCGAGAGGCTTTTTAGAATTCTCTCTTAAAGCATCACTGACATGCACTTCATTCTCTCCTGTCTTCAATACGTGGAGAATCTTCTCTAAAGTATTTTTCTTCATATTCGGGCAGACTGGAAGTCTGTCTGGATAATAAAATGTCTTATCTGGATTCTGTGTCTTTAACTTATAACCAACACCTTCTTCTGTACATACGATAAATTCCTGACAGTCACTCTCTGTAACATAATTAATAATGCCGGAAGTACTTCCAACATAATCTGCCATTAAGAGAATAGACTCCTGGCATTCTCCATGGGCAACAATCTGTGCATCTGGATGCTGTGCCTTTACATTCGCAACATCTTCCGTCTCAATACGCTCATGTGTCGGGCAAAATCCGTTATTATAAACAAAATTCTTCTCCGGTACCTGACTGGCAACATAGTGAGCCAGATTACGGTCAGGGATAAAGAAAATATTTTTCTGCGGCAGTTCCTTTACAATCTTAACTGCATTTGCGGAAGTAACACAAACATCAGAATACTCCTTAAGCGCTGCAGTAGAATTGATGTAACATACTACTGCAAGATCATCGTATTCTGAACGAACCTTCTTGATTATCTCGATTTCTGCCATATGTGCCATCGGACAATCCGCATTCATATCCGGCATTAAAACGGTCTTCTCTGGATTTAAAATCTTTGCACTCTCGCCCATAAAGGAAACACCACAAAAAACGATTGTCTGCTCCTTTAACTTTGTAGCAACCTTGCTCAAATAAAATGAATCTCCTATGTAATCAGCAATCTCCTGCACCTCAGGACGCACATAGTAATGTGCAAGAATCACTGCATCTTTTTCTTCTTTTAACTTCTTTATTTCTTCTACAATTGTCATGAAATACCCTCCTGTAAGGTATGGCCTTTAAAGACCCCCTTCTGATTTTTGCCAAATTTCTGTCCATTATAGCACTAAAGTTTACATCTGACAAGACACCTGTTAAAAAAGTGTAAAGAAGTTTACAACAATGGCAGGGATTCTATATCATATAAGAATTCCCTGCCATTTATGCTGCATACCATATTTATTTTGCTGATATGAATATTATTTTACAGTAATCGTAAATGTTACTTTTTCTTTATTTGCTGTATTTGTACACGTAACTGTTGTCTTTCCAGGTTTCATCCCAACAAATTCCATTTCATCATCATATATTCCATCATCCATATCTTCGAATGCAAGAATCGTAGAATCCTCTACTGTCCATTTTAACTGATGCTCTTTTACTCCTCTTGTTTTCTTAACTTCAAGTTCCAACTCATCATTTACTCTTATACTACGTTTCAGAGAGCCTTTTTCATAAATCGTTTTATTTTGGGAAGATCCTTTCGTTGCTTTTTTTACATTTTTCACTGTAATCTTAAAATTAATTTTTTTATCGGTTTTTGTATTTCGACAAGTAATTTTTGTTGTGCCTGCTTTCAGTGCTTTAAATTTAATGTCATCATCATGTCTTTCTTTTCCGGCAAATGTTACAATAGAAGAATCTTTAATATTCCAAGTCAGATTTTTATCTTTAACAGACTCTGGCTTATCTACTTCTAGTTCAAATATCTTTCCTTTAATAATACTACGTTTCTTTTTTCCCTCTCTTGAAATGTCTTTTTTCTTTGTAGCTGCCTGCACAGTATTAACATTTCCAATTGCAGGAGTGGTATAACCTGCCGCAAACAAAATAGTAAATAACAATACAACTGCCATACCAGGGAATAAACACATTCTTTTTCTCATAATTTTCTCCTTTCATTTTGCATAATTTTTGTAATCTTTTAAGATTTTATTGAATAACTTCCTTTATTTTATATCTTGATTATACTCACAAAAAATGAGAAAATCATTAAAAAGCATATTTAAAAATGACAGATGATCAAGTTAAGAAAGGAGTATAAATCTATGAGGATGTTGATTGTTGAAGATGAAAAAGATTTGTGTAATATTTTAAAAAAACGGTTGCAAAAAGACTATACTATCGATGTTTGTATGGATGGCGAAATTGCTAAAGATTATCTGAACACCTATACTTATGATATTATTTTACTTGATATTATGCTCCCTAAAATAGATGGAATCACTCTTTTAAAATGGTTGCGAAACCAAAAAAAGACTACACCTGTTCTTTTACTGACTGCAAAAAGTTCTATTGAAGAACGAGTAAATGGATTAGATTCCGGTGCAGACGATTATTTAATCAAACCGTTTGCTTTTGAAGAACTACAGGCCAGACTTCGAGTTTTGCTTCGAAGAAATATAGCAGCAGATCCAAGCGACATTCTTATTTATGAAGACCTTGTAATGGATACGAAAAAGAAAAAAGTCAGCCGTAATGGTAAGGAAATTTCCCTTACTACAAAAGAATATAAATTACTGCAATATATGATGCGCAATCCCGGACATGTTCTTTCACGTGATCAGCTTGAACAACGAGGCTGGGACAGTACTTTTGAGGGAGGTTCTAATATTATTGATGTCTATATCCGTTATCTCCGAAAAAAAATTGACTCCGATTATGAAAAAAAATTAATTCACACTGTATATGGTAAAGGATATTGTTTAGGAGAATAAATATGAAAACTTCAAAACTATCAATAAAATTTCGAATCACCTTTTGGTATACTCTTGTGTTTTCTCTTATTTTGGCTCTCGTATTTTTTTATATTTATTTTCTTTCTAAAAGCTACAGTGTCCATGATCTTCAGGAAGAACTAAAAGATGAATCCGCTGATATGCTGGAAAGTTTATATGATAAATCCAGCAGGAATAATATTTTATATAATGCAGATTGGACAAAATTCTATGACGATAATGTTTCTATCAGTTTATATGATAAAAACAGTTCTTTTATAAATGGTGTTTCGCCAGAAGATTTTCCTGATAAAGTTCCATTTATCAAGAATAAGATACGACAGATAAAATCTGATAAAAACATATGGTTAGTATATGACTATTGTTATGAAGAATCTCCGGAAGATCCCATATGGATTCGAAGCGTCGCTTCTTATGGACATTGGTCAAGAATTCTTCATAGTATGCTATGGATTTTTGCTGTTCTTTTCCCTATTACTGTTTTCATCTCCGCCTTTGTCGGCTACCATATATTAAAAAAAGCGTTACAACCAATTTATACGATCAGTGATATGGCAAAAGAGATATCTTTTTCCGTCAATCTTTCAAAACGTATTGAAACATCAAACACTCATGATGAATTTTCTTACTTGTCTGATGCATTTAATTCTATGATTGCTAAACTGGAAAAGTCTTTTGAAAAAGAGAAACAATTCACATCCGATGCAGCTCATGAACTAAGAACACCAATTTCAGTAATACAAAGCCACTGTGAATATTGCCTTGATGAGCTAAAGCTCACCGATAGTGTTCGGGAAGAAATTGAGATCATTTATAAAAAAACAACCTATATTGGTCAGCTAGTTTCTCAGCTTCTTACTATATCCCGCACAGATAAGCGTAGTTTTAAGCCTCAAAAAGAAGAAGTAGACCTTACTCTTTTAATAGAATCTGTCATAGAAGAACTTCAACAAAAAGCAGCTTATAAAAATATTTCTCTTTTATTTGAATATATCCCCCAAAATGAATCATATATTATTCAAGGAGACACGATGCTCCTAATGCGTATGATTTATAATCTTATAGAAAATGCGATCAATTATGGTATCAATGGTGGATGTGTCTGGGTTAATCTTATAAAAAACCAAGAAAACACTGATATTATCATCAAAGATAATGGAATTGGTATCAAAAAAGAACATCTTGATAAAATATGGAATCGTTTTTATCGAGTTGATAAAAGCAGGAGTGCCGGGGAAGGTTTTGGACTTGGACTTTCTATGGTCCGTTTTATTGTAGATATTCACAATGGAAGTATCTCTGTAAAAAGTAAACCTGGATACGGAACTATATTTACTGTGTCGTTATAAAGCGATATTATTTAACTTAGAAGCTCCATGAGTAAATGAATAATTAATTCTTCATAAATGCAAAAATGAGAGCAGCCACGATCGCTGCTCTCTTTGGAGAAGGTATTCTTGTTACACTAAATGCAACAAAACTTATAATGTATTGGGGGGGGGTTACGAGTATTATAATAGCATTTCCTACCACGAAAGTGTGCATAAACATGAAGAAATTTCAAAATATTTTTTATGCATTTTTCGCAATGAAATACCCCTATTTGCCAATATTAAACTCAATCTTTTGTTCATATATAACAACTTCCTACAGTATTCAACGAAAAACACCAATTTTGTACTTGTAAAAATACTTTTTATGAAGAAAAGAAACAACAACCAGAAATGATGTAAATTTTATTTTGAAAGAATCTATGAAATAATTTGAGAAAAACACAAAAAAAGATGACCAACGAACGGTCATCTTTTTGGAGAAGGTATTTTTGTTACTTATTGGGTGTAGCAAAACTATATAATGTATTGGGGGGGTACGAGTATTATAATAGCATTGGGTCACCCGAAAGTGTGCATAAAGTTTTATTTAATTGAAAAAAATTTTTGTGCAGATTCATTCGAATTCTGACGCCTTTTGTCAATTTGTCGAAAAGACTATAAATTCTCTTCGTCTGCTTCGTTATTTTTAAACAATGCCTCAAATTCTTCTCTACTTATACGTTCTTTTTCAAGAAGAAGACTTGCACAGGAATGAAGAACGTCCATATTCTCTGTGAGGATTCTCTTTGCATCTGTATAACAGTCATCCACAATCTTCTTTACTTCTTTATCAATAATACTTGCAACTTCCTCGCTAAAGCTTCTGGAATGTCCAAGATCACGTCCAAGAAATACTTCGTCTGTATTCTCTTCATAGTTAATAAAGCCCAGCTTTTCGGACATACCAAACTTCGTGATCATACTTCGTGCGGTATCGGTTACCTGCTTGATATCCTGAGAAGCTCCTGTAGTTACATCATCAAAAATTAATTCTTCGGCAATACGTCCACCCATACCTACTTTGATTTCCTGGATCATACGACCTCTTGTTTCAAATACGTTATCATTCTCCGGTACCGGCATCGTGTAGCCTGCGGCCCCCATACCAGTAGGGATGATCGATACCGTATAAACAGGTCCTACGTCTGGAAGAAGGTGGAAAAGAATCGCATGACCTGCCTCATGATAGGCTGTGATCTTACGCTCTAATTCCGGTACAAGGCGGCTCTTCTTCTCTGTTCCGATTCCTACTTTAATGAAAGACTTTCTAATATCCTCCATACGGATAAAGCGTGCATTATTTCTTGCTGCATGAATCGCTGCTTCATTCATAAGGTTCTCAAGGTCTGCTCCAGAAAATCCCGGTGTTGTGCGGGCAATCTGATGTAAATCTACATCTTCCGCAAGCGGTTTGCCCTTCACGTGAACTTTAAGGATTTCTTCTCTTCCTTTTACATCTGGTCTGCCAACTGCTACTTTACGGTCAAAACGACCCGGTCTTAAAATAGCAGGGTCAAGAATATCTACGCGGTTTGTTGCCGCCATCACGATGATTCCTTCATTCACACCAAAACCATCCATCTCTACGAGAAGCTGGTTTAATGTCTGCTCTCTTTCATCATGACCACCGCCAAGACCAGTTCCTCTTCTTCTTGCGACTGCATCAATCTCATCAATAAAAACAATACATGGTGCGTTCTTTTTCGCATCTTCAAATAAATCTCTTACTCTAGAAGCTCCGACACCGACAAACATTTCTACAAAGTCAGAACCGGAAATACTAAAAAATGGTACTCCTGCCTCGCCGGAAACCGCTTTGGCAAGTAATGTTTTACCGGTTCCTGGAGGGCCTACTAAGATAACTCCTTTTGGAATTCTGGCTCCCACTTCAATATACTTTTGCGGATTCTTTAAGAAATCTACGATTTCTTTTAATTCTTCCTTTTCTTCCTGTAATCCGGCAACCTGATCAAAGCGGATATTCTGTGTTCCCGGATCCTGCATCTTTGCGCGGCTCTTTCCAAAATTCATCATCTTGTTTCCACCGCCGCCTCCTCCGGATGCACGACTCATCATAGCAAACATAAACATAAGAATCACACCGATAACGATCCAGGGAAGTATCATAGAAAGCCAGCCTGCATCAGATGACTTTACATCATCTACATGGCAGGTTACTTTATACTGCTGTGCCAGTTCAATGACTTTATTCACATCTGTCACATGCACTACCTTTTTCTCTCCGTCACTTAGCTTTACGATTGCTGAACCGGTCGGTACCTGTGCATTCTGCACTACCTCTACTGATCTTACTTTATTTTTTGCAATATCGGACTCGAATCTCTCATAAGAATACGAGCTGCTTCTGCCTCCTGACATGAGGCTCTTCTCGGCAAAATAATTGCCAAACATATATACCGCTAAGAATACCACCAGTAAAATGGCAGTATTTCTCATATTTTTATTCAACGTTTTCTCCTTTCTCTTCCCCGGTAACATTCTCTGCTCCCTCTGCTTCTTCCGGAGCATCTTCTGCTGCATCCGGCTCTACAACTCCGATAAATGGAAGATTTCTATATTTCTGCGCATAATCAAGTCCGTATCCTACAACGAACTCATCTGGGATATCAAATCCAAGATAATCAATCTGAACTTCTACTTCACGACGGTCCGGCTTATTTAAAAGAGCACACAGACGAATACTTGCCGGATTTCTCTGTTTTAATACAGGAATAAGGTAATGAAGTGTTCTTCCAGAATCAATGATATCCTCCACGATAATTACTTCTTTATTCTCCATCGTATCATCAAGGTCCTTCTTAATACGTACGATTCCTGAACTTTCTGTTGCATTACCATAACTAGATACCTGCATAAAGTCAAGAGAAACTGGTACAGTGATTCTCTTTGCCAATTCGCATGCAAAAAATACACCGCCCTTTAAAATACAGATCAAATGCACTTCTTTACCTGCATAATCTTTACTGATCTGTTCTCCGATTTCTTTAATCTTCGCATCCACTGTCTCTTCTGGAATTAAAACATTAATTTTATCTGCCATCTTTGTGTCCTCCATTTTAAAATTCTTTACTTTCTTATCTTTTTTGCACCGATACTTTAAGCACTCGCTTTGTATCGCTGCTTACCTTGTAAAACTCACTGATCCGTCCTCCCAGGATCCACATGATATGGGATCCATCTGCCAGCAAAACCTGCTTTTCTCTATCGGCAGAAGGAACTTTCGCATCAATAAAATAACGTGCCAGAGATTTATGGTGGCCTTCTTTATCCATAATAAAATAATCGCCGCTCTCTCTGGTTCTTAAACAGGGTTTATATTTCATTTTATCATAATCGAAGTATTTCACACAATCCCTTTTTGCAACTTTACCGCCATTCCATGGTAAAATAGAAAATTCTACTTCTAAGGAATCTTCGAGCGGATTTTCTAAGGAATTTTCTAATGGTTGCTCTGCGGATTTCACAGATTTCGATTTCTTTGTCAGAACCAATCCTTCTCCTGTCTTTCTTGCGAGAACATTATAAGGACAATCCTGCTGTTTTCCTTCCTGATTCCCCATGAGCGTAAGAAGCTGCTCAATATGTACAAGTGAAATATCTTTTTGATGTCCACATATTTCAAAAAGCATCCGCCGCAAGATTTCCTTTTGTTCAAATAGATCCATCTCATAAAATACCTGTTCTTCCAGAAACAATTCTCCATTTTCCCTGTGAACTACCTTTTCCTTATATAATGCATCCATTTTGGGCGTAATATATGCTAATAATTCCTGCATCTGCATTCCAAGTTCACTGACATGTACCGTTGCTTTCTTATTAATATGTTCCATTTCCGGTAAAATGCGGTGCCTGATGTAATTCCGGCTATATTCCTCACATTTATTTGTACTGTCATCCACATAATCCTGCTTTAATTCTTTTAAAACATCTATGATTTCTTCTCTGGACAGACATAAAAACGGTCGAATAATCTCTCCGTTTACAGGTAAAATTCCCGCCATTCCCTGCACGCCCGTCCCACGTATCATCCGGAAAAGAATCGTTTCCGCCACATCATTTTGGTGATGGGCTACTGCTATCTTACTACACTGATGCTGCCTGGCATAGTTTGTAAAACACTCATATCGGGCAAGTCTCCCTGCCTCTTCCTCTGAACACTTTTTCTCACGACTTTCTTTTTTTATGTCACGATATTCTACATGCAGAGGAATGTTCCACTGCCGGCAAAATTCCCGGACAAACTCTTCATCTCTTTTTGCCTCATCTATCTTTACATTCATAATGTTTAGCATATGACTATCTCCATTTTTTAACAGAACATCTAACGAAACATACATAATCAGTGAAAACCATTTATTATTGTCTAAATGACGAAACACTCCATTGTCATCCTTCCATGGAAAATCTGGTTTTATTCCATAGGTTTCATATATTAAATTTGTTATGCGATTAGCCTGATTACACGCAAAGAATACGTCTCTACAACATGCATCCGCAATTCTTTTTAATATATCCTTATATGAGATCGGAAGAGCGTCGTGTAGGGA
>ERZ506887.1506-NODE-1506-length-12272-cov-6.380781_pt1 | contig 12272 bp, 6 predicted proteins | sample MGYA00512905_ERZ506887 | MGnify/ENA metagenome assembly ERZ506887 | reverse complement strand
CTTGTTAACCTGTCAACTTGTTAACCCGTTAACCTGAAATTCCGCCAACGGGTTGAGTGTAAGGAATAGTTAGAAATTAATTTTAGCCGAGAACTCTACTGTGAACGGACGGATGTAAGAACCTGCCATCCAAGCACCATTGTATTGTGCAGCTTGGTCCTTGTCAACCAGTTCAGCACCAGCAATTGAGCCCTTTGCACCTGTTTGGTTCAAGAAGTTGATAACCGTGCAGCCCAACTGCACGTGTTTATTTACCTTCCAATCTACACCACCAAACGTTTCCCAACGGCCGTTAAAGTAGTAGGCATTTTTAATGTTGGCATACGTTTTTGAGAAGTAACGGAACGATGCCCAAATGCGCAAAGCATCGTTTTTGAGGAAGGTGTATGAAGGGTCGAGTTCAACCAGCACCTTCGGAATTTCCGTTACTATATTACCTGTAGCATTAATTCCACTCACCGTACCATCTGAGAAAGTTACACTCGTTGCATACTTTTTATAAGTAGGCTTTTGATAAGTAAAGAGGAAGTGGAAAGCAAAGCCTTTGAAAGGTTTCACCACAGCATCGGTTGTCCAACCCAGCGTTTTGATGTCATAGGTCAAAGCCGAGGCTTTGATGTCAGACGAATTATTAGGGTTGATGAGGTTAAGCGTAGAGTTGTTGTTCGACTTAGCAATGTATGAGAACAATGAGGTCAAACTAATCCAGTCGTTGTTATAGTAAATACCTGCACGTCCCAAGGGTATGGCTATCTTACCTACATTCGGCATTTCAGCCGGTGCAAATGAACTCATGTTAGGACGCTGCGTGTTGTAAGTAAAATCGCCCGTAAAGCCAAACTGCTGAGTCAGTTTGTAGGTGAGAGCTGCTGTGTAAACGGTGTTCAACCAGTCATAAGAGTAATTTACGGGAGCTATCACTGTGCCATCAGCTGCCGTAGCACCTAAGTGGTAGTTAGCAAAGCGTCCCACATACTTACCATCGGCATTGCGCACTGCTGCGTTTTCACCCTTTGAGCGTTGCCACTCAAGGCGAGCACCATAATACAAGTTGAGCTTAGGAGTAATGTCCCAATCGTGTGTGGCAAACACAGCAAGTTTGTTTTCATCACCTTTGTAATATTCTGAGGCGTTTTGGTTAAAGTTGTAATAGGCTGAAGTGCCATAGTACTTTTTCTCAGCCAACGCAGTAGGGTGATAAAGCAACGAAGGCATCTCTTCTACCGTATGATCATACATGGTGGTGCACGATGCATAGTTGTTGTGGTAGTGCCATTGGTTCAAGCCCACACGCCAAGTCATGTTGTCGTACTTACGCTTCAGTTCGGTGGTCAAGAAGGTTTCGTCAATCTTGCCACGATTAAAACATGACATGCGACTCTGCATGTGGCCAACATAAGGTGTGAGCGAGCCATCAGCTCCCTTGGTGTAATAACCATCAGCGGCCGTAATCTCAGTGAGCGACATGGGAGTTTGATAAAGGTATGAACCTAAAGCATGGTCATATTTAAAGCGTACGTCCCACTCCAAACCATTGTCCCAACGATAGTTGTTCTGCAAGGTAAACTGGTTGCCACGACTGGCAGTTGCATCATATAGTGAAATAGTGCGAACCTCACCTGTGCGCATGTCCATATAAGGTATGGTTGATACGTTAGGCAAATACGAACTCGTGCCAAGACTGAAACCAGGAATTTCCTTTACTGAACCATCGCCATTATAGATGAACGGAGCTCCTGTTGTTGCGTTTGACAACCAATGTGAATTAGAGTAATGATAAATGGCCGACAAACGACCACGACCTTCATTATAAAGTTTGGTCAATGCAAACTTATATATTTCTGTGCGATCTTGATACTGTGCAAAACGTAATTTAAATGAACCTGGGTCAAAGTTCTGATAAACGCTTCCTGAGTAGAACCAACCTTTACCTATGGCACCATTTAGGTTCAAGTCAAACTGTTGCTTGCCAAAGTGGTTGGTGTTGTAGTTGAGCGTACCATTAAAAAACTTGCTCTTGTCTGTGCCTAATTGGTCGAACGAGTTAACAGCATAGCCTATGTTGCCTGTGGTTATTGCTGTTTCTGAAATTTTGAGCAAACCTGTATGTGCCAACGAACCATCACCACGCCAATGGGTATTGACATTGTGTGGGTTTGAATTAAACACTACGGGTAGTCCGTTTTCGAGTACATTTACATCGCCGCCAGGCAAACCTATTGAAATTTCACGTGGGCCGTTTGCCGATGCTGCATTAAGCATTACATTGCGGTTGCCCTCTTCTTTGTTGTTTGCCCCTTTCGTGTCGGTGCTATCGGCAGGTGTTTGTGCCAAAGCGCTTGCGCTTACGGCTGCCATAAAGGTAAGCAACGCGGCGCGTGAAAGGTGATAATTGTAACTTGACATGGTAACTGTTGTTATGAGGTAAGAAATTTTGTGGTCCATGGCGACGTTTAACACTGTGTTGCGTATAATGTTTTATGCAACATTCGTAACACCGCTCATGGTTTCGATGCCGCAAAACTACTGACTTACACAAGGTTATGCCAAGCACAAATGTTGCATGTAATTGTAATTTTGTTGCATTGTAACATTTATGTAATATAATGCAACATACATACAAGTCATTCAGCATAAATCCTACATTTGTTTAGTTAATATGGCATATTTTATTGTAAACTGCAAGGAAACATTGACAATATAACTAGTAAATATAAAAAGGGTCTTTATCGCTTTAGCGTGGTTCTAATCATTCTGATAAGTTGATTTGTACTCTATCGTGTGCGTATTTTTTTTAGTGAACAAAGGAACATAGCGGGCTATGTGACTGAGTTAACTGACAAAAAACACATGCTATAAAGGGAAAAGCAACTATCAGAATGATTAGAACCACCCTAACCCATTGGCAGAATTAGTTAACAAGTATGTATTCAAAATTAGTTGATATGAATGAGTGCTGTTTCTGGGCGAAAGAATGCGCCAAGGCATATCAACTAATTCTGAACACAATTATATCAACTAATTTTGAACACCAACTTATTAGCAATCAAGTGTTAATGCTAAACGCCTGTCTATGATAGTGTGCTAATCCATTATAGAAAATCGAGTTTATAAATTTTTTTTTAATGCCAGTACATTAATTCGCTTAAAAAGCACATAGAATATTGGTACAGAATTAATTTTATTCGTATCTTTGCACACAAGATTGAGTGAGGGGCTTTCGAAAAAAGTTCCTCACTCATGTTTTTACCACTCAACAACAACGAATGATTGACAAAAGTTTTGTAAGGAATTTGGTGGACCAGTGGTTGGAGGGGAAAGATTACTTCCTGACCGATCTAACCATCAGCTCAGACGACCGCATTGTGGTTGAAATAGACCATGAAGAGGGCGTATGGATAGAGGACTGTGTTGAACTCAGCCGCTTTATTGAGAGCCACCTCGATCGTGAACAAGAGGACTTTGAACTTGAAGTTGGTAGCGCAGGCATAGGCCAACCATTTAAAGTGCTCAAGCAGTATGAAATTCATCAGGGAGAACGCGTTGAAGTACTCACGGCAGAGGGGAAGAAACTGCAAGGAGTACTAAGCAATGTTACGGCTGACGGATTTACGCTCACCATCGAAGAAAAGGTACGCGAAGAGGGCGCTAAACGTCCTAAACTCGTTGAACGCGACGTACCCTTCACCTTCGATCAGGTGAAGTCTACCAAATACATTATCGATTTTAAGTAAAAATACATTTAAGGAGTAATGCTTAAGTAGCAATTGGGCTGCGCTTTACATGCATACACAAAAAAATGTGGGTAATCCTTCAGCAAAAGGCTTGGGCTTAACACACGAGGAATGTAAACATCCTATACCTTCCTCTGCTCAAAGCACTTTCCCTTTTGTATAATGGATACCTATATATAAGTAGTACCCGTAGGCGGATTTATTGGTTAACAAGTGAACAGGTAAACAAGTAAGTAGGCTATACACCACTTATAATGTTAAAGTCAGAATGGTAAGAAATTAAAAAACTTAACAAATTGACCCTTTAACCCGTAAACATGTCAACTTGTTTACAAATTCCACCAATGCATAAGTAGTAGAAGCAGTTACGTTAGGCACACTTAATCCGTCATCCTTAACTTAACCCATACACATCAATGGCTAAGAAGAAACAAGAGACCGCAAGTCTTATTGAAACCTTTGCAGAATTCAAGCAAAATAAAAATATAGACCTCACCACCATGGTAGGTGTGCTCGAGGAGAGCTTTCGCAGCGTTATTGCCAAGTTGTTTGGCTCTGACGAAAACTTCGATGTGATTGTAAATCCTGACAAGGGCGACTGCGAAATTTACCGCAATCGTGTAGTAGTGAATGATGACGAGGTAGAAGACCCCAACAAGCAAATTTCACTGAGCGAAGCACAAAAGATTGACGCCACCTACGAAGTGGGCGAAGACGTTTCTGAAGAGATTCACTTTGCCGACTTTGGTCGTCGTGCCATCCTTACATTGCGTCAAACATTGGCTAGCAAAATTCTTGAGTTAGAGCACGACGCCTTATATAATAAGTATAAAGACCGCGTAGGTGAACTCATCACCGCTGAAGTTTATCAAACATGGAAGAGTGAAACCTTGCTCATGGACGAGGAAAAGAACGAACTCTACTTGCCCAAGTCACAACAAATACCCCGTGACTTCTTCCACAAAGGTGACACCGTGACAGCAGTCATTGATCGTGTTGATAACTCAAATGGCAATCCTAAAATCTACCTATCGCGCACCTCACCCGTATTTTTACAGCGTTTGCTCGAAAATGAAATACCTGAGATAGCCGAAGGTTTGATTCGTCTTTGCCGCATAGCACGCATTCCTGGCGAACGTGCTAAAATAGCCGTTGAAAGCTATGATGACCGCATCGACCCCATTGGAGCTTGTGTCGGTGTAAAGGGCAGCCGTATACATGGCGTAGTACGTGAGTTGCACAATGAAAACATTGATGTCATTTGCTTCACTAACAACATCAGCCTATTCATTCAGCGAGCACTCAACCCCGCACAAGTGTCAAACATTGTGTTGCACGAAGACACCCATAAGGCCGAGGTTTACCTACGTCCTGAAGAGGTAAGTTTAGCCATAGGCAAGGGCGGCATGAACATCAAGTTAGCTTCAATGCTCACAGAATACACCATTGATGTATTCCGCGAGGTTGAGGGCGAGGAAATGAATGAAGACATTTACCTTGACGAATTTGCCGACGAAATTGACCAATGGGTAATTGACGCCATTAAGTCAATCGGTCTCGAAACAGCCAAGGATGTACTCAATGCACCGCGTGAAATGCTCATCGAAAAGGCCGACCTTGAAGAAGACACCGTCGACGACGTATTGCGCGTGTTACGTGCTGAGTTCGACAATGACGAAACAGCCCAGCAACCTACATCAGCTGAGGCCGCTCCGCAAGAGTCTACCTCAGATGCCAACTCAGCTAATAGCGACGACACTAACCAGCCTGCTGCAGAGCCAGCAGGTGAGCAAAGCTAATGCATAGCAGGGAGCTGCGGTGGCGCACCCCAATGCACTCAGCAGCTCCCCGTTGTGAGATTTCAATATTAGCAATTATTAAACCTATTGCATGAGTATCAGATTAAATAAAGCTATTAAAGAATTTGGTGTTGGCTTGCAGTCCATTACCGACCTGCTAAAGCAGAAGGGAGCACCTGTGGCAAGTAACGACCCAAATCAAAAACTTGACGATAAGCAATATGAGCTATTAAAGAGTGCCTTTAGTGCCGACAAAAGTTTGCGCGACAAGGCAGAGGAACGTTTGCAAGATCGTCAAGAAAAGAAACGTTCGGCCAAGGCAACCCGCAGGGCCGACAATCAGTTGGTTGAAACAGTTGTGCCCGATGTCAAAGGTCCACACATCGTTGGTCACATTGACCTTGATGCTACGGCTAAAGGCAAAGGTCACGCAGCCAACAATGGTAAAACTGATAAATCAGATAATAATAACAACAACAAAGCCGAGGCTAAAACAGCTCCGGCTAAAAACGTAAATAAGCCTCAGGCTGACGCAGCCGCTGCACACAACACAAAGGCTACTAACGCCAATGCTGAGGCTGGGGAAGCAGTGAAGGCGTCTGCCAACGACTCAACTCCTTCCAAAAACCAACCTATGACCCAAAACTCAAACGGCAACAAAAACAATCGCCCCTCAGTTGAAGAGCGCGCCAAGGCAATCGGCGAAGAAGAAAATGGTGTATTCAAACTTCACACTCAAAACGAAATCGCTGGCCCCAAAGTATTAGGAACCATCGATTTGAGCGCCATCAATTCTAACACACGTCCTAAAAAGAAGTCGAAAGACGAACGCCGCCGTGAGCGCAACAAGCAAAATGGTGGAGGTGCACAAGGCCAAAATGCTAACCAAGCCAATGGTCAGCGCAAAAAGCGTAACCGCATTGGTACCGAACGTGTTGATGTCAATAACGCAGCCAACCAGCCCAAGCAAAATGGCAACAACAACGGCAAAAAGCGCAACAATAATGGCAATGGTAATGGCAATAACCAAAACCGTAACAACCAGCAAGGTGGCCAAAACAATAGCAAGAGCGCTAACAAAAACCGCAACCGCCGTGCTAAAGAGCAGCAAAAGACCGAGGTCTCTGACGAGGATGTTGCAAAGCAAGTAAAGGAAACATTGGCACGCCTCACCAGCAAGCAAAAGGGTAGCAAGGGCGCAAAGTATCGTAAAGAGAAACGTGAACAACAACACCAGCGTGCTGAGGAGGAACGTCGTGAAGCCAAGGCTGAAAGCAAAGTTCTTAAGCTCACCGAGTTTGTAACAGCCAATGAGTTGGCACAAATGATGGATGTGCCTGTAACCAAGGTCATTGCCACCTGCATGAGCATTGGCATCATGGTCAGCATCAACCAGCGCATGGATGCCGAAACTATTGACCTCGTGGCTGAAGAGTTTGGCTTTAAAACCGAATATGTAGCTGCCGACGTGCAAGAGGCCATTGCTGAAGAGGTGGACAACCCCGAAGACCTTGAACCCCGTGCACCCATTGTAACCGTAATGGGACACGTCGATCATGGTAAAACATCTTTGCTCGACTATGTACGCAAGTCAAATGTCATTGCTGGCGAGGCTGGTGGTATTACCCAGCACATTGGTGCCTACAACGTAACACTTGAAAACGGACGTCGCATCACCTTCCTCGACACCCCAGGTCACGAAGCCTTTACCGCCATGCGTGCCCGTGGTGCACAGGTCACCGACATTGCCATCATCATCATTGCAGCCGACGACGACATCATGCCTCAAACCAAGGAGGCCATTGCTCATGCCACAGCAGCCAATGTGCCCATTGTGTTTGCCATTAACAAAGTCGACAAACCACATGCCAACCCCGACAAAATTAAGGAAGGCTTAGCAGCCATGAACTTCCTTGTTGAGGAGTGGGGTGGTAAATACCAAAGCCAAGACATCAGTGCAAAGAAAGGCACAGGTGTGAAAGAGTTGCTTGAAAAGGTATTACTTGAAGCCGACATGCTCGAACTCAAGGCCAACCCCAACCGCAAGGCCACAGGTACAGTCATTGAGTCATCACTCGACAAGGGTCGTGGCTATGTAGCTACCATTCTTGTTTCAAATGGTACTCTACATCAAGGCGACATTGTGTTAGCCGGCACCAACTATGGTCGTGTAAAGGCATTGTTCAACGAGCGTGGCGCACGCATTGACAACGTAGGCCCCTCAATGGCAGCCACACTATTGGGCTTTAATGGTGCACCACAGGCAGGTGACCAATTCCATGTAATGGAAACAGAGCAAGAGGCTCGCGAAATTGCCAACAAACGTGAGCAGCTGCAGCGTGAGCAAGACTTACGTACACGTGAAGTGCTCACACTCGAAAAGATTGGTAAACGCTTGAAGATGGGTTCTTACCACGAACTCAACATCATTGTCAAAGCCGATGTTGATGGTTCAGTTGAAGCCTTGGCCGATTCTTTCATCAAGCTTTCTACCGAAAACATCGTTGTGAAGGTAATCAACAAGGGTGTTGGTCAAATTAGCGAAAACGACGTAACTTTGGCAGCAGCTTCTGAGGCCATTATCATAGGTTTCCAAGTACGTCCTTCACAGCAAGCTCGCAAGTTAGCTGAGCGCGATGGTGTTGAAATCCGTCAGTACTCAGTCATTTACGATGCCATTGAAGATGTCAAGGTTGCCATGGAGGGTATGCTCGAGCCTGTTATCAAGGAAGAGGTTACTGCCAACATCGAGGTACGTCAGGTTTACCACATCTCAAAGGTAGGTTACGTAGCTGGTTGCTATGTCATTGATGGTAAGGTAAAGCGTAGCGACAAGGCACGCCTCATTCGTGATGGTATAGTTATTTTCACAGGCGAAATCAATGCTTTGAAGCGTTTCAAAGACGATGTGAAGGAAGTAAGCACCAACTTTGAGTGCGGTATATCACTTACCAACTGCAACGACATCAAAGAGGGCGATATGATTGAAACCTTCCAAGAAATTGAGGTAAAGCAAAAGTTGCAATAAAAACACCACTGCGCACATCATAAGTGCCAGTGTTGAAAACCACATAAGAGTGAGTCAATGCGTAATGTAGCGTGTTGCCTCACTCTTTTCATTTTTAGGGGTGTGTTCTATTAAGAAAGTGTTCAAAATTCATCTCAGCATCTAAAATGCCCAGCTTTTTCTTCAGAATAAATAGAACACCTCTAAGTACGGGCTACGTGACCGATGCAACCTATGTTTTCTGGGCGAAAGAGTGCGCCAAGGCATATCGACTAATTCTGAACACGATTATATAAACTAATTTTGAACACCTACTTATATCCATTCAATAGCTCGTTTACATAAAGGGGATTAAACTTACTCACCCATCTCTTGGTCAATTGAAGCGGTGGCACGAGCTAACCATAGCTTATCGGCCTCGTCGGTGAGCAAAGGCATGATTTGCTCGCGAACGGTGTGGTGATAGGTGTTAATTTGCTCCACCTCGGCAGATGAAAGCAGTGAAAGGTCGAGCGTACGGATGTCGTAAGGGCAGAGTGTCAGCACCTCAAAACGCAAGAATGTGCCAAAATCGGTAGTACGATCGGGTACACAGAGTAGGGTGTTCTCAATGCGTACACCAAATTTGCCTTCAATGTAGATGCCAGGTTCATCGGTAATGGTCATGCCTGGCTTAAATATTACACGGGTGCAAGCGCGGTCGTCTTTGCGAATTTGTTGTGGCCCCTCGTGTACACAAAGGTGTGACCCAACTCCGTGACCTGTGCCGTGTCCAAAGTCGTAGCCTTCGGCCCACATGTCCATACGGGCTGCCAAGTCGAGTTGTAAACCTGTTGTGCCTTGGGGAAAGTGTAGGTTAGCTAAACGTAGGTGGCCTTTCATGACCAAGGTGTTGATGTGGCGTTCCTCATCGGTCAATGGGCCAAGGGCTATGGTGCGTGTAATGTCGGTTGTGCCACAGTCATACTGTCCACCGCTGTCGAGCAAGAAGAGTCCGCGCTGTTGGAGAGGAACGTCGCTCAACTCGTTGGGTTCATAGTGAACAATGGCACCATGCTGGTCGTAAGCAGCAATTGTGGCAAAACTGTCACCTTCGAAGTGCTGGCAGTCGGCACGGCAAGCTGTTAAGTGTTGGGCTGCTGAAAGTTCGCTGATAGATTCACCCTTTTGTATGCTCTCGTCTAACCAACGCAAGAACTTCACCATGGCCACACCATCGTAGCGCATGGCTTGACGGAAACCTTCACTCTCAGATTCGTTTTTGATGGCTCGCCAATCGGGTATGGGGTTATAGAATTCGCGGTAGTTGGTGGTGGGGATAAGTCCCGCGGGTGCGTTGTGGGTAAAACGTGTGCGTGGGTCGCGAAGGGCGAATGATAAGTTTTCTTTATCCTCGTAGTCGATGACACCGACGTTTAATTTTTCAAGATGTTGGCGTGCAGCGGGGGTGAGTGCATCGGTGTGGGCATAGAGCGTGTAGCATTCGAGCACGCGACTATAGGTCATGAAGGCCAAGAACACGGGGTTATAAGCAATGTCGTTGCCACGTAAATTGAGCACCCATGCAATGTCGTCAAGGCTGTTGAAGAAGAAAATGTCGTCTTGGCATGAGTCCTTTTTGCTCAATTCAAAAGCCAAACGTTTGAGTTTGCTTTTGGCTGTTTCGCCAGCTGTGGCCTCGTCTTGCACATCGATGGCGCCATGAGGCAAGGCAGGACGGTCGGTCCATAGTTCATCGAAGGCATCATCACGTGTTACAAGTGTATGGCTCTGAGGGTCGTCGAACAAACTGTTGTCATAGTTCATGAGCGTGTTCATGGTGCAGGCATCGAGTAGTTCGGCCGCTACACCTGCATGAACACCTTCGGCTCGTAGAATGGGTGCTTGACACATCCAAGTGTCTATTTCAGGGTCTTGCCCCTCCTTCATGAGCTTGAAGGGTGTGCCTTTGAGTTGTTCTTCGGCTTGCAACCAATAGCGTGAGTCAGTCCAAAGCAAGGCGTCGGTTTGTGTTACTACGGCAATGCCTGCTGAACCAGTGAAGCCTGTTAGCCATTCACGACAAGCCCAATGGGGGGCAATGTATTCGCTGGCATGAGGGTCGGTGGTGGGAACTATGTAAACATTAGGGTGGGCTGGGTGTTGGCGCATCCATTGGCGAAGCGCATCAACTTTTTCATTAATGGTCATAAGGCTTTTGCTGCTTAGAACAAGTGCATACTCCTTGATTGTGTATGCACTTGTAAGGTTACAAAAGAGTTATTTGACGCGTTGGCAGAATTATTAAACAAGTTGATAGGTTAATGAGTTGACAGGCTAACGGGTAAACAAGTTTACCGTGTTCTTGAGCTTCTTTATGACTTTAACATAATAAGTAGTGTGTAGTCAACTCACTTGTTACCCCATTAACTATGAAATTCCGCTACGCATTTTATTTGCTAAGTTCAAGCATGCGCTCAATGGGTTTTACAGCACGGCGAGCCACCTCGGCAGGAACTTCAATGGTGGGCCACTCATAGCGCAATGTGTTGTATACTTTCTCAAGTGTGCAAAGACGCATAAAGTTGCATTCGTTGCAACCGCAAGTGCTATCGTCGGGAGGAACGGGAATGAAACGCTTGTTGGGGCAGTTCTTTTGCATTTCGTGCAGGATGCCGCTTTCGGTGACTACTAAGAAGGTGTCGGCCTCAGAGTCAATGGCATAGTGTAGCAAGGCTGCTGTTGAACCCACAACATCGGCTAACTTCACTACTGCACCGCGGCACTCTGGATGTACTAACACCTTGGCCTGTGGAAATTCTTGTTTCAACTCTACAAGTTTTTCAACAGAGAAACGCTCATGTACATGGCACCCACCATTCCAAAGAACCATGTTACGTCCTGTTTCGGAGTTGATGTAGTTGCCCAAGTTGTAATCAGGGCCAAAAATGAGTTTGGCATCCTTGGGGAAGGTTTCAACAATGCGCTTGGCATTGCTTGAGGTTACCACCACGTCGGTTAGTGCCTTGACCGCAGCTGTGGTGTTGACATATGAAATGACCTGATAGCCAGGATGTGCTTCAACAAACTTTTTGAATTCATCGGCAGGGCAGCTCTCAGCTAATGAACATGTGGCATTAAGGTCGGGCACGAGCACAGTTTTTTGGGGACAGAGAATTTTGTTGGTCTCGCCCATAAAGTGTACTCCACACATAACGATAATGTCAGCATCAGTTTTAGCTGCTTGTTGTGCCAGTCCGAGACTATCGCCTACGAAGTCGGCAATGTCTTGCAGCACTCCTTCGGTGTAATAGTGGGCCAGGATAATGGCATTCTTCTCCTTACACATGCGTCGTATTTCGGCCTTAAGGTCGAGTCCTTGAGGGATAGGTTCGTCAACGTAACCTTTTTGTTTCCAACTGTCTTTTACCTGTGTCATTGTTCTTGCGTTATTGTTTGGATGCAAAGGTAATTATTAATATTCACTACGAGGAGTGTGATGTGTAAAAAACAACACCGAGTAGGCTTTCATTGCCCGTTGGCGGATTTTTGGGTGAACGGGTTAACAGGTGAACAGGTTGACGGGTAAGTATGCTATACAGCGCTTATTATGTTAAAGTCAAAAAGGTAAGAAAGTAGAAAACTTGACAAACTTACCTATTAATACGCGTTGGCGGAATTAGTAAACAAGTTGACATGTTAACGGGTTAACAGGTAAGTTTGCCAAGCTTTTTAAGTTTCCTGTCATTCTGC
>ERZ506887.1503-NODE-1503-length-12277-cov-10.169776_pt1 | contig 12277 bp, 10 predicted proteins | sample MGYA00512905_ERZ506887 | MGnify/ENA metagenome assembly ERZ506887 | reverse complement strand
CCATTCCCTTTTTCTCTCCTTCAACATAAGAGCCATAAAGGCCGGAGTAGTAATCGTCAACAGCCTTGATACTTTCATCGTATTTTTCCCGCTCCTCACTACTCAAGAAACGAACATCTGGCAATTTTGCAAGATGATCGAGCATCTTCTTTTGTTCCGCTAAAGGCAAATTTTTAAATACTTCATCCATTTCCTTATACTTCAATACATAAATCAATTTTTCAATGCCAGTTCTTATTTCCTCATTTTCTGAATTTCCTCCAGCGGAAGCTCGGTGGCCGTTGATACTTGCGCTTCAGAAAGACCCATTGACAAAAGGCGGTAAGCTGTGTCTAACTTTTCTTTAGCCATTCCCTTAGCCATTCCCTTTTTCTCTCCTTCAACATAAGAGCCATAAAGGCCGGAGTAGTAATCATCGGCGGCCTTAATACTTTCATCGTATTTTTCCTGCTCCTCACTACTCAAGCAACGAACATCCGCCAATTTAGCAAGATGATCGAATATCTTCTTCTGCGCCGTAAACGGCAATCTTTCCAATACTTCCATATACTTCAATACATAAATCCATTTTTCAAAACCAGTCACGCATTCTTCCTCACTCTTATCAAAGAAAGGAAGAGAAAGATAGATGAAACGAAGCTTATCAGAAAACATAGAGTCGCTAGACTTCTCCCTTAAAGCCACGTCTGTCCTAAACTTTGTCACCTCATGCTCCCTTGGCATAAAATTCATGATGCAAACCACATAAACCGGCACAAACTGGTATAAAACAGCAGTGCGGACACCAGCTTCATCAAACTTCTTGCGCTGGGCAACAAAAGCCTTACTAGCATAATAGATGGAACGATTCACAAAGAAAGGTACCCATCTGTTCTGCATCTCAACGATGAAATGTTTATCATCGTCGGTAACACAATAGATATCGAAGATGCAGCCACGGAGATCATTAGTATCTCCAAGCTGTTCCTTATCCTTGAATGTTACGTCCTTGATTTGAAACTCACCTTCAAACAAGTCGTTCAAAAAATTAATCAGCAAGTCCTTGCTGAACTCTTGACCGAAGAGACGCTTGAAGCCCCAGTCGGTAAAGGGGTTGATGTATCTACCCATAAAAATCGTTTTATATTATACAATTCTGTCGCAAAGATACACTTTTTTATTGAAACTTCCTAGAATTTCCGGGATTTTCTTTCAAAAAGGTGGCAAGGAAGAGGTATAGGGGTATAAGAAGTGAGGTCAAGATAAACCAAGCACTAAATTGGCATCAACACCTAAACGGCGACTAATCTCACGACCAACACTTAATGTTGGCTCTTCCGAACCTGAAAGATAAGCCTTTATATTCAAAGGAGTAACTCCTAAGATCTTTGCTAATTTTGCAACAGAAAGTCCCATTTCTTCCATTCTAAGCTTTAGAATTTCAGATAAAGCAGGAGTACCTATAGCAAAATGAAGGTCAGAATAATCAGCTACCAAATTGGATAATTTTTCCAGTTCTACACTATTGGCATCATCAAGAGGAGTGGAATCGTCAACCAATGGAAGCAATTCCTCCACTCTATTTACCGCCCATTGATATTGCTCCATATTTTCTATCTTATCCATAATCAAGAATTATATAGTTCTACAATTTATTTTATCATATTCTGCATGAGTACCAACAAAACGAATATAAACGAATTTGATGGTAAACTTTATTACAGCAACAATACGATAAGTATTACCTTTCACATTAAATACATAATGCTGATTACCAACGTTGTCAACACTATTAAATGTAGCTTTAACATCGGCAAAAGAATTCCATTTACTTTTCCTAACGATAGAAGTCCATTCTTGCAATGCAACCTTTGACTTAGGATGGGATTCTATATATTGTTTTAATGTTTGTTCTGTAAAAATCCGCATAGCTTATTTTTTCAGCAAAGATACACTTTTTTATTGAAACTACCAAGAAATTCTGTTTTTTCTTTCAAAAAAAGCAAAAAAGAGAGGCATCTTGCGATGCCTCTCCCCTTTTATTGTTTAACTTTATATATCACATCTCACTGTTCTTATGAACAATGGTTTCTAGATGGTTCATTACTTCTTAACAACCTTAGTTGCCTTACCGTCCTTAACTACGATGTTAATACCCTTAACGAGCTTGTTAACCTTCAAGCCACTGACTGTGTAGATACCGTCAGCCTTAGCTGCGAAGTCAGACTCGATACCGTTGATACCAGTTGCTGTACCGCTCTTTGTTACCTTAACAGTAAGATCCTTTGCATAATACTGATCAACCATACCGTCGATAGCCTTTGTAGTTGCAAGGAAATCATAGAACTTAATAGTAGCATCACCATTGAAAGTATTGTCAGCAATAACATCGAATGAAATGATAGAACCACTAGTACCCTTGAAATCCAATTCCTCAGATATACCACTAGGAATGATACCAATACGGCCGCTCTTCTTAATATGTACCTCATGATAAGGAGCTCTTTCCTTAAGAGCCTCATAAGACTCTGGATCAATTGTCAAACCTGCAGGCATTTCTACATTGTAAGACAAGAGAGAAATAAGATGCTTCTCATCCTGCAAATCCAAAGTAATAGTCTTCTTCTCACCTGGAGCAATAGAGAAGTCTGCTACACTAGGAACACACAATTCATCATTGTTGTAAACCTTAGTTGTATAAGAGTCTAATGTATAAGTTTTCTGAGAGAATGTGGCATCGTCATTTACAATTGTATAAACACCTAAACCCTCATCCAAAGTGATATTACCATAGATACCAAAATCTTTTGCTACATTTACATCGAATGTAATCAAATCTCCCTCACCTGGCTGGAACTTATTACCACCTTTGGCAATAGAGAAGTGAGCTACATTAGATTTAGTTGTGCAGCTCAATACTGTAGCCTTCTTTGATAACTCTGTAGTTCCCATTACAGGAACATAAGAACCATCTTCCAAAGTTTCACCCTTTACAAAGGTAATACCTTCTGGCAAGTTGATAGTTGCACCAACAGTACCAATAACAACAGTATTATTCAATTTAATAGTCAATGTTGCTGTTTCACCAGGAGTAAGATAAGCTTTTTCTATACTCAAAGAAACCTCATTTCCAGCAAAAGCGCCCAAGCTTACAAAGAAGCAAAGGATAAACATTGATAATCTTGAAAAAAGTCCAATATGTCTCATAATTTTATTCTTTAATATTAATATCTAAAAGTGAGTCCTTTCGGACTCACTTAATATTTATTACTTCTTGATAGCCTTAAGATAAGTAGACATGAAGATAGAGTATTCATCATCTGCCATCTTCTCGCTATCATACAGAGACTTACCTGCATCAAGGTCTTTCTCATCTACGATACCATCGCCATTGAGGTCACCCTCAACAACCTTATCCTTATCCTGGGCAGCCTTGATAGAGTCAGCAAGCTTGAGAGCAGTAAGACGACCAATAAGCTCATCCTTCTTCTCACCTGTCTTCTTGTCAGCCTTAGCAGCAGTAAAGTCAGCCTCAACAGCAGCAATTACATTTTCAGCGTTAGTAATTGCATTGTTCAAGATTTCCTTAGCTGCATCCTTAGTCAACTTAGCAAGCTCGCCCTTAGCTGTAGCGAGATCAGCCTTAGTAGCAGTCAATGCTTTATTGACAGCAGTCTCAGCTGCAACGTTAGCCTGATAAACATCGAAGTGAGTTACGTCATAGAGTTCATTCTCATAGCCCGCATACTTCTTGTCGTAATCAGCCTGAACAGCATTAAGCTTGTCAGTCTTCTCAAGTGTAGTCTGATCAGCATCCAAAACCTTATGGAATGCCTCCAACTTAGCCTGCAATGCTTCATTTGACTTATCAGCAGCAGCCTTAGCAACAGACCACTCTACCTGATAATGAGCAATCTTCTTCTTCATGCCATCATACTTCTTCACATCAGCCAAGACTGCATCTGCAGCAGCCTTAGATTTAGTCAAAATAGCATCAACAGTCTTCTCACCAACAACATCCAATGCCAAAGTCAAGTTCTTTTTGAGGTTCTCAATCTTAACAGAAGCATTCTTCAAATCATTATCTGCGATAATCAAATTGCCCTTCTTATCATAAGCACCATTCTTGATTACATTGAAGCGAGTTGTAGCATCACCTACTGCAGCATCTCCAGAAATCTTATTATCTACAGCATATTTAGAAGTTGTAGTCTCAGCAGTCTCAACATACTTCTTTGTTACGTCACAAGCACCAGTTGTTGCTGTCTTATAATAATTGTAAGCAATGTCATTAGCCTCCTTCTTAGAAGCCTTCAGTGCATTCTCAATACTAGAGATACTATTTGCAATGGTCTTGTCATAAGATGTGAAATCTACCAACTTAGCAGTAGGTTTACCATCGACAACTCCAGTATTGCTAGCATCACGAAGAGCCTTTGCATCCTTAAGAGCATTCTCCATCTGCAAAGAATAATCATAGAGAGTCTTGATATCCTCTGCGAACTGAGTTACAGCTAACTTACCAGGATCAGTTGTAGTAGACTTCTTTGCGAAGAAATCAGCCTTTCTATACTTATCAACTTCAGCAACAGCATTCTGATAATAAGTACGAGCATCCTCAACCTTCTTATCAAGTGCCTTTATAGCATCATCATTCTTTGCAATGATAGCAGCGTTCTCAGCGTTCTGGGTATCACCCCACAACTTATTAAGCTGTGTATCAACATTGCTCAAATTCTTATCATTAGTCTTCCAACCCTTAGCTACATTGTATGCCTCTGCAGGAGTTGAAACATTACTAATAGCCGCCTTCACAGCATCAATCTGATTCTGCAATTTTGCAAACTCTGCCTGATACTTCTTTAATGTCTCGACATCATTCTGATACTGTGATGTTACTTTATAGCTATAGTCATCCAACTTAGCCTGCTTAGCCTTGATGGTAGCATTCAAATCTTCCTGAGCATTTTTACCCCAAGCAGTCTTCTTGCTATCAAACAAAGTACTCAAAGTTCCAGCAGGAGTCTTGAACTCACCAGCCAAATCAGAAATAGTGTGCTTGTTATCAGCCTTCTTAATCTTTGCAGAAAGAGCCTCAGCTTCAGCCTTCTTATCAGCAAGACCAGCGTTATCGAACAACTTACTATTATCGGCAGAAAGCTTTACCAAAGCATCAGCAACAGAACCCAAACCACCGATAAAAGCAAGGTTAGTATCTTTCTGTCCAGAAACTATAGTCTTCAAATTCTCAAATTCATAACGTGCAACAACATTTTTAGAATGAGTTACTACGTTTTTATATTTAGCTGCATATGCATCGAAATCATGCTTTGGATACTTGCCCAACTCTTCAAGAGCGCCCTTCTTCAATGCAGCATATTCATCCTCAACATAAGTCTTATATGTCGTATCAACTCCTGTCCATTTTGGAGTCCAAGAAGTAATATTGCCCTTACTATCCTTTACGGCCTTAAAGATGCTATATGCATCGCCATCAACCTTTGCCTTACGCTTAGAAATTTCGTCCTTTGCAGCAGCAACATCAGTAGCTTTAGCATTGATAACATCGTCATAATCAGCCTTAGCCTTCTGTGCAGCAACCAAGATAGAACCCTTATCTGCATCTGTAGATGTCTTATCTAACTTTGTCTGAGTACCAATAGATTTCTTAATAAGTTCCAAAGCTGCAATCAACTGAGCCTTTCCTGTTTCACTCTGACCAGTGACATTATTAGCGACTTCATTCTTTGCAACAAGTTCCTTTAAGCTAGCTACAACTTTCTCCAACTCTTCACCTTGATCATTATACTCTTTCTTAACGCCCAAGTAGAAGTCTGAGCTAACATAAACATAAGGAGCTACATCATTAACACGACGATTCAAAATTTCACGAGTACCATCAATAGCCTGATTTACAGCACGATATGCTTCAGACTGAGCTGCAATAGCTGTAATAGTAATACCCTCAGAAGCCCAAATCTGTACTTCACCTTCACTTGGTACAGTAACATCCAAAGAAGTCTTCTCAGAAATCTTAGCCTCATAAGTAGAAGTACCTACCTTAACATAAAAACTACCAGTGCTACCAGCAGCCTTTACTGTCACGATATCCTTCTCCTGAGCAGTAAATTTCACATAATTATCAGAGCCTTGAGCGAACTTAAGACCATCCTTAGTTACATTAACAGTGCCTGCCTTTGCAAGGTCTTTCAAACCATTCTGACCAATTACAAGCTTAGAATCATTAAAGTTCCAGTTGTAATCATGCGCAACTGCTGAACCAGCAACCATCGACAATGCCGATACTAAAGTTAAAACTTTTTTCATAATCGTAAATTTTAATTTATAAAAAAATTGTTCATTATTATTTGTTCTTAGAAAGAATCCTCAAATGTCATGGTGAATCTGTTTCCAGGGTTTCATCATTTATTTGTTCTTAGAGAATTGTAGCTTCTAGTTAGCGGCCTCTTGTTAGGAGAGAGTCGGCTAATATTTCGTATTACCTTCTTCAGTTCTTACATCTTACATCGTTTATCATCTACATCGTTCGTTAGAAATCTACAGTTCTTTTTTAGGTCGAGAGGACAAACTCTTCTTAGGAGTCTTATACCCTCATTAGGTTCTTTCGGTTGCAAATGTGGGCAAAATTTCTGAAACGAGCAAAACTTTTTAGGTTAAAAAGTGTAAATCTTAATAATTTTAACGCAATTCCATAGCTTTTTTTTCTAATTTTTCTGTGTTTGCGCAAACAAAAATAAACACAAAACTGCGAAATCAGAAAAAAGAGAAAAGAAGAACCGCAGCCTTCATCCAAGTAAAGACTGCAGTTTTTCATCACTTATCGCCATAATGGGAGTCTAAATCCAAGACCAGCCCCCTTATGCTTTCCTATAACTCATAGTGAATTCAAATAATGTCGAAGATCATCAGCAGTAGAACAGCTGACAAAATTTCCTTTTCGATATTCTTCTCTTGCACTATCTATCTTTGCCTGAAGCTCTGGAGTAATCACATCATCACTCTTCACCTGTTCTCCATTTCGCAAGGTAAGTGCTGGCATCACTATCCTATTCAGTGCCTGCTTCACTTCCTCATTTGGAAAGCCAAGGTGATACATGCCATCCTCATAACCCTTCATCGTCAGGTAGCCCGACTGATAAAGGAAGAGCTCGGCACCGCCGCCTACTACATCAGAAGTCTCTAAAGTGAAGGAATCGATATAGCAATCATCAAAGTAATCTAAGCGCATCTCCAAGTTGGTTACAAACTTCGGTAGCAGCGAGGTGGCACCCGAAGAAGCCCAGAAATTACGAATCTGCTGTGCTCCCAAGGCATTCACAAGACTATATGGATTGTAAATATCCACAGAATTTCGCTTGCAGAAATGATAACCATCATAGAAATCCTTTAAGCGAGCATGCGTTTCCTCTACCGTCCAACCATTCACATCCGCCATTTTCTTTACTTCATATCCAAAATTGGCGGCAATTTCCTCTTCCGTTATACCACAAATGGCGGCATATTCAGGTTCAAAACTGATGTTAGTTAAGTTGTTGAGTACAGAAAAGAGGGAGATTTGCGTAAACTTGGTGATGCCGGTGATGAACACGAAACGCTCATATTCATCATCTGCCTTTAAGATAGCAAACACCTCACGATAGGCTTCCGTGCAGCCATCGTGATCATCGGTTTTCCAGGAATGTTGAAGGGGAGCATCATACTCATCAATAAGCACAGCCACCGGCTGGCCGGTCTGCTTATATGCTGACACGATGATAGCATCAAAACGATCGGCAAGCTGCGCTGTTGGATCCACATCTATTCCATATTTCTCCTCATAATACTTGAATCGTATATTGAGGTAAGAACGGATGGTCTCTGACGTAGCCCCACCCCTGCTCATGTCAAGACGAATCACGGGATGATGCTTCCATTCCTTTTCCAACTCCATGATTTTCAATCCCTCGAAGAGTTCTTTATTGCCTTCGAGATAGTGCTGGAGGGTATCTACAAGCACAGATTTGCCGAATCGACGAGGACGACTCAAGTAGTTGTACTGGTCACCATAGTTCACCAAATACCACACCAAGTCGCTCTTGTCAACATACACGAAGTTACCCTCCCTGATTTTCTTAAACGACTGAATGCCTACAGGCAATCGTCTTCTATTCAAGTCCAACATATCTTGTTCCTCCATTTTTTTTAAAGAATAATGCAAAATAGTCTCCTACCTCATCTTCCATTCGCCTTTCACCTCCACCATCGGAACCACAATCTGCTCCTTGGTGCTGTCGCCGAAGGCTAGTTGCAGGAAGACGTCGGCTACGTGGTGGGCGGTGTCTGCCTTGGCATTCAGCACGTTCACCTTCGCTATGCCCTGGTGTTCCAGCTGTTGCTGCTCCACATACATCCGGGCATTGAGCAGCAGCTGGTCGTGATAGCCCTTCGGGATGCGGTAGGGCTGGTTGAAACCGGAAACATACTCCTCGTACTTGCCCTCAAGGAGCAAGTCGTAGTACCCCTTTGCGGCGATACCCGCAAAGTAAGAAGGGTCAGGACGCTCCTCCTTGCAGGAAGAAAGTCCCAACCCCATACTTATTATCATAAAAATCAAAAGTTTCTTCATCTTTATACATTTTGATTCTTCACTCTTCGTTCTTCACTCTTCACTTCCCCTTACTTCTGACGAATGAAGACGTTGATAGGACAACCATGCAACGACCAGTTCTCACGAATCTTGTTCTCCAGGAAGCGGCGATAGTTCTCCTTTACATACTGTGGCAAGTTGGCATAGAACACGAACGATGGAATCGTGGTGTTTGGCAACTGGGTACAGTACTTGATCTTGATATACTTACCCTTCACGCTCTGTGGTGGATAAGCCTCGATGATAGGCAACATCACCTCATTAAGCTTGGAAGTACCGATATGAGCCTTGCGGTTCTGGTAAACATCCTTGGCAGTCTCCAATACGCGGAAGATGCGCTGCTTGGTCAAAGCAGAAGCGAAGATGATAGGGAAATCCACGAATGGAGCCATGCGCTTGCGGATGGCATTCTCGAAGGTATCAATCACCTTCTGGTTCTTCTCCTCTACCAAGTCCCACTTGTTTACTACCACCACCAGACTCTTGTTGTTCTTCTGAATCAACTGGAAGATGTTCATATCCTGGGTCTCGATACCACGGGTAGCATCAAGCATCAGGATGCAGACATCACTATTCTCGATGGCACGGATAGAACGCATCACAGAATAGAATTCCAAGTCTTCGCTTACCTTGTTTTTACGACGGATACCAGCTGTATCAACCAGGTAAAAATCGAAACCAAACTTATCGTATCTGGTATAGATACTATCACGTGTAGTACCAGCAATTTCTGTCACGATATTACGATTCTCACCGATAAAAGCATTGATAATGCTACTCTTACCAGCATTCGGACGACCTACTACCGCAAAACGAGGAATATCTTCTTCGATTGCCTCCTCAGGATTGTCCTGAAGTTTGTCCAAAATCATATCAAGCAAATCACCAGTACCACCACCTGTAGCAGCACTGATACACTGAGGATCACCCAAGCCTAACTTGTAGAACTCAGCAGCCTGATAATACTCAGCACTGTTATCAACCTTGTTAGCAACAAGGATAACAGGCAATTTGGCACGACGCAAAATAAGCGCCACGTCCTCATCCCAATCAGTAAGGCCCGTGTTAACGTCTACCAGGAAAAGAACCAGATCAGCCTCTTCGGTAGCAACAAGCACCTGCTTGCGGATAGCATCTTCAAAAATATCATCAGATTTTACAACCCAACCACCGGTATCAACAACAGAAAATTCTCTTCCATTCCAACTGCACTTACCATACTGGCGGTCACGAGTAGTACCGGCAGTATCACTAACGATAGCGCGACGTGATTGAGTCAAACGATTAAATAAAGTAGACTTACCCACATTAGGGCGTCCTACAATAGCTACTAAATTTGCCATAAACAGTCATTATCCTCCTTCCTTTTAGGAGGTATTCAAGGATGTGGTCTCTGCATCCAAGTTAATAATTTGCCGAAGCTGACCTTGCTCCGGCCCTCGCCCTTTTGGCGAGAGTCACTCCCTCGATTACATTCAGGGAGGAGAAGTTGATATTAGTGATTAGTTTTTAGTGATTAGTGATTAGAACTATGCTAATCACTGATCATTAATCACTATCAATTATTCCGGATTATATCCAAAGGCATCAAGTTCTCGCTGAGAACTGCGCCAATCCTTATCAACTTTTACGAAAGTCTCCAAAAAGATTTTCTTGTCGAAGAACTTTTCCAAAGCCTTACGACTCTCGGTATTCACCTTTTTCAATGCGATCCCCTGGTGACCGATGATGATACCCTTTTGTGAATCACGTTCAACATAAATCACAGCATTGATGTGGATACGTTTTTCATCTTCCTTAAATCGTTCCACTCTTACCTCTACAGAATAAGGAATTTCCTTATCATAATAGAGCAAAATCTTTTCTCGGATAATCTCAGAAACGAAGAAACGGGCAGGCTTGTCTGTCAACTGATCCTTATCAAAGAAAGCAGGAGATTCTGGCAAGAGTTCCTTAATGCGCTTCAAGAGCATATCCGTTCCGAATTTATTCTTCGCTGAGATAGGAAGAATCTCTGCATTAGGCAACAAAGAGTGCCATTTTTCAACAATATCACCCAACTTCTTCGAATCACTCTGATCAATCTTGTTGATGAGCAAGAGTACAGGAATCTGCATTTTCTTAACCTTTTCCAAGAATTCCATGTTCTTTTCAGGGTTTTCTATCACATCAGTCACATAAAGCAGCACATCAGCATCCGCCAATGCACTCTCAGAGAAGGCAAGCATCATCTCCTGCATCTTGTAATTAGGCTTCAAAACACCAGGAGTATCAGAAAATACAATCTGCATATCATCAGTATTCACAATACCCATGATACGATGACGGGTTGTCTGAGCCTTAAAAGTTGCAATACTAATACGTTCACCCACCAATTGATTCATCAAGGTACTTTTTCCCACATTAGGGTTACCTACTATATTAACGAAACCAGCTTTATGCATAAAAAATTGAATTTAGCAAAATTTTACTATCAAGAAGTTAAGCTCTATTGTTTTTAAGCTAAAGAAACGCATCCTTACTTATTTATAGAGAAATAAGAAAGATGCGTTTCCTTATATAGATAATTATTCTATCCTATTTTTATAGATTACTTTCCGTAAGCAGCGCCATCATACGCCCACTTATAGAAAGAAGCGCCATGTACAAATCCTGCACCAAATGCTGTGAAGATGACGTTATCGCCCTTCTTCAATTGGCTTTCTGCATCCCAGAGTGCCAATGGAATTGTTGCTGCACTAGTATTTCCATAATGATCGATGTTTACAACCACCTTATCAAGTGGAATTCCAGCACGCTTGGTTACTGCCTCAATAATACGGAGATTAGCCTCGTGAGGAATTACCCAGTTCACATCATCAGCCTTCAGGTTGTTCATTTCCATGATTTTCATCACGTCGTTGCTCATATCTGTTACTGCGTAACGGAATACAGTACGACCTTCCTGATAAAGATAATGCAGACGATGATCAACTGTAAAATGTGAAGGAGGGCAAACAGAACCACCAGCCTTCATGTGAAGGAAAGGCAAACCTTGTCCATCTGTACGAAGGTATGAGTTCTGAACTCCAACGTTCTCCTCTTCAGTTGCCTCCACCAAAACCGCACCTGCACCATCTCCGAAGAGAACGCAAGTAGCACGGTCAGTGTAATCTACCAGTGAAGACATCTTGTCAGCACCAATCACAATAATCTTCTTGTATCTACCACTCTGAATCATGCTTGCAGCAACATCAAGGGTATACAAGAATCCACAGCAAGCAGCAGAGAAGTCAAATGCAAAAGCATTCTTCAAACCCAGCTTGCCGAGGACGATAGATGCTGTAGAAGGGAACTTATAGTCAGGTGTCGTGGTTGTTACAATCAATGCATCGATTGTATCTGGATCCACGCCAGTCTTCTGAATCAACTGCTTGGCAGCTTTTCGTGCCAGATAGCTGGTTCCAAGACCTTCCTCTGTAAGGATGCGGCGCTCTTTGATACCCACACGGGTGGTAATCCACTCATCTGTAGTATCTACCATGCGAGATAACTCCTCATTGTTGAGGATATAGTCTGGCACGTAGCCACCGACACCTGTAATTACAGCATTAATCTTACCCATTATTCAGCTGCTTCCTTAACGATTGCAACCTTACCACGATAGTAACC
>ERZ506887.1502-NODE-1502-length-12278-cov-11.695492_pt1 | contig 12278 bp, 9 predicted proteins | sample MGYA00512905_ERZ506887 | MGnify/ENA metagenome assembly ERZ506887 | reverse complement strand
ACAGCGCACGCTTCCTGTTCAATATGCACGACGCAGGCAGCGGCATCGACTTTGATCTGGATCAGGCCGTCAAGACCGACAACGACAACCCCGTGTACTATGTGCAGTACGCCCACGCCCGCATCTGCTCCATCCTGAAGAAGATGGAGAGCGAGGGTGTGCAGTTTGCCGGTGCAGAGCACATCGACGCCACCCTGCTCACTGAGCCCTCCGAGATGGATCTGATCCGGATGCTGGCCGCCTTCCCGCAGGAGATCGTGATGGCTGCCGAGAAGTACGACCCCAGCCGCATCAACCGCTTTGTCATCGACCTTGCAAGCGCCTTCCATCGCTTCTACGGCAACTGCCGCATTCAGGGCGCAGACCCCGCCGTGCAGCAGGCACGCCTTGCCCTGTGCATCGGCGTGAAGAACGTCATCTTCAACGTGCTTACCATGTTCAAGATCAACGTGCCCGAGAAGATGTAACATAAAACCACAGGGGCTGTTGCACCAAACAATGTGCAGCAGCCCCTTTTTGATAAAACAGATACAAGGAGAACCCATGGAACCTTTGAAGATCGGCAATATCACCCTGCCCCACCGGGCGGTGTTCGGCCCTATGGCGGGCTTTACGGATGCCCCCTGCCGCCGCCTGATGGCGCAGCACGGCGCGGGCTTTACGGTCAGCGAGATGGTGTCCAGCCGGGCGCTGGTGTACGGCGACCACAAGACCGTCAGCCTGCTGAAGGCAGAGCCTAACGGCGCACCCTACGGGGTGCAGATCTTTGGCGAGGTGCCGGAGATCATGGGCGAAGCCACCGCCGCTATCGAGCAGTACGAATTCGACTTTGTGGATATCAACATGGGCTGCCCTGCCCCCAAGATCGTTTCCGGCGGGGCGGGCAGCAAGCTGATGCTGGACCCCGACCGCTGCGGGCGCATCGTGGAGCAGGTGGTGGCGCACACTAAGCGCCCTGTCACCGTAAAAATGCGCAAGGGCTGGGATGCCGACCACATCACCGCCGTGGAGTGCGCCAAGGCCTGCGAGCAGGCGGGCGCGGCGTTGGTGGCGGTGCACGCCCGCACCCGGGAGCAGATGTACACCCCGGGCATCGACCCGGAGATCATCGCCCGGGTAAAGGACGCGGTAAAGGTGCCAGTGCTGGGCAACGGCGATATCCACTGCGCTGAGGACGCGCTGCGCATGGTGCGGCAGACGCACTGCGACGGCGTGATGATCGCCCGGGGCGCACTGGGCGACCCGTGGCTGTTTGAGCGGGTGAACGCCGCGCTGGAGGGTCTGCCCGCCCCCAAGGAGCCGAACCTGCAGGCGCGGATGAACGCGCTGCGCCGTCAGGTGGAGGAGATGGTAGAGCAGAAGGGCGAGTTTGTGGCCATGCCGCAGGCGCGTGCCCAGACCATGCACTACATGAAGGGGCTGAAGGGTGCCGCCGCCCTGCGCCGCTACTGCTGCACCCTGACCCACTTGGAAGATCTGGACGAGCTGATCGCTGCCGTGTTTGAAGAGCAGCGCAAGGCCGGACTGGACCCCGACGATGTGCGGGAAGTACCGTTTCCGTAAGCCCGTGGCTTGAACAACGATTCAAAATGCGCTCCGCGTTCGCTTTGCGCATCATCAGCGGAAAAACATTCTATGATTTGTAAATCGGGAAAATCTGCGGATTTTCCCGATTTACTTTTTTCACGGGAGAGGGTCGTAAAGATAAACGGCATTTTCCGGCTGCGACCCCTTCCCGTGAAAATGGGGTTCAGGAAAGTCCGCAGACTTTCCTGAACCCCGAAATTAAAATAATCTTTCCGCTGAATATGGCCAGAGCGCAAGCGGAGGCCATTCTCAATCGTCTTTGCCCGGCGGCAAGCCGTATGGTTACGGCTTCGTCAGCTCGTCCAGATTCTGGGTATAGCAGGGCAGGCAGTGCGCCAGAAACCAGTCGGCCTCCGGGCATTGCATGGCTTGCAGCGCGGCGCGCTGCTGTGTCAGGGCGGCGTCAAATTCGTGGTTGCCGCTGCGCTGCTCCTCGGTGCATTTGATGAGGGCGCTCAGCCGGTCGGCAGCCTTGAGCAGACGATGCTCCTCTGCGGTGAGTACCGTGCCATCCATGCAGGGGGTCAGCTCTGCAGCCAGTTCTGCGGGCAGAAGCCCTGCCATGGAGCGCACGCTCTCGGTCTCCAGCGCCTTGTAGGCGTCCCGCAGCGCTGGAGAGTGGTACTTGACCGGCGTGGGCATATCCCCGGTAATGATCTCCGGCGCGTCGTGGTACAGCGCCGCCACTGCCACCACCTCGGGGCGGCAGGGCGTGCCGGTGTAGTGCTTGGCGATGAGGCACAGCAGGTGCGCCAGCAGTGCGGTGTCACAGGTGTGCTCGCTGAGAGATTCCGCCCGGGTGGAGTGCATCAGGCTCCACCGGGTAATGTACTTCATGCGCGCCAGTAAGGCGCTGAAGGGATACAGCATGGCAATACGCCTCCTTTTCTTCACCATACCCGCCGGGCGCTTGGTTGTCAAGCCCTTTTTTCTTGCGCGCCGCCGTGCTATACTACAAGGTGACATCAAATCCACTTCCGCGCCGGTGCGCGGAGAAAGAGGAACACTATGGAAAAGTTTATAAAACCACGGCTGCTCACGCCAAGGGAGCAGAGCCATAAAAAATTCTGGCAGGCGGTGGGGCTGTGCGCCCTGACGGCGGCCATCTTCTTTTTGCCGTTCTACATCCTTGACGGCGGTTTTTTCCACTATGCCGGCGATTTTAACAGCCAGCAGATCAGCTTTTACCGGTATATGAACGGCTTTGTCAAGGGTGCGGGCTACCCGGACAGCGCCTTTGCCGGTGCGCCGCGCAATACCTTTTCGTGGGCGACCGACCTTGGCAGCGGGGTGATGAACGCCTACTCCTTCTACCTGTACGGCTCGCCGTTTTTCTGGCTGTCGGTGCTGCTGCCGCAAAGCTGGCTGCCCTATATGATGGTGCCGCTGCTGGTGCTCAAGTTCGGCGTGGCGGGCGGCGGTGCGTATCTGTACCTGCGCCGCTACGTTAAAAACGCAAATTACGCCGTGCTGGGTGCCTGCCTGTACGCGCTTTCCGGCTTTGCGGTGTACAACGTGTTCTTCAACCACTTTGTGGATGTGGTGGCGCTGTTCCCCTATCTGCTCTGGGCGCTGGACGAGGCCATTTATGAGGATCGTCACGGCCTGTTCGCCTTCTGGGTGGCGGTGAACCTGCTCAACAACTATTTCTTCTTTGTGGGACAGGTAATTTTCCTGTGTATCTACTTTGTGTGCAAGCTGACCGCCAAGGACTTCCGGCTGACCGGGCGCAAGTTCGGGCATCTGTTGTGGGAGAGCGTGCTGGGCGTTGCCATGGGCTGTCTGCTGCTGTTCCCGGCGGTGCTCAGCCTGCTGCAGAACCCGCGCACCATCGATCTTTCCTCCGGCTGGGGTTTTCTGACCTACGCCAAGGTGCAGCAGTATCTGGCCATCCTGCTCAGCTGGATCTTGCCGCCGGACTCCCCCTACCTCACCTCGGTCTGGTCGGAGGGTGTCATCAAGTGGACGAGCATGACGGCCTATCTGCCCCTGTGCAGTCTGGCCGGTGCCATGGCCTACTGGCGCAGCCGGAAGGCCGACAGTAAAAAGCGCATCGTGGCGGTGTGCGCCGTGTGCGCGCTGGTTCCGGTACTGAACAGTGCCTTCTATGCCCTCAATTCCAGCTACTACGCCCGCTGGTACTATATGCCCACCCTCATCCTTGCCGCCATGACCGTGAACGCGCTGGAGGACCCGGACGTTGATCTGGACGCGCCTGCCCGGGGCATCGGCTGGATCATGCTGGCTACGCTGGTCTTTGCCGTAGTGCCCGTGCGGGACGATACCACCGAGACATGGTCTTTCGGCGTGCTGAAGAACCCGGGGCAGTTCTTTGTCGTGCTGGGCTTTGGTCTGCTGGGGCTTATGCTGTACCGCGTTCTTTGCAGCAAGTGGCGGCAGGACAGCCGCTTTGCCCAGCGCATGACGGCGGCAGTGCTGGTGTTTGGCTGCGCATTCACCATGGTGCACATCGGCATTGGCAAGTTTGGCCAGTGGCACACCGACAGCGACCTTGTGGAGCAGGACACGAACGCCCTGCTGCTGAAAAACGACCTGCCGGAGGGCGACTATCGCATCGACACCTACAAGATCCACGATAACATCGGGATGTGGCTGGATAAGAGCTGCCTGCAATACTTCGGCAGCACGGCGGCTCCCAGCATCCTCAGCTTCTACCCGGGGCTGGGGGTCAAGCGGGACGTGCGCAGCGAGCCGGAGATCACAAACTACGCCCTGCGCGGCCTGTTGAGCGTGGAGTACCTCATTACCACCCCGGAAAAGCGCGAAAGCTTTGAGGACGAGGCAGACGCGGGCTGGACCTATCTTGCCGATGTGGACGGCTACACGCTGTACCACAACGATAACTACGTTCCCATGGGCTTTACCTACGACTACTATGTGACCAAGGCTACCTATGAGGCCTCGGTCAAGACCCTGCGCTCCAATCTGCTGATGCGGGCGCTGGTGCTGGAGGACGAGGACGTAAAGGCATACGGTCAGTACCTGACCGAGCTTTCGGAGGACATGCTAAATGACCTGTACTACGACAGCTACACGCAGGACTGCGCCGACCGCCGCTCCCACAGCTGCTCGGTGTTCCAGATGAACAATGCAGGCTTCCATGCCGAGATCACGCTGGACAAGCCAAACCTCGTCTTTTTCTCTGTGCCCTACGATGACGGCTTTACCGCCTATGTCAACGGCGAAAAGACCGATATCCTGCAAGTGGACGAGGGGCTGATGGCGGTGCTCTGCCCGGCGGGCGCAAGCAGCATCGACTTTGTGTATCAGGCCGCCGGGCTTTCTGCCAGCCGGGTGGTCACCGCAGTGGCCATTCCGGTGTGGGTGGTGTACGTTGCCTACTTTGTGCGCCGCAAGCGCCGCAACACCGGTGCCCCGGCAGAAGAATGACTTTGACCGGGCCAAAAAATAAAAATTTAAAAATTCCTCTTGACTTTACGAAGATAAAGTGTATAATGCAATCAAACCGATGAGGCGGAAGAGAACCTGCACAGCGCATCTGCAGTGAGCCCGGACAGTGCAAACGGGCGAAAGCGGGGCAGAGTTTCGTGGGCCGCCGAGGGCCGGGCAAACGGGCAGAAGCCTTAGTAGCTTTGGACGGAAGTCTCCGTTACAGGACAGGGGAGTGTTGGCTCTCCGTGAGTGGCTCTGCTGTATTGGATGCAGAGCAAGCAAGGTGGCACCGCAGAATCGTAATTTACCGATCCTGTCCTTGTGGATAACACACAGGGACAGGGTCGTTTTGTTTTAAGACCCGTCCCGCAAAGGGAGCGGGTCTTTTGATTTGCCGCCCGCTCCGGGAAAGGAGTTACCACTATGAAAAACCTGAACATGATCTCCCGCCGCAGCTTCCTGAAGGCCGCTCTGGCTGCTTCTGCTGTTTCTGCCATGGCACTGACCGGCTGCGGCAGCGCTGCTTCCAGCACCGCCTCCAGTGCAGCGGTCTCCTCCTCCGCAGCTGCTTCCGGCAGCGCCGCTGCCGCTGGCGAGACCTTCAAGGTAGGCATCGTCAACTATGTGGACCACGCTTCCCTCAACCAGATCGTGGAATCTGTGGAGAGCCGTCTGGACGCCATCGGCAAGGAAAAGGGCGTCACCTTTGACTACGCCGATTACTACGCCAATGCACAGGCCGACCAGTCCAACCTGAACCAGATCGGCGCAGACCTTGTGGCTGACGGCGTGGACGTGATCGTAGCCGTGGCTACCCCCACCGCCGCTACCATGCTGGCTGCCGTGGAGGACACCGACATCCCGGTGGTCTACTCCGCTGTGACCGATCCCGCCGCCGCAGGCTTTGACGGCGAGGAGAACATCACCGGCACCTCCGATGCCTTGAACACCGACGCCATCATGAACCTGATCGTAGCGGCAAACCCCGGCATCGATACCATCGGTCTGCTGTACGACCTGAGTCAGGATGCCTCCACCCAGGCCATTGCGGACGCCAAGGCTTTCTGCGAGAAGAACGGCATCAAGGTGGTGGAAAAGAACGGCACCACCACCGCCGAGGTGCAGATGGCTGCCGAGGCACTGGTCGCCGCCGGGGTCAAGGCCGTGTTCACCCCCACTGACAACACCATCATGACCGCCGAGCTGTCCATCTATGAGAGCTTCATCGAGGCGGGTGTGCAGCACTACACCGGTGCCGACAGCTTTGCGCTGAACGGCGCACTGGTGGGCTACGGCGTGGACTACGTCCAGCTGGGCGAAGCCACCGCCGATATGGTCAGCCAGCTGCTGTGCGACGGCAAGACCCCCGCAGATCTGCCCTATCAGACCTTTGATAACGGCATCGTTACCATCAACACCGAGACCGCCGAAGCGCTGGGGCTGGATCTGGCAACCCTGAAAGAAGCCTTCAAGCCCTACTGCACCGAGATCTGCGAGGTGACCACCGCAGAGAACTTCTCCTGAACCCCGCTCAGCCAGAACCTGACGGTTTTGCCGGCTCTCCCGCAAGGGAGAGCTTTTGGCGGTTCTGGGGAAAGTGGTTCCCCTCTCCCGTGAAAATGCGTTTGTCGCACTCCGCAGAGCAATGCGGTGCGCATTCAAAATAACATAAAAGGAGCATACACCATGCTGGCGAGTATCTTTTCCCTCAACGTCCTGCAGACAGCGCTGGAGCTGGGCTGCATCTACGGACTGGTGGCGTTGGCACTGTTTCTGAGCTACTCCATCCTGAATATTGCCGACCTTTCCACCGACGGCTGCTTTACGCTGGGCTGCGCCGTAGCCTGTCAGGTGGCGCTGACCGGTCACCCCATCCTTGCGCTGGCGGCAGCTATGGCTGCGGGGGTGTGCTCCGGCTTTGTCACCGCCTTTTTGCAGACAAGGCTCGGGGTGGAAAGCATCATGGCCGGTATCATCGTCAATACCGGCCTGTACACCATCAATCTGGCGGTGATGGGCTTTTCCTCCACCATGTCACTGGTCAAGATCCCTACCATCTTCTCCATGGCAAAAACTTCGCTGGGCTTTCTGGGCAGCTGGTACAAGCTGGCGCTTGCGGCAGTCATTATCGCTATCGCCTGCGCGGCGATGCTGGGTTTTCTTGGCACGCGGCTGGGGCTTTCCATCCGCGCCACCGGCGATAACGCTGCCATGGTGCGCGCTTCCAGCATCAACCCCGCCTTTACCATCACGGTGGGTCTGTGCGTGTCCGGTGCGTTGTGTGCACTGTCCGGCGGGCTGCTGGCACAGTACCAGAAAAGCTGCGATATCAACGTGGGCACCGGCATGGTGACCATTGCGCTGGCTTCCCTCATCATCGGCGAAACGCTGGTGGGCAAGCGCACCATGCTGCGCCGTATCCTTGGCGTGGTGTTCGGCAGCTGCCTGTACCGCTTTATCGTGGCGGTGGCGCTGCGGTTCAACGTGCCCGCCGCCGCCATGAAGCTGGTATCGGCCATCATTGTGGCAGTGGCCATCTCCATGCCCGCCATCCGGGAGCACTTCGCCTTTGAAAAGCGCCGGCACGCCGCCCGTGCCCGCCGCACCGTGACCAACAGGGAGGGACAGTAACATGGAAATGCTGCAGCTGAACGACCTGCACAAGACCTTTAACCCCGGCACCGTCAACGAAAAGGTAGCACTTGCCGGGGTGAGCCTGCAAATGGAGGCCGGAGACTTTGCCACCATCGTGGGCTCCAACGGCGCGGGCAAATCCACCCTGTTCAACGCCATCACCGGCGGCTTTATCGCCGACGAGGGCAGCATTCTGCTGGGCGGACAGGACATCACCTTTGCGCCGGAGCACCAGCGCAGCAAGGTCATCGGACATCTGTTCCAAGACCCGCTCAAGGGTACCGCACCCAACATGACCATTGAGGAAAATCTGGCGCTGGCCTACCTGCGGGCAGGCACCGCGCCCAACGCCATCTTCTCCCGCATCTCCCGCAAGGATAAGGCGCTCTTCCGCGAAAAGCTTGCTTTGCTGGACATGGGGCTGGAGGACCGCATGAAGCAGCCTGTGGGGCTGCTTTCCGGCGGGCAGCGGCAGGCGCTTACCCTGCTCATGGCTACCCTTGTCACCCCCAAGCTGCTGCTGCTGGACGAGCACACCGCCGCGCTGGACCCCGCCACCGCCGAAAAGGTGCTGGCACTGACCAAGAGCATCGTGGCCGAGAAAAAGATCACCTGCCTGATGGTGACCCACAATATGCATCAGGCGCTGGAGCTGGGCAACCGCACCCTGATGATGGACGCCGGGCGCATCGTATTTGACGTAAAGGGCGCAGCGCGCAGCAAGATGACCGTGGACGATTTGCTGGAAAAGTTCCGCGAGAACGCAGGTAAAAATCTGGATAATGACCGCATCCTGCTGAGCAAGGTGGAGAAATAAAACTGTTCCCCTTCTTGTAAAAAGCAAAAGGTCTGCTGCACCGTGCCGGTGCAGCAGACCTTTTTACTTTTATTCCTTTACCACAGGCGGATGACCTTAATGACGCCCTCGGCCTTATCGCGGGCCAGCTCCAGATGGTGCTGCAGCGCCATGGCAGCGCCGTCCCAGTCCCCTGCCAGAGCAGCATCCAGAATCTGCAGATGCTCCTCACAGGTCTGCTCCTGATTGATCATGCTCACCTTGCCGGTCATGATGCGGAAGCGGGTGTTCAGGCCGGTAATACGGTCGTAGGCAGAGCGCAGATACTTGTTGGGCAAGGTGCTCATCAGCAGCTCATGGAAGTCGTCGTCCGACTTGCAGAAATCCTCGATGCGCTCGCTGTGGTGCATCAGCTCGGCATAGGCCTCCAGCTGCTCCCGGGGGATGGCATTGCCGTAAGTACGCAGGGCGTAGGGCTCCACCAAAAGACGCATTTCAAACATGCTGTGCACGTCCTCTTCGGTGATGCCGGAGACCATCAGTCCCTTTTTGGGCAGAATGGTGATCAGCCCCTCCTGTTCCAGACGTCCCAGTGCATCCCGCATGGGGGTGCGGCTGATGTTGCCCATCTCGGCGCAAAGCTTCTGCTCGTTCAGAAACTCGTTGGGGCGGTACTCGCAGTTCAGGATCTTGGTCTTGAGGTACTGGTACGCCTGCAGCTTCAAGCTGAGCTTTGCCTGTGCTTCCTGTTCTTTCATAAGCACACTCTCCTATTCTTCTTGATCTTCTTCTCCAAAAACGTCCGAACCGGCAGCGCAAACCCACCGCTGCCGGTTTCTTCTTCTTCATGTTCAGCCAGCTTGTATCCCGGCTGCAATCCAACCACTTTATCTAATACATTATTTCACATCAGGGCATTTTTTACAAGACTTTTTACTTAACTTTGGCGTGTTTTCCGTTTTATACAAAGATTACGCCCCCATTTTGCTACTTTTTACAATGTTTTTTGTGCTTGTCGCCAAACAGACCCACTTTCCGTCCGCTTCTTTTGCATCCAAGGGCAAACTGTGCTACAATAGAACCAAAAAACAACACATCTACACCGGAAAGGACCGAATTTCTCATGGCACGAAGCGATGGCTACAACACCCGCACCCGGCAGCTCATCTTAGATTACCTCATCAACAACCGCCAGCACGCGGTAAGCGCCTCCAACATTCTGGAGCATCTGGAGGCACAGGGCGCAAGCCCCAACCCCACCACCGTGTACCGCTATCTGGATAAGCTGGCGGGCGAGCAGCGCATTATGAAATATGTAGCTGACAAGGGCGAGCGGGCGGTGTTCCAGTATGTGGACGAGGGACGCCACTGCCGGGAGCATCTGCACCTCAAGTGCGTGCAGTGCGGGCGCATCTACCATCTGGACTGCCATTTTATGGACGAGGTGCGCGCCCACCTGATGGCAGAGCACGGCTTTACCCTGCAATGCGAGGGCAGCGTGCTGTACGGGCTGTGCCGTCATTGCGCGCAGAACGCGGCACCGTCCGCAGCGGAAGAACAGCCCGCAAAAAAATGCGCCTGCTGTGTTGACACGGACAAAAACCCGTGATACAATGCAGACAATAAAAGCGTTGACCGGGAAAAGTAAGGTTTCAGGTTTTTCTTGCAGAGAGCGCGGGACGGTGGAAACCGCGCAGAAAACGAAGCCCGAAGAACACCCGTGAGCCGCTCCCTGAACCTGCGTGTGCAGCAGTAGGGGCAGACGTGCGCCGCTCGTTATCGCGGCAGTGCTTTCAACGGGGAGAGCGCACAAAAGTGACCGGCGTATTGCGTATGCCGGTAATTTAGGTGGCACCACGGATACGGCAGCATATTCGTCCTAGGACTATGGGATGAATGTGCTGCCGTATTTTTATTTTTATCGTTTTTACAAGAGGGGTAAGAAGTATGTGTTGTGTTATGGGTTATACGGGGCACGACCTGAGTGCCGAAAAATTCAAGGAGTATCTGCTGCGCACCGTGGACCGCGGGCCGGACGACCAGCGGGTGGTGGAGGGTCCCTACGGCCTGATGGGCTTTGGGCGGCTTGCCATCATGGGACTGACCCCGGAGGGGATGCAGCCCTTTTACCGGGGCGCCGACTGCGTGGTGTGCAACGGCGAGCTGTACGGCTTCCGGTTCGAAAAAGAGATCTTAAAGCGCCGGGGCTATAAGTTCTGCTCCGACTGCGACTGCGAGATTTTGCTGCCGCTGTACTACGAGTACGGGCTGGATATGTTCCGCCACATGGACGCGGAGTTTGCACTTATTATGTATGATTCCCGCAAGGACAGGCTCATCGCCGCCCGCGACCCCATCGGCATCCGTCCGCTGTTCTACGGCTACTCCAAGTCCAGCCACAAGATCGCCTTTTCCTCCGAGATGCGCAACCTCATCGGCTGGTGCGATGATATCCGTCCCTTCCCCATTGGCAGCTACTACTGCGACGGCCGCTTTGTGCGCTACGAGGACATTGCGGACGTGCCCGCCCCCATGCAGGACGATATGCCCACCATCCTGAAGAACATCCGCGAGAAGCTGATCGCCGGTGTGGAAAAGCGGCTGGATGCCGATGCACCCGTGGGCTTTCTGCTTTCCGGCGGGCTCGACTCCTCCTTGGTGTGCTCCATTGCCGCCAAAAAGCTGGGCAAGCCCATCCGCACCTTTGCCATCGGCATGGACACCGACGCCATCGACCTGAAATATGCCCGCCAGACTGCTGAGTATCTGGGCAGCGAGCATCACGAGATCATCATCAACCGGGATATGGTCATCAGCAGCCTTGAAGAGGTCATCCGTCTGCTGGGTACCTGGGATATTACCACCATCCGTGCCAGCATGGGGATGTACCTGCTGTGCAAGGCTATCCACGAGCAGACCGATGTACGCGTGCTGCTGACCGGTGAGATTTCCGACGAGCTGTTTGGCTACAAGTACACCGACTACGCCCCCACCGCAGATGCATTCCAGCAGGAAAGCCAGAAGCGCATCCGCGAGCTGTATATGTACGACGTGCTCCGCGCCGACCGCTGCATCGCGGTCAACTCCATCGAGGCACGCGTGCCGTTCGGCGACCTCGATTTCGTCAAGTACGTCATGAGCATTGATCCCAAGCTCAAGGTCAACAGCTACCACATGGGCAAGTACCTGCTGCGCGAGGCGTTCGCCGCCGACCGCATCCTGCCCGAGGATATCCTCTGGCGGCAGAAGGCCGCCTTCTCCGACGCCGTCGGTCACTCGATGGTGGACGATCTCAAGGAATACGCCGAAAGCCTGTACACCGACGAGGAGTACGAGGAAAAGCGGAAGCAGTATTCCTTTGCGACGCCGTTCACGAAGGAAAGCCTGCTCTACCGCGAGCTGTTCGAGAAGTATTACCCCGGGCAGGCCGAGATGGTCAAGGACTTCTGGATGCCGAACAAGGACTGGGAGGGCTGCGACGTCAAGGACCCCTCCGCCCGCGTGCTCTCCAACTACGGCGCAAGCGGCGTGTGAGCTATACGGAATCAACAGGAAGAGGCCGCCCCGCGGGGCGGTCTCTTTTCATTTGAGAGAAAAGCCGCGCGGCGCATTGACATTCCTCCCCGCCGCGCCTATAATCAAGTTCTATTTTTCCTGAAAGAGGCCGCCTATGAAATACGTCAAGCAATTCGGCATCATTCTCCTCATTTCCTTTGCCGGAGAAGCGCTCACCTACCTGCTCCCCCTCCCCGTGCCCGCCAGCATCTACGGGCTGGTTTTGATGCTTGTTGCCCTGTGCACCAATCTTGTAAAGGTCAGGCAGGTGCGCAAGGTCTCCGGCTTTCTG
>ERZ506887.1499-NODE-1499-length-12293-cov-5.318843_pt1 | contig 12293 bp, 10 predicted proteins | sample MGYA00512905_ERZ506887 | MGnify/ENA metagenome assembly ERZ506887 | reverse complement strand
ACTTCGTGAACGCCCGCAAGCACGACAGTCAGGACATCTGCTTCGTGCCGGACGGCGACTACGCCCGCTTTATGGAGGATTTCACCGGCAAGCACTACCCGGCGGGCGATTTCCTCGACGTCGGCGGCAAAAAGGTAGGCACCCACAGCGGCGCTGTGCGGTACACCATCGGCCAGCGGAAGGGCCTGGGCCTCGCCATGGGCGCACCGGTCTACGTCTGTGCCAAGGATATGCAGGCCAACACTGTCACGGTCGGCCCGGAGTCGGAGCTGTTCGATACCATCGTCTATGCGAACGTAGTGAACTGGATCGCCATCCCGGAGCTGAAAGGCCCCCTGCGGGTGACGGCCCGCACCCGTTATCATCAGACCGAACAGCCTGCCACCGTCTACCCGGCAGGGCCGGACAGCTTCCGTCTGGAATTTGACCAGCCTCAGCGCGCCCCTACCCCGGGGCAGGCCGTCGTGCTGTATCAGGGCGATGTCGTCCTCGGAGGCGGCACCATTACACAGGTGGCGAAGGGATAAGGGCAAGCCCGTGAATGTAAAAAGCAGAACCTAAAGGAGAAATGATATGCAAGACCAGTATTCCCGCACCCAGCTGCTGCTGGGCGCGGAAGCAATGACCAAACTGCACGATTCCCGCGTAGCCGTGTTCGGCGTGGGCGGCGTGGGCGGCTACACCGTCGAGGCGCTGGCCCGCAGCGGCGTGGGGGCTCTCGACCTGATCGACGACGACAAAGTCTGCCTCACTAACCTGAACCGCCAGATCATCGCCACCCACAAGACGGTGGGCAGGTTCAAGGTGGATGTGGCCGAAGAGCGCGTCCACGACATCGACCCCAACATCAAGGTCACCACCTACAAGACCTTCTTTGGCCCTGAGACGCAGGACAGCTTCGATTTCAGCCAGTTCGACTACGTGGTGGACGCCATCGACACTGTCACCGGTAAAATTGCGCTGGTCATGAAGTGCAAGGAGGCTGGCGTCCCCATCATCTGCTCCATGGGTGCAGGCAACAAGATGGACCCTACCCGCTTCGAGGTCACGGATATTTATAAGACTTCCGTCTGCCCGCTGGCCAAGGTCATGCGCACCGAGTGCCGCAAGCGCCGCATCAAGCACCTGAAAGTCGTTTACTCCAGGGAGCCTGTCATGACTCCCATCGAGGATGACTCCATCAGCTGCAAACACCACTGCATCTGCCCTCCGGGTACCCAGCGCAAGTGTACCATCCGCCGCTCTGTTCCCGGCTCGAACGCCTTTGTCCCGTCGGTCGTGGGCCTCATCATCGGCGGCGAGGTGGTGAAGGACCTCGTGGGCTTTGTCCCCATGAAGGGCTGAATTTGATAGAATAAGAAAACGGCAGGTTCAATGAACCTGCCGTTTTCTTCGTTATGAGCTGATTTTTACTGCTCAGGAGCAGCGAATGCGATGGGGGTAGCGCCAGCAGCTGCGTCCACGCTCTTCAGAGAGATGGGAGCGGTTTCGTAGTGCAGGGTCTCGAAGCTCTGGGTGCTGCCGTCCTCGGTGGTGAACTCGAGAACATAGGTCATGTCGCCCTGCTTGTCGGCCTCGACATCGCGGGTGATAACGACATTCACAAAGTCATCCGCGGTTCAGCCGCCGCTGCGCCAGCGCAAAGCCGACGGCGCTTGCCGCAAAGACGGCGTAATAGCTGGCCAGCCGGTAGAACATCAGCAGGCTCATGGACGAAGCATCGGGGAGAAAGCTGCTGTACACCAGCAGGAAGGCCGTCTCCACCGAGCCCATGCCCGCCACGTTGGGCAGGGCGTTGGAGACAAAGAGGGTCAGCGACGTCAGGAGCTGCACCTGCCAGAAGGTGAGTCCGGTATCCAGCCCCATGAACCACAGCCCCATCCAGGGCAGGCAGAAGAGCAGGAACAGCTTTACGAGATGCACGCCCAGAATGGCGGCACAGCGGGGCTTGTCCGCCAGCAGATGGCGGCTCTCGGTGCTCAGGGTGTCCAGCTGCTTGAGCCAGCTTTCCCGGCGCTCGGCCCAGCGGCCCGTGTCGGGCAGAAAATGCAGCAGCCACCGGGCCAGACGCTGCACCACCGGCAGGGCGCAGAGGGCGATGAGTCCCACGATGACGCCCGCCACGACAGCGTAGGCCCCGGGCAGATACCGCAGCACGCCGTCGGAGTGGGCCGCCATCCAGGGGCGGCCTACCAGAAGCAGCACGGTGGCGTAAAGCAGGACGGCTGTCTTGTGGAAGACGTATTGCAGGGTCATCAGCCCTACGCCGGGGCCGACGTCCAGCCCGCGCCGGTGGAGATACCACGTCTGAAACGGCACCGACCCTGCGCCGAGGCCCACCACATTGCCGAAGGTCCCCATCCATGCATTGTCGATACCCTGCCGCAGCGGGAAATGGGACAGGCGGCTGCGGACGATGAGCCAGCTGGATACGCCCTCGAGAAGCGGGTAGCTCAGGCCCACGGCCAGTGCCAGAAGCCCCTGTCCGAGGGTGAGCCGGCTTAGCGCCTCGGAGATCTCGGCCCAGTGCTCCCGGAAGATGAACACCACGATGCCGGTCAGCAGGGCCAGAACGCCCAGCGAGAGCAGGGTCTTTCGGCGCGAAGGGGCGGGGGAGGCGGACGAACTCATGCGGGGACTCCTTTCAAATTTCAACAAAAAACGGACTGGGATAAACTCTTAGGAGAGTATATCACAGTCCGGAGGTGTGTTTGTGAACGACTGCCAAATTTTTTGCCTCAGTTTCGGCAGAGTGATAAAGAACAGGGAGCTTATTCGCCGGTGAGCTCCTTTACAGCCTGTTGTAAACTGTCGGAAAACGCCTGCTTGGAGTAATGACTCTCGTAAAGCTCACGGCAGGCGGGACGCATGGCGGCAAGCTTTTCCGGATGCTCGATGGCCCAGGCCAGCCGCTCGGCCAGCTTTTCGGGGTCGTCGTCCTCGTAGACGAAACCGTCCACGCCCTCGGTGATGAGCCCGGCGGTGCCGGTGTGCTCCGACACGATGGCGGGCTTGCCGAAGATGAGGCCCTCAGTGACGAAAGTAGGCATGGGGTCGTCGCGGGAGGCGCAGACGAGGCAGGTACACTGGGCCATCAGGCTCTTGATCTCGTCGCGGGTGAGCCGCTTGACGTAAAAGACGTTGTCGGGGCAGTCAGCGGTCAGGCTCCGCACGGCGTCCATCATCTCAGCTTCTGCGGCCTTGCCCACGAAGAGGAAGGATGCTTTCTTCATGGTCTCAGGCGGCAGCAGCCGGATGGCCTTGCAGAAGATGTCCTGGCCTTTCCGGTTCTCGAAGGAACCCACGGTGGCGAACAGAGGCCGCCCGCCCGCATAGCTCAGATCGTAGTGGGAGAACTTCTCGGCGGCGTAGTCCGGCAGGCCGTAGATGAGGGGCCGGATGTTGAACTCCGGCCGCACCGAATGCATGGCGTTGGCGGCGTGGCTGCCGACGGAGTAGAGCCGGATATTTTCGCCCAGCTCTCTGGGGATCTGGTGGGCGATGTGGGGGTAGCCTGCAAAGGCATCGTGGAGCCACCAGAGCACCGGCACCCGCGCACCGCTCAGGGCGCGGACGGCCCGGGCCTCCACGACGGTGTTGGCCAGAACGAGGTCGGCGCAAAGGGCCAGCCCCCAGAGCAGGGGAGACTGGACACAGCCCTTGCGGGTGATGACGGTAGCTCCCGCCTCGAGGAAAAGCGGCATGGAGCCGCCGTCCTCAGGGCCGAGGACGACCACTTCGTAGCCCATGCTGCGCAGCACCGGCACGGCGCTCACCAGTACGATGGGCGCACCGGTCATGTCCAGCAGGTGGCTCATGATAAAGACGCGCTTCCCCTTTACAGACCAGACGTCTTCGGCGCAGATGTCCCGCTCATAGTGGGCCAGCGCCAGCGGGAGGCAGACGTGGCTGCGGCTGAGCTTCGCCGCCAGCGTCAGCAGTTCGACGGGATTTTCCGGGTCGCGGGCTTCCGCCTGACAGCGGCGCAGCAGTTCCCGGGAGACGAGGGCGCAGCCCGGGCAGGCTGCAAAGCCCTGACTGTGGTAGAGGGTGGTGACGCCTGAGTAGCCGAAGACGGCGTCGCTGGTGACGTAGTCTGCGCCGCTGCGCAGTGCGTCCGCAAAGCAGGAAAGGGCCGTGGACATCAGGAAAAGGTCTTCCCTGACCAGAAGCACACCGGCGGCGCTGCCGAGGGCTTCGGAGCGGAGGCTGTCCGTCAATAAAAATTTGCGGTGGAGCTGGTCCTGCAGGGAAGCTTTCAGGGCGGCGTTCCGCCCCGGCGCATAGACGCCGAGAAAAACTTCCTGGGTGTCGAGATATTCCTGTTTGGCGAGCTGAGCCCGCTGCAGAGTGGTATAACTGCTGTACATCGTATCCTCCTCTCCGCAGGCAGGCTCAATGGCTGCGATGGAACAGCCCCAGCAGGCGGCGCAGGGGCAGCGTGAGTTTCCAGCTGCTGGAAGAGAGGATGTTTTCCAGCGAGCTCTCGTAGGCTTTGCTCCGGGCGCTCAGCTCGGCGTTGGCCTGATGCAGCTCGGAGAGATTCTTCTGCAGGGCCTCGATGGTCTGCTTCTGGTCAGCCGTAGTCTTTTCCAGCTGGTCGAGGTGCTTCTGCTCGCAGACGCGGGTCTTCTGGAAATACTGTACGCCCTCGAGAACGGCGGCGAACAACGGGTCGTCAGCCAGCGGCTCCAGCGGGAAGTAGCAGTAGCTCACGCCCAGCTTCATCCCGGCGGGGAAACGGTTCAGACCATCCAGCATGAAATTCGGGTCGTTGTTGAGGAACAGGATGCCGTCGCCATGGAGCGGCACACCGTTCACCGGGCGGCAGAGGATGCGGTCATCCGAGAAGACGAAATCGGTGATGCAGCAAGGCAGTTCACCGGGGTCGAGACGGAGATTGAACGCGGCCTCCGGCAGCTCGAAGGTCGCTGTCACCATGCCGTTCAGCTCGTCGTATTCGTAGTCCGGGGCCTTGACGGTGTCTTTCTGGGAAAAGCCGAACCCGGCATCATAGTAAAGCAGCGGCTGCACCAGAGCAGGCGAGTCGGTCTGCCTCTCTCTCTGGGGGTGGGCAGCATAGAAGGTCTGCAGCTGCTTTTCCAGCTCAAGGCAGCGCTGGGCCAGCCGCGAAGTGCCTTCGTCTGCAAGTTTGAGCTGTTGTTCAAGGTCCGCAATGCGGCTGCGCAGAGCCGCTTCAGGAGTTTCATTCATCATTACCGGGGCCTCCTCCAATTTATCGCAAGGCGTACAACCCGCGCTGCAAGCCCATGCATCAAAAGTAACTATAGTCTACCCTCAAAATGGCTGGATACCAAAGCGCAGGAATTTCAGTGTTTTGCCGCATAGCGGCGGGTCTTGCTCCACTGCCGGGGCTTGTCCGCAGGCTTTCCGCCCCGAAGCTTCCGGCCAAGCTCTTTGCGGCGCATCAGAAGTTCGGTGACGGCGAAGATGGACACAAGCGAGAACACGAACTGCAGCAGCATCCCCTGCACCGGATGGTCAGCATACTTTGCAGCCATCAGATACCACGGGATGGCCGTCAGCTCCACAGTGTGGATGCAGAAGATGAAGAGCGAGCGCCGGCCCACCCACTCGATGGCATGGGAGATGGGGCAGTCCACTCGGCGCTGCCATTTCAAAAAGAGCCGGATGATGCCGTAGCCCACTGCGCCATCCAGCAGGATGCTCAGCGGCCCCATCGTCCACTCACCCAGCGAAACGCAGTCGGTGCTCTGGGTCAGCAAAACGCCCGCGACGACGCCCAGCGCGGACGCGATGAGGCCGGCCTTGGCTCTGCCGGAGAGGGGAGTTTCAAAAAGACGGCGCTTCTTGGCCAGATAGCCGATGTAAAGGTAGGGCAGCGACACCATGCCCTGTGCGATGCAGAAAGGAGCCTCCCACACCAGCGTGACGCCCCAGCCAAGCAGGGTGACGCCGACGATTGCGGGGGTTATGTACCGCTCGGGGAAGATCTCGAGCAGCACGTCCAGAAGCACCCACGCCAGCATCAGAGCCACTAAGTACCACATGGGTCCGCAGGAGAAAAACTGATGCCCGAAGTAAGTGGCCGTGTGGGGCAGACCTAACAGGAAACCGCCTAAGACCTTGGCCGATTCTGAGATGGCGGCATCCCACGAGCCGAAAGCTGCGTGGTGAATGAAAGCGTGGAGCACCGTGGTGGCCAGCGCAGTATAAAGGTAAGGCTTGAGCAGGGTCTTGAGCTGCTGCTCGATGCATTTGTGGATGGAGCGCTTGCGGAAGCCGTAGCCGCTGGCAATAAAAAAGGCGGCCATCAGCGCTTCGCGGTAAGCGAACAGCGCGAACGCGAAAGGGGTGACGTCGTTGGTGCCGAGGGGGTAAAGCTCTGCCGTGTGGGCAAAGACGATGGCCAGCATTCCGATGCCTTTCAGCAGGTCGAACATGCCAAGGCTGCTTACAGTGCGGGGCTTGGTGCCTTCCATGAAAAGGGTCCTCCTTGTGCGCCATTCGTCCCGGAGGCCCCGGAAGGCCGTGTTTTAGGCGCGATAAATAAAAATATGAAGCTCGGCGGGGAGCTTTTTTGCTAAATGATATAAACAGTATAATGCTTTTTGGGCTTGCTGTCAATTTGATAAGGACTCGACCTCCGGGCGAAGTTTCGTCCTGACGAAAAAAGTGTATCACAGCTTTTCGCACATCGCAACAAAAGGAAAGAATTACATCTGCCTGCACAAATCGAATGCAAGCCCAAGTTGCATATTTGTGCAATTAAATCTTGCGTTTGCGCTCTGCTTGCGGTATACTGTTGCCATAAGGAGCCGTGCCAAAGTTTTCCTCGAACTGCCAGAGATTCGGAATGACTCTGGAAGGTGAATGAAAAAAGTGCAGAGCTGAAAATTTGACAAAAAAGGAGAAAAACCGATGGCTGAATACATCAAAGTACCCGCAGGCGTATACGACATGGTGACCCGCTGCATGGAGCAGGAGTTTCCTGATAATGTGGCCATCCGCTATGTGGCCGAGGACGGCAAGACCGTCGTGGAGAAGAAGTATCGCGAGTATGCGCAGGACATCCGCCGGATGGTGGCCTATCTCAAGGCCGAAGTGCCGGACATCAAGGGCCAGCGCATCGTTCTGCTGAGCCGGAACTGCTATGAATTCTGCGTGGCGTCCTACGGCATCATCCTCGCCGGCGGCGTTCTCGTGACCCTGAACCAGAAAAAGACCTGGGAGGAGCTGGAATATGAGCTGGGCCTCGTGGAGCCCGTCCTCATCCTGAACGACGGCATCGACTACGGCTGCCGCGCCGAGCTGGAAGCCGCCTACGGCCCGAAGCTCCGCCCCATGGACTGCTATAAAGAGACTGCCCCCGGCGAGCTGACCAACTGCGTGGGCCACGATGATTTGATGATGCTGATGTTCACCTCCGGCACCACCGGACGCAGCAAGGGCGTCATGCTCTCGGAGCGGAATATGTGCGCCAGCCTGCACACCTATTCGGAGGTGGCAGAGAACTGGATCACCAACCGCCTCCCGGCAGGCCAGAAGCTGCCGCTGAGCCATATGACCCTGCTGCCCCTCTTCCACATGGCCTGCTTCGTCTGCGTTATGTCCTACCCGCCTGCCGGATGGGCTCTGAACCTCTGCGGCGATATCCGCGACTTCTACCGCGACCTGGGCCTGATGCACAGCGACGTTATGGCCTCGGCCCCCATGCTGGTGGAGACCATCTACAATGACATGAAGCGTGGCCGCGTCAGCCGTCTGAACGGCCTGTGGGACCTGTGCTGCTCTTCCGCTGCCCTCGACCCCAAGATGCTGCTGGAGCTGGCCCAGAACGGCTTCGTCGTCAACCAGTGCTACGGAATGACCGAGACCTTCGGCGACGGCATCCTGAACTTTACGCAGGTCGAAAAGCACATGAGTGCCGTGGGCAAGCCCGACGACCACGTTCAGTATAAGCTGGACGAGACCGGCGAGATCTGCATCAAGGGCGACTGCGTGATGCTGGGCTACTACAAGGACCCCGAGGCCACGGAAGAGGTCATCGACGCCGACGGCTGGTTCCACACCGGCGACCTGGCCCGGATGGATGAGGAAGGCTTCTATTACATCACCGGCCGCAAGAAGAACCTTATCATCCTCGCCAGCGGCGAGAACGTCAGCCCCGAAGAGCTGGAAAAGAAGCTGGCCCTCTGCCCGGCCATCACCGAGTGCATCGTGAAGGAGAAGGGCCAGAAAATTTGTGCCGTCATCTACTGCCCTGAGGATAAGCAGGAAGAGGTCAGAGTCTTCGTCATCGAGGTGAACCGCAGCCTGCCGCTGTATAAGCGCATCAGTGCCGTGGAGTTTACCGTTGAGCCCCTGCCCCGCAACGCTCTGGGTAAGCTGCTGCGCAAGTAACAAGTAAGAAGAAACAGTGAAAAGGATACGCCGCGTAGTTGCATTTCTCTGCCGAAACAGGTATTATTACTCTGAGGCAGAATATGTCAAATGCCGGCGTTTCGCTGCAATAAAGAAAAACAGCAAGGAGCGACAAAAATGATAAATACTGTATATGAGCTCATCACGGACGTCATGGCGAAGCAGTACCCCGACCGGGTGGCTTTCCGCTATGTGGCCGCCGATGGCAAGACTGTGGTGGAAAAGACCTACGCCCAGTATGTGCAGGACATCCGCAGGGCCGTTACTTATTTTAAGGAGAATATCCCCGACATCAAGGGCAAGCGTGTCGGCATCATGAGCCGCAACTGCTATGAGTACGGTGTCAACAGCTTCGGCGCTATCCTCGCCGGGGCCGTCGTCGTGACCATCAACCAGAAAAAGACCTGGCCCGAGCTGGAATATGAGCTGGGCCTTGTCAAGCCTTCCCTCATCGTCAACGACGGCATCGACTATGGCTGCCGCCCCGACATCGAGGCCGCCTACGGCGATAAACTCCGTCCGATGGACGCCTTCAAGGACAGCGCGCCTGCAGAGCTTGTTGACTGCGTGGGCCATGATGATTTGATGGTGCTGATGTTCACTTCCGGCACCACCGGCCGCAGCAAGGCCGTCATGCTCTCGGAGCGCAACTTTTTTACCACTGTGGAGTGCCAGGTCAAATTCGGCGGCGCCATGCTGGACTATAAGCACGAGCATATGCCCGAGGACAAAAACGACGTCCTGAGCAACTTCGCCATCCTGCCCCTGTTCCATCTGGGTACGTTCATCTGCCTCTTCGTTTGGGCCTGCAAGGGCTGGGCGCTGAACCTCTCCGCCGACATCCGCGACTTCTACCGCGACCTCGGCCTGATGCACAGCGATGCCATCGCTGTGGCTCCCATGCTGATGGAGGCCATCTACAAAGACGTCAAGCGGGGCCGCCGCGCCCGCCTGAACGGCGTCTGGAACCCCTGCGGCTCCTCTGCCATGTTTGACGGCGCCATGCTGGCCGAGCTGGCACAGCAGGGCATGATGATCACTCAGGTGTACGGCATGACCGAGACCTGCGGCGACGGCATCATCAACTACGAGCAGGACGAAAAGCACATCCGCGCCGTGGGCAAGCCCGACGACCACGCCGAGTACAAGCTGGACGAGACGGGCGAAATCTGCATCCGCGGCGGCTGCGTCATGCTGGGCTATTACAAGGACCCCGAGGCCACCGCAGAAGTCCTCGACGCTGATGGCTGGTTCCACACCGGAGACCTGGCCCGTGTGGACGAGGACGGCTTCTATTACATTACCGGACGCAAGAAGAATATCATCATCCTCGACAACGGTGAGAACGTCAGCCCCGAAGAACTGGAAAATCTGCTGTCCAAGTGCGAGGCCGTCAAGGAATGCATCGTCAGGGAGAAGGGCAAGAAGATCTGTGCCGTCATCTACTGCGGCGAGGCCGACCAGCAGACCGTCCGCGACTTCATCACCGAGACCAACCGCACCCTGCCGCTCTACAAGCGGATGAGCGCCGTGGAGTTCAGCACCGAGCCTCTGCCCCGCACCGGCACCGGCAAGCTGCTGCGCAAGTAAGAATAAACCGGGCAGGCTGCGGAATACTGGAAAAGAGCCGCAGCCGCCTTTAATGGAATTACGAAAGGAAGATTCAAACTATGGAAAGAACCGAGATCGTGTCCCAGATCCTTGCAATTCTGGAAGATGTTGCAGAGATTTCCCCCGAGGATGTCAACGAGAACAGCGTCCTGATGGACGATCTGGACCTGTCGTCCATGGAGATCCTGACCGTCGTCGCCGACCTGGAGGAGACTTTCGGCCTGCGCATCCCCGAAAAGGAGCTGCGCAACTTCGTCACCGTCAGCGATTTGGCCGACTATCTGGCCGCACACGCGGGGGAATAAGGAATGGATGCCGAACAGCGCTCTGTTTTTCAGGGTATCGTTTACTATTACCGCGAAAACATGGTCAACTGCCGCTATCAGGTCACGCTGAAAGATGCCGTGGACGGTGCGCTTTTGCAGCAGGCTCTGGATGCGGCCCGGGCAAAGGCTCCCTACTATTTCCAGAAGCCGGTGTGGGAGAAAAAGCTGCTCCACCTCGAGCCGTCGGACGCCCCCTGTCTGGTGCGGCAGGGCAGCGCAAAGCCCGAATTTCCGGACGAGAACGGCTTTACGGTTGCCCTGAGCTATGAGGGGAAAGTCGTCTACTTTGACTGGTTCCACTTCCTGACCGATGGCCGGGGCATAGCACCCTTCATGACCATGGTGCTGCAGTTCTACTGCAACCTGCGGTACGGCACGGCTTTCGAGGGCCAGACCCTTGAGACGGACCCTGCCTACGACATCGAGGACATCCTTGCAAAGTACCCCGAGAGTCAGGTGGCCAACGATATGCAGCGCCCCGTGGTGCAGACATTTGAAGAGACGCCCACCTGCTGCCGCATCCGGCTGGAAAAGGCGGGGCTTGTGGACGCCGCCCTCCGCTGCGGCGTCAAGCCCTTCAGTACCCTCACGGCCCTGCTCTGTAAGGCGGTGCAGGCGTATCTGGACAAGGACGAGGTGCTCTACAGCTACTCGACAGACGCCCGCGATGCGCTGGGTGCGCCGAACGCCCTCTACAACTGCGTGGCATCCTTCCAGCGCAAGCTGCCGCTGACGGCAGATGCCCCGCTGGCCGAAGTGGCCGTGGGCGTGGACGCTGACCTGAAAGAGAACCTTTCCGCTGAGCGAAAACTGTTCCGTATTGCGGAGCAGATGGGCTGGGTCTACCGGGTCTACCAGCAGAAAGCCAGCCTCAGCATCAAAAAGCGCATCTTCCAGATGGGCGAGTACATCAGCGGCTTCCCGGCGGACTTCTGGGTGAGCTATCTGGGCGACCCCTTCGCCCCGTCCAGCCCGGAGCTGACCCGGTACATCGAGGACTTCCAGACCTGGGTGCCGGCGGACGGCGCTTCCATCGGTCTGGAATGCACCAGCCTGCATGGCATCATCACCCTCTGCGTCAAGAACAAGGTGCCGCGCCCCGGCTTTGCCGAGGCTCTGCGCGCCGCGTTCGAGGCCGAAGGCATCAAGGTGCTGGAAGCCGCAGAGCTGGGCGCAGACAATACATAAGAAATAACCTCTCAGTCTCGCTGCCGCTCGACAGCTCCCCTGGTAGGGGAGCCTCTGGCGAAAAGGTGAAGCTTTACGGAATGCCAAGGCCTCCCCTCGATAGGGGAGGTGGCACGCCGTAGGCGTGACGGAGAGGTTTTCTTTTAGTCTTTTATCCAAAACGTAATTTTTACATCAAATTTTCATGCGTCATACTTTTGCGAAAAAATCGCCTGAAAAGCCGATTTTTCCCTTGCGTCCAATAGTTTGCCGTGGTAGGATAGGTCGAATGTGAGCGAAACACACTGGGAAATGGACAAAAGTGAGGAAAATCGTATGGAAAAAAATAAGAACAGCGGCGCGGCACTGGCAAGAAAGATGGCGGTGTCTCTGGTTTGCGGTCTGGCGGCAGGCTTTGCCTTTATAATGCTGCGCGAAAAGCTCGTGGCTTCCGGCAACAGCGGCATCTGGCAGACCATCAACGACCTGCTCTTCCAGGACATCACCGCAGAGGGCGCGGAACGTGCGCTCGGCCTCTTCTACATCATCGGCCAGCTCTTCATCAAAGCACTGCAGCTGGTCATCATCCCGATGGTCTTCACCTCCATCGCGCTGGCCATCGGCAGCATTGCCGATACCAGCACCATGGGCCGCATCTCGGCCAAGACCCTGTTCTGGTTCCTGCTCTGCTCCTTTATGGCTCTGGCACTGGCAGCCTGCGTGGGCTACGCCACCTACTCCATGGGCCTCTTCAACGCTCACATCGAGGGCCTGACGGAAGCC
>ERZ506887.1496-NODE-1496-length-12322-cov-3.840140_pt1 | contig 12322 bp, 15 predicted proteins | sample MGYA00512905_ERZ506887 | MGnify/ENA metagenome assembly ERZ506887 | reverse complement strand
GTGTCAGCGAAGATAAGAGTGCTGATGAGTGGAATTATGATGAGATTAACGAGCTTTTACTTCCAACTATACCTATAGCACCAGTTGCGTATGATGAGAATATAAAGAACAAGAATGAACTTATTCATGCATTGAAAGAGAAAGCTGTTAAATTCTATGAAGATAAGGAAGCTTTATTCCCAGAACCAGAGACAATAAGAGAGATTGAACGAGTTGTTCTTCTTAAGGTTATTGATAGAAAATGGATGGATCATATTGATGATATGGATCAGCTTCGTGAGAGTATCGGACTTCAGTCTTATGCACAGAAGGATCCGGTTGTTCAGTACAAGTTCCTTGGATATGAGATGTTTGAGGAGATGACAAAGAACATTCGTCATGATACGGTTGGTGCTTTAATGCATGTTCAGATTGAGCAGAAAGTTGAAAGAAAGCAGGTTGCAAGAGCAACAGGCACAAACAAGGATGAGCTTGTCGAAAGAGGACCTTACCGCAGAAAAGAAGCAAAGATTGGACGTAATGCTCCTTGTCCTTGCGGAAGCGGAAAGAAATATAAAAACTGCTGTGGCAGATTTGCAAATTAAGGCAGGAAAAGTTTCGCACAGTGAATATTTTGCAGCAGATGTCAGGAAACGCACCTGTGAATGAATAGGCACTGTGCCTTTCTTTATCATATTATCATATATAGAAAGGGTTTTATAATTGGTTGAATTAGAACAATACAAATTTACGGTAAATCAATATAAAGAACCGATGAAGGAACTTGGTCTTTCTTTATCACTTTCCCATAAACATGAACAGATTAAAGAACTGGAAAGCGAGATGCGTGAGGAAGGCTTTTGGAATAATCCGGATAAGGCGCAGGAAGTGACAAAGAAGCTGAAGAACCTTAAAGATACGGTATCAGCATATCATGCATTGGAGATGACACTTGATGATGTCTCTACCATGATCGAGCTTGGGAATGAGGAGAATGATGCCAGTGTGATTCCGGAGATTGAAGAATTACTTGGTGAGTTTGAAATAGAGTTTGATAATCTAAAGATCCAGACATTATTATCCGGTGAATACGATAAAAATAATGCAATCGTAACGCTTCATGCCGGTGCAGGTGGAACAGAGTCTTGTGATTGGGCGGGTATGCTGTATCGTATGTACAGTAAGTGGGCCGACAGTCATGGATTTAAGACAGAAGTTCTTGATTATCTTGATGGAGATGAAGCAGGAATCAAGTCCATTACTTTTGAAGTAAATGGAGAGAATGCCTATGGCTATCTTAAGTCGGAAAAAGGTGTTCATCGTCTGGTAAGGATTTCTCCATTTAATGCGGCAGGAAAGAGACAGACCTCCTTTGCCTCTTGTGATGTTATGCCGGATATTGAGGAAGATTTATCTGTAGAGATTGCGGACGAAGATATTCGTATTGATACGTATCGTTCCAGTGGTGCAGGTGGACAGCATATCAACAAGACAGATTCGGCAATCCGTATCACCCATATTCCTACAGGTGTTGTTGTGCAGTGTCAGAATGAGCGTTCTCAGCACAAGAATAAAGATAAGGCAATGCAGATGTTAAAGGCAAAGTTATATCTGATTAAAGAGCAGGAAAACAGGGAAAAATTATCAGATATACGTGGCGAAGTATCCGATAACGGCTGGGGAAACCAGATTCGTTCTTATGTTATGCAGCCATATACGATGGTAAAAGACCACAGAACCGGGGAAGAGACCGGAAATGTACAGAGTGTGATGGATGGAAACCTGGATGCATTTATGAATGCATATCTCAGGTGGATCACTACACCGCAAAAAGCATAGCAGATCGTAAAATAAAAAGTACAGACATAAGGAGCAGACAGATTAATGGATATTATAAAGAAACTGGCGCAGGAGCTTACGATTAAGGAAGAACAGGCAAAAGCAGCGGTACAGCTCATTGATGAGGGGAATACGATTCCTTTTATTGCCAGATACCGTAAAGAGATGACAGGGGCTCTTAATGATGAGACCCTTCGTAATTTACATGAGCGCCTTCTTTATCTTCGTAATTTAGAAGAAAAGAAAGAGCAGGTTATTAACGCGATCACAGAACAGGACAAGATGACCGATGATTTAAAGAAAAAGATTTTAGCGGCAGAAACTCTTGTAGCAGTAGATGATCTGTATCGTCCATATCGTCCAAAGAAGCAGACGAGAGCGACGAAAGCAAAGGAAAAAGGGTTAGAGCCACTGGCGAACATTCTTCTTTTGCAGACAACTTCTAAGAGTATGGATGAAGAAGCACAGAGCTTTGTAGACGAAGCAAAAGGAGTCGCTAATGTAAAAGAGGCGCTTGCCGGAGCAAAAGATATTATTGCGGAGATGATCGCAGATAAAGCAGATTACCGCAAGAGTATAAGAAACTGCACGATGAAGCAAGGTCGTCTTGTAGTGAAGGCCAAAGATGAAAAGGCCGAATCAGTTTATGAAATGTATTATGATTTTAGCGAGGAACTGTCTAAGATTACAGGGTATCGTGTGCTGGCGATCAATCGTGGAGAAAAAGAAAAGTTTCTTACGGTTAAGGTAGAGGCTCCTGATGCACAGATTGTCAATGCGTTGAATAAAACAATGGTACAGGACAATCCAAATACAAAGACACTGATGGAAGAAACAGTGCTTGATGCGTATAATCGTCTGATCGCACCGGCAATTGAAAGAGATATCCGCAGTGAGATGACGGAAAAAGCACAGGAAGGTGCAATTACTGTTTTTGGAAAGAACTTAAAACAGCTTCTTATGCAGCCTCCAATGGAAGGAAGAACAGTTCTTGGCTGGGACCCGGCTTTCCGTACAGGCTGTAAGCTTGCTGTTGTAGACCCAACCGGTAAGGTATTAGATACCGTTGTCGTTTACCCAACTGCACCACAGTGTAAAGTAGAACAGGCAAAGAAAACAGTGCATGAGATGATCAAGAAGTATCATGTTTCTGTAATCAGCGTAGGAAATGGTACTGCCTGTCGTGAATCAGAACAGGTAATTACTGAACTGATTAAAGAGATTCCGGAAAAGGTAGCTTATGTTATCGTAAATGAAGCCGGAGCTTCTGTATATTCTGCAAGTAAGCTTGCCACAGAAGAATTTCCGGAATTTGATGTAGGACAAAGAAGTGCCGCATCTATTGCCAGAAGATTACAAGATCCGTTAGCAGAACTAGTAAAGATTGAACCAAAGGCAATCGGTGTTGGCCAGTATCAGCATGATATGAACCAGAAACGTTTAGAAGAAGCGTTAAATGGTGTAGTAGAAGACTGTGTAAACAAAGTAGGTGTTGATCTTAATACAGCTTCTGTTCCATTACTTTCTTATGTTTCTGGAATCAGTAAAGCAGTAGCAAAGAATATCGTAGCCTATCGTGAAGAAAATGGACGATTCCATACAAGAAAGGAACTTTTAAAAGTACCAAAACTTGGACCAAAAGCATTTTTACAGTGTGCAGGATTCTTACGGATTCCGGGAGGAGAGGAACCGCTTGATAATACAAGTGTACATCCGGAATCCTATGAGGCAGCAGCGAAGTTGTTAAAGGATTTAGGTTATACTTCTGAAAGTATCCGTAATGGCGGACTTAGTACTCTTCACTCTCAGATTACAAATGAAAAAGCAACAGCGGAAAGCCTTGGCGTTGGAGAAATGACACTGCATGATATTGTAGAAGAACTGGAGAAGCCGGGAAGAGATCCAAGAAGTGAGATGCCAAAGCCTGTATTAAGGACAGACGTTCTTGAAATGAAAGACTTAAAAGAAGGTATGGTTTTAAAAGGAACGGTACGTAATGTGATCGACTTTGGAGCATTTGTTGATATTGGGGTACATCAGGACGGTCTTGTGCATATTTCCCAGATGACAGAGCGCTACATTAAGCATCCGCTTGAAGTAGTCAGCGTAGGAGATATTGTAGATGTGCAGGTTATGAGTGTGGATTTAAATAAAAAGAGAATCCAGCTTACGATGAAGATTGACCACAGCAAGTAACGCTGTGGCCATTGCAGGAGGAGTAACGCGTGAAAAACTTTGAAAAAATAAGTAAGATGAACCTTGCTGATCTTGACAGACCGGAGGGAATTATAGAAGAAGAAAGTATACAGGATGCAGATCTGTGTGTAGAAAAAACAGCTCAAAATCCAGAAGATGGGGAGCGTTCTGAAACAATCGTAACAGAGAATGTACAGGAACAGCCGGAAGAACTTGCGAAAAAAGAAATGATGGAGCCACAGGGCAGACATTTCCGAGTTGATGCCAATGTAACAGAAAAGGAATTGAAGGCATTTCTTTTTGGTCATACGTATCGTCAGCCATTAATGATTATCGTAACGATATTAGCAATCGTATGGCCGCTTGCTGTGTTGATTAAGAAGCAGGGAAGTGTTACGATGCCGTTGATCTGTTCTTTATTTATTCTTATATGGATTCCATTTACAACAAATCTTCGTGCAAAGAATGCGAAAAAGCTGAATCCAATCTATAACGAAGAATTTCACTATATGTTTGATGAGTGGGGACTGCATCTGGAATTAGGAGATGACGCAATTGATGTAGAATGGAAAAAAGTAACGAAATTAATCTTTTACAAGTCAGTTGCAGTGATTTATACCGGAAAGAACAATGCATTTTTAATCCCAAGTGCGGCAATGGGAACGCAGCGGGAGGAAATCATGAATTTCATAAAAGAGATGAAAAAGAGGTAAAAAAGAGGTAAAGATGAGAATAGAAAGTAACAGCGCAGAGGATACATTTGCACTGGGAAAACAATGTGGGCAAAAGGCAGCAGCAGGACAAGTCTATTGCCTTTATGGAGATTTAGGAGTAGGAAAGACAGTATTTACACAGGGATTTGCTGCGGGTCTTGAAATAAAAGGTCCGGTCAGCAGCCCGACCTTTACTATTTTGCAGGTATATGATGAGGGAAGACTTCCGTTTTATCATTTTGATGTATACCGGATCAGTGACCCGGAAGAAATGTACGAAATTGGTTTTGAAGAATATATTGAGGGAGAAGGAGTCTGCTTTATCGAGTGGGCGAATCTGATTGAGGAACTGCTCCCGGAACAATATACGGAAATCCATATCGATAAAGATTTGTCGAAAGGATTTGATTATCGTCTGATTACTGTTGAGGAGGTGCAAAGATAGATGAAACTTCTTGCATTAGACAGCTCTGGACTGGTGGCTTCCGTTGCCATTTTAGATGGAGAAACCTTAGTTGCAGAGTATACATTAAATTACAAAAAGACACACTCACAAACACTTTTACCTATGCTTGATGAGATTGTGAAAATGACACAGACAGAACTTTCTGAAGTGGACGCTATTGCTGTTGCAGCAGGTCCGGGTTCTTTCACAGGTCTCCGAATTGGTTCTGCCACTGCAAAAGGATTGGGTCTTGCGCTTAATAAACCAATCATTTCTGTTCCGACATTAGAAGGAATCGCCTGTAATTTTTATGGGACAGATGCGCTGATCTGTCCGATGATGGATGCCAGAAGAAAGCAGGTTTATACAGGAATCTATCATTTTGCAGGAGGGACAGAATTTGAAGAACTTGTAGCTCAGGAGGCAGGTCCGGTAGAAGACATTATTAAAAAGTGTAATGAGCTTGGACAAAAGCTTGGAAAACAGGTTATTTTTCTGGGAGATGGTGTTCCGGTATACAAAGATATTATTGAGGAATTCTGTACAGTAGAACATTCTTATGCACCGGCACATTTAAGTCGTCAAAGAGCAGGAGCGGTTGCCATTCGTGCAGTGAGATTATACGACGAAGGCAAGGCAGAACCGGCGAGTGACCATGCACCAATTTATCTGAGAAAGTCACAGGCGGAGCGCGAACTTGAAGCGAAGGGAAAGAAGTTAGAAGAATGAGAATTTGTCCAATGGCAGAAACAGACTGTGAACAGACAGAGATTCTGATGAAAGAATGTTTTTCGGTACCATGGTCAGTTGATGCACTAAAGGAAATGTTTCATACTAAGGGATATTGTTCTTTTCTTGCAAAAGAGGAGACAAAGGTTATCGGCTATATCGGGATGAAAGTAGTTCTAGATGAAGCAGATATCACCAATGTTGCCGTACTTCCCGCTTACAGGAAGAAAGGAATTGCCAGAAAGCTGCTGCAGCAGTTATTAGACGAGGCGAGACAGCAGGGAATTTATAGTATATATCTTGAAGTGCGGGATTCTAATGTAGCGGCGATTACTTTGTATAAACATGCCGGATTTAAAGAAGTCGGAAAAAGAAAGAATTATTATGAACATCCACAGGAAGATGCCAGACTTATGTTATGGCAATCTTAAAAATACCAATAGTTACTAACGTTTTTCAGCACATTTTTCTGTATAATTAAGAGGAACTTCCATATGTAAGAGAAACTTTCATATGAAAAATGTTGTAGGATAATCATTTAGAAAAAGTTTTAAAAAGATGGAGGCTATGGAGAAGAGAATGGAGAAAAAAGTGTATGAAGTATACTGTAATTCCTGTGGGAAAAAGATAGAAACAACAGACAGTACCAAAAGAGAAGATTATATTTCCATTAAAAAAGAATGGGGATATTTTTCAAATAAAGATGGACAAATACATATATTTCATATATGTGAGTCCTGTTATGATACATGGACAGGGCAGTTTCGGATTCCGGTAAAGGTGGAGGAACAGACGGAACTGCTATAGAAAAGTGAGGGAGATTATGCTGGAATTGTGTTTGCTCGGTTGTGGCGGAATGATGCCGCTGCCATACCGCAAACTGACATCATTGATGGCGAGATACAATGGAAACAGTATTTTAATAGATTGTGGTGAAGGAACACAGGTGGGAATCAAGGAAAAAGGCTGGAGTTTTAAGCCGATTGAGGTCATCTGTTTTACGCATTATCATGCAGATCATATCAGTGGACTGCCGGGGCTTCTTTTAACGCTTGGAAATGCACAGAGAACAGAGCCGCTATTAATGGTAGGACCAAGAGGATTAGAGCGTGTAGTGAATTCACTGAGGGTAATTGCACCGGATTTACCATTTCCGATTGTTTTTCGTGAGCTAAAAGAAAAAGAAGAAGTTATTGAAGCAGCTGGATGCCGGATTACGGCATTTCGTGTGAATCACAATGTAACCTGTTATGGATATACGATAGAGATTGACAGAGCAGGTAAGTTTGATATCAATAAAGCAAAAGAGAATAATGTAGAAATGCAATACTGGAACTGCCTGCAAAAGGGGGAAACCATTGAATTGCCAGACAGAATACTGACAAGTAATCTGGTTCTTGGACCGGCACGAAAAGGAATTAAATGTACGTATACTACAGATACAAGACCGACAGCGTCTATTGTAGACCATGCAAAAGGTGCGGATTTGTTTATCTGTGAAGGAATGTATGGTGAGCCGGAGAAGAAAGCAAAAGCAATAGAATATAAACATATGACATTTTATGAAGCGGCAGAACTGGCAAAGAAAGCTGACGTGAAGAAGATGTGGCTTACGCACTACAGTCCTTCCCTGGTAAGACCGGAAGTATATCTTGAAGAAGTGCGGAAGATATTTGCCCGTACCAGTGCGGGAAAGGACGGAAAAAGTACGACTCTGTTATTTGAGGAGGAATAAGAAACATGGAAGAAAATAAAAAGGATGTGCTCATTCTGGCAATAGAGACTTCCTGTGACGAGACAGCGGCGGCTGTTGTAAAAAACGGGAGAGAAGTTTTATCAAACACCATTTATACGCAGATCAAACTGCATACATTATTTGGCGGCGTAGTACCGGAAATTGCATCCAGAAAACATATAGAGAAGATTAATATTGTAATTGAAACAGCATTAAAAGAAGCAGGTGTTTCTTTAGAGGATATTGATGCCATCGCTGTTACTTACGGACCGGGACTTGTCGGTGCACTTCTTGTCGGGGTTGCCGAAGCAAAAGCAATTGCATATGCGACAAAGAAACCATTAGTTGGAGTGCATCATATCGAAGGCCATATCAGCGCCAACTATATTGAACATAAAGAGTTAGAGCCGCCGTTTTTATGTATGGTAGCTTCCGGCGGACATTCACACCTGGTTCTCGTAAAGGATTACGGAGAGTATGAGATTATCGGAAGAACGAGAGACGATGCGGCTGGAGAAGCATTCGATAAAGTAGCAAGAGCAATTGGGCTTGGCTATCCGGGCGGACCGAAGATTGATAAGCTTGCAAAAGAAGGCGATAAAAAGGCAATCGCATTTCCAAGAGCTAAAATAACAGATGCACCGGATGATTTCAGCTTCAGTGGTTTAAAATCAGCAGTACTGAACTATTTAAACCAGTGCCAGATGAAAGGGGAGGAAGTGAATCGTGCCGATGTGGCAGCTTCTTTCCAGCAGTCGGTAACAGATGTGCTTACAGAACATACAGTGGGAGCGGCAAAGCGCCTTGGAATTAAAAAAGTTGCAATCGCAGGAGGGGTAGCGTCAAACTCTTCTCTTCGTGCGCAGATGGAAGAAGCCTGCCGCAAAAACGGACTAGAATTTTACCATCCGTCACCAATTTTTTGTACAGATAATGCAGCGATGATCGGTGTTGCAGGATATTATGAATATAAGAAAGGTATCCGGGATGGCTGGGATTTAAATGCAAAGCCAAACTTAAAGATTGGAGAACGTTAAGAATCTGTACCAGGAATCTTTTTATATAATCAAGTACAAAAAGATTTCAGGAGTATAAAGAAATGTACTCTCGGAGTCTTTCTCACAAAATCAAGCACAAAAAGATTCCGAAAGTACATAGGAGAGTACAGGAGGGGAGTACATGAAAGAGAAAGTGACAGCAGTTGTCTTAGCAGCGGGAAAAGGAAGCCGTATGCATTCTGATATACAAAAGCAGTATATGACTCTTTTAGAACGACCGGTTATTACCTATGCGTTAGAAGCTTTTGAAGACAGTTCTGTTGATGAAGTTATTCTTGTGGTCGCTCCAGGTGAGGTAGAATACGCACAGAAGAATATTTTAGATAAATATTCATATAAAAAAGTAAAGAAGATTGTTACCGGAGGAGCAGAACGGTATCATTCGGTATATGAAGCGTTGTGTGTTATCCCGGAAGAGAATTATGTTCTGATCCATGATGGAGCCAGGGCATTTATTACGCCGGAATTAATAGAATTTTGTATTGAGCAGGTAAAAAAAGATAAGTCCTGTGTTATGGGAATGCCGGTAAAAGATACGATCAAGATCGTAGATGATAATTGCTATGCAGTTTCTACACCACCAAGAAGCAGTATGTGGCAGATTCAGACCCCACAGTGTTTTATTACAAAAGAAATAAAAGAAGCCTACCGGAAAATGATGGAGGCCAAAGATGATTCTGTAACGGATGATGGCATGGTGATGGAAACATATGGTATTCGTGGTGTCCGCATGATAAAAGGAAGTTATGAAAATATAAAGATTACCACACCGGAAGATATGCTGCTTGGAGAGGCAATCTTAAAAAGCAGAAGGCAGAGTCAGTAACTACGGGAGATAGAAAGAGATAGAGAAATGAAGAAAGAAAATACAAGAAACCAGGAAGAACTGGTATTAGAGGATGCTCTAACACAAATTATTTTCAATGAAAAAGAAGAGCAGGATATGGTTGAAGATGACAATGCGGAAGAAATTGACGACGAGGACTATGAAGTAGAAGAAGATGACGAGGACGATGATGAGGATGACGATTCCAAAAAGAAGATGGATTCCTGTTGTGTCTGTCATCGTACAGAATCGCAGGGAGCAAAGCTTATTCATATGCCAACAGGCTTAAGCATTTGTTCTGACTGTATGCAGAAGTCCTTTGATTCTTTTAATTCCGGCTTTGGAGGAGGGAATGGTATTCAGTTCCTTGACCTTTCCAATATGGATTTTAACAACTTAAAGGATATGAATCTTGGGGAGTTATTATCAGGAAACCTTTCCAATCAGAAACCAAAAACAAAGAAAGCAAAAAAGAAAAAGAAGAAAAAATAAAAATTATAAGGTGTAAAGTAAAAATACTTGACACCTTATTTTATTCGTGTTATTCTTTATGAGCTTTAATAAATTAGAAAAGGTAGGAATTTAAATATGGTTAAATTACGTTTAAAAAGAATGGGTAAAAAGGGTGCTCCTTTCTACCGTATAGTAGCTGCTGACTCACGTAGTCCTCGTGATGGTCGTTTTATCGAACAAATCGGTACATACAACCCAACTAAAGCAGAAAACAAAGTAACTTTAGACAAAGAATTAACAAAGAAATGGTTAAGCAATGGTGCACAACCAACTGATACAGTTCGTTCAATTTTATCACACGAAGGTGTTTTAAAAGAAATGCACGAAGCTAAAAGTTCAAAATAATGATTGATTTAGAAAAAACATTATTAGACATTTGTTTACCACTTGTAGATGATCAAAAAGCATTATCTGTAAAAACAATGGCAACTACAAATGATAATGAAATTTTATTGTATGTATATGCCAATAGCGAAGATGTCGCACGTTTAATTGGTCGTAAGGGAATTATGGCCAGCAGTATTCGTCAAATGATGTCTATTGCAGCTCGTGATGTACATAAAAGAATTTCAGTAAAATTTGAAGCTTATTAGGATGTGATTTCACATCCTGATTTTTTTAGGAGGAACATATGATAAAAGTAGCTCAAATCATTAATACTCATGGACTTAAGGGTGAATGTAAATTATATCTTGTGACAGATGATCCGCAACATCGTTTTGAAAAGGGTAGAGTATTACATTTAGAAGATGGTCGTACTTTAACCGTTGTGCGTTATCGCGAACAAAAGGGTTTTGGTTATTGTTACTTTGAAGGGGTAGATTCAATTGAAAAAGCTGAATTGTTGAAGACAAAGAATTTATTTATTGCCCAAGAGGATTTGCCTGAACTTGAAGACGGACAATACTATTATCATGAATTGATGCATTGTACAGTTTATAATGAGGAAAAAGAAAATCTTGGTGAAGTCGTGGATATCTTAGAAACTGGTGCCAATTCAGTACTTCGTGTAAAATCAAAAGGAAATAGTTTCTTATTACCTTTTGTACCTGCATTTATTGTAGATGTGAACAAAGAAGCACATGAAATCACAATTCGAGAAATGGAAGGCTTACGATGAAAATATCTGTATTAACATTATTTCCAGAATACTTTGAACCTTTAATGACTACAAGTATTTTAAAGCGTGCCAAAGAAAAAGATTTATTTGAGTTTGAAACCATCGATTTTCGTCAGTTCACAAAAGAAAAACATGGACATGTGGATGATACACCATATGGTGGTGGTGCGGGAATGGTATTAATGTGTCAGCCAATATTAGATGCATTAGAATCCATTCGTACAGAAAATAGCACAGTGATCTTATTGACACCACAAGGTAAGACATTTAATCAATCCATCGCAAAGGAATTATCTTTGAAAGAACATTTAATTTTTATTTGTGGCCACTATGAAGGATTTGATGAGCGGATTCGAGATTATGTAGATATTCAAATGTCTTTAGGGGACTTTGTGCTAACTGGTGGTGAAAGTGCATGTATGGTCATGTGCGATTGCATATTACGTATTTTACCGGGTGTTATTCGCCAAGATTCCAGTGATGATGATTCTTTCTCAAATGGACTTTTAGAATATCCTCAATATACTAGGCCAGAAATCTATGATGGAAAAAGAGTTCCAGATGTATTGTTGAGTGGTCATCATGCGAATATCAAGAAGTATAGACATGAAGAATCTTTAAAAAGAACTGCGATGTATCGTCCGGATTTATTAGAAAATTTAAATTTAAATAAAGAAGATCAAAAGATTGTCGATGCAGTATTAAAAAAAGAAAATTAATCTTGCGTAAAACCTATCGACATGATAATATAAATAGGCGTTTACGCATAGGTAGTTCCGCTGACACATTGTGTGAATGAACTGATAACCAAATATTAGAAGAGAAGGAGAAAAGAAAATGAACTTAGGATTAGTTAATGAAGTAACAAAATCACAATTGAAGACTGACATTCCAGCATTCCGTTCTGGTAGTACTGTTCGTGTTCACGTTAAAATCAAAGAAGGTGACAAGAGCCGTATCCAGGTATTCGAAGGTGTTGTAATTGAACGTGCAGGTGGAGGAATCTCTGAAACATTCACAGTTCGTAAGATTTCTAACCAAATTGGTGTTGAACGTAAATTCACTATCCACTCACCAATCATTGATCACATTGAAGTAGTTCGTCACGGTAAAGTACGTCGTAACAAGTTGACTTACCTACGTAACCGTTCCGGTAAAGCTAGATCGGA
>ERZ506887.1491-NODE-1491-length-12337-cov-3.195489_pt1 | contig 12337 bp, 8 predicted proteins | sample MGYA00512905_ERZ506887 | MGnify/ENA metagenome assembly ERZ506887 | reverse complement strand
CTGGAGTTCAGACGTGTGCTCTTCCGATCTAGGCGCTGATCTTCCAGACCGACGCCGACCCGATGGAGACCAAGCGTTTCAAGATCGTCACGGGCGTGCGCGAAAACTACCCTGCCGAAGCGTACGGCCGCACGGTTCCCGAACGTTACGACGACTACGCCTGGGAGAACAACAAGGTAGCCTACCGCCTCTACGGCCCGGCGCTCGAAACCTCTCCCGAGAAGCTCGTCACTCCGGGCATCGACGTATGGGTAAAGTGCACCGACAAACTGGTGATCGACGAGTGGTACGCCCGGGGCAACTACCACCACAACTACGGCGACGGCATGGACTGCTACAAGGTGGGCGTGACGCTCGGTTCGGGCGCATCGCTGCCCTTCGCCGGCGGTAAATTCTGGATGATGGGCCACAACTACGCCACGGCCCGCACACTCGACAACGGACCGATCCGCACTTCGGTCGAATTGACCTACGCCCCGTTCGATGTCGACGGCACGCCCGTAACGCTCACCAAGATCATCTCGCTCGACGCCAACCAGCGCTTCAACCGCATGGACAACATCTACGAAGGAGCATTCGCCGAGATGCCGATCGCCGCGGGCTTCGTGCGCCACGACGTGAAACAGATACTCACGGGCGAAGGCTGGATGGCTCTATGCGAGGCTGTTTCGGACTCGAAGGATCCCGCACGCGACGGCGACATCTACCTGGGCGTGATCCTGCCGGGAGCCGAGATGCTTACGGACACGCTGGGCCACGCCGTAGCCGTCAAGGCCGTGAAACCCGGCCGGACGCTGACCTACTACGCCGGTTCGGGCTGGAGCCAGGGCGGCGTGGAGGACATGAAGGAGTGGATCGAAGAGATCGGGCAGGCGCAGGCCGCCGCCGTGACGCCGCTCAAAGTGACGGTCCTCAACTAAAAATCCGTCCAAAAAGGGCAGGCATGCCGTCCTGCTTTTTCCGAAAGGCCCGGTCCGACGACCGGGCCTTTCTCTGTCGGAACCCTTTCCCGAAGCGGGCGCAATCCGGCTTGCGATTGTCCGGCTTTTTATGTATATTTGTAACTCCTATTTCACAAAAATCATGGACAGACAAAAGATCGTTACCTTCGGGGAGATCATGCTGCGTCTCACGCCGCCCGACTACCTGCGTTTCAACCAGACGAACCTCTTCCGCGCCAGCTACGGCGGAAGCGAGGCCAACGTCGCCGTATCGCTGGCCAACTACGGCCTGCAAAGCGAATTCGTCACCCGCCTGCCGGACAACCGGGTGGCCGACGCCTGCATCGACGACCTGCGCCGCTACGGCGTACGGACGGACGCCATCCTGCGCGGCGGCAAGCGGCTCGGGATTTACTACATGGAGGAGGCCGCCGCGATGCGCTCGTCGCACGTCGTATACGACCGCGCCGACTCGGCCTTCGACACCCTGCAACCGGGGATGATCGACTGGGACGGAATCTTCCGCGGCGCCTCGTGGTTCCACTGGTCGGGGATTTCGGCCGCGGTGAGCGCCGGCACGGCGGCCGTGTGCGCCGAGGCGATTGCGGCGGCGCACGCGGCGGGACTGACCGTCTCGTGCGACATCAACTACCGCAAGAACCTCTGGAAATACGGCAAGGAGCCGCAGGAGGTGCTCCCGCCGCTGATGGAGCAGTGCGACGCCTTCTTCGGCACGGACGACGAATACGAAAAGGTGCTCGGCATGCAGCTGCCGCAGTTTGCGGCCCGCGACACCGCCTACCGTCCCGATACGGCGGGTTACGAACGGGCCTCGGCGGAGGTTGCGGCGCGCTTCCCCCGCTGCCGGAGCATCGTCTTCGGACTGCGCAGCGTATTGAGCGCCAACCACCACCTGATCTCGGGAACGCTCTACACGGGCGGACGTCTGCACTCCACGCGGGTTTACGACATCGACCCCGTGGTCGACTGCGTCGGCGTGGGCGACGCCTTCGTGGGCGGATTGCTCTACGGAATGGCCGCGCATCCCCACGACGCCCAGTTTGCGCTGGACTTCGGAACCGCGGCCTGCGCGTTGAAAAACACCGTGCCGGGCGACTACAACCAATTCACGGCCGCAGAGGTCGAACAGCTGGCCCGCGGCTCCGTCTCGGGCCGCATCGCCCGCTAACCGGCGTAAGACGCCGGATTCAGGGTGCGGCCGGTTTACCGGAACGCTGCTCCCCGGCTCCGCGCCCGCACGGCCAAAAGGCGGGATTCAGGGTGCGGGGCGTTTTCATAATGCCATTTACCCCCCCCCTCCATATGCAAAAAAGCCCGGCTTTCCAGCCGGGCTTTTTTCATAACGCCTGCCGAACGGGCGGCAGCGCAACTCCGTTCAAAGAGCGGGACCGGCGAACCATCGCCGCTGAATCCCCGCCCGTCAAGCGGCTATTCGATGCCTTTCACCTGCTTGTAAAGGGCATTGTAGGTGTTGTACTTCTCCATGATGCCGGCCTCGTCGCGCAGACGGAAGCAGATGGATTTGAGGAACTCCAGCGTATCAACATCGTCGGGTTTGATCTGGTGCGCCTTCTCGAACCAGGGCACAGCCTCCTTGTAGACATCGTTGACGACTTTCAGATCGGCGTCGTAAACCGCCTGGCTGCTGTACTGCTTCTCGTTCATCTCCTTGTTGAGCGCGTCGCCCTTGATCGTATAGAACACACCCAGGTAGTAGTTGCCCTCGAACAGGTCGGGCTTCAGCTCCACGACCTTCTTGAACGATTCGATGCTCTGATCGTAGTCCTTCAGCGCGTAGAAGATACGGCCGCGGCCGAACCAGAGGTCCACGTTCGACGGATTGTCCTCGATGGCCTTGTCGATCAGCGCGATCAGGTCGGCGGGGTCGCCCACGCCCTGCTCCGCGGTGTAAAGCTGCATCAGGCCGTCGAGAATGCGCTCGTTCTTCGGGAACTTCCCGATACCCGTCAGCAGCACGTCCTTCGCTTTCATAATATTTCCCTTGTCGAGGTCCTTCTGTCCGTAGAGGCAGTGGAAGAGGTAGTAATAGATATTACCCTCCTCGTCGGCATAGCCCAGGTCGATGGCCTTGGTCAGGTACTCGCCGCCCTTGGCGAACGACTTGGGGTTGTTCGAGCCGTCGACGGTCAGCAGGTAGCCCGCATAGTAGAGCAGCGCGGGGTCGGCCTTCTCGTAAGCCGGGCTGGACTGCGCCTCGAAAGCCGTCACGTAAGCGTCTGCGGCCTCGACGTAGTTGCCCGAGTCGATGCCGACGTTGCCCACCTGCGAGCAGAAGTCGCTGACCTGCTTCAGACCCTCCTTGACCTTCTCGGCCGTCTTGGGATCGAGTTCATAAGCCTTGTTGTAAGCCTCGATGGCCTTCTTGGGAGCGTCTTTCAGCACCCATTTGCTCTGCTTCCACGTCACGACCTTGTTGTCCTTGACGTAAGCCGTGAAATAGGGATACACCCATGCGTCGTACTCCGTGCCGTTGAGCGTCTCCTTCGTCGTCGACTTGGGTTCGCCGACAGCCAGTTTCAGCATCGTCGGTTCCATGTTGGCGAAGATGCTCTTCGTAGGCTCCACGGCCACCTCGTAAAAAGCCTTGCCGCGGGCGAGCCACGTCGCGGCCTTCGCCGCCTTCTTCTCGTTGGCGATGTCGGCGTCGCTCTTTTCGATCTTGGCGAGAAGGGCTTCCTTGTTCACTTTCTGGGCTTTCACGGCGGGAACTGCCACGAGCAGCGCCGCAAGAGCCGTCAAAATCGTTTTCTTCATGGTAAACTGAAATTTTAAAGTTTTTGTTGTTTCTTTTTCTTATTCCTCCGCGGGGGCGGCTCCGGGGGTTTCGCCTCCGGTCTCAACGCCTTCCGCGGGCTGCACTTCCTCCTCTTCCCCGGCAGCCGGCACGGCCATCACCGAAGCAATGGCGTCGCCCTCGCGGAGGTTGATGATACGCACGCCCTGCGTAGCGCGGCCCGCGAGGCGGATCTGGCTGACAGCGGTGCGTATGGTGAGTCCCGAACGGTTGATGATCATCAGGTCGTTGTCGTCGGTAACGGCCTGTATCGAAATTAGTTTGCCTGTCTTTTCCGTAATGTTGATGGTCTTCACGCCCTTTCCGCCGCGGTTGGTGATGCGGTATTCGTCCAGATCGGTACGCTTGCCGTAGCCGTTCTCGCTCAATACCAGCACGTCCTGCTTCGAATCGGGTTCCACGCAGATCATGCCGACCACCTCGTCCCCGTCCTCGATCGAGATGCCGCGCACTCCGGCGCCGACACGCCCGATCGGACGCACCGTCGATTCGTTGAAACGGATGGCCTTGCCGTCGCGGGCGGCGATCATCACCTCGGCGTTGCCGCTGGTGAGCTTGGCCTCGATCAGCTGGTCGCCCTCGCGGATGACGATGGCGTTCACGCCGTTCTGGCGCGGACGCGAGTAGGCCTCCAGTTTGGTCTTCTTGATCGTGCCGTCCTTGGTGCACATGATGATGTAGTTGTTGTTCACGTACTCCGCATCGGCCAGGCTCTTGACGTTGATGTAAGCGCGGACCTTGTCGTCCGGCTCGATCTGGATGACGTTCTGGATGGCGCGGCCCTTCGACGAACGGGCGCCTTCCGGAATCTCGTAGACCTTGAGCCAGAAGCAGCGGCCCTTTTCGGTGAAGAAGAGCATCGTATTGTGCATCGAAGCCACGTAGATGTGCTCGATGAAGTCCTCGTCGCGCGTGGCGCTGCCCTTGGCCCCCACGCCGCCGCGGTTCTGCGTGCGGTATTCGGCCAGCGGCGTGCGCTTGATGTAGCCCATGTGCGAAATGGTGATCACCATGTCGTCGTCGGCATAGAAATCCTCGGGATTGAACTCCTCCGAAGCGTAGACGATCTCCGAGCGGCGTTCGTCGCCGTACTTCTCCTTGATCTCCAGCAGCTCGTCCTTGATGATCTGCATCTGCATGCCGACGTTCGCAAGCACCTCCGTCAGGTGGGCGATCAGCTTCTCCAGTTCGTCGCGCTCGGCGAGCAGCTTGCCCCTTTCGAGTCCCGTCAGGGCGCGCAGGCGCATTTCGATGATGGCCGAAGCCTGGATGTCCGACAACTCGAAACGCTCGATCATCGTCTGCTTGGCGGCGTCGGGCGTCTGCGAGGCGCGGATGATGCGCACGATCTCGTCGATGTTGTCCTGCGCGATCAGCAAACCCTGCACGATGTGCAGACGCTCCTCGGCCTTGCGCTTGTCGAAGCGCGTGCGGCGCACGACGACGTCGTGGCGGTGCTCGATGAAGTATTTGATCAGGTCGCGCATCGGCAGCATCTGCGGCCGGCCGTTGACCAGCGCGATGTTGTTCACGGCGAACGACGTTTGCAGCGGCGTGTTCTTGAACAGCGTGTTCAGCACCACGCTCGCAACGGCGTCGTGCTTCAGGATAATGATGATCCGCAGGCCGTTGCGGTCCGACTCGTCGTTGATGTAGGAGATGCCGTCGATCTTCTTGTCGTTGATCATGTCGGCGATCTTCTTGATCATCTCGGCCTTGTTGATCATATAGGGGATCTCCGTGATGACGATGCACTCGCGGCCGCTGGGCGTATGCTCGATGTCGGTCTTGGCGCGCATCATCACGCGGCCGCGGCCCGTCAGCATCGCCTCCTTCACTCCCTCGTAGCCGTAGATGATACCGCCCGTGGGGAAGTCGGGACCCTTGACGTAGTGCAGCAACTCCTCGCCCGTGATCTCCGGGTTGTCGATATAGGCGCAGCAGGCGTCGACCACCTCCGAAAGGTTGTGCGGAGCCATGTTCGTGGCCATACCGACGGCGATACCGCTGGCGCCGTTGACGATCAGCAGCGGAATTTTCGTGGGAAGGACCGTAGGCTCGGGAATCGTGTCGTCGAAGTTCAGCGTCCAATCGACGGTCTCCTTGTCTATGTCGGCCATCACCTCGTCGGTGATCTTCTTCATTCGCGCCTCGGTGTAACGCATGGCGGCAGGCGAGTCGCCGTCCATCGAACCGAAGTTACCCTGTCCGTCGACCAGCGGGTAGCGCATCGACCAGTCCTGCGCCAGGCGGACCATCGCGTCGTAGACCGACATGTCGCCGTGGGGGTGGAACTTACCGAGCACGTCGCCGACGATACGGGCGGACTTACGTGTGGGTTTGTCGGAGTAGAGGTTAAGCTCCGCGCTCATATCGTAGAGGATGCGCCGGTGTACGGGCTTCATACCGTCCCTGACATCGGGCAGCGCACGCGACACGATGACCGACATCGAGTAGTCGATGTACGCCGATTTCATCTGCTCTTCGATATTGATGGGGATGATACGCCCCGTCAAACCGGCATTCTTTTCTTCTTCAGTTAACATATTAATACTTAATTCTGTTATTCTTCGTCTTTCCGTTTCGAAGCGGGCTTTCGCGGCGTCCCGCCGCGTTTACATACTTGGCCCGCTCCGGCGCCCGCCAAGACGGGAGCCTCGTCGCATCGCGACCGGAATTTCGACCGAATTATCTCCAATTCAAATTTTCAACGCTCACAAGCGCCGCAACCGGCCCGTTGATACCCGTCGAAAATTACCGTTCTTTTAACGAACAAAAATACGATTTATTTCCGGTTTGAGCAACTTTAGGGGAATAAATCTGCTTCGTGCGCGCGATATTTTCAGCGGACCACCCCGTTTTTGCCCCTTTTCCGGCGATCTGACGGCCCGAAAAAAATCTCCCGGCAAACTGCCGGGAGAAAAGGCCGAAAAACACGATGCCGTCCGACATTCGAAAATTAGATAAAAAAGCACTTCAAACCATAGAAATTATCGCCTTTTTTCGCTATATTTGATTCAAATTAAAATTCATATCCATTTAGTTTAATTAAGTAAAACAAAACAGCAACACCCATGAAGAAACTTTTGTGTGTAACTATTGCTCTCTTGTGCACCGCGACCATGCAAGCACAGGAAGAGGAGAAAGACGTGACGAAATTTCTCGGCATTCCGGTTGACGGATACAAACCCGCCATGATTGAAAAACTGAAAGCCAAAGGGTTTACATCCACTACCTGGGATAAAGATGTTTTGGAAGGCGAGTTCAACGGAGCAGATGTCCAAGTATCCATTGCGACAAACAACAATAAAGTTTGGAGAATCATGTTGGCAGATAAAAACAATCGAGGTGAAACAGATATAAAAATCCGTTTTAACGAACTTTGCCGACAATTTGGGAATAATTCAAGATATACGCCCATGACCGACGAGGAACAAACAATTCCCGACGATGAAGACATTTCCTATGAAATAACAGTCAACGACAAACGCTATGAGGCTGGTTTTTACCAAATGCCAGACTCCGTAACCATATACAACGAATCGAAGCAATCACTGCTATCCCAATACACACAAGAACAACTAGACAAACCAACGAAAGAAATATCACGAGAGATCTATCTTCAATATCTCTTTAATAAATTAGCCTACCTAAATAATAAAGTTTGGTTTATGATCGCAGAATACGCTAGGAAATATTACATTTGTATGTATTACGACAACGGTTATAATAAAGCCGACGGCGAAGATTTGTAATAATAGTCAGACCGAAAACACATCGGGCCACCATGTACGCAATCGCATGGCGGCCCGGTGTTTTATTTCATCAAAAATTACCGAAAATCTATGAATTCATATCCGGCATAGGCATTTTTATCGAAGAGCCGGACGTGCCCCGCAAGCGGCGCGATGCCGAGGATGCCGACCTGCACCTGCTCGCCGTCGTAATCGTAGGAGAGCGACAGAGGACGCATCGCGGCGGTATCGACCGTCACGGTGACGCTGCCCGCCGGAGAATCGTTCCCGGCGGCGGGCGTCAGCCGCACGACGGCGCGACCGTCGGCTTCGGAGACGAGCGACGGCGTATATTCGCTGCCCAGAAAATCGAAGGCCCGGACCGGATTGTTCAGGATGTTGCGGCTCGCGGTGTCGACCTCCGTAACGGTCACCTCGCGGCGGCGGTTGTCGACCTCGCGGCGCACGGCTCCGTCGGCGAAAACCTCCGCGTCGCCCAGCACGAGGTAATAGCTGTCGCCTTCCACGACATAGCTGCCGCGGGCTTCGTAGTCGCCCGAGACGACCCCGAACTTCACGCCGTAGCCGTCCATCGCACGGAATCCCGCCGCAAGGCGTTCCAGTATCTCCGTGGCACGAGGCTGCGCCGCATTGCCTTGCAATATGCCGCAAAACAATACGGCAATGAAACAATGAAAAATGAAAAATTTTCGTCTCCCCATAGCGTCAGCTCCCGCAATTTTCAATTCCTAATTTTTAATTCTTAACCACAGGAACTGGGATTGTTTTAAGTCCTCGGCTTAAAACAATCCCAGTTCCTGCAATTTCGCCTCCAGCGAAGGCAAGTCGTGGTAGAGGATGTCGCGCGGTTTGGCCCCCTGCTGGCGGCCGACGATGCCGGCCCTTTCGAGCTGCATCATAATGCGGCCGGCGCGGTTGAAGCCCACCTCGTAGTTGCGCTGGATCATCGAGGTCGAGATCTGACCTCCGGACACGGCGTCGCGGGCGATCTCGGCAAAGAGCGAGTCATATTTCACGGGCGCCGAGGACTCCTCGCTGCCCATTTGAGCGTCGCCGCCGTCGGGCGTATAGTCGGGCAGCGTGTAGGCCTCGGTGTAGCCCTGCTGTTTGGAGATGTATTCGCAGATACGCTCGACCTCGCGGGTCTCGACCAGCGCACACTGAATACGCGTCAGATCGCCGTCCTTCGAGAAAAGCATGTCGCCCCGGCCGATAAGCTGATTGGCCCCCGGCTGGTCGATGATCGTGCGCGAGTCGATCATCTGCATCACGCGGAAGGCGATGCGGGCCGGGAAGTTGGCCTTGATGCCGCCCGTGATGACCTTCACGTCGGGACGCTGCGTGGCGATGATCAGGTGGATGCCGATGGCGCGGGCCTTCTGCGCGAGGCGCATGACCGGTCCCTCGACCTCGCGGGCCGTCATTATCAGGTCGGCAAACTCGTCGACCACCACCACGATATACGGGAGGTAGCGATGTCCGTTCATCGGATTCAGCCGCCGCGAGGTGAATTTCTCGTTGTACTCGGCGATGTTTCGCGCCCCGGCCTTCTTACACAGTTCCAGACGGTTGTCCATCTCCGTACAGAGCGAGTTGAGCGTATAGACCGCCTTCTTGGGGTCGGTGATGATCGCGTCGTCCTCCGACTCCATCTTGGCCAGGAAATGGCGTTCGATCTTGGCGTAGAGCGAGAACTCGACCATCTTGGGGTCGATCATCACGAACTTCAGCTGCGCGGGGTGTTTGCGGTACAGGAGCGAGGTGATGATGGCGTTCAGCCCCACGGACTTGCCCTGTCCCGTGGCTCCGGCGACCAGCAGGTGCGGCATCTTGGCCAGGTCGAAGACGTAATTTTCGTTCTGGATCGTGCGCCCGATCACCACCGGAAGCTCGGCCTTCGACTCCTGGAAACGCAGCGAACGCACGGCCGAATACATCGAAACCACCTGCTTGTCGCGGTTGGGAACCTCGATGCCGATGGTTCCCTTGCCCGGAATCGGCGCGATGATGCGGATACCCAGCGCCTTGAGGCTCTGCGCAATATCGTTTTCGAGGCCCTGCACCTTCGAGATCTTGATTCCCTGCGCCTGCACGATCTCGTAGAGCGTCACCGTGGGACCCACCGTGGCCTTGATGCGCTGGATCGGAATGCCGAAATATTTGAGCGTCTCCTCGATCTTGGTCTTGTTCTCGAAAATCTCCTCGTCCGAGACCTCCGAATCGGAAATGTAGTCCTCCAGCAGCGTCACGGGCGGCTTGCGGTAGTTCACCAGGTCCTTCAGCGGGTCGTAGCTCTCCGTGGGGATCGCCTTCTCGTCGAGAAGTTTCGCCTCGTTGGCCTCGACCGTCACCACGACGCCCTCCGGCTCCGCGGCGGGCGCGTCGTCCAGCACGGTGATCTCGGTAAAGGGCGCATCGGGATCGGACTGTGCGGCCTCTCTCTCCGGAACCTCCTCCGGGGCGGGCTCCGCAGCCACGGCGTCGCGCACCGCAGGGCGTTCCAGCTCGACCAGCCCGCTGCGGCCGATCACCACACGGCCCTCGGGACGCGAAAGGTCCACCTCGATGAACTCCCCGTCCTCCGCGGGAGGGGGCGTCTGCTCCGCGGCAGTCTCCCCGGCGACGGGTTTCCCGTCGGGCGTCAGTTCGAGGAAGGGATTTTCGTCCTCTTCCGGCACGGACTTCCGAGCCGCAACGGGCTCCGACGGACGTTCCACACGGATCGGGGCGGGTTTTTGCGCCGCGGGTTCCGCCGCTTTCGACGGCGCGGGCTGCGGTGCGGCCGCCTTCGGCCCGGGTTTCGGAGCCGGTTCGGGAACATCCTCCGCAGCCCCGTCCTCCCCGGCCGCACGTCCGTGCAGCACGACTTTGTGCTTGAGGATCTCGACGACCTTCCCGCTCTTGTCGACCACGACGTTGCCCGCCTCGTTGACCTTGTTGATGAAGTTGCGGTTGATGAAAACACCTGTCAGTATCCAGCCGCCGACAAGCAGGATCAGCGTTCCGAAAGCCCCGATATGCGTGCGCAGCAGGGCCGAAGAGGCGATGCCGAAAGCGCCGCCCCACCCCGTCGAGCAGCAGAGGCTCCAGCGGTTGGCGAAGGCGAATCCCAGCGTCAGCGACCCCAGGATCATAATCAGAAACAGCGAAAGGATCGAATGGTTGAACAGCAGCGGCCGCTGACGGACGATCCGCACGCCGACCAGCACGATCATCGCGGGAATCAGGATGCCGAAAAGCCCGAACGAATGATCGACCAGCAACATCCCCAGCCGCGCTCCGGCCCAGCCGCAGAGATTTTCCGGTTCGATGCCGAGCGTCACCCGTTCCTCGACCGATTTTTGCAGCCCGCTCTGGTCGGCGGCCCAGCTGAAAAACGAAAAGAACACCGCAGCGGCGGCGAACAGACCGATGAACAGCAGCAGCAGTCCGGCGATCCAGCGCGCACTGTCGCTGTTGGAACGCTGAACGGCCTGCCGGCTGTTGGAGGATGTATTTTTAGATGCCATTCCAGAATGTCGCTATTATCGAGCGAAGGTACGAATTTTTTCCGACAATTCCGAAGGCGCCGCAAACTTTATCAATCGCCCGGAACGATTCCGGCCGGAAGCGTTCCCGCCCGCGAATGGGGGGGGGCGGAGCCGGGAGCGTCTTACAGGTACGCCGCAACCTTCCGTTCGAGACGCAGGCGGTAAAGCTCGTCGGCGAAGGTGCGGAACGTGAGCGCGGGGCGGTTATCCGCCGAAGCGCGCAGGCCGTAGCGGTCCAAAAGCTGCCCGACGCGGCGGGCGACGGCGGGCGACGGGTCGACGATCGCGGCCCGTCCGTCGACGATGCGTTCCATCACGGGCGTCAGAAAGGGATAGTGCGTACACCCCAGCACGATCTGGTCGGCGCCCCGCGCCAGCATCGGCTCCACGGCGGCGCGCACCGCGGCTTCGGCCTCGGGCGTATCCTCCCGGTCCCCCTCGACCAGCTCCACGAAACCCGTGCCCGGGTAGGTCAGGACTTCGATGCCGCTGCCGTACCGGGCGGCCGTGCGGCGGAACAACTCGCCGTCGAGGCTCCGTTCGGTGGCCAGCACCCCCACCACCCCGCTGCGGGTCGCCAGGCAGGCCGGTTTCACGGCCGGCTCCATGCCGACGATGGGCATACCGGCGTATTTTTCGCGCAGGAAGCCGATGGCCGCGGCCGTGGCGGTGTTGCAGGCCACGACGACCATCTTGCAGTCCAGCTCCACGAGCCGCGCCACGGCGGCGTCGGCCAGCGCCTGCACCTCCTCGCGGGGCCGCGAGCCATAGGGGCAGTTGGCGCCGTCGCCGAGGTAGGCGAGCGATTCGCCGGGCAGCGCACGCCGGATCTCGCGCCAGACGGTCAGTCCGCCCAGCCCCGAGTCGTAAATGCCTATGGGTCTGTTGTCAGCCACGGTCGGAGAAAGTTTGCACGATATGTTCGACCAGCTCGTCGTCGGACATCGGGTCGCAGTCGACGACGAGCGAAGCCTGCGCGTAGAACGGTTCGCGGGCCGCCATGTCGCCGCGCATGAAGGCCACCAGCTGTTCGTCGTCGAGACCTTGCAGACGGGGCCGCTTGCGGCGTCCGTAGGGGCTTAACCGCCGGGCGATCTGCTCCGGCGAGCGGCGCAGGTAAACCGTATACCCGACGGCGTTCATGCACGGCATGTTATCGCGCCACGTGGGCAGCCCGCCCCCCGTGGAGACCACGGCGAAGGAGGCTCCGGCGATCACCTCGTCGAGGACCCGGCGCTCCGCCTCGCGGAAACGCTCCTCGCCCTCGTAACGGAA
>ERZ506887.1489-NODE-1489-length-12338-cov-4.092893_pt1 | contig 12338 bp, 10 predicted proteins | sample MGYA00512905_ERZ506887 | MGnify/ENA metagenome assembly ERZ506887 | reverse complement strand
TGGTGGTCTTGCCCTTGGTGCCGGTGACGCCGATAAGGGTCAGGCTGTCGGAGGGCTCGTCGTAGAACCAGCGGGCCGCCAGGCTCTGCGCCTTGCGCACATCCGACACCCGGACGCAGGGGATATCCACCCCGGGAAAGTCTGTCTCCGCCAGGGCGCACACGGCCCCCCGGCTCCGGGCCATTTCCAGGTATTCCGGCTTGAAGCCATAGCCCTTGCAGATAAAGAGGTCGCCGGGCCGGGCCTGACGGGAATCGTTGCAGATGCCGGTGACGGCGGCGTCCCGGTCTGCCGGGGCCGCCAGCAGCCCATGCTGCCGCAGCAGCACCTCCAGGGCGCGGATTTGTTTCATAGGTGTTCCTTCTTTCAGGGGGTTCATTTCATATTTAGTTTCCAATCGGATATACCGCAAAAGGGATTGGCGGCGGTGGGGGTAATGGGCTGCAGCGCCGCGCCGGCCGGCAGCAGGACGGAATAGCTCTTGAAGCACACGGGGACGATGGGGGCCTGGTCCGCCAGTTTTTTGCACAGGGCCGTCAGCTTGGCGATGGCCTCCCGCTTCTGGCGCTCGCCGTAGGTGGGGTAGACCACCGTGGTGTCCAGCACCTTGCCGGTGCCGTCGATGACCGCCACCTTGCACCCGTGGGCATAGCCGGGGTCCAGCCCCATGGTCACGTGTCCCTTTACCGGCGGCTGGAGCAGCAGCGGCTTCAGGTTCAGCGCGAACTGTCCGATAGCGCCCTCGCTGGCGCTGTCCGTCAGGGCGGACCGCGCCTCGCGCTCCAGCGACGGATAGATCAGCCGGTCATAGGCGTCCTCACAGGCGGCCTTGATGAATTCCATGGCCGCCGAGCCGGGTTTCACCACCGCCCGCCGCAGTGCCGGCAGCGCGGCCTCCCGGTCCAGCAGTACCGTGACGGAGAGCAGCCCCTCTTTTTCGCCCCGGTTGATGGCCAGGATCTGGTGCCCCGCCAGCTTGGGAATGGCCTGTTCAAAGTCGTAGTACAGTCGGTACACGCTGTCCTCCTCCGTGGCGGCAAGGCTCCTCAGCCGTCCCTGCCGCATCAGCAGGCCCCGCAGTGCCTTGCGGATGTCCGCGTCGTCGCTGATGATCTCCGCGATGATGTCGTTGGCGCCCTGTAATGCGTCGGCCGCGGTCTCCACGCCCTTCTCCGGATCGATGTACGCCTGTGCGGCCGCCTCCGGCGCGGGACAGTTCCGATCCTGCGCCAGCAGCAGCTGCGCCAGGGGCTCCAGCCCCTTCTCCCGGGCCACCGTGGCGCGGGTGCGCCGCTTCTGCTTGTAGGGACGGTACAGGTCCTCCACCTCCGCCAGCGTGGCGGCATTGTCGATGGCCGCCGCCAGTGCATCGGTGAGCTTGCCCTGCCCGTCGATGGCGGACTTGACCTCCTGCCGCCGCTTGTCCAGGTTCCGCAGGTATTGCAGCCGGTCCTCCAGCTTCCGCAGGGTGGTGTCATCCATGGAGCCGTGCTGTTCCTTGCGGTAGCGGGCGATAAACGGAATGGTGCTGCCCTCGTCCAGCAGCGCGATAACGTTTTCCACGTGCTGGACCGGCTGGCCCAGCTCCGATGCCAATATCTGTGCGATGCTCTGCATATGTGCTCCTTTCAGAAAGCTGTGCCCGCGCACGGCGCGGGCACAGACGCTTATTTACTTGTGATACAGGCTCTTGACCTCATATTTCGCCTCGCAGCTGACGTTGATGCCCAGCCGTTTGTACAGCTTGGCGTCCTCCTCGGAGATGATGACCGAGAAGTGGGCCTCGCAGCCCCGCAGGTTCTTCAGCTGCGCCTGCACCATGGCCGCCAGGGGGTTCGTCAGACCGGAGATCGCCAGCGCGATCAGCACCTCATCCGAGTGCAGCCGGGGGTTTCGGTGGCCCAGGCAGCCGGTCTTCATGGCGCTGATGGGCTCGATCACCGACGGGGGGATCAGGTCCAGCTTGTGGTCGATGCCCGCCATCTTCTTCAGCGCGTTCAGCAGCAGCGCCGCCGACGCGCCCAGCAGGGGAGAGGTCCGCCCCGTCACCACGCTGCCGTCCGGCAGCACCATGGCGCCCGCCGGCTTTCCGGTGGCCTCCGCCTTTTCCAGCGAGGCCGCCACCGCCGGGCAGATGTCCGGCGTCACGCCGGCCTGCTGCATCACCAGCTCCAGCTTCCGCACCACGCATTCGTCCGCCTGCCCCTTGGCCCGTTCCACGCACCCGGTGTAGTACCGGCGCAGGATCTCCATCCGGCTGGCCTCCTGGCACACCGCGTCATCCACGATGGCGAAGCCCGCCATGTTCACGCCCATGTCCGTGGGGGACTTGTAGGGGCACTCGCCCTGGATCATCCGGAACATGGCCGCCAGCACCGGGAAGATCTCCACGTCCCGGTTGTAATTCACCGTGGTCTTGCCATAGGCCTCCAGGTGGAACGGGTCGATCATGTTCACGTCGTTCAGGTCCGCCGTGGCCGCCTCATAGGCCAGGTTCACCGGGTGCTTCAGCGGCAGGTTCCAGATGGGGAACGTCTCATATTTGGCGTAGCCCGCCCGGATACCCCGCCGGTTGTCGTGGTACAGCTGGCTCAGGCAGGTGGCCATCTTGCCGCTGCCGGGGCCGGGGGCCGTCACCACGATCAGCGGCCGCGTTGTTTCGATATATTCGTTCTTGCCCAGGCCCTCGTCGGACACGATGTGCGCCACGTCCGAGGGATACCCGGCGATGGGATAGTGCTTATAGCTCTTCACGCCAAGGGCACTCAGCCGCTTGATAAAGGCGTCCGCCGCCGGCTGGCCGGCGTACTGGGTGATGACCACGCTGCCCACATAGAAGCCCAGCCCCCGGAATACGTCGATCAGCCGCAGCACGTCCACGTCGTAGCTGATGCCCAGGTCGCCGCGCATCTTGTTCTTCTCGATGTCCCCGGCGCAGATGGCCACCACGATCTCCACGTCGTCCTTCAGCGTCTGCAGCATCCGTATCTTGCTGTCCGGCTGGAACCCCGGCAGCACACGGGAGGCGTGGTAATCGTCAAACAGCTTGCCGCCGAACTCCAGATACAGCTTGCCGCCGAACTGGGCGCGCCGCGCCGTGATGTGCTCCGCCTGTAATTGCAGGTACTTTTCGTTGTCAAATCCGATCTTCACCCTGATCCACCTCTGTCTCTCCAAAATATCGTCTGCTATTATACAATATCTTGTGGGGCAGGGAAAGAAGAAATCACAACTTTCCCGGGGGAAAATGTGACGAACTTTGACTGTGTTTTTTGGCAAAACCCACCGTTGCTTTTTGCTTCCGGCGGGGGTATACTAAAAATTACCCCCATTTTGCAGGAGGAGTGTCTATGCGTTTTCACGTTGTCTGGCGCAAGAGCCACGAGCCGGAGGAGGCCTATCGCGACTTCTTCGAGACAAACGATATTTACGAGGCCAAGGATTTCGCCATGCGCCTGGCCTTTGACGAGACAAATCTGGTCTGCGTCCGCGACGAGAAGCGGGACGAGATCGTCCGCGACTTCGACGCGGAGGTCTACCGCTGAAGCTCATAAACCCACCGCCTCCGGCCATACTAAGGCCGGAGGTGATTTTTATGCCCAAACGCAAGCGCAGCCGGGAGGGCTTTCCCTATGACGCTACACCGGACGTCCACCACTTTCCCGGCGTACCGCGCAGCAGCTTCGACCTGGTGAATATGTACGGCACCTATAACATTCAGCCCACGTCTGACACGGAGAACACCTTTCCCCTCATCGCCCCCGGCCTGCCCAAGGCCTACCGGAACATGAAGCTGGACAAACACGACCTGGAGCCGTGAACCGCAGAAAGCCGCATGGCGCGAGCGCGCCATGCGGCTTTCCCATACTGCCATGACGAGTTTCCAAAGAAAACGCAACATTGTCCAGGAAAAATCCGGAAAGATTTAATCATTTAAAGTGCGGCTCGGTACAATGCACAAATAATTGTTATTTCTTTGGCAATTCGCATAATTGACGCAAATTTCACAAACCCGTATAATATAAGTAAACTGGTAAGACCAGTGCGGCGCGCAGTATCTCCGCACCGCGGGAGAGGGTATTTCTGCCCGATCGCACAGAATAGGGAGGACCCCATGTACACCTTAGGTATCGACATCGGCAGCACCACTTCCAAGTGCGCCGTGATAAAGGACGGAAAAGAGCTGGTGGCGCACAGCTTACAGACCGGCGGTCTGGGCACCGGCGGTCCCGAGGAGGCCATGGCGCAGCTGTGGCAGTCCTGCGGCCTGACCCGGCAGGATATGGCCTGCGCCTTCGTCACCGGCTACGGCCGCAAAAACTACGAGGGAGCCGACGGCGAGATCAGCGAGCTGACGGCGCACGCGCTGGGTGGGCGCTTCGTGTTCCCCGACCTGCGCACGGTCATCGACATCGGCGGGCAGGACGCCAAGGTCATCGCCCTGTCGCCCTCCGGCAAGATGGTGAACTTCGTCATGAACGATAAGTGCGCCGCCGGTACGGGGCGGTTTCTGGATGTGATGGCCTCTATCCTCCGCCTGGATGTGGACGATCTGGATGCCGAGGCCGCCAAGGCCGCGGCCCCCGCCGCTATCTCCAGCACCTGCACCGTGTTTGCCGAGAGCGAGGTCATCAGTCAGCTGGCTAACGGCGTCAGGCGCCCCGACCTGGTGGCGGGCATCTGCCGCAGCGTGGCCAGCCGCGTGGCGGCTCTGGCCCGGCGGGCGGGCGTCACGGAGCAGGTCTGTCTCTCCGGCGGTGTGGCCCGGAACGACGCGGTGCGGCAGGCGCTCAGCGACGAGCTGAACGTCCCCGTCAGTGTGGACCCGCTGGCCCAGTATTTCGGCGCCATCGGCGCGGCCCTGTGGGCATATAAGCAGACGACATGAATAAACAGAAATATGTTTCGATAAAAGCTGTGAGGAGGAACTGAAATGGCAGAAGAAGTGAAGAAGGCCCCGAAGCCGGTGGATCCCAATTCCGCCAAGTACAAGCTGGGCAAGATCGCGGCGGACGCCTATGTGGATGCCATCGAGGCCAAGAAGCGCGGCGAGAAGGTGGCTTGGGTCTCCAGCAACTTCCCTGTGGAGATCCCGGAGACTATGGGCATCGCCACCGTGTATCCCGAAAATCAGGCCGCCGGCATCGCCGCCCGCGGCGCGGGCACGAGAATGTGCGAGGTGGCGGAGTCCGAGGGCTACTCCAATGACATCTGCGCCTACGCCCGCGTGTCTCTGGCCTACGCCAAGCTGAAGTCCTGTCCCGAGCAGGACGTGGCCATGCCCGACGTACTGCTGTGCTGCAGCAACATCTGCTCCTGCATGATCAAGTGGTACGAGAACCTGGCCCGCGAGCTGAACATCCCCATGATCCTGCTGGATATTCCCTTTAACCCCGACTACGAGGTGTCCGACGCGGAGGTGGCCTACGTCACCGGCCAGTTCTGGGACGCCGTGAAGCAGCTGGAGGAGATCACCGGCAAAAAGTGGTCCGACGAGAAATTCAAGGAGGTCACCGGCTTCTCCTGCCGCTCCAGCCGCGCCTGGCTGGCGGCCACCGGCTGCGCCAGGTATGTGCCCTCTCCCTTCAATGGCTTTGACCTGCTGAACCACATGGCCGTCATGGTCACGGCCCGGGGCAAGTCCACCGCCGCCGACGCCATGGAGACGCTGCTGAAGGAGTACGAGGAGAACCACAAAAACGGTACCTCCACCTTCCGCACGGAGGAGAAGTACCGTATCATGTTCGAGGGAATCGCCTGCTGGCCGTATCTCCGCGCCACCAGCACCGGCCTGAAGTCCCGTGGCATCAACATGGTCACCACCATCTACGCCGACGCCTTCGGCTTCGACTACAACACCTTTGACGAGATGATCCGCGCCTACTGCAAGGTGCCCAACGCCATCAATTTGGAGATGAGCCGCGACAAGCGTATCAAGCTCTGCAAGGACAACCACGTGGAGGGTATGCTGGTCCACACCAACCGTTCCTGCAAGCTGTGGAGCGGCTTCATGTACGAGATGAGCCGCCAGATCGGCAAGGCCTGCGATATCCCCGTGGTCAGCTTTGACGGCGATCAGGCCGACCCCCGCAATTTCTCCGAGGCCCAGTATGACACCCGTGTGCAGGGTCTGACGGAGATCATGGAAGCCAACAAGGCTGCGAAAGGAGTGTAAGGCATGAACGACATCCTCAACAAGCTGCATGAGGCAGCAGCCTCTCCCCGCGCGCAGATGGACGGCTATCTGGCCCAGGGCAAAAAGATCGTCCTGTGCGCTCCTGTTTACACTCCCGAGGAGCTTATCCACGCCATGGGCTTCGTGCCTATGGGAGCCTGGGGCGGCGATGTAGCGCTGAACCGCGCCAAGGAATACTGTCCCGCCTTCCTGTGCGCCATTGTCCAGTCCCTGCTGGAGCTGGGTATCAACGGTGCCTACAAGGGCGCGTCCGCCATCGTCATCCCCTCCCTGTGCGACACCCTCAAGACCGTGGGCGAGAACTGGAAGTACGCCGTGCCGTCCATCCCCTTCATCCCCATGACCTATCCCCAGAACCGCAAGCCCGCCTACGGCGTGGCCTATACCAAGGCCGGCTATGAGCGCGTGATCCGCGATCTGGAGAAGCTGGGCGGCACCTTCTCCGAGGAGAAGCTGCTCGCCTCCATCAAGATCTACAACCGCCACAACGATGCCATGCGGAAGATCGACGAGCTGCTGGCCGGGCACCCGGAGATCACCGCCGCCCAGCGCAGCGACATCTTCAAGAGCGCCTTCTTCATGACCAAGGAGGAGCACACGGAGCTGGTGGAGGCGCTCATTGAGAAGCTGGAAGCCCAGACTCCCGCTGCGGAGAAGCTGCCCATCGTCATCTCCGGCATCCTGACGGACGCCCCGGCGCTGAACGCCATTCTGGACGAAATGGGTCTGCACATCGTGGCCGACGACGTGGCCGCCCAGTCCCGCCAGTACCGCACCGACGCACCGGAGCGCGATGACGCCCTGAACGCGCTGGCCGAGAAGTTCGCCGCCATGGGCAACTGCTCCGTGCTGTACGATCAGGAGAAGAACCGGGTGAAGTGGATCGTGGACACCGCCAAGGCGAGAAGCGCCAAGGGTGTTCTGGTGGTGCTGACCAAGTTCTGCGACCCGGAGGAGTTCGACTATGTGATGATCAAGAAGGCCTGCGAGGCTGCCGACCTGCCCCTGACGCTGGTGGAGGTGGACCGTCAGATGGTGCGGTTTGAGCAGGTGCGAACCAACCTCGAGACCTTCCGCGATCTGCTGAAAATGTAAGCAACACACCATTTATTAACATACATGGAGGAACGATATGAGTGAAGTAAAGCGTCCCCTCGAGGGCGTAAAGGTGCTGGAGCTGGCCACCTTTATCGCCGCCCCCTGCTGCGCCCGCTTTCTGGCGGATCTGGGCGCCGAGGTCATCAAGGTCGAGGCCCCCGCCGGCGACCCCCTGCGCTACACCGCCGTCAACGAGGGCCGTCCCCAGGACCAGAAGGAGAACACCTCCTACGATCTGGAGAACGCCGGCAAGACCTGCGTCTGCCTGAACACCAAGACCCCCGCCGGCCGTGAGGCGCTGGAGAAGCTCATCGCCGAGGCGGACATCTTCATCACCAACTGGCGGCAGAACCCTCTGAAAAAGGCCGGCTTGGACTACGAGACGCTCCACGCCAAGTACCCCAGGCTGGTGTATGGCTTCGTGTCCGGCTACGGCGAGAAGGGCCCCGACAAGGATCTGCCCGGCTTCGACTTCACCGCTTTCTTTGCCCGCGGCGGCATCCTGGGCACCCTGTTTGACAAGGACGCCCTGCCCATGCTGACTATCGCCGGCTTCGGCGACCATCAGGTGGGTATGTACCTGGCCTCCGGCGTGCTGGCGGCCCTGTACCGCGCCCGCGAGACGGGCATCGGCGACCGCGTGGTGGTCTCCCTGTTCCACAGCGCCATCTGGGATGTCTCCCTGCTGCTGCAGGCCAGCCAGTACGGCGACCCCACCACCCAGTACCCCCTGTCCCGCCGCACCCTGCCCAATCCCCTGGTGGTGGCCCACAAGACCAAGGACAACAAGTGGCTCCAGATCGCCATGCCCCAGTACAACCGCCACTATCCCATCTTTATGAACGCCATCGGCCATCCCGAGCTGGCCGAGGATCCCCGTTACTATCCCCAGACCAACCTACAGGCCAACATCGAGGAGTTCTACGACTTCCTGGTGGCCGAGATGGCCAGCCGCACCCTGGACGAGTGGTGCAAGCTGATGGATGCCAACGATCTGCCCTACGCCGTGGCCCAGACCTGGGATCAGCTGCTGGTGGATAAGCAGGCATGGGCCTCCGGCTGCTTCTACGAGATGGAATATTCCAACGGCGCCAAGCGCACCATGGTGCGGCCTCCCGTCATCTTCGAGGAGACGGAGCTGCCTCCCTACAACCGCGGTCCGTACCTGGGCGAGCAGACCGAACTGGTGCTGAAGAACCTGGGCTACACCGACGAGCAGGTGGCCGCCATGATAGCCGCCGGCGAGGCGGTGCCCATGGATCCTTCCCTGAAAGACTGACGGCGGGATCTTTTCCGCCCTGCCATCGTCAAACCGTCTCGACGTACACACGGTACGCCATCGCCGGTTTGCCATCGGCAGAACGAAAAATCTCTCCGCCGTAGGCGGAGCGCGAGAACACGAACACCCCGGCGACTTGAGGAAAAGCAAACTATAAGGGCGCGGCGCGTTGAGGAGCGCGCCGCCGCCCCCGGAATGTGAAGGAGAAGAATCATGAAGATCGCTGCTTACGAAGTACGTCCCGACGAGAAGCCCGTCATCGAGGGCCTGTGCAAGAAATACGGTATCGAGCTGATCTCCACCCCCGCCAACCTGGATAAGACCACCGCCAATATGGCCGCCGGCTGCGACGGTGTTACCACCCTGGGCCAGTCCGACTACTGCAACGCGGTGCTGGACGAGCTGAAGGGCTACGGCGTCAAGGTGCTGGCCAGCCGCTGTGTGGGCTATAACCACATGAACTGCGACTACGCCCGCTCTCTGGGCTTCCGCCTGTGCAACGGCGCTTACGCGCCCAACGGCGTGGCGGAATACACCGTTATGGCCATCCTGATGTGCATCCGCAAGTTCAAGAAGGCGCTGTACAACACCAACGACAACGACTTCACCCTGAAGGGCAAGATGGGCCGCGAGCTGCGTACCATGACCGTGGGCGTCATGGGCACCGGCAAGATCGGCTTCACCATCATCAAGTGCCTCAGCGGCTTCGGCTGCCGCATCATCGCCAACGACGTCTATGAGAACGACGCCGTCCGTGCGTACGCCGAGTATGTGGACCTGGACACCCTGTACCGTGAGTCCGACATCATCACCATCCACACCCCGCTGCTGCCGGAGACCACCGGCATGATCGACCGGGAGGCCATCGCCAAGATGAAGGACGGCGTGGTGTTCATCGACAACGCCCGGGGCGAGCTGGTGGACATCGATGCCGTCACCGAGGCGGTGGAGTCCGGCAAGTTCGGCGCGCTGTTCATGGATGCCTTCCCCGGCGAGACCGGCATCATCCACGTTCCCCACGATGAGGACATCATCCGTACCCCCGGTATGCCCTACTTCAAGCTGAAGTACCTGCGCTCCTTCGTCAACGTCTACCACACGCCCCACATGGCCTTCTTCACCGAGGAGGCCGCGGAGCAGATGGCCGAGTGCGGCGTCAACAGCATCTATGAGATTTTGACAGAGGGTAAATCCAAGCACGAGATCCCCTGCTGAGCAGAGCAGTGACCCATACTTTAACAGGAGGAAAACTATGATTTTCGACGCAAAGCATGAAATGATCCGCAAGCTGGTCCGCCAGTTTGCCGAGACCGAGCTCACCACCGAGGTCCTTGACAAGGTGGAGGAGACCGGCGAGTTTCCCGAGGAGATCGTGGACAAGATGGCCAAGTGCGGTTTCCTTGGCCTGAAGATCCCCCGCGAGTACGGCGGTGCCGGTGCCGATACCCTGGCCTATGTCATCATGATCGAGGAGATCGCCCGTGTCTCTGCTGTGGCCAGCCTGTACGCCAATACCCCCAACTCTCTGGGCGGCGGCCCCCTGATGCAGGCGGGCACCCCCGAGCAGCTGGAGAAGTATCTCCGTCCCTCCGTGGAGAATAAGGTGAAGATCGTCTTCGGCCTCACCGAGCCGGGCGCCGGCTCCGACGCCAGCAGCATGGTCACCACCGCCGTGAAGGATGGCGACGACTACATCCTCAACGGCCGTAAGTGCTTTATCTCCGGTGCACCCCTGGCCGACTACTGCATCGTCTACGCCAAGACCGACATGAGCCGCGGCAATAAGGGTATCTCCGCCTTCATCGTGGACATGAAGGCCCCCGGCGTCTCCTGCGGCAAGCACGAGGCCAAGATGGGCCTGGTGGGCTACGCCACCTCCGACGTGGTGCTGGAGGATGTCCGCGTCCACAAGAGCGATATGCTGGGCAAGGAGAACATGGGCTTTATCAACGCCATGAAAACGCTGGACGGCGGCCGCCTGGGTGTGTCCGCCCAGTCCATCGGTCTGGCCCAGGGCTGCCTGGATGAGGCTATCAAATACTCCAAGGAGCGCGTTCAGTTCGGCAAGCCCATCTGCAAGAACCAGGCCATCGCCTTCATGCTGGCGGATATGGCAACCAAGCTGACCGCCGCCAAGGAGCTGGTCTATATGGCCGCCCAGATGAAGGACAGAAACGACCCCAACGCCTCCATGTACTGCTCCATGGCCAAGTACTTCGCCTCCGAGACCTGCAACGAGATCGCCGCCAAGGCGGTGCAGATCCACGGCGGCTACGGGTACATCAAGGAGTACCCCGTCGAGCGCAAGTACCGCGACTGCCGCGTGTTCACCATCTACGAGGGGACCTCTCAGGTCCAGCAGATGGTCATCTCCGGCAATTTGCTGAAGTAATGCGGAAAGGAGCAAGAATAGAATGAAGCTTATCGTTTGTGTCAAGCAGGTGCCCGACACCTCCGGCAAGGTCGCCGTCAACGCCGACGGCACGCTGGACCGCGCCTCCATGCAGACCATCATCAACCCCGACGATATGAACGCCGTCGAGGCCGCCTTGGCCCTGAAGGATCAGCTGGGCTGCCCCGTTATCGCCGTGTCCATGGGGCCTCCTCCCGCCGCCGGTATGCTGCTGGAGCTGAAGGCCATGGGTGTGGACAAGGCCGTGCTGGTGTCCGCCCGTGAGTTCGGCGGCTCCGACACCTTCGCCACCTCCCAGATTTTGGCCGCCGCCATCAAGAACCTGGGCGTGGACAAGGACGACATCATCTTCTGCGGCCGTCAGGCCATCGACGGCGACACCGCCCAGGTGGGCCCCCAGATCGCCGAAAAGCTGGAGATCCCCCAGGTGTCCTATGTGGCCGACATCAAGAAGGACGGCGACACCCTCACCGTCCGCCGTATGCTGGAGGACGGCTATATGACCGTCCAGGTGCAGACCCCCTGCCTGCTCACCTGCATCAAGGAGCTGAACACCCCCCGCTACATGACCATCCGGGGCATCCTGGATTGCGACGCCGAGCCCGTCACCGTGCTGGATTACAACGCGCTGAAGGACGATCCCCTCATTGAGGTGGACACCATCGGTCTGAAGGGCTCTCCCACCAATATCTACAAGAGCTTTACGCCTCCCCGCAAGGGCAGCGGCATGATGCTGGAGGGCAGCGGCAGGGAGACCGTGGAGCAGCTGTTCGGCATCCTGTCCGCCAAGCACATCATCTGAGAAGGGAGAAACGATATGTCTACTTTTATGAATACCGATCCCAAGGCCTTCTCCGGCGTGTGGGTCTTTTGCGAGCAGCGGCAGGGCAAGATGATGCCCACCACCTTTGAGCTGATCTCCGAGGGGCGCAAGCTGGCCGACGAGCTGGGTGTGCAGCTCAGCGGCATCCTGCTGGGCGACAGCGTGGACAACATCGCCGCGGAGCTGGGCGGCTACGGCGCGGATAAGGTCTACGTCTACAACAGCCCTCTGCTGAAGGACTACACCACCGACGCCTACACCAAGATCATCACCGACGCGGTGCACGAGTTCAAGCCCGAGATCATGCTGTTCGGCGCCAGCCATATCGGCCGCGACCTGGCGCCCCGCTGCGCCGCCCGTCTCCACACCGGCCTGTGCGCCGACTGCACCCACCTGGACGTGGACCTGAACGGCTACATCAACTTCCTCCGCACCGGCTCCTCTCTGGACGTGGACAGCATGAACTTCGAGACGAAGCTCTTTGACGTGAACACCAACCTGAAGATGACCCGTCCCGCTTTCGGCGGTC
>ERZ506887.1486-NODE-1486-length-12362-cov-4.060291_pt1 | contig 12362 bp, 8 predicted proteins | sample MGYA00512905_ERZ506887 | MGnify/ENA metagenome assembly ERZ506887 | reverse complement strand
GTGTGCTCTTCCGATCTCATAAGAAAGAAGACTGCACCCCAGATGCCACGGATATCTACAGAGAAGATGGTCAATACCAATACATGGATTCAGGGAAATCCATATGAGGATGTGCAGCAGGAATTAAAAGCGCGGGGCAGCGACGGACAATTCTTTTACAATGTATTTGCAGGCATATACGGTGTGGAGGAAGCGGCTCCTTACTATGCACAACTGCTGAAATGGAAACTGAAATTAGAAAGCAATAACACAGAAGTTTTCCTGGTGGAGGAGACCGTCAGAAAACCTGATTATGATGAGATCAATAGTATCCGGCGCGGTCAGTATGCCAGTACAGAGCAGCTGCTGGCTCATATGGCACCTCAAATTGTCTGCACTGACAAAAGGGCAGAGAATTATGGAAAAGCAGCTTTCTTAAAGGTAATGGAAAAGACAGCACAACTGCCATTACAGAAACAACAGAACCGTGCAGTGGAGTTAGTATGTCTTATAAACCGTTATCTGAAGGCATTATTTGGCACTGGAAGCCATAAGGAGAAAAAGCTTTTTATCTATTACGGCGAAATTCATACGGAAACAGAAGCTTTACTAATATCGGCTCTAGCAAAACTTCCTATAGATGTATTGCACATAAATCCGGAGGGAAATCAGGGGATAGAAATAAAAGATGAATTATTTTTTGCAAAAATCTATCCCAATACTCTGAAACGGGAAAAATTTCCAACGGATATTAAGGATATGCAGTTTGGAACTGTGGCATATCAGGCGGAGCAGGAAATCAACCAGATCATGTATCAGGACACAGGAATGTACCGGAACCGGCAGTTTACTAAGGCAGTACCAGTGGTGCTTCACAACACTTATGAGGAAATCAGTATTCTGTGGGAACAGGAAGCAAAATACCGCCCTAATTTTGAAGTGTTTGAAGACAGGGTGATGGTACCGGTGATTTTTTCAAAAGCGATGGGAGTACCGGGAAATGTATCGGAATACTGGGAAGACGTGGCAAAGCTTTCTACGGAACATACCTTTGTGATCCGTGAACTTCCCTATTTAGGAAAGGCCTCTAACCCATGGAGAGAGAAGACTCATTTATTTTTGCAGGGCGGCAGATTGATGAAAGAGAAGATAAAGAATCATCCAGATTATCCTTATGGGTTCATCAGAGAACCTATGCAGGATTACATGCTGGAAAAACTGCAGGAACTGATAGATGGAAAAGTTATTGAGGGAACCGGCAGTGACGGTACGGAGCATCTGATACTTTCTACAGTGTTGTATATGGATAGGGCGATTTTACGGTTGATACAAGGGTATGATTTTACCAAAAATATACCCAAAATATTACTGATACACACGAAAGAAAGCAATTGCACCAAAGAAGACAGTATACTCCTTGCCTATTTAAGTCTGATTGGTTTTGACATAGCTATATTTGTCCCAACGGGCTATACAGGTGTGGAGAGATTTTATACAAAAAACATTGTAATGGAACACCAGATCGGTGAATACAAGTATGATTTACGAGTACCAAATTTAAGTTCAGTGAAACGTTCCAGCGAAAGTCTGGTAGGACGTTTCCTTAGGAGAGGAAGGTAAAAATGGGTATTAAATTTTCAGGAACAAAAGAGCAGGAGGTAGTTGCAGTACAGAAAGGCAATGAGTTAGAAGTAGTGCAGGAGTACAACATTCAGGCAGAGCGGGAAAGAATGACAAGAGAGCTTACCAATTCCAAAGAAGTGGATGATCTGGCAAGCCAGATTAACGTGTATGAGGCAGAAACCATTGTTAACTTTGGTGGAAATGTGGCAGAAGAAATTTCTAAATGCTCTGATGTGATTTTAAATAATGTAAATATGAGCCAGATCAATGATTCTGGTGAAATGCTGGTTCTTTTATCCAAGATTATGGATAAATTTGATATGGAAGAATTAAAGGAAAGCAAGGGATTGTTTGACAAGTTGTTTAACAGTGCAAAAAAACAGTTAGATAAGATTCTTTCCAAATACCATACCATGGGTGAAGAAATTGATAAGATTTATGTACAGTTAAAGCAGTATGAGGCAGAAATCAAGGATTCTAATAAAAATCTTGAGAATATGTTCCAGACTAATGTGAAATATTACAATGAATTAGTAAAATACATTTTAGCAGGAGAGCAGGGTATCCGTGAAATAGATGCTTATATTGAACAGCGTCGTCAGGACCTGCAAGACACTGGAGATAATTCCATTCAGTTTGAACTGACTACCTTAGAGCAGGCAAAACTAATGTTAGAACAGAGAACACAGGATTTACGTATTGCGGAAAATGTTGCATTACAGTCAATTCCAATGATCAAAACCATGGAATTTAGCAACATGAACTTAGTAAGAAAAATCAATTCCGCATTTATTATTACATTGCCGATATTTAAACAGGCCCTGTCACAGGCGATTTTATTAAAACGCCAGAAGATTCAGGCAGAAGCAATGGCGGCTTTAGATGAAAAGACAAATGAAATGTTGATTAAGAATGCCCAGAATACAGTAGAGGCTTCAAAATTAACTACACAGCTGGCTTCCGGAAGCTCCATTAAGGTAGATACCTTGGAAACTACCTGGAGAACCATTGTCAATGGTATTGAAGAAACAAAAGCGATCCAGCAGGAAGCAAAAAGACAGCGGGAAGAAGATCAGGTACGCTTAAATCAGATTAAAAGCGAATTTGATAAAATGTTTCATGCATAATAATTATTAAGGAGGAAAAACATATGCCAATTAATTTAACCAAAGGACAGAAGGTAGATTTAACCAAAGGAAAACCATCATTAAAGAAGCTGATGGTAGGATTAGGATGGGATGTAAACCGTTATGATGGAGGGGCAGATTTTGACTTGGACGCAGCGGCATTTCTGTTAGGAGCAGACGGAAAAGTCATTACAGATGCAGAATTTGTATTTTATGGTAATTTAAAGCATGTCAGTGGTGCAGTAGAACATCAGGGTGATAACTTAACCGGAGAAGGTGAAGGAGATGACGAACAGATTCTGGTAGACTTATCTAAAGTGCCTGCAAATGTAGAAAAGATTGCATTTACTGTAACTATCTATGAAGCAGAACAGAGAAGACAGAACTTTGGTCAGGTATCTAATTCCTTTATCCGTATTGTGGATGAAGTAAGCAATGAAGAATTGATTCATTATGATTTAGGAGAGGATTTCTCTATTGAAACAGCAGTGGTGGTAGGTGAATTGTACAGACACAACGGCGAATGGAAATTCAATGCTATTGGCAGCGGATTCCAGGGCGGTTTGGCAGCACTTTGCAGAAACTACGGAGTAAATGTAGCTTAAGGAGGAAAATATGGGAGTTTGTTTAAAAAAAGGAGAAAAGGTAAGTCTGACCAAGGATAATGCAGGTCTGGCAAAGATTTTAGTAGGTATCGGCTGGGATATTAACCAGTTTGATACAGGCGGTGATTTTGACTTGGATGGCGCGGCATTTCTTGTGGGCGAAAATGGCAAGATTACAAAGCAGGAAGATTTTATTTTCTATGGAAATTTAAAACATCCAAGTGGTTCGGTAGAGCATCTGGGTGATAACCGTACCGGTGTTGGAGAAGGAGATGATGAAGTGATCAAAATCGACTTATCTAAAGTACCGGCTGAGATTCAGAAAATCGTATTTACCGTAACCATCTATGAGGCAGAAAACAGAAGACAGAATTTTGGTCAGGTAAGCAATGCCTTTGTGAGAATCGTGGATGAGGAAAAAAATGAAGAAATGCTGCGCTATGACTTAGGAGAGGATTTCTCCATTGAAACGGCAGCAGTATTTGGTGAACTGTATAAGCATGGCAATGAGTGGAAGTTTAATGCTATTGGCAGCGGCTATCAGGGAGGACTGGCGGCACTTTGCAACAGCTATGGCGTAGACGTAGATTGATGATAAGGGAGAGAATATTATGGCGGTAAGTTTACAAAAAGGACAAAAGGTAAGTTTGACAAAGGACAATGCAGGGCTGAACAAAATTATAGTAGGTCTTGGCTGGGATGAGGCAAAACGTTCTAAGGGATTATTTTCCTTTAAACCACAGCAGGCAATCGACTGCGATGCATCCGTAATTTTGCTGACCAATGGAAAACTGGCAGCGCCAAAGGAAGATATAGTATTCTTTGGCAACTTAAGACATAAGAGCGGAGCTATCCAGCATATGGGAGATAACTTAACCGGTGCCGGAGATGGCGATGACGAACAGATCGTAATAGATCTGGCAGCCGTACCAAGTCAGTATGACCGAATTGTGGTTGTAGTTAATATTTATCAGGCAGTACCAAGACATCAGCATTTTGGTATGATTGAAAATGCATTCTGCCGCGTAGTAGATGGAAGAAACAATCAGGAACTGTGCAGATATAATTTAACAGAAAATTACAGCGGTATGACATCTATGATTTTTGGTGAAGTGTACAGACATAATGGCGAATGGAAATTTAATGCCATTGGTCAGGGTACTACAGATCCGGGACTTGGCGAGTTAACAAAAATGTTTTTATAAAATATAAACAAGTAAATAGAGGAGAGCAATTTACATGAACAAGAAATTTAGCGGCCTGACAGATAAACAGGTAGAAGAAAGCCGGAAAAAGTATGGTTCCAACCAGATAAAGGAAGCAGAACCGGAAACATTCTGGCAGCAGTTTTTGGCAGGCTTTGAGGACCCGATGATTCGTATTCTCTGCATTATTGCAGTGGTTATGCTTGTTATGTTCTTTTTAGGACAGAGCGAATGGTATGAACCAGTGGGAACTATCATTGCAGTATTGTTGGTTAACTTTGTTTCTGCAAAGACTGGTGTGTCTAATGATGCGGCATATAAGAAATTAAAAGATTCCCAGAAAAAAGATACAGCCAAAGTAATTCGTAATGGTGTTATTACCGTAATCGAAGTGGATGACTTAGTAGTTGGTGATGTGGTAGTCATTCAGTCCGGTGATAAGATTTTAGCGGATGGTATCTTAGCAGATGGAAAGATTTCGGTAGACAACAGTGCCCTAAATGGTGAGGCAGAGGAATGTAAAAAAACACCGGCAGAAGAAGACTTTACTATTCCGGAAAATATTACTGGTGATACTTTTGTAGACAGCCACAGTTTATTCCGTGGTGCAACTGTATTAGACGGTGAGGGCTATATGGTGATCCAGCGCGTCGGTGAAGCCACCATGATGGGAAAGATGGCAAAGGATATGGAGGATAAAGAACCGGATTCTCCATTAAAGGTAAAGTTAAACAAACTGGCAAATCAGATTTCTGTCTTCGGTTATGTGGGCGGTATCGTTATTGCAGTGGCTTATTTTATCCATTATGTATATATGGCAGGCTCCTTTGCAGATTATCTGGCTTTGGGCTGGGTAGAAGTGTTAAAGGGCATTATGAATGCTGTGGCAGTAGCCATTACCATCATTGTGTGTGCTGTTCCGGAAGGACTTCCACTGGTAATCGCTTTGGTATTGATGCAGAATACAGGTAAACTTTACAAGGTAAATGTATTAGTAAGAAAATCCATCGGTATTGAAACCGCAGGTTCTTTAAATATTTTGTTCAGTGATAAGACTGGTACTATTACTAAGGGACAGTTAGAAGTAGTAGAATTCTTTGACGGTTCCGGTAAGACTATGGACATCAAAGGAAGTGCAAAATCCAGTGCCATCAAGGGAAACCTTGACTTATGTATCGGTAAAAACACAGGTGCCATGTTTGACAACAAACATAATGTGATCGGTGGAAATATGACAGATCAGGCACTTTTAAAATTTCTGGGAGAAGATACTTATAAGATACTGGCTTCCAACGAAGAATGTACGGTAACAGAGTTACAGGAATTTAACAGTGCCAATAAATTTAGTCAGGCATACATTGATTCTATGGGAAGAACCTTTTACAAAGGTGCTCCGGAACGAATTGTAACTAAGGCAAAGAAGTATTTAGATGAAAATGGAAATGAAGTTGCTTTAGATGAAGCTGTAGTAAATAAGAAAATTGATGAGCTGGCAAATCGTGCCATGCGTGTGCTTGCATTTGGATACAGTAACAGTAAGATAACACATGACGAGATTAATGATGATGTGGTATTAGTTGGTCTGGTGGGTATTCGTGATGATGTAAGACCGGAAGCAAGAGAGGCCATTCTGGAAGTACAGAAAGCAGGTATTCAGGTAGTAATGATCACAGGTGACCGTAAGGAAACCGCGGTTGCTATCGCGAAAGAAGCAGGACTGTTTGGAGCACCGGATGATATTGCATTGACTTCCGCAGAATTAAATGAAATGAGCGATGATGAGATCAAAGCAATTATTAAGAATATCCGTGTTATTTCCAGAGCGCTGCCAACGGATAAGAGCCGTATGGTTAAAATCTGTCAGGAGCTTAACTTAGTAGTAGGTATGACTGGTGACGGTGTAAACGACAGTCCGGCATTGAAGCGTGCAGATGTTGGTTTTGCTATGGGAAGCGGTACAGATGTTGCCAAAGAAGCAGGTAAGTTAGTTATTTTAGATGACAACTTTAATTCTATGAAAAATGCGGTATGGTATGGCAGAACACTGTATATTAATATTTTAAAATTCTGTAAGATGCAGTTAGTGATTAATGTGGCTGCGGTATTAGTATCTGCAATTTGTCCGTTTATCGGTATTGAAGCACCTTTGAAGGTAACTCATTTGTTATGGATCAATCTTTGTATGGATAGTTTGGCATCCATTATGTTTGCCGGAGAGCCTGCATTGGAAAAATATATGAAGGAAAAACCGAGAAGACGTGATGAGAGCATTATCAGTGCTTCTATGGGAGTGCAGATTCTTATTATGGGCGGCTGGTTAACAGCTATGAGTATTTTGTGGTTTAAGCTTCCGGTATTCAGCACATTCTTTGAAACAGAGGCTCAGTTCTACACAGGATACTTCTGTATGTTCGTCTTTGCATTTATGGTAAATGCGTTTAACGTAAGAAGTGACGGTGCCAATGTATTTGAGCATATAAAAGAGAATCCAACCTTTATTAAGGTATGGTTTTTGATCATGCTGGTACAGGTGGTGTTAGTATCTATCGGTGGTGTTATCGGTGAAATCTTCAGCTGTGAAAGATTTGGTCTGAGAGGCTGGGGAATTGTAATCCTTATGGCACTTACCATGTATCCGATTGATCTAGTGAGAAAGCTGATTGTAAAATTAGTTAGTAAGAAAGCATAAGAATTTATTAAAGTCAGAAACAATAAAAAGAGGTGGAGTTAACCGCCTCTTTTTCTATAAAAGATAAAGAAGATATTGTGTATTGTATACGTGTAAGAGGAGGAAAAAGATGAGTGATATACTAGATAGTTTAACCGTTGTCGTTCCGGTGATCATCGCAGTGATCTTGGTGATATTGTTGTTTGTATTAGGGTATGTGAAGGCATCTCCGGATACGGCATATATTATTTCGGGTTTAAGGAAGCGCCCCAAGGTACTGATCGGTAAAGCCGGAATTAAAATTCCGTTTTTAGAAAAAAAGGATGAATTAAATTTACAGTTGATTCCTATTGATGTAAAAACAAGTAGTGCTGTTCCTACAGCAGACTATATTAACATCCGTGTAGATGCGGCAGTCAATGTAAAGATCAGTGATAATGAAGATCGGTTAAATTTAGCAGCACAAAATTTTTTGAATAAAGATACCACTTACATTGCCCAGATTGCCAGAGAAGTGTTAGAAGGTAATATGCGTGAAATCGTAGGAAAAATGAACTTAGAGGAGATGGTGTCTGACCGACAGAAATTTGCCACATTAGTGAAAGAGAATGCAGAGCCGGATTTGGCAGCTATGGGATTGGATATCGTAAGCTTTAATGTGCAGAATTTTGTGGATGGAAATGGTGTAATTGAAAACCTTGGTGTGGATAACATTGTAAAAATTCAGAAGAACGCAGCGATTTCCAGAGCAGAAAGCGAAAAAGAAATTGCAAAGGCGCAGGCAATGGCGGCAAAAGAAGCAAATGATGCACAAGTCAGTTCCGAATTGGAAATTGCCAATGCAAAAGCCAAGGCGCAGAAGGAAAAAGCCATCGTGCTGGCAGAGGCAGACAGAGAATCCAAAGAGGCACAGATCAATGCAGATACTTTAATTGCACAGAAAGAGAATGAATTAGCCATTCGCAAGGCAGAACTGCAAAAAGATGCAGATACAAAGAAAGCTATTGCCGATGCGGCTTATAATATACAGCAGGAAACAGAGAGAAAGACTGTGGAAATTGCCACAGCAGAGGCAAACCTTGCCCGTCAGGAGAAGGCCATTGCCTTAAAAGAAAAGGAAGTAGAGTTAACAGAGCGTACTTTGGAGGCCACTGTAAAGAAGCAGTCAGAAGCAGAAAAATATGCAAAGCAGCAGGATTCTGATGCAAATCTGTATGAAACCCAGAGAAAATCAGAAGCTATGCTTTTTGAACGTCAAAAGAATGCGGAAGCCGAGAAATTTGAACGGGAAAAAGAAGCCGAAGCCTTGAAAGCCACAGCAGAGGCCAATCGATTTGCCATGGAGCAGGAGGCAGAAGGTATAAGAACAAAAGGTCTTGCGGAGGCAGAAGCCATTCGTGCCAAGGCACTGGCGGAAGCAGAGGGTATTGAACGAAAAGCAGAAGCCATGAAGCAGATGGGTGAAGCGGCTGTATTGGAAATGTACTTTAAAGCGATGCCTGAAATTGCAAGAAATATTGCAGAGCCATTATCTAAGGTAGATAAGATTACCATGTATGGCGAAGGAAATTCAGCAAAAATGGTAAAAGATATTATGGGTACATTGAATCAGGTTACGGATGGCTTAAGAGAATCTACAGGGGTAGATTTACAGTCTGTACTGGCTGGCTTTGCCGGTGGAAAACTGGCCAATGCCAAGGAAAAGGGAGAAGCAGATAAATAAGATAAGCGTACAGCTTTAAAGGAGAGTTATGATATATTTTTGTTCGGATTTAGATAATACATTGATATACTCCTACCGCCATGATATCGGAGATCATAAAGTGCTGGTGGAGACTAAGGAAGGAAAAGAACTTTCCTATATGAGTAAAGATTCCTATAAGTTACTGCAGGAAGTGGCACAAGTAAAAGAGCTTGTGCCACTAACCACTCGTTCTCTGGAACAATATTCCAGAATCCACTTTGGAGATCAAGTAAAAATAAAGTATGCTATGGTGTCCAATGGAGGGATTTTACTGGAGAACAATAAGGTCAATGAAGAATGGCTGCGGGAAACAAAGGAAATCATCAGCTATGCAGAAGAAGAGCTGGAGAAAGGAATTCAGATACTAAAAAAGGATGAAAATGTATGCTTTGAGATAAGAAAAGTAGACGGAATGTCTGTATTTACAAAAAGCCGTAATGTGGAGACAACCATGAAAAGATTAAAAGAATGTTTGAATGCAGATATAGTATATATTGACAGTAACGGGGTGAAGGTATATATTTTTCCAAAAACACTGGATAAAGGATCTTCTTTGAAACGCTTCCGTAAATATGTAGGAGAGGATAATTTCTTTATTGCGGCAGGTGACAGCCATTTTGATGAGCCAATGCTTTTAGCGGCGGATACAGCCTTTTGTCCGGAAAGTCTGAAGGTTCCTGACATACAAAGTATCATAAAACTGGCAGAGCACAGATTCACAGAAGAAATGCTGCAAAGAGTGCTAAGTCTGTAAGGTGCAGCCTGGAAAGGTTAGGGAAAAGAAAAACATGGAATATACATATCCAGACTATTATAAAAAGTTTCAATGCATTGCCGGGGCGTGTGAGAACACCTGCTGTGCCGGCTGGGGCATTGTAATTGATGATAAATCGTTAGAAAAATATAAGAAATATCCGGGAAGCTTTGGCAGCAGACTGCATAATTCCATTGACTGGAAAGAGAAGTCCTTTGAACAGACAAAGAAACGATGTGCTTTTCTGAATGAAGAAAACTTATGCGACATTTACAGTGAAGCGGGAAAAGACATGCTTTGTAAGACCTGCAAAAGATATCCAAGACACCTGGAGGAATTTGAAAATTTAAGGGAAGTATCCTTATCCCTGTCCTGCCCGGAGGTGGCAAGAATGATTTTAGGAAGAAGGGAAAAAGTAAGGTATGTAACCTCTTACCGGAAAACAAAAGAGGAAGAATATGAGGAATTTGACTTTTTTCTTTTTACAAAATTGCAGGAGGTACGGGATTTTTTATTGGAAATTCTCCAAAGAGAAACCTTATCTCTTTCCTACCGTCTGTCATTTGTGCTTGCGGTTACTCATGATATTCAGGTGAGAATTAGTAAGGGCAGGCTGTTTGAAATTGATGATTTGCTGGAAAAATACAAAAAGCAGGCATTTCAAAAGAAAGCGGCAGAAAAGTTTACACATTATCAGGGGTGTCCGGTGGAGAGTTATGCGACAAAGAGAAAGATATATACCAATCTGTATGAACTGGAAGTTCTGGACAGTAACTGGACAAAACGGCTGAAAGAATATGAAAACCTTTTATATAGAGAAGGAGAACAGGTTTACCATAAGAACCGACAGGAATTTTGGGACTACTATAAAGATCAGCAGTATCAGTATACTCAGATCATGGTTTATTTTCTGTTCGGATATTTTACTGGTGCTGTCTATGATCAGAATCCATATGATAAGATTAGATTTGCAGTGGTAAATACACTTTTAATACAAGAATTGGATATGGCATTGTGGATAAAGAACGGGAAAGAACTTACTCTTGGTGGACAAGTGGATCTGGTACATCGTTTTGCCAGAGAAATGGAACATTCGGACCCTAATTTGGAAGAGATGGAAGTTATGATAGGATATCAGGAGGAATATTCTTTAGAGAATTTATTGTGCTGTATCTGGAATTAGGAAAGATGTGCTAAAGGCTGGATTTTACGGTAATTCTCCTGCCCGGAGAGTGACAAAATTCATATGTTGGGATATACTTTGGAAAAAGCTGAGAGGAGAATACCGTATGAATCGGGAGCAATTTGGAGCGTTCATCCGCACATTGAGAAAAGAAAAAAATTTAACCCAGAAGGAGCTGGGGAGTATGCTGCATTTAACGGATAAGGCAATTTCCAAATGGGAAAGAGGGCAGACTTTACCGGATATTACCATGATAGAGAAAATTGCAGAGGTGTTAGATGTGACTACCTTAGAACTGATGCAGGGAAAGAAAATCAAAGAGGAGCAGATTGCAAAAGAAGAAGTGGAAACTGTTCTTCATGAAACCGTAATCCAGGCAGATATTCAGACAAAGCGGGTGCGAAAGTATACAAAGATAAAAATGGTATGTGGGCTTTTTTGCCTTTTATGTGTACTTTGGGCGGGAAGAGAATTGGTGAATGTGTTGTTGGATAAGTGGTCTGTAAGTGTGGAAAGTGAATCCCACAGGTGTAATATAGTATCTGTGTATGAAAAGGATATGGGCAGTAAGAAGGGGGCTTATTATATTTATAGAGAACGTATTAATTCTTATTTATGGAATTATCATGTGGCGTGTGTGGACGAGAAAGGCAATAGCAGTGATGTGCTGTTATTACAAGAGCAGGGAATGGACTTAGACCGGGCGCCAAAGCTGATCAGGTGCGAAAATACATTATATATATTATTTGACGGATTAGACAATGAAGATCCGGTAGAGCGCTTATACGCTGGTGTTCTTGGGGCAGATGCCCAGGGATTTTTGCCGCACCTGTATCGTTATGATTTGAATACAAAGGTTCTGGAAGAAATAGAAATTGCAAAAAATACCACCACAATGCTTACAGATGCATTTGATTATGAAGGAAAAAATGTATATGTGGCACAGCGTTTTCAGGGAGTGTTAGGTGGGCTGCATCTGGGCTTTTATAGGGGTGATAAAACATATATAAGTACGGGGAAGGCTTATGAAAATTTATTTGGTGACGGTGGTTTGAAATCTACTGGATGTGTGTATGAGGATAGTTATTACGTGGTTGGCCAGAAAGGGATTTATGTGATTGATTTATCCGGTAAAAAAGGAAAATACATAGTTAAAAAGGATTTTTCAAAGTGCTGCCGTAGTGAAGTGGCAGTGTTACAGCAGGGAGACGAAATAGTGTTTGCGGTAGCAGCTGCCTATTATGAAGAACGTAATGAGTATGGTGAGCCGGAACGTATGAGTACAGAAGTTCTATTTTTTAACCAGTCATGGCAGGAATTGGGAAAGATCACTATTCCTATCAGTATATGTCAGATAGAGTGGGGGCAGAAGAGTCTGATTATTGCAGGCAGAGAGAAAAACACTTATGTAAGCTATTTGTTAGACTGTGCAGAGCAAAAAGCACAAAAACTAACAGACGTAAACATGCCATCG
>ERZ506887.1475-NODE-1475-length-12412-cov-5.840900_pt1 | contig 12412 bp, 9 predicted proteins | sample MGYA00512905_ERZ506887 | MGnify/ENA metagenome assembly ERZ506887 | reverse complement strand
GTGATAAAAACAAAGTTTTCGAATTTGTCCATAGATTTGAGAATGACAAATACGTCTCTGTATATTGCCGTACATTTTTCGTATAACGGAGTCTTCCAGGAACGTTGCAATGGAGAGTCGTATTCATCAATGAGAATGACAACCTGCTCTCCGGTTTGCTCATAAGCAATCCTTACTATTTCAGACAGACGAGTAGCTAAGGAAGAGTTACTCCTTGATTCTATCTTATATAAAGATTCATATTCCTGAAAAGTATAGTCCAGATAGCTTCGTATGCTTTCCGGCTCTGCGCCAGCCTGGCTCATATCGAGTCTGATGACAGGTCGCTTCACCCATTCCGTCTCCATCTGCATAATCTTCAGCCCCTCGAAGAGTTCCTTCTTGCCCATGAAGTAGGCTTCGAGCGTATCTACCAGCACCGATTTACCAAAGCGGCGTGGGCGGCTCAGGTAATTATACTTCTTCCCCCTGTTGGCAAGTTGCCAGATGATATCTGTCTTGTCAACATAAAGGTATCCACCCTTTCTGATTTCCTCAAAAGACTGGATGCCAACCGGCAATTTTCTATCGTTTGTCTCTACCATAATTCCTAATCTTTAGTTTTCAATTGCAAATTTACGATTATTTTCCCAAACCGCCATGTTTTTTCCCGATTTTTCTTGCTGGTTTCAAAATAAAAGCGTAATTTTGCGGTAGCATTTTAAATACAGAAAGCCCCCGATGCGTATGGCACCAGGGGCTTTTTTCAACTTACTTCCGTTCTTCTTTCATCTTTCTTCTTTCCTTCCATTACAGGCCGCAGCAGCTCGTAACGCCTAGCGTGGTAGCAATGGCTGTAAGGATAGAGATGGCAATCTGAATCAGAGTTTTCCAGGTTTCTTTCGTCATAAGCAGTCTTTTTTAGTGGTTAATGATGGGTGGTTATTTCTTATTCTACAATTTCTACAACACGATGTGCTCGTTGTCGCCGTTAGAGTCAGATCCGCCACCATCGGTTTTGCCAGAATCGGTGTTGCCGGAATCGGTGTTGCCCGGGTCAGTCTTTCCGTTGTCCGTTCCGCCGGTAGTATTGCCGCCGGTGGTGTTACCTGAACCGCCGCCATTGTCACCGGAACCATCGCCTGCATCGGTTCCCTTGGCGTCGATGCTCTCAATCTTGCACTTCTTTCTGAGCTCGGCGTTGCTCCAGTTTTTCGTGTTTCTCACAATCAGGTGAACACCCTCCACACTGGCTGCAGAAACCTTGTCCTTAGACTCCTCGCCTCTGGAAGTCATGCCGATGCTGAACAGACCGAGGTCGGAGAGGCGAACGCTCTTGCCGTCGAGAATCAGCTCCTGCAGATGGTCGAGGGCATCCATCAGCACGCCGTGCACGCAGCCACGGGAGTAAGGAGATCCGTGCTCTGAGATGTGAGTAACGAACGACTCGAAGTCCATCTCACGGTCGCTGACGGCAGTAGCATACCAGAGTTTCTTACCTGCATTCTCACCGTTCTGTGGAGTGCGCTGTACCTTGCGGTACTTCAAAGTTCCTTTAGAATTTCCCATAATCATTCAGTTTTTTAGAGTTAATAAATCGGGTTAATAAAATGGATTGAATGTGGTTCAGATGATTGATGATTGATCAAGTGATTGGATGGTAAATCAGGTGATTGGTCAAGTGATGATTGATCAGGTGATTTGAAGAAAAGCAATCCGTTGTATCTGAATCACGGTGCAAAGGTACGGCTTTTTTTTGAAACCGCCAAATTTTGGCCTGTGATAAGGCTCGATTTTCAGCAGCCCTAACCCCGTTTTTTAGTTAAAAAAGCTAACTCATAGTTTAGCACTCCGCAACTCATAGTTTTCCGCCCCGCAACTCATAGTTTTGGGCTTTCGTATTCAGTTATTCAGTTATTCAGTTTTTTTTCGCCCTATTACCCTTTGCTATAGAAAAATAAAGTTTATTAACTAATATATAATATATATAATATAATAATATAATTTACATTTTATATATTTTCTACCACCGAGTTTTCTGAGGGGTGTCCATGCACCATTCCAAAAAAAAAACTGAATAACTGAATAACTGAATACGGAACATGGGATGATGGAAGGTAAAATCAATATAAAAAAATAGGGGAAAATGAGTATAAAAATAGTACGAAATGGAACTTGAACCCTAATGCTTGAATGCATAGACAAAGTATAAAAACATTTAATTATGAAGAAAAGAATGTATAAAAGTTACCAAAATTGGGAATTATTTTGTATCTTTGCCACAAAGTTATAGCATTTCACCAATGAAAATACATTTCAAAGACGAAGCATTGTCCGAATTGTATGAAACAGGTAAAACGAAGAGTCGAAAATATAAACAACTATGCAAGAATAAAAAACTAGTAGATGGATATATTCGAGCTGTAGGAATTATGTTTGATGTCGATTCAACTGCTGAATTGAGCATGTATAGCTTTCTTCATTACGAAAAACTGAAAAAAGACCCACGCAGCTCAGTGAGGTTAGTGAATGGATTAGTTGAGCGTTTGCTGTTTACAGAAACGGACGATGGAATAGAAGTAGAATTAATAGAAATTGATAGTACTCATTATGGCAACAAAAAGTAACAGATTGGTTCCTGCCAGGGCGATTCACCCAGGAGAAATCTTGCGTGAAGAGTTGCAGGAACGTGGAATCAAGCAGAAAGAATTCGCCCAATTGATAGGTGTTCAACCTACTCATTTAAATGAGTTTATTAAAGGCAAGCGCAATCTTAATGAGGATTTAGCCATGAAATTTGAGAGGTATCTTGGCATACCCTTCAAGTCTTGGATGAATCTTCATAATGGCTATGTGTATGATTGCAAGGCAATAGAGGAACGTAAAATTGAAGAAGAACGTGCTGCTGATTACGAAGCAGCATGCGCTCAATTGTTCAATTTGCATATATTGTATAAAAGATTAGGTATAGCCCAACTTGCATGTGTTTTGCGAGTACAAAAAATAAAAGAGCTCTGCCCGTTTGATCTGTTGTCAGCCCAGGAACTTAAATTACAGGTAGCGGGATTGTACAAGCACAGTGAAAAGGTTCAGATTGATGAAAAGAATATGTTGACATGGCTAATCTTGAATAGGTTAGCATTGGAAAATATATCAGATCAAGTTGCTTCTTATTCACAAGGAAATGCTCAAAAAGCAGCAAAGGAAATAGCACAGATGGCCAACGAGCGTTCTGTAACTATAGACAAAATTAAGCAAAGTCTTAATAAATATGGGATAGAATATCTTGTTGTAGAAAAAGTAGAAAAAGCACCGGTTGATGCCTATTCTTCATTTTATGGTAAACATCCTGTTATTACTGTCACTTACAGATATAATGATTTGGATAAATTGGTCTTTGATATTTTACATGAATTATACCATATAGACAATCATCTTTCTGATGCTCAAAAGGCGTTTATTGCGGTTGATGGTGGAGAATATTCTACTGATCCTCGTGAAAAAGAAGCTAATGTGTTTGCTCGCCAAACTCTGATACCTGATGCTGTTTGGAAAAGTATCTTGAAAGTGGGGTGTAACAGTCTTGATCCTTACAAAATAATCAAAACTATTGCGCAAGAAGCTGAAGCCAATGGTATTAGCCCATCTATAGCGGTAGCCCGTTATAAGCACGAAGCCAACTGGTATAAGACATCATCTTATAGATCGCCTAAAATTCAATAAATAGGTATGGTCTCTCGATAGAAGTTATTCCTGTATGAAGATAGGGCTCAGGGGAGGTTGTCTATCCACGGACAATCTCCCCTGAGCCCAGAATTTTATTAATTTTGCCCATGTGAAGGTTATTTTTTGGTTTGACACAGCAAAAATAACGCTTTTTTTATTTGATTTCCAAATACTTAGCGTTAAATAACCTTCACACTTTTAATTTTATATGCAATATCCGGGTTAAGAAGAACGTAAACTGACAAATTTTAGTATATCACATCCACACACTTTGCAGGTGACCCGAAAAAGCCCCCGATGCGTCACGCACCAGGGGCTTCTAAAGCGATCTTTTAATTTTTAATTCCATGAGGCGCAAAATCCCCGAAGTATGATATTCAATGCCATAGGATAGATAGTTCAGAATATCAGGATGTTGGCGTATTCTTATGATTTTTCTATGAATTTGCGTACAATTACGGTTAAAAAAATAAAATGTTTGTAGATTACAATTTTATTGCATATATTTGCACCAAAACGATTATATTATTAATTATTTAATTTTTTAACTATGAACAAGTTTACATTTAATGTCAGAACATTCGTTGTTCTTTTCTTATGCCTTTTATGGAGTAACCAGGCATATTCACAAAGCGGAAGTTGGCTTGATCAAGGCAACTATGATATTTCATGGTTTGACGAATCAAAATCAACCTTCTACATTTCCACGGCTAAACAATTAGCTGGAGTTGCATATTTATCTAACAGCCAGAATAATACTTTCTCGGATAAAAGTATTATTCTTCAAACTGATATTGATTTGTCGAAACATTATTGGAAACCTATTAAAACCTTTTCTGGAGTTTTGGATGGTAAGGGACATACGATAGATTATATCATGGCAAAGGCAGATAAAGAAAACGAAAGTGTATCATTTCTGAGTTTACTAGACAGAGGTAAAATTCAGAATTTGACCATTGGAGAAAATTGTAATATACAAATTGAAAATACAGGTATTTTTCCTCCAACGACTTCTTTTGTCTTTTCCATGAGAGAGCAAAGTGTAATAGATAACTGTGTAAATAAAGCCAATATTTATACAGTTGGGGCAGTTGTTGCTCCTTTTTGTGGATACATGTATGAAACTTGCACCATATCAAATTGTGATAATTACGGTGATATTTATGCAGAAAAAGGCAGCGCTTATGGCATTGTTGCTTCTGTTGAACGCATATATTCGTATATAGAACCTGGAAGTATATTAAATTGCCATAATTATGGAACCATTTCTGCTTCTGGTACTGCAGCAGGAATAGCTGGAGGTTGCTATGGTATTATTAAAAAATGTAGTAATTATGGTGCGCTTAAAAATATAGAAAACAAAGAAAGGCAAGGTTCGTGTTATGGAATAACAGGTGGTATTGAAGGAGAAATATCTGATTGCAAAAATACAGTCAGCTTCAGTAGTAAAGGTTCTGCTGCAGGCATTGCAGGAGGCGTATCTGGTATCATGACCAGATGCAATAATTCCGGTAATATTAAGGCGGATTATAATGCAGGTGGAATTGTAGGACTCCTAGTTAATCAAGTAACTATTTCTGATTGTTACAATACTGGAAATATTGAAGGAGGCACTTATGCTGGCGGCATTATAGGAGAAGTTGGTTCAAGCTTTTCTTGCCCGGTTATTGTTTCTTGCGTAAATAAAGGTAAAATTACAACGGAGCAAGGTCAAGCTGCAGGAATCGTAGGACACGGAGATTATTATACCTATATCGATAAATGTGTAAATCTTGGTGAAGTGAAGGGAGCTGCATCAGTTAAAGATATAATTTATCAATATTATACAGTCTCAACAACAGCTTCTGGTATTGCCAATGGTTGTAACATTATCAACTGTTTGAACAGAGGAAAAGTTACGGCTCATTCCGTGGCTACCTCAGACCTATGTACCATTGAGGCTCAAGCGTATGCATCCGGAATTGGCGGTTCGTATGTTTATAACTCATGTAATGAAGGAGACGTAAAAAGTATCACCAAGAGTGAAGTCTATAGTTATGATAATTTTCAATGTTCACGTTCTGCTATCTTCGTGGGAGGAATTTCTTGTCAAAATTATGGAATGATATACAATTGCTATAATAGAGGAGATATAGATTATAGTGCTAGACAGGAGAACGCTTGGGATGAGTTTTATAAAGTTTGGGAAAATCATATTGGTGGAATTGCAGGCTCTTCAAGTAAGGAAAAAATAGAACATAGTTTTTATAGCAATAGAAGTGCAAGTTGTTATCACTCTTGGTGGCATAATCCTTTAGCAAGCAATCCGAAAGATATAGATACAAGCGTGGATGGTGGCACGAAAGGCTTCCTGGAAAAAGATGATGCCAAAACACCTGAGTTTGTTGCGGTACTCAACAGTAGAAAGGATACTATAGAATTCGAAAATGGGAAATTTGCGTTGCTGAAATGGAAACAAGGTGAAGATAGCTTCCCTATACTCGACGGACTTCCTTCAACAACTCCTACTGGTATTGAAAATATAGCAGCAGACAATCCTAAGTTTGATTTTAGTGTTGAGGGTAACAACATTTGTTTTGCTGATGATAATAAGGAGCAGAAGACGGTTATTATATACAATCTGCAAGGACAGATGATTGACCGCATTGTTACTCACGACAATAAGATTGGCATAAAAGCTCCGAGACAGGTTGTTATTATGAAAATAATTTGTGGAAGCAATGTTTTGACTAAGAAACTGCTGATGAAATAAAACTACATAATTGAGTATTGATTGTTAGCACAGCATATTCCTTCTCGTTACGATGGAGAAGGGCTATGCTGTGCTTTCTGTAGAACACAAGGTCTATGTAATAGTCTTGTGTGTCAGTTATGATGTGTTCTGTTTTACTTTTGACTATCTCTTTGTTATTGATTTCTGTATAAAAATACCGGATTAATGCATTTTGACGGATAAAATATAGAAATCTGAAAGATTTTCGCTAAAAGTTATGGCGGTTTCATTTTTTTTCCTTACTTTTGTAACCATGAAACACAGATCCTATGGTTTCGCTCCAATAAAGAGGAATTGATGCTTTTGTGCGGATAGATTATTAAGTTTAACTCTTAAAAGCTAATGACCATGGATCATGAATTAATCCCGATTCCTTCTCGGTATAGATTTCTTCTCCATCTGTTGGCTGGTATGTGTATTGGCATACTTGCTAATTGTAGTGATAGTAATCTGGACCTATATTCTATCCAGACCTTCCTGGGAGATATAAATAGGCTCGTCTTCAATAACTTTTTTGATGAGGAAATGAAAAAAGTCGATGAAATTGTGTTAAATCAAGCCAATAATCGAAGAAATAATCAAAACAATAAGCATATGGAAATTAAAATTAAAAAATGCAATGATGTGAGGAATTATGATATCCATGATTGCGGTGACGTTTATATCAGCACCGATGGGGTAAAGGTGGAGAAGAAGTATGATTCTGATAGAGTTGTGTTATCTGAAATGGAGTTGTATGCTGCTTCTGAAGTTAAGCAGTATGCTGCACCTGATGGCATGCCTGAGCCTGGTGGCATGCCTGAGCCTGGTGGTATGCATCATGCAGCACCCTTTGGTGAGATGAAGAATCCTGGGAATCCTCCAAAAGAGATGACGGTAGAAGTCTTCGCTCAAGCCGTAGTAATGCTTATGGAGAAGAAGGATGAGCATGGGAAGCCTATCGTGAGATACCAGAAGCAATGGATTGGTATTTTCAGAGCCGCGGTTGATATCGGCTTGGTGGGGAATACCGACTACGAGGGCTTCTGCCACATGATGAATGAGGTGCGCCCAGAGGGGTATCCCGTGGTTCTGTGCAAGAATGATATCAAAAAGATAAGTAACTCTTCATGCTACTTCAAACCCTTTAAACAGTGGAGCTTCGAGCCGATAGGAAACGAAACGGTGCGACCGTTTATGGAAATGAAAAGAGTGGTTGCCTCTCTGTTTGAAATCCTGAATATAGAGCTATGATAGGAGCAATTGAGTTCTGAATATTGAACTGTGAAAGGAATGATTGAGTTCTGAAAACTGAACTCTAAAAGGAACTTTGGAACCTTGAAAGGAACTCGGGAACTCGTGAAGGAACCCGGCGGTTCTTTGCTTGGATAGTATTGTTTATCGCCGTATCTTTGCCTCGCAATCAGATGATAAAAGTCTGGTTGCGAGGCTTTTCTGTATATGGGTATATGGAATTTGGCGAATAGTCGCAGCCTCAATCATTTAATATAAGGAGTTTTTTGCATGAGTGAACAGAAACAGGTAATGGCTCTGAATCCCGCACGCAAGGGAAACATGGGGAGGATTAATTCCCTGCAGCCCCTGGCGGTGTACGACCAGCTGATAGCCCAGCCGTGGCTGAAGGGATTGGTGGAGCAGATTCGTGGCGAGAAGCCGATGGCGGGCGTGGATGCTGCCAACCAGAAGGCAGCGGCCAAGGCAAGGGAGGAACTGAAGAGGCAGTTGCCCTTCAGAGCCATCCACTACGCCCGCTTCAGAAACAACCACCGCTCGCAGGGCGATGCCGACCCCGAGAGCTTCCTTTTCCAGACCACGGTGGACGTGGATGACAAGGAGTATGTGGAGCAGGCACTGGAGAAGGCTCGCGAGCTGAACTGCAGCGACACCATCTGGAAGGGCAAGCTGCTGCATCTGGAGTATTCGGCAAGAAAGAAGCTGCACATCGACATCCGTATGCCGGTGGGGATGACCATTGAGGAGACGCAGCGTGCCTATTGCGAGGCATCGGGGATTCCCTACGACAAGAGCTGCATCACGCCCGAGAGAATCATCTTCATCACGGATAAGGATTCCGAAATTTATCGTTCTAAGGGGTGGTATGGGGTGCTGCCCGCAGAGGAGATTTCGTTGAGAAGAGAGGCCTTCTTGAAGAGGGGGCTGACGATTGACGGAAGAGGCAAACAAAATTTCCCACAGATTTCACAGATGCCACAGATTCATTCTGCGGGAAGTGAAAATGTTAATAGTAATCATAATGTTCAAAGCTTAAAGTTCAATGTTCAAAGTGAAGACAATCGATTTTCGGGCACTAACGGCGATAACGCTGTTTATGCTGGCGCTGCTGTTCAGCCTGCCCAACCTGGTAATAGCCATCGTGTTAATGATTCTCATCTCGGCTCTGCTGGAGCTTCTCAAGATGCTGGCGGAGTGGCAACCCAAAATGCCAGTGAGAAGAATCTCATAGCCTTCGAACTCTTCAAGGAGGCTGCCGGACTGAAGGGTATGGAGATTGATACCATCGGTTCACGCCACTCCTCCCTGCTCGCCATCATGAGCGCCGGAGCATCACGTGTGATGAGTGAAGACGAACTGATGAAGGTGGTGGCGAAGAAGATGCCGAGCTACTACGAGGAGCGTGACTGCCATCAGCTGATTCACGATTTCTATGCGAAATATGGTGACAGTTCGAAGCCGTTCTCACGTGATGTGATGCGCATCAATGCCACGGCTGAGAAGCAGGCTGCTGTTTATCAAGTTAATAGTTTACAGTTAAAAGTTGAAAGTTCAAACCCTAATGCTCAAAATGTTCAAGGTGATGAAGTACACTATCCAGACCCGCCAGCCATGCCCACCCAGCTTCCTAAGCTGGTGGAGCATCTTATCTCCAACACGCCGGATGTATATAAGCCTGCCGTGGCACATGCCATCTTCCCGCCACTTGCCACGCATCTCTGGAACACCCGATTCCGATATATTGATAATGTAGAGCACGAAGCCACCCTTGCCACGGTGTTGCTTGCTTCTACTGGTGCAGGTAAAAGTTGTGTGCAGAAACCTATCGAGTATATCATGGAGGATATCCGAAAAAGAGATGCCGAGAACCTGAAACGTGAGAAGGAGTGGAAGGACGAGGTGGTGCGAAAGGGCGCCAACAAGGATAAACGCAAGCGACCGGATAACCTCATCATCCAGGAGATTGATGCCGACATGACCAATCCGGCTTTCGTGATGCGTACTGCTGAGGCGCAGGGGCATTTCCTTTACACTTCGCTGAACGAGATAGACCTCTTTGATGCGCTGAAAGGTAACGGTGGTCAGCAGTTTCGCATTATGTGTCTCGCTTTTGACCCAAGTAATAAATATGGCCAGACGCGTGTAGGTTCACAAAGTGTTACCGATCGTGTTACCATCCGGTTCAATTGGAATGCATCTTCTACTATCCAGAAGGGACAGCGATATTTCTCTAAGGTGCTCACCGATGGACCTATCAGCCGAATTAATTTCTGCACCATCCCAGAGCGTGAAATAGGTGAGGAAATGCCTGTTTACGGCACCTATGATGAGGCTTACCGTGAGGGATTAAAACCTTACATCGAGAACCTCTGTCAGGCTTCGGGACTGGTGGAATGCGAAGAAGCTTTTCAGTTGGCGCTGAAGCTGAAGGAGGAGCATGCTGAGTTTTCCCGCTTGAGTCAGGACCGCACTTATGAGAACCTGAGTTTCCGTGCCAATGTGATTGGCTACCTGAAGGCTTGCGTGCTCTATGTGGCTAACGGATACAGATGGGAGCCTGAGATAGAGGAGTTTATCCGCTGGAGCGAGCAATACGACCTCTACTGCAAGATGAAGTTCTTTGGCGATGCCATCAAGCGTGCGAATGGTTCTGACGAGAAGACGAGCAAGCGTGGTCCGGCGAGCCTGCTGCAGCAGTTGCCCGATGTGTTTAGTTTTCAGCAGGCTGAGTTCCTGCGCTCGCAGTTGGGGATGAACCGCTCGGGCACGGTATCGATGTTGCGCAACTGGGTTAACCGGAACTATGTGAAGAAGATTCCGCCCCAGGGTGCCAAGGGGGATGTAATCAGTATTCAGTTGTTCAGTTTTGAAAAGCTTCGCAATCGCAAGGATGGCAAGGTAGTTAATATGTTGAATTCTTAAATTTTTTTGAGTATGGAAATAGTAGTAAAGCGCATAGCGAAACAGATGGGTTATACCATTGGTCATCTTTATTTATTGACGGATGATGAGGTGGAGCGCAGTTGGCGTTCGGGGCAGAAGATAGGCGACAAGCGCATCTTTGAGCACTCCTTTGATGTGAAGAAATTAGACAAGGAGCATTATTTCTGCGATACCTTGGAGCCTACGTGGCGCAATCTTCTGGGCATCACGCTGAAGCCCGAGGAGGAGAATGTCCGCTTCAGCAGAATATCGGGCGAGAAGGCTCGCAAGGTTCCGGGCCACACGGCTATTCCCGAGGGTACGTATCCGGTGGTAATCAGTTGGTCGCCGAGGTTCAGAAAGTGGTTGCCGCTGGTGCAGGGTGTTCCCGGTTTCCAGGGCATCCGCATACATTCCGGCAATTATCCCGATGACACCCAGGGCTGCCTGTTGGTGGGTGAGAACAAGGCGAGGGGCATGGTGGTGAATTCGCAGGCATGGCTCCGCCGCATCATCAATGCCATCACGGCAGCGGGAGAGCGAGAGGAGAGCGTCTGGATTACCATCTTGTAATTGAAAGTTTAGATTCTTATTTTCTAATTTTATTTTTTATGATGAAGAATTCTTTTGGCAGAAATGCAAAGGCGAAGTATGAGAAGATGAAGGCAGCAGATGTTGTCGTGTTTGAGAACCCGGAATTCGGAAAGGTTCGTACCTTGACGGATAAGCAGGGGGAGCCATGGTTTTGTGGCAAGGATCTCTGCGATGTGCTCGGGTATAAGAGACCGGATCATGCTGTGAGTCAGCATGTTGATGAGTTTGATGTCCTGAAACGGGACATTAAACTTTCGGGACGCTTCCGCAAGGATGGAACTCGTACAGAGCGTCTTCAACAGGTGATGTTCGTTAACGAGAGCGGCTTCTATGCCCTGCTTTTCGGTTCGAAGTTGCCGGCGGCTAGAATGTTCAAGCGCTGGGTTACCGCCGAGGTGCTGCCGCAGATTCGCAAGAATGGCTGCTATCAGCTGCAGCAGGACTTAGAAATAAAGGAGAAGCTGATAGGAGAGAAGGAGAAGCTGATTGGCGAGCAGACCCAGGATATTGCTCAGAAGCAGAAGCTGATAGGCGAAAAGGAGCAGGACATTGCCTTGAAGCAGAAGCTGATTGGCGAGCAGGATGTGGAAATCCGACGTTTGAACGACGTGGTGGGCGACCAGGTGGTGCGTCTTGTCAAGGGCAGCGAGAATATCCTCACCCTTGAGCGCCAGGTGGACGATCTCTTGCCGAAGGCGCTTTACAGCGACAATGTGCTGGATTCCATCTCCTGCTACACCACTACGCAGGTGGCGAAGGAGCTGGGCATCACTGCTCAGGAACTGAACCGTTCGCTCTGTGCCCTGCACATTCAGTATTACCAGAGTGGTCAGTATATGCTTTATGCCGAGTACGCCCACAAGGGACTGGCGAAGAGCCGCACGCATTTCAAGTCGTATATGGCGCCTGCAAGTGATGGCAGGAGCGAGAAGGTGGGCAGGGTGAATACCCACACCTATCTGGTATGGACGGAGAAGGGCCGCAAGTTCATCCACGACCTAGCCCATCGTTTCTGGGAACTCGCCGAACTGTATGAGGTGAAGAATCTCTAACCCCTTCATCCTAAAACAAGGATGAAGAAAGGAAGAAAACAATAAAAATGAGGGTGTGTCATTATTCATCGGATTACGCGGAATAAACGGAACCTTAACCGCCTTCCTCGGATTACTCACGGATTTTAAACGG
>ERZ506887.1459-NODE-1459-length-12480-cov-6.036620_pt1 | contig 12480 bp, 8 predicted proteins | sample MGYA00512905_ERZ506887 | MGnify/ENA metagenome assembly ERZ506887 | reverse complement strand
CCACGCTTCCGCTGTTGTCCAAGTCGGCAAGAAGCAGTTCTTCAAGGATACTATTGTAATGTATTGTCGACTGCTCCAATGGTTCATTCCCTGATTCGATCTGGACATTGCTCCACTCGTCTTCCGACATGACAGTGTACACTGCCGACAGTTTCGTACAGTCGGAAAAGGCAGATTCCCCGATTTTCGCCAGATTGCCCTGTACTGTCAGCGTTTCCAGACCAGAACACTGCCAGAAAGCACCCCAATCAATTTTCGTCACACTTGCCGGCAGCATGATCTTCTGCAAATTTCCGCAGTTGTAAAAGGCAAAGTTCCCGATTTCCGTCACACCGTCCGGCACTTCTACCGCTGTACCAGAGCACGTTGTCCCGTCAATCAAGATATGATTCACCTGTACCAGCGGATTCTCCGCCTGCTGATTTTTCAGCCACGCCGTATCGCAAAACGCATCTAAGCCGATTTCCTGCAAGGTCGCCGGAATTTCCAATTCCTCCAGCAAGCCGCAGGAACGAAAGCAATTATCCCCCACAGCAGTCAGATTTTTCGGCAGCGTCACATGCTGTAACTTATGACAACTCCAAAACGCATTTTTCCCGATCGTCTGCACCGTGTCCGGTATCTCCACACTGGTCAGGTTTTCGCAGAACTGAAACGCACCTTCTGCAATCTCCGCCACCGGTTTTCCGGAAATTTTTTCCGGTATTACCACTTTTTCCGCCGTTTCCTCACATTTCGTGATAACTGCCCCGTCAGATTCCAAGATATACGTCAACGCCCCGACAGTTCCCGTTTTCTCTGCTGCCGCTGCCGAAAATGCCGGCAGAAGCGGCTGCACCTGCGGCATGCTGATAATACAGAGCATTCCGGCAAGCACTGCTGCCAGCGGTTTTTTCCAGTTTTTCATATGACTTTCCTTTCTCACACAATATCTTCCCACGTGGTGGGAATCCCCGCACTGTTCCGTGCAATATACAGCAGCACATAGAACACGTCCGTAGAATCGACTGCACCGCTGCCGTCAATGTCCGCCGCTTTTTCCTGTGCCGGTGTCCAGCCGGAATCCATACCCACCGCATTCTGTGCAACGCCCAGCAGAATGTAAAACACGTCCGTAGAATCCACGCTTCCGCTGTTGTCCAAGTCGGCAAGAAGCAGTTCTTCAAGGATACTATTATAATGTATTGTCGCCTGCTCCAATGGTTCGTTTTCCGCACCAACGGGAATCGCGTTCCAGTCAGCTTCTGACATCGTGGTGTATATCTCTGCCAGCTTCGGGCAGTCGGAAAAGGCTGCCTCTCCGATCTCTGTGAGAGTTCCCCGTATTGTCAGCTTTTCCAGATTGGCACAGCAGGAGAACACTCGTTCGGGAAGCTGTGTCACGCCTGCCGGAATTTCCAGTTCCTGCAATGCTTCACAAACATAGAACGCCCTGCTCTCAATCGTTGTCACACTGTCCGGAATCTGAATTTTTTCCAGTTTCAGGCACTGCCAGAACGCCCCGCTGCCGATTTTGGTCACGCTGTCCGGCAGCACGACCTCCCGCAGTTGTACCAGTACAGAAAAGGCATAGCCACCGATCTCCGTCACGCCGTCCGGCACCACAATTGTGGTATCGGTGCAGGCGTTCGCATCAATGAGAATATGATTCACCTGCACCAGCGGGTTTTCTGCCTGCTTTTGCTTCAGCCACGCCGTTCCGTAAAACGCACTGTGACCAATATTTTTTACCGTTTTCGGCACGTCCAGTTCTTCCAGCTGTGCACAGTAAGAAAAGCAGTTGCTGCCGATCGTGACCAGATACTTGGGCAGCGTGACTTCCTGCAACTGGGAGCAGTGTGAAAATGCCAAGTTCTCTATGGTACGCACCGTGTCCGGAATCACCACACGAGTCAGCTTTTCATGGGAAAGAAATGCACGCTCTGCAATTTGCAGCACCGGCTTTCCCGCAATTTCCGACGGTATCTCCACTTCTTCGGCGTTCTTGTCACACTGGGTGATGATCGCCCGATCTGATTTCAGCGTATATGTCAACGCCCCGACAGTTCCCGTTTCCTCTGCTGCCGCTGCCGAAAATGCCGGCAGAACCGGCTGCACCTGCGGCATACTGATAATACAGAGCATTCCGGCAAGCACTGTTGCCAGTGTTTTTTTCCAAATTTTCATGTCATTCTCCTTGTCCTGTTGTTTCTCTCGCATCTTTCTCCAGCACCGAAAACGCCTGCCGGAGATTCCGCACGCCGGCAATGCGAATCTGATAGGAGCCGCCTTTCAGTTCGTGCAGGCACTGATGCGGCACGATGCACCGCGTAAAGCCCATGCGTTCCGCCTCCTGCACCCGCCGCCGAATGTGGGAAATGCCACGCACTTCGCCGCCCAGTCCCACTTCGCCAAAGGCAACCGTCCGTTCCGAGATCGGCTTGTCCACCAGCGAGGAGTACAGACACAGTGCCACCGCCAAGTCCCCTGCCGGTTCGTCCAGCTGGAATCCGCCGACCACATTCAGGTACACGTCCAGCGTTCCGAAAAACATGCCCAGATGTTTTTCCAGTACCGCGATCAGGATCACCATGCGGCTATAGTCAAACCCCTGCGTCTGCCGCCGCGGTGCAGAAAAGCCGCTTTTGGTGGCAAGCACCTGAATTTCCGCCAGAATCGGACGGGAGCCCTCCATCATACAGGTAACACAGGTGCCGGAAACGCCGTGAGGTCTACCGTCCAGCAGCATTGCCGAAGGATTGGGCACTTCGTGCAGTCCGCTGTCCTGCATCTCGAACACGCCGATCTCATTGGTAGAACCATACCGGTTTTTCACAGCACGCAGCAGCCGGTAGGACAGGTTCCGTTCTCCCTCGAAATACAGCACGGTGTCCACAATATGTTCCATGACCTTCGGACCGGCAATGGCTCCGTCCTTGTTGACATGCCCCACGATCCACACCGGAATGTCCAGCTGTTTCGCCGTGTGCATAAACAGGTTGGTACACTCCCGCACCTGTGTCAGGCTGCCGGCACTGGAGGAAATTTCCTCCATTCGCATGGTCTGAATGGAGTCGATAATGACAATATCAGGGCGGCTGGCGGAAATGGTGTCACAGATGCTCTGGGCATCGGTGACTGTCAGCAGAAACAGATTTTTCGTTGTCACGCCCAGACGCTCCGCCCGCAGCTTGATCTGTTTGGCGGATTCCTCACCGGAAACATACAGCACAGTGTGTTCCTTTCCGAAGTACTGGCAGATTTGCAGCAGCAGTGTGCTTTTTCCGATACCCGGCTCGCCGCCCAGCAGCACAATGGAGCCACGCACCAGTCCGCCGCCCAGCACGCGATCCAGTTCGCCTACGCCGGTATGATAACGGACATCAGCCGTGGTGTCCACTTCTTCCAGTTCCTGTATTTTATCCGACAAGTCCACCGGTTTCCGGCGGTTGTTGCCCACCGCCTGTGTGGGCAGCGGGACATCTTCTTCCAACGTGTTCCACGAGCCGCAGGAGGGACACTTGCCGTTCCACTTGGCACTTTCGTAGCCGCATGCTGTGCAGCGGTATATGATTTTAGGCTTTGCCATAGAGGTTCTCCTTTTTGTTGTGTTATTTGTATTATACCATGATGCGGGCAGAAGTGCAAGCTGTAGACTGGAATGCGAGATTTTTTGCGTAATATCTAGGGTAATGTTTCCCTAATATAGCAAAAAAAGACCTCACGCCCCGAAAATTCCCGAAAATATCTTATATTTACGATTTTCGCAGTGTTTGTTCACATTCATTTTCCTTTTATCATATATAATAAAAACAGATTTTTTTATGAAAGGATTTTGACAGATGTTACTCTACTTTTTACTGCCAATTCTATGCAACGCCCTGCTTCTGGCGGCGTGCAAACTGCCGAAGCTGGCACCGGCTGGCTCTGAATTCTCAAAAACCGCAGTCAGAATGGGAATACTGACTGCCGGAGAAATTCTGGTGCTTCTGCTTCTGCATACTCTGATCCGCGGGTTCCAGATCACCGGTTCCCACCTGTTTCCGCCGCTGCCGCTGGCGATCACCCTGCTGCTGCTCGGTGCAGGAACTGCCTTTTCCGGAAAGCAGGACACTGCTGTTCTGCGGAAATATCTGCGAAAAGCCGCCTGCATTGCCGGCTGCGTCTTTCTGCTGGAAGTGCTGGTGTTCCACATCACCGGCTTCACCACCCAGAAAACCAAAGAGGAACTGCCCCTTTCCACCGCAGAAATCAGCGATGAGGAAGCGGCTTCTTTCAACGACAAGGGCGAGATCACCATTACCGGCAACTGCACCCTGACCTTTTCTGATCTGGACTGGGACGAGCTGCACTGTGTCCGGCTGCATGCGGACGGCAAGGACAAGATGTATCAGGTTTCCCTCTCCATGAAAGACAACAACCTGACACAGCGATTCGAAAAGACTGCACAGACACAGGCAACCGGCAGCTATGACACCCTGCAATTTGCCATGCAGCCCTATGAAAAAATTCACGTGCTGCAACTCCAGTTCGAAAACATCGATGCCCCGATCACTCTGCACAGCGGCACCGCCTATGCGGCAATTCCCTTTGCCTTTTCCACAGGGCGGTTCCTGCTGGTGCTGCTGATCGCACTGGGGCTGACTGCCTGCAAGCAGTTCTCCGTCTGGGAGATTCACTATCAGGCGAAAAACTGGAAGCACAATCTGGCGGTGCTGATGACCCTGTTCGGCTGCCTTGCCTGCATCAGTGCTTTCATTGTGCCCGACCAGAAGCCCACTGACATCCATTCCGTGGACATCAGCAACGTCTACGGAAAAACGCTGGAAGCATGGACGGGCGGGCATTCCTACATGAATTTCGACGTGACACCGGAACTGGCGGAACTGGAAAATCCCTACGACAATTCCAACCGCGATGGCGTTTCCTATAACTGGGATTATGCCTACTACAACGAACACTACTACTGCTATTTCGGCTGTGCTCCGGTGGTGCTGATCTATCTTCCATTCTATGCCATTACCGGAAAAGTTCCCACTCTGAACTTCGCGTACTGCATCACTGTGGCAGCCATTATCATCGCCATATTCGGACTAATCATGACACTGGTGCGGCGATATGACAAACAACCGCCGCTGTTGCTGTTGTTGTTCGGACTGGTTTCTGCCGTGGCGGGCTGCGGTGCTTTTGTGGGACTGAACTACAACGACCGGTATTACCTCTGCCTGCTCATGGGTATGTTCGGACTGCTGCTCGCCCTCTGGACGGGATTCGCCGCGGTTTCCGTGAAAAAATCGTGGAAACGCTTTGCCTTGCTGGCAGTCAGCGGCATTGGCGTGGTAATCACGGCGGCTTCCCGTCCCAACCTGCTGGTCTATGTCCTGCTGCTGGTGCCGATTTTCCTGCATCTGCTGTTCCGGAAAGACCTGCGGCTGCAAAACCGGCTCATCAGTGCCGGCTGTTTCCTGCTTCCGACACTGGTTGGTGCGGCAGCGATCATGTGGTACAACCAGATCCGGTTTGACAGCCCGCTGCAATTCGGGGCAATTTACCAGATGACAGTAGACAACACCGCCGCAAACCGCATCAGTCTGGCACGTTTTCCGGCTGCCTTTGCGGCATATTTCCTGCACCCCATGGAACTGATGGACGACTTCCCGTTCCTGAAAGACAATGCAGTGCTTGTTCCCAACCACATGATGTATCTCTTTGTCGAAAGATCTTTCGGAGCGTTGGCAATGCCGTCGGTACTGCTGGGCGTGCTCAGCATTCCCCTGCTCTGGAAAAAGTGGAAACAGCGGGACGACTGCCGGATCCGCCGTGCTCTGGTGCTGATTACCGTTATCGGAGCCGTTCTTCTGGCGTGGGTGGACTACTGCATGGCAGGCATCACCATTCGCTACCTGCTGGATATTATGGTAGTGCTCAGCGTCATGTCCACCATGCTGCTGCTGCAAGTGCCGGCAGTGCTGAAGCCCTATTCCGCCAATGCTGCACAAATCAGCCAGAAAGTCATCGCACTGGCAATGACTGGAACCGTGCTGGCATACTTCTGTATTCTCATCACCTCCGGCGATGGCGTGGCACTGTATAAGGCACACCCCACGATCTGGAATGTTCTGAAAGATACACTGGTATTCTGGAGATAACCCGCGGAGAAATTTGCAAATACAAAAGCCGTTCTGTACAAGATGCGTACAGAACGGCTTTTTTGTGATGTAACTTATGGCTAACAACACCCTACAGTCCACTCAACCGCGTTCCTCTAAGGAAACACTGGATAAAGCTTGTGCGTAAGATGCGTAGTCAGATTTTTCGGCAGATTGCACAGAAATTCCGCAGGCAGACTTGGTGTCTGGCAAGGGATTTCTGGGCAATATGACGGAAAATATGCAAGCAGATTGCGTGCAAAGCCGTCAGGCGGGCTTTATGCAGTGTTTCCTTACGTCAGGTTATAGACAAATGACGCATAAGCCTCTGCATTTTCACACCGCGGGGGCTGGGGTTTGTCCGGACAGGACGGTTTTTCGTGGCGTTCCCATGTCCGCAGAGCCGCTTTCCAGTCCCGCATCGGGTGCTTTCCGATGTTCCAGCCGTTGGCTTCGTAGTAGTCGTAAAACTGTTCTGCCGATACCGTGCTGCCCCGATGCATGCAGTAGTTCCGTATCTCCTCCAGTGTCGGCTTGGAAAAAGCAGTCTTTTTTTTCCGGCTGCCGGTTGTGGTGGTTGTTTCGGGAACTGCCGCGGCAGCGGTCTGGCTCTCCGGAAACAACTCTTTCTCTGCATCTGACTCTGTTTCTTTCTCTATCTCTAACTCTTTCTCTATCTCTTTCTCTACGTCACAATGTGCAGCCGGTGTGTCACAATGTGCAGCTTCGGTGTCACAAGCTTCTGCCGGTGCCTGAACCGGTTCCTGCGGCTTGGCATCTGCCGGTTTCTGCCGTGCTTTTCGCATACGTTCCGCAGAAGCACTTTCCGAACCCGTCACCGCACCTACCTCCGGAAGATAGTAGACCGTTTCCGACTTCTGTTCCAGCCGGTGCACACGCATCAGGAACTCCAGCGTGTCCCTGACCAGTTCTTCGTCCTCGTCCAGTGTCAGTGCCAGTTCCGTGTGAAAATCCGGCTCCAGCCCGTCGAAGTACAACTCGCCGCTGCTGGAAAGGCTCAGCAGCAGCATTTTCAGATAGATCATCACGCAGGTATCCCCGTTGGGCATTCGCCGCAGTTTTTTCACTGCCTTGTCCTGAAAGAAATGTTCCTGTAATTTCAGCCAATAAAACCGTTTGCTTTGCATGTGCAGTTCCTCCTGTTCCCGCCCGTCCGGAGCACGCTTCGGGCTGGCATTTCGCAATGTAATTTTCGGCAGGGAAAAAAGCCCCTCCATATATAGGCTCTCAGAGGGGAAAAGTTGCACGCCGGCGTGCAACTATGAACGAGAATTTACACAGTTTCTGATGAAAGTTCGGAATGTTGGAAGTTGGCTGGAAATTTCGGGCAGGTTCTGTTGGGAGAGGCAGTGCTGCCCGGGCAAACAGATCGAACATGACATGCTATACTATTATAATAGTATAGATGTGCAATGGCTCGACTGCACGGCAGCAAAAAAGCCGCACCACCCACCGGAACGATCCGGCAGTGATGCGGCTGTTTGACATTTTTTTCAAAGTGTGGTATACTGAATTTCGAGGGCATACCTGAAACGGTAGGCGATCTTTCCACACTCCCATGATTTATTAAAATCGATGGGAGGTGATGTGCATGGAGAACTTTGTAACATGGGAGCAGCTGCGTTTTTTCGCATGGCTCATACTTACATTGATTCAGATAGCGATTCTGCGTTCCAATCATCATGATGATAAACGGAAATAACCGCCCTACAGCTGCAACTCAAGGCGGTTATTTTAAGTAACTTATTGGGAGCAGACCGTCTACTGGTATGCTCTTTCTATCTTTATTATACGCCAGAACGCCGCATTTGTCAAGGGCTTTTTGCCGGAAAATGCGGTTATTTTTATGCCATGGGATTTCGCAGAAACAAAACTGCGTACTTTTTGCGTACTTTTGTACTTTTCTACAATGCAGTTTGCACCATGCCGCAATGCTCCTACAGACCGCCAAAAACCGCACCTCCGCCGTTCCAGCCGCATACGATAAACCAGCAGAAGGAGGAATGCATATGCCTTTGATCAGTCTTTGCATGATCGTGCGAAATGAAGAAGCGGTGCTGGGGCGGTGTCTGGATTCGGTGGCAGATCTGGTAGATGAGATCATTCTGGTGGACACCGGCTCCACCGACAACACCAAGGCGGTGGCTGCGGAATATGCCGCCAAAATTTACGATTTCCCGTGGTGCGACGATTTTTCCGCGGCACGGAACTACGCCGTTTCCCAAGCCGTAGGAGATTACTGGCTGTGGCTGGACGCAGACGATGTCATCGAGGGGGAAAACCACGAAAAGCTGCGGAAAATCCTGGAGGCTCCGGAAGCAGACATGGTATTTCTCCCTTACTGGCTCAGCTTTGACGCTGCCGGAACGCCCCAGATGATCTCCCGGCGGGAACGGATTTTCCGGCGGAGCCGCGGCTATCGTTTCACCGGAGCCGTACATGAAGCCGTGGTGCCCTCCGGCAGTATCCGCTACGGCGATGCGGCAGTGTCCCACCGGAAGCTGCACGCCGGCGACTCTGACCGGAATCTGCACATTTATCAGAAACTGCTGCTGTCCGGCAAACGATTTTCGCCGCGGGAGCAGTACTATTATGCAAGGGAACTTTGCGACCACGGAGCCTATCGGGCGGCACTGCCGGTGCTGGAACAGTTTTTGCAGGAGGGCAGGGGCTGGACACCGGACAACATCGGTGCATGCCTGCTTGCAGGTCGCTGTTATGCCCGGCTGGAACAGCCCGACGAGGCAATGCAAAGTCTGTTCCGTTCGTTCTGCTACGGCATTCCCCAGCCGGAGATCTGCTGCGAGATCGGCGGGCTGTTTCTGGAGCAGCAGCAGTACCCGCAGGCGGCGTTCTGGTATCATCTGGCAATCGAAACCGGTCACCAGCCCCACGAGGGTTTCTGGCGGCAGGAGTGCTGTGACTATCTGCCGGCGATCCAGCTGTGCGTGTGCTATGACCGTATGGGTGACATTTCCACGGCGGCAGCATATAATGCATTGGCAGGCAGTTTTCGCCGCGGTGATGCGGCAGTGGCGTATAACCGGCAGTATTTCGCGGAAAAGGCTGCCCGCCGGAAATGATGCGAAAGGAGCGATACAGAATGGCATATTGTAATTGCGGAGAACCCAGCCAGCCTGACCGCTGCTGCATGCCGGCACCGCCGCCTGTGCCCTGCTGCATGCCGGCACCGCCGCCTGTGCCCTGCTGTCTGCAAGGTCCGGCAGGTGTGACCGGTCCGGTCGGTGCGACAGGTCCCACCGGTGCCACAGGTGCAGACGGTGCCGTTGGTGCGACAGGTCCTACCGGTGCAACAGGTCCCACCGGTGCCACAGGTGCAGACGGTGCCGTTGGTGCAACAGGTCCCACCGGTGCGACAGGTCCTACGGGTGCAACAGGTGCCGCCGGTGTCGTTACGCCGGCAGCTGCGGTAGCGGAGGCCAGCAGCGTGGATAACATTGTGGAGCAGTTCAACCTGCTGCTGCGAAATATGCGGGAAGCAGGTCTGCTGGAGTCTTAACCGTGTTGTCCTAAGAATCAGAAAAGGCTGTCCTTTCTCAAAAGGGCAGCTTTTTTCTATGCAGGCGTTCGTTTCAGCGTGGACGTGCGGACAAATGCAGTTCACCCTGCGGAATCCCATGGCATAAAAATAACCACATTTTCCGGCAAAAAAGCTCTTGACAAATGCGGCGTTCTGACGTATAATAAAAATAGAAAGAGCACACCAGTAGACGGTCTGCTCCCACTGCTTTAGATTAAAAAAGATTTAACCGCCGCAAGTTTGGTCGCTTAGGGGCGGTTATTTCTTTTTCTTGCCGTGGTGATTCTGATTACTATTTTTATGATTATAGTAAATGTACAAGATCACGCTGATCAAATCCAGCAGAAAGCTGCCGATCTTCAGCAAATCACCAAAGGTGACATATTGATCCATCATACCGATCACCTCCCATCTGTTCCAATGAGCAGTGGGAGCAAAAATCAGAAAAAGACTTGACCGCCTACCGTTTCAGGTATGCCCTCAAAATTTAGTATACCATACTTTGCAAAAAATGTCAAACAACAAATTACAATACCTATATAAGTGGCAGCCGCCACTTCCCCCAACCGGAAAGCACGTCTTTTGCACAAAATAAGGCGTGCTTTTTTGTGATTTCATACAAATATTCGTGTGGTTGGTTGACTTTTTCTGCTTCACATGCTACAATAAAATAGAATATTTTTGTGGCAGGGAGGAACACATTCATGAAAAAAGAAATTAGAACTCGTGTAACTGCCGGCGTGCTGAGTGCCGTAATGCTCTGTGCAGCAGTTCCGGTAACGACAGCGTTCAGCAGCAGTTCTGCCGGCATTGTCAGTGCGGCAGAAGACGACGGCACCACAGAGATCTACAGCAGCGGCTTCGAGGACGGCGATGTTTCGGCATTCACCGGCAGAGGCGGCGTAGAAACCATTACCGCAACCGATTCGCAGGCATACAGCGGCTCTTACTCCATGTGCATCAGCGACAGAGAGAAAAACTGGAACGGTCCGCAGTTCCTGCTGGACGACAAGTGCGAAGCCGGCGTGCAGTACACTGTCAGTGCCGCAGCAAAGACCGAGTGGTACAACTCGATCAATCTGAGCATGGAATACACCGATGCCAGCGGCGAACGCCACTACAGCAATTTGCAGGCACAGACCAGCAACGGCGACTGGGCAACATTCTCCAACGTGAAGTTCAGCTTCTCCGAGGACGTTTCCAAGGTATACCTGTACTTTGAGTGCAACGACAAAGCTACCATGTACATCGACGATTTCGAAGTACGCACGGCTCCGGTATACCCCATTCAGAAAGACATTCCGTCCCTCAAGGACGTGTATGCCAACGATTTCAAGATCGGCACCGCAGTGACCACTGCGGAACTGGCTCCCCAGTCCACCAAGGATCTGATCGCCAAGCATTTCAACAGCATCACGCTGGGCAACGAACTGAAGCCGGAATCCATTCTGAACAAAGCCGCTACCCTCGCTTCCGGCAGCAACACCGATCCGGTCATCAATCTGGCAAGTGCCAGAACCATTCTGAATTACTGCCGTGACAACAACATTCCGGTTCGCGGACACGTGCTGGTATGGCACAGCCAGACACCGGACTGGTTCTTTAAGGAAGGCTTTCAGGACGACGGCGACTGGGTATCCAAGGACGTGATGCTCCAGCGTATGGAGAACTACATCAAGAACGTTTTCGCGGCTCTGGAAGAAGAATACCCGACGGTAAACTTCTACGCATGGGACGTGGTCAACGAAGCATGGCTGGACAACGGCGTTCCACGCACCGGCGGCGGACAGTCCGAGAATGCCAACTATTCCGGCTGGGTCAAGGTATTCGGCGACAACTCCTTTATCGAACCGGCATTTGAGTATGCCAGAAAGTACGCTCCGGCAAACACCAAGCTGTACTACAACGACTTCAACGAATACATGCCGCAGAAAACCGATGCGATCTGCAAAATGGCTCTGGAACTGAAAGACAAGGGACTGATCGACGGTATCGGCATGCAGTCCCATCTGGACGTTGGATTCCCCAACGTTTCCACCTATAAGAAGGCTCTGGCAAAGTTTGTCGAAACCGGTCTGGACATTCAGGTCACCGAGTTGGACATCACCACCTCTGACACCTCGGAAGCCGGCTTCGAGAAGCAGGCAGAGATGTACAAGGGCATCATGGACGCATGCGTAGAGTATGCAGACAGCATTTCCGCAGTGGTATTCTGGGGCACCACCGACGACAAGAGTTGGAGAGCCGCAAAATCCCCGCTGCTGTTCAATGAGGACTACACCGCAAAGCCGTCGTTCTACGCCATCGTAGAGGGCAGGAAGCCGGTAGTCACCACCACCGGCACCACCGAAACGACTGCGGAAACCACCACCACTACCACTGTCACCGAACCGGTCGGCAATGTCATTCGCGGCGATGTCAACGAGGACGGCATGCTGAACGGATTCGATCTGGCGATCATGCGGGATATGCTGTTCAAAGAAGTTGCACTTGTACCGTCGGAAACTGATCCGAATTTCCAGCGTGCTGACATGAACGCTGACGGCAGTTTCAACATTCAGGACGCTGTCACATTGATGAAGTTCCTGCTGGGTTAAGGAAACGCTGCATAAAGCCCGTAAAATTACGACATTTCCCAATTCCATTTTTTAACTTCCATTATATGCAAAAACACGGCACCGCCCGCTTTGGGTGTGCCGTGTTTTTGCGTTGGTGGGGTGGGGATAGAGAGAGGAAACCCCTCCACCAGCTTCGCTGGTTCCCCTCCCCTTTCAGGGGAGGTTTATTTTA
>ERZ506887.1445-NODE-1445-length-12531-cov-5.656300_pt1 | contig 12531 bp, 6 predicted proteins | sample MGYA00512905_ERZ506887 | MGnify/ENA metagenome assembly ERZ506887 | reverse complement strand
AGTACAGCGGCCGTTCTATCAAGTACTTCGATCCAGAGAAGAACGAGAGCTATGTGCCTTACGATGTAGAGACCTCTATCGGTGTTGACCGTATGTTCCTCAGCGTGATGTGCCACTCTTACTGCGAGGAGAAGCTTGAGAATGGTGAGACACGTGTGGTATTGCGCCTGCCAGAGGCATTGGCTCCAGTGAAGTGTGCCGTATTCCCATTGGATAAGAAGGATGGCCTGCCAGAGTTGGCTCACGAGATTGTGGATGAGTTGAAGTTCCACTTCAATACCCACTATGGCGATCCTAAGGATTCCATCGGTAAGCGTTACCGCCGTCAGGATGCCATCGGTACTCCATTCTGTATCACCGTTGACCACGAGACACCTAAGGATCACAAGGTAACTTTGCGTTATCGTGATACCATGGAGCAGGAGCGCGTAGCTATCTCTGACCTTCGTGGCATCATCGAGGATCGCGTAAGTATCACCAGTGTATTAAAGAAACTTGGTAATGAAATTAAGAATTTCTAAATATCTCTTCTTGCTCGTGATGGCAGTGTTCGCCCTGTCATCATGCAGCGAGAACGATGACTCCTATGATGCGTATGCCAACTGGCAGGAGCGCAACGAGCAGGCTTTTGCCGATACGCTGGCTTACGCAAAGAAGATGGGAGAGAGCCAGGGATGGTATGTATATCTCAACTGGAGCCTGGAGAACCAGACGCCTAATAAGGATGTGAACGGCGTGGAAGTGCCCCTGAACTACAAGGCTTGCGACCACATCATCGTTCATGTGCTCGAAAAGGGCGAGGGCACCACAAGCCCGATGTACACCGACTCCGTGAGGGTGAGCTATCGTGGCAGCCTGATTCAGACTACTGATAAGGATGGCAGCGTGAATGCGGGATACGTGTTTGATAAGACCTTCGAGGGTACTTACAACAAGCAGACCGCCATGCTTTCTACCTTTGCCGTGAGCAATGTGGTGGATGGCTTTGCCACAGCCTTGATGCGCATGCATCCGGGCGACCACTGGATGGTTTATATCCCATACCAGTTGGGTTATGGTTCGAGCACCAGCAGCAGTTCTACAATTCCTGCCTATTCGATGCTTCGCTTCGAGATAGTGCTGGATAGCTACTTCTCCAAGTGATATTCAGTGTGATTACACCTTATTATATATAGGGGAGATTTCCACCTTATTATATATGGGGAGATATATGGGGCGTTCTCAGGTATGCCGGCAAGGCAACCTGGGAACGCTCTTTGTGTTAACAAGCATTTCGTTAGTGTTAACAAGTGTTTGTGTTCGCACACAATTTGTTGACTTACGTCAAAAAATGTTAGTTTCATGCATTTTTTTCGGGAAAAGTATTGTGGTTTCAGAAATTTGTTGTACCTTTGCATCAGAAAAAATAAGTTTTAGGTTTTTAGTTAGGTAATAGATTTTATTAGGTTTTAGTTGTTAGGTAAAAAATAAGTTAAGATTGTTGTTCATAGGTTAGGTTTTTAGTTTAGGTAAAATTAGATTGTTTATTCAAAAATGGGTGTTAGTTAAGGTATAGAAAGATTGATTTATTCAAGGATGACAAAAACAGTACTGTTCTGCTACGGCGGAAGTTAAGTTTTGGGAAAAACAAAGGTACGACAAATTTTAAATTTAAATAGAAAGTGGCGTTCCTCTTTTGAGGATCGCCACTTTTTGTGTCATTTCATTAAAAGAGAAAAATATGTTATTCAAGAATAAGACAGATTATCTGATGGAGTCGATTCGCAAGGGAAGGGCGATGACTCGAAGGGAGAAACTCAACCTCATCGTGGGGTTGAGCGTGCCGTCCATGCTGGCGCAGATTTCCACCGTGATGATGTTCTTTATCGATGCATCGATGGTGGGACATCTGGGAGCTGAAGCCTCGGCTAGCATTGGACTGATTGAGTCAACCACTTGGCTCATAGGAAGTTTGCTTTCGGCAGCTGCTACGGGATTCTCGGTGCAGGTGGCTCATTTCATCGGTGCCAACGATTTCAGAAAGGCACGCCAGGTATATCGCCATGCCCTGATATGCGGTTTGGCGTTCAGCCTGATGCTCACCCTGGTGGGTGTGGGCATCCATGGCTATCTGCCCTATTGGCTGGGTGGCGGTGACGACATCGCTCCTTTCTCATCGAAGTATTTCCTGATATATAGCCTCGTGCTGCCCTTCGTGTTCCTTTATCACATCTCCGAGATGATGCTCAAATCGGCAGGCAACATGCATACGCCCAGCGTGATGGCGGTGTTGATATGTATCAGTGATGTGGTCTTCAACTATCTCTTCATCTATATCCTGAAGATGGGCGTGGTGGGAGCCGCCTGCGGCACGGCGATGGCCTACTTCTGCATCTCGCTGCCCAATCTCTGGATTTCGGCATGCAGCAACAAGATTCTGAACCTGCGGCAGGATAAAGAGCCGTTCCGCTGGGTGAAGAGCTACGTGAATCATGCCTGTCAGATAAGCATCCCGATGGCCATCCAGAACATCCTGATGAGCGGAGCGCAGATAGTGAGCACCATGATTGTGGCGCCATTGGGCAATATCGCCATCGCTGCCCATTCCTTCGCCATCACCGCCGAGAGCCTCTGCTATATGCCGGGTTATGGCATCGGAGATGCGGCAAGCACCCTGGTGGGACAGACGCATGGAGCCGGGCGCATCGACCTCTGCAAGAGCTTCGCCTATCTCACCGTGGGATTGGGTATGAGCGTGATGGCATTGATGGGCGTGGTGATGTTCGTCTTTGCACCCGAGATGATAGGCGTGCTGTCGCCGGTGGAAAGCATCCGCGAATTGGGCACCATCTGCCTGCGCATCGAGGCTTTCGCCGAACCGTTCTTTGCGGCGAGCATCGTAACCTATAGCGTCTGCGTGGGAGCGGGCGATACGAAGAAGCCTGCCGCCATCAATCTGGGCACGATGTGGCTGGTGAGGCTCACCCTTGCCTACGGGCTTTCGAAGAGCTACGGATTGGAGGGCGTATGGATAGCCATGGCCACGGAGCTTACGCTGAGAGGATGCCTCTTCCTGGTGCGCCTGTTCAGAGGATCATGGCTGAAGAGCTTTAGGGTTTAATGTTAGTTTTATGTTTAGATTTGCAGGTATTTGGAAAGATAATCTCCCAAATACTTGCAAATCATTTTTATTTTGAGTAATTTTGCAGTCGAAATAACTGATAATGCATATTTATTAATATTCAGCAGAGAAAAAATGAGATTAAAGAAGATTTTCGCAGCGGCACTGCTGCTGCTCTCTGTGGGAAATGCGATGGCACAGATGCCTCCTATCCCAGTGGACAAGAATGTGAAAATCGGTCATCTTGAGAATGGCTTGACCTACTACATTCGTCATAATGCTTTCCCTGAGCATGTGGCTAGTTTCTACATCGCTCAGAAAGTGGGTTCTATCAATGAGAATGACGACCAGCGCGGTTTGGCTCACCTTTTAGAGCACCTCGCCTTCAATGGCACCGAGCACTTCAAGGGCAATTCCCTCCAGGATTACCTGCAGAGCATCGGTGTGGAGTATGGCAGAAACCTGAATGCCTATACCAGCATCGACAAAACCGTTTATTACTTCACCGATGTGCCTACCACCCGCACCTCGGCAGTGGATTCCTGCATGCTCATCCTCAAGGATTGGAGCAACGGCATCTCGCTGACCAAGGAGGCTATCAACGACGAGCGCGACGTGGTACACAACGAGTATCGCATGCGTATGGTGGGTCAGCAGCTCATGCTGGAGCGCAATCTGCCTAAGCTTTACCAGGGCGAGAAGTACGGCTACCGTATGCCTATCGGCTTGATGAGCGTCGTTGATGGATGCGACCCTGAAACCCTGCGTGCTTACTATCGCAAGTGGTACCGTCCGGACAACCAGGCAATCATCATCGTGGGTGATATCGATGTAGATCATGTAGAAGCACAGATCAAGAAACTCTTCTCTGGCATCAAGGTGCCTAAGAATGCTGCCAAGGTAGTGCCAGTGCCAGTGGCTGACAACGATACAGCCATCTACGTAATCGACAAGAACAAGGAGCAGAAGTTCGACATGATCAATATCATGATGAAGACCGATGCATATCCTGATTCCTTGAAAGGCAACATGGCCTACCTCGTCATGGGTTACCTCCGCAGCGTAGTAGGTTCGATGTTCGATGCCCGCTTGGCAGAGCAGACACGTGAGGCAGATTGCCCATTCCTCCAGGGAAGCGCAGGCATCGGCTCTTACCTCATCTCAGGCACCAAGGATGCCTTCTCTATCTCGGGTGTGGCTAAGCCAGGCAAGGTAAAGGAGGCTTATGCAGCCTTCCTGCGTGAGGCAAAGCGTGTACGCGACTTCGGATTCACAGCCACAGAGTATGCACGTGCCAAGGAGAACTTCATGAGCGGCATGGAAACCATGTATGAGAACCGCAACAAGATGAAGAACGAGCAGTTTACTACCCAGTATGTGGATCACTTCACAGACAACGAGCCAATCCCATCTCTCGAAGATGAGTACAAGATTTATCAGATGATAGTGCCAAGCTTTACTGTTGAACACATCAACGATGCGATGAAGAATCTGATTTCAGAAACCGACACCAACTTTGTGAGCATGGTGCTGATGAAGGAGGCAGAGGGCGTAAGCTATCCTACAGAGCAGGAACTTGCTGCCATCGTGAAGCAGGTACGCGGCGAGAAGCTGGAGGCTTATGTAGACAACGTGAAGCAGGAGCCACTGATGGCAACGCTGCCTCAGGCAGGAAGCATCAAGAAGGTTGAGGAGAACAAGGAGCTCGGATTCAAGAAGCTCACCCTCTCTAACGGTGCCAAGGTGGTTTTGAAGAAGACCGACTATAAGGATAATGAGATTCGTGTTGCCGGAAGTGCCAACGTGGGTTACTCTGCATTCCAGAACGACCCTGTTAACGCTGCCAATGCTTCTACCGTATGGGAAGTAAGCGGATTGGCTGGTTTCACAGGCAACGACCTGCAGAAGATGCTGGCTGGTAAGCAGTGCAGCGTAGGTCTCACCATGAGTCCTTTCCGTCACGGTATCGCCGGTACTTCTACTCCTAAGGATCTAGAGACGATGATGCAGCTTCTCTATCTCTCGATGACCAACCTGACCAAGGACGAGAAGGCATTCGAGAACCTGAAGAATACCTACGTTACCGTGCTCTCTAACAAGAGCAACAACCCTAACATGGTATATCAGGATTCTATCCAGAGCACCCTCTATTTGGGTAACAAGCTGGCGCTCCTGCCAGAAGCTGAGGATATCAAGAACATCAACTACGACCGTGTGCTCGACATGCAGAAGCAGCTCTATGGCAACGCCAAGGACTTCACCTTCTATTTTGTAGGTAACTACGACGAGAAGGTACTCCTGCCACTCATCGAGCAGTATATCGCTTCTCTGCCAAACAAGGGCATGAAGCTGAAGAACCAGAAGATTCCATACGCTAAGGGCGAGGTGAAGAACATCTTTACCAAGGCGATGGAGAACCCTCAGAGCCAGGCACGCGAGATGTGGTTCGTGAAGTTGCCTGCTTATACTCAGAAGACAGCCGTATTGGCTGATATTTCTGCCCGTCTGTTGGAGATGAAGTATCTGCGCAGCATCCGCGAGGAGCTGAGTGCGGCTTACAGCACAGGTGCATCCTGCGGCTTGTTCTTCGACTACGACGGCAAGGTGGCTCTCACCCTCAACGCCATGGCACAGCTGAATCCAGATAAGGTAGATGTAGCCGTACCTTGCTTCTTCAAGGGCTTGGACGAGACGGTGGCAGCTCCTGATGCCAAGGATCTGCAGAAGGTGAAGGAAATCCTTTTGAAGCAGGCAGGTGTTGATGAGAAGACCAACAGCTACTGGATGCAGGTATTGAGCATGTATGATTTGCGTAAGGTAGATACCCACACCAACTACCGTGAGATGGTGAAGTCGGTAACTGCCCAGCAGATTTCAGACTTCCTGAAGAACGTGGTACTGAAGAGTGGCAACCACTTCGAGGTAATCATGAAGGCGGAGAAGAATAAGTAACTTGAATAAGAAGTAAGATATGAAAAAGCCCCGTTGCCAGACGAAACGTTCCGGCAACGGGGTTTTTTACTTTTTCTTTCTTTTCCCAAAAACTACTTTTTCAAATTAAGAGTCATTCTGAAAAAATCTCTCTTCGAAGGATTCAAATCCTTGTCTGCTTCATAAACCTAGAAGAAATTCATCTCTTCTCTTTTTGCTGTGAAGGACTTAATCTCTTCTCTTAGCCTTAGAGGCAAGGGCCTCGCGGCGATCCTGAAGAATCTTCTGGCACTTGTTCAATGCCTGATTTTCATTACTCGTGTTTACCTTAATTAAATCATTCATAACCTATTGTATTTTTATTAACGCTGCAAAGATATTACATTCTGATAACATTTCGGTACACAAAACGATATTTTTGGGGTAATTATTATTCTTTTTTGATTTAAGTCAAAAAGATGAATCATTTGCACTAGCTTTTGCACGAAAATCAGCATTTGAATAAACCATCTGCACCCCCATCCGTCTATAAATCGTGCAGGGTAATTAGAAGGGATGCTGATGATGAACAGAGGATGAATAGGAAAAATAGGAAAGCTGGAAGAGAAAAAAAGGGGATTTCCCTTTGTTATTTCCCGAAAAATGCCGAACTTTGCACCCCGAAAGCGTGAATATCGATATAAGATATATGGTATAAGAATAAGATAATATAGAAAGTAAAAGGAAAGTAAAATGAAAAAGGTAATTCTGACGGCTGCCCTCGTGCTCGCATGCACAGCAGGCAGCAATGCTAGCGCCATGAACGAGGCAGCGCTTAATGCCTCTAAATCGGAGTTGATGCCGGTGAAGAAGACGACCAAGAAATCTACGAAGAAATCTTCTAAGAAGTCAACCAAGAAGTCTTCTACCAAGTCAACCACCAAGACTTCTACTAAGAAATCTACATCTACTTCTGTAGATGGAACTACTGGTGCTACTTCTTCGGCAACATCTGCCACTGCTGCCACCACCACATCTATTGGTAGCATTATCAGTGGCCTCTTGAACAATGTAATCGGTTCGGGTACATTCTCTAAGGCAGATCTCTGTGCTCATACTTGGAAGTATAGCAAGCCTGGTTGTGCCTTCACTTCAGAGAACCTGCTTGCCAAGGCTGGCGGCGAGATTGCTGCCAGCAAGGTGGAGGAGAAGTTGAGCACCTATTATAATAAGTTTGGCTTCAGCAGTTCAAACACCCAGTTTACTTTTACCACCGACGGCAATTTTTCTGCGCAGATAGACGGTAAGCCATGGCAGGGTACCTATACCTTTGATGAGAAGACCCATGCCATCCAGCTGAAGGGACTTCTGCTGAGTGCTTCTGGCTATGCCACCAAGACCACCAATGGCATCAGTCTTCTCTTCGACCAGAAGAAGCTTCTCAACCTCATCAAGATGCTGAGTACCTTCAAGGGCAGCTCTACACTCAGTGCCGTGGGTTCTATCGCCAACAGCTATGATGGTATGCGTGTAGGTTTTGAAATGACTAAGTAGTTTCGGAAATGCATACTCCCTTGCTGCGGATTAAAAAAGGGTGCGTCATGAACTTATGACGCACCCTTATTTATATAATCATATTACCAACTTTTTACTTGAATGGCATGAACCAGTTGTTCGGATCGCTCAGGTCGATCACTGAGTTCTTGAACTTCAGCTTATCGCGAAGCCAGAGAGAACCGTAGTTGCTGTTGTTCCAAGGATTATCAGCATTCTTGTGACGGGCGATGCGGCAAAGGTCGCTGAAGCGGCTTCCCTCGAAGGCAAGCTCCAATGCCATCTCGTCGCAGAGAAGGTCTTCTACGGCATCCTGCTCAATCTTCAAGCTATCTGATGCTGTGGCGTTCACAGGATAACTCTTGCCTAATTCAGCCAACTTCTTATCAATCTCTGTGCGATACTTGTAGAGCGACTGGTTACCCTGGGTCATACCGGCACCACGGGCATGCAGTGGCTGGCTACCCCTGCTGTATTCCTCAGATTCGTCCTCATCGTTGAACACTACTCGGTTCTCATCCGTCAGGAAAGGAACGGTGGTTTTCAGGAACTCGATACCTTCCTGGGTCATATAGGTGGTATCCTGCTCCAACTTGTGGTTCCAGCCATCCTTCAGCAAGGCGAATGCCACGTCAGGATGTCCCATGCGGTTGATAGCCTCGGCAAGTTTCAGATAAACACCAGAGGTGCGATAGAGCGGAATGTTCGCATTCTCATATTTCATGATAATGTTAACCAAATCTTTCTTCTTATCCGAGTTAATGCGGTTGTAAGAACTGTGATAACGCATATCTCCCACAGAAGCGTAGGCGTAAACAGCGTTCTTACCGCTACCCACTCTGTAATAGAAGTCCTGACTGTTAGACAGAGCGAGGTATGAATCAGATGCTACCAGGGCAGGTTCAACGTTGTAGCGATAGCCATCTGCCGCAGTGTAGTAGTTGTAGCCAAACAAACCAGGCAGGGCAGTAATCTCACCACGCAACTTGTTGGTTGCCATAGCCACGAAGGTGATGGTTTCCGCATCTTGGCTGTAGGTAGTTGACCAGTCAGCGTTTGAAAAAAACCTGCTCTGTCCGTTTCTCATTGAGGTTGGAAGATCCGAATAGGTTGGATAATTCGCCCAGTCAGCCATATAAGCGCGCAGGAACGTTTTGTTGTGCTTCAGATAATTGAAGTAATGCTCTGCAGCCTTGGCATAGTTGCCTGACTCAAGATAGAGGTCGGCAAGGATGAGGCGCACCGGAATCATCATCTGCGATGTAGTTACCTTCTTCTGCTCTCCGGCGTCGTTCATACCCAGGTCAAACTCCTTCCAGCTAGGCACTGGCAGGTTCACATATTGCTCCAGGTCGGGAGCCAGGGCAGCCACGATGCCGTTCAGGTCTTTCTTCTCCAGGTTGGCAGCACCCTCTACCGATGAGATATCGGTAAGAGGATGGGTGTAGAAAGGCACGTTACCATAGTTGCGAGCCAGCTGCAGGTAAGCCCATGCACGGATGGCTTTTGCCTCGGCATACTCCTTCATTGCCACAAGGCTTGAACCCGTAGCAAGGGTGGTGTCGCGGTGAGCCACGTAGTAGTTGCAGTTGTTGATGATGCGGTAATAAACATACGCAGAATCATACTTGTTGCCGTCGGCATAGTCGAAGGCTGCCAGGCGCTGCAAGTCGGTAGAGGCATGAGAGGTTGGCGACACGAGGTCGCCACGAAGCTCATTGACAAGCACATTCTGGTCGATGGCTTGCTGAACACCTTTCAAGATACCGTTGATATAGAACATAGAATCCACCTTCTCGTTGAGTTCCGGATTATAGACGTAACGATTGGATCCATCATCGAACATATCACTGCATGAACTGAATGTGATGGCAGCCAGAGTGGCTGCTATGAAATATTTAATTTTCATTATTTTGATGCTTTGTGATTGTACTTTTTTATTAGAGATTAAGCTTCAAACCCACTGTAATGGTGCGTCCTGATGCGATGCTACCTGTGTCGATGCCCTGATAGAGCACGGCGTTGGAGGTTGACATCTCAGGGTCGCCACCCAGATACTTGGTCAGGGTGAAGAGGTTGTTTGCCTCTACCCAAACCTGAAGACCCTGCAACCATGATGTGCTTACAGGCACCTTGTAGTTGAGGTTGAGTGAGCGGAGCTTCAGATAGCTTCCATCCTCTATCCAGCGGTCGCTGAAGCGTGAGTTGCCCATCTCGTCATCGTAAGATATACGAGGAACATTGGTCACCTGACCTTCGCTTCTCCAGCGGTTTACCAGGGCAGTGCTCTGGTTGTAGAAGTTTTTGCCGCCCTCGATTATGCTACGCTGGTAGTTGAAGATATCGTTGCCCACCGAGTAGCCGAACACTGCAGAGAGTGTGAAGTTACCATAAGAGGCGCGGATGAATGCATTACCATAGATATCCGGGTTTGGATTACCGATGATGGTCTTGTCGTTCTCGCCGATGCAGCCGTCGCCATCCAGGTCAACGAAGTGCATGTCACCAGCCTTGAAATACTTCTTGGCACCGGTTTCGTCGAGCTGGTAGAGATAGCCGTCCTTTCCTGCCGCCATGGCTTCTGCATTAGATGCGAAGACACCTGCTGTCTTGTATCCGTAGAATACACCGGCACTCTGACCTACGAGTGTTGCCACGTTGCTGCTGCCATAGATAGAAGAGGTATAACCCTTGGCACCCTTGGCATTGCCGTTGATGGCTACGTATTTCTCGTTAGGCAAGCTCTTGATCTCGTTCTTGTAGTGACCCAAGCTGGCACCCAGCTCCAGGGTGAATTTGCGGCTTACCACTGGCTTACCGTTGAGGCTTACCTCAAATCCGGTGTTGTCCATAGAACCCTCGTTGCTCCAGTAGCTCTTCACACCTGCCACAGGAGTGGTGAAATCCTTCACGGTGAGGAGGTCGGATGTATGGTTCATATAGTAGTTGAAGCCTAAGCCCAAGCGGTTGTCGAGCCACTGGCTCTGGAAGCCCAGGTTGATGCGGCGGGTCTTCTCGAAGGTCACATTCTCATTACCGATGTTGTTGAGCTGAACGGCTGGGATGGCGTTGTGCAGGAACTTCAATACCTCGAACGATGTGCGTGCTGCCTTGTTGTTGATATCGTCGTTACCGCTTATCTCGAATCCGGCGTTCAGGCGCAGATAGTTGAGGCCGATGTTCTGTGGAAACCACTCTTCGTTGGTCATCACCCAACCTGCCTGTACGCTAGGGAACAAGCCCCATGCTACACCGCCCATGCGCAGGCTTGTGGCCTTGTCGCCGAAGCTGCTGCTGCTCTCCAGGGCTGCCTGAGCCTCCAGGAAGTAGCGGTTCTTGTAGTTGTAGTTGGCCTGTGCATACCAGGTAAGGCTGGTCTTCTTGTAATCCTCACCCTTGGCATCCTTGAAGTCCATGCTGTTGGATACGTTTGGCAAGAGGTCGTTACCGGCACTCTGATACTGTCCTGTAGGGTTGTTCATCTCATAACCGTAGTTCAGGTATCTGAATCCTGCCATGGCGTCGATGGTGTGGGCACCCAGGATGCGTGAGAAATCGAAGCGGGTATCGCTCATCACGGTCTCTTCCTTGGCGAAGATGGAAGCAGACAAGGTCTGCACCATACCCAAGCCCTCTACATAGAAGGTTGGCACACCGCCCTTCGGACGATAGTAGCGCTGGGAGTTACGGTTCAACGTATAGTTGATGTTCTCTGAAAGCTTGAAACCCTTGCCCAGGTCGAACTTAGGCATGATGCGCACGTGGAACATAGAGTTCTCCATGCGGTTCTTGTTGTTGCCGCTACCGTTTGCCAGCAGGGCAGTAGGGTTTGCCAGCGAGAGGTTGGGATCCAGTGCACTCAGGAAGTCGTCTGCCTCAGAGAGGGTAGAAGACAACTGACCTGTGGTCTTGTTGAATACGTATGGGTTAAGGATAGGCGACTTGATCAGTGCCAGGAGTGTAGGCGATGTCACGGTACCCTTACTGAAGTCGCTAGGAGCGCCATCATCGAAGAGGTCGCGGCTCAACTTCACGTAGTCAACGTCAAACTCAGTAGCGAAGCCCTTGGTAATCTTCAGGTCGCTGTTGAAACGGATGTTCAGGCGGTTGAAGCCATTCTTCTTGGCAGTGCTCTTGCCGTCGGTATAACCCAGAGAGAGGTTGTACATACCCACATCGTCACCACCCTGCACGTTGATGCTGTAGTTCTGGCTCAAGGCTTCTTCATAAACCTCCTTGCTCCAGTCGGTGTTGTTGTGGTATGCGTTATAATAGTAATTGTTTTTGTCGTTATTCAGGAAATTGAGATTATTGTTCTCCATAATCTTGCTGATTTCCGGATAAGTACCCAGCATCTCTGTGGCATAGCTCATATACTGGTTGGCATCCATCATCTTAGGAAGCTTTGGTACCAGGTTCACACCCACGCCGATGTTGGCATCAATGCGGGTAGCGATGCTGTGACCGCGGCGGGTTTCGATGACGATAACGCCGTTGGCACCCTTGGCACCATAGATGGCAGTACCGTTCTTCAATACTGAAATCTTCTCGATGTCGGCAGGGTTGATGTTCAGCAACTGGTTGTTGAACATACCTGTCTGCAGCGAAGTGCCGTTATACTGCATGTCCATTGGCACGCCATCCACTACTACCAGTGGCTGGGCGTTGGCATTGAGTGAGTTCAAGCCACGGATAAACATGGCAGAACCGATGCCAGGAGCACCTGAGCGCTTGATGGTGCGCACGTCGCCGCCGAGCTGCTCGCTGATGAGGTCCTCAACAGAAATCTGTGTGGTTGTCTTATCGGTCTTTACGCTGGCAGCGCCACCGAGCTGAGTACCGTTGGTGTACATCTCGTTGAACTTGTCGCTGAGCATGTTGGCAGTGATATGACTCTTACCTGCGATGGAAACCTGCTGGCTGGCATACTGCGAAGTGAAGAGATAGAGCGATGTAGTGAAGGTAGG
>ERZ506887.1436-NODE-1436-length-12590-cov-4.312724_pt1 | contig 12590 bp, 10 predicted proteins | sample MGYA00512905_ERZ506887 | MGnify/ENA metagenome assembly ERZ506887 | reverse complement strand
CAGGATCTCTCCACCGGCGCTTGTCCATGCAAGTCCGGTCATCACACCCGGCTGTGGATGTTTCAGGATCGTATCATGGATGATCCCCGATCCCAGGAATTCCTGTACCCGTTTTTCATTGACAGTAATACTTTTTTGCTCTCCCCGGACCAGTTTGACCGCAGCATTCCTGCAGATCACATCCACCTGCTTCTTTAGTCCACGCACACCTGACTCTGCGGTATATTCCGCAATTATTTTCTCCAGGGCAGCATCCGTAACCTTCAGGTTCTGTGCCTTGATTCCCATCGCTTTCATCGCTTTCGGAAGCAGATGTCTTCTTGCGATATGAAACTTCTCCAGTGGTGTATATCCCGGAAACTGAATCACTTCCATACGATTTAACAGCGGTTCCGGAATCGTATCCGTACTGTTTGCCGTACATACAAAAAATACATTTGACAGATCATAGGGCACATTCATATAGTGATCCGTAAAGCTGTAGTTCTGTTCCGGATCCAGCACTTCCAGAAGGGCACTTGCCGGATCTCCGCCGTAATCTTTTGCCAGTTTATCCACTTCGTCCAGCACCATAACAGGATTCTGAGCCTTACTTCGTTTCATACCTTCCATAATCCGGCCAGGCATTGCACCTACGTACGTTCTTCTGTGACCACGGATCTCTGCCTCATCCCGGATGCCTCCAAGGCTGATTCTTACATATTCCCGGTGCAGTGCCCTTGCGATACTCTGACCGATACTGGTTTTACCGGTACCCGGAGCACCCACAAACAGCAAAATAGAACCGGACTGTTTTTTATTCAGTGCCATCACAGCAAGCTGTTGAATGATACGTTCTTTCACTTTCTTCAGACCGTAATGATCTTCATCCAGAATCTCCTCTGCTTCCTGCAGATTGATCTCCGACTGTTCTTTTGTTTTCCAGGAAAGTGAAGTTACAAAATCCAGGTAGTCATACAGCATACCATATTCATGACTGTCTTTTCCTTCCTGTTTCATCCGGTTCAAAACTTTCTCAGCCTCTTTCCTGGCTTCTTCATTCATGCCGGACTGTGCAATCTTTGTTTCAAATTTACGTACATCCGATATATTCTCCGGATGCATCTCATCCAGCTGCTGTTGCAGCAGTTCGATCTGTTTTTTAATCGCAGATTCCCGGTATGCCTGTTCATGAATCTCTTTCTGTGCTTCTTCAGCTTCTTCGCCTACATGGAATATCTCCATAAATTCATAAACAGCTTCCTCAATTTTTTTGCATCGTTCTCTTCTGGAATCTGTCTCTATGATACCATATTTCTCTTCCCATGTGATATTAAAATAAGAAGAAAGTGCACATCCTATTTCTTCTACATTCTTCCAGTGCAAAATCACCCCACGGGCCCAGACTCCCCATGGGAATCCTTTGACGAAACGAAGGATATCCTGTTTCATCTTTTCAAACAATGCTTTCTCTTCTTCTTTCGGAAAATCGTCTACATCCGGAAGAATCGAAGCATCTGCAGTAATCACACCATCTTTTCCCATCTCAGTATCAGAAATCTGTACCCGTTCTCTCACTTTGACACGTACATTTCCTTCTTCATCTACGCTGTCGATGGTGCCAATCACACCAATGGGATAAAAATCATCCGGCGTCATCTGCTCCTTTTCTTCTTTTTCCATTATAAATAATATATCTTCTCCAACAGATTCTGCTGTTATCTCTCCACTGGGAAACACATCTTTTTTAAAGAAAAATGTCACACCTGGCAGTAACAACAGGTCAGAAATCGGCAATGTAATCATTATGTTTCCTCCTTGTTCTTCTTTTGTTAGCACTCATTCTTTACGAGTGCTGATTTTTCATCTTCTATTCTATCACGTTATTTTGAAAATGCAAGTAAAATACGTAAAAAAAGAAAAGCAACCCGAACCTTGTATTCTGATCACTTTTCTTCTTTTTGCTGATACATTTGCTGTGTTTCTACCTATTATAATAGTTATAATAGCAACTCAAAAACTATGTTTTTGTCAGGTGAAGCGGCGAATCGCAAGGATTGTCTTGCAATTTGCACTTCTATCATGGGTGATGCCCCATTTTGTTCCTTTCGCTTCCACGATTCCGCCATTTCCGTCGTAGATAGCCACATGTCCGGAATAACAGATCACATCGCCTGCTTTTGCTTCAGATAAACTTGAAACTGCTGTACCAAGGCTTCTCCATCCTGCAGATGTGGTATAACCACCACTGTAAGCACCGGTGTTTTTCAGCACCTGATATACGAAATGAGAACAATCAATACCATTGGTCAGGGAATTACCACCCCATACGTATGGATTACCGACAAACTGATCTGCATATGCTACGATAGAACTGCCGGATGCTCCACTGCTGTTTACGGAACCGGAACTGCCTGTCGAACTGCTTTTGTCTGAACTGCTGCCGGAACTTGCAGTACTATTATTGGTGCTTGTGCTGCCTGTTGCTGCATTACTGTTGTTTGTTGTACTGTTGTTTCTGCTGTTTCCACTGCTCTGTGAAGCCGAACTGTTGCCGGAAGAAGTACTTGTCGAGCTGGCCGCTGCTGCCTGCTGACGGCTGGCTTCTTCGGCTGCTGCCTGCTGTCTTGCTGCTTCTTCTGCCGCTGCCTGCTGACGGGCTGCTTCCTCAGCCGCCGCCTGTCTTGCCGCCTCTTCTTCGGCCTGTCGTTTTTCTTCTGCAATCTGATCCAGCTGCGCCTGTTGCTGGCTGATCAGATTACTGATCTCATTTGCCTGCTGCTGGGCTGTTGCAATCTGGGCTTCGTAATCACTGCTGGTTGCTTTCTTTTCATCCATCTGTGCCTGTAAGTCTGCCTGCTGGCTCTGCAGATCTGCCTGCTGGCTTTCCAGGGATGCTTTCTGTGTCTCCAAGTCACTCTTTTGTGTCTCCAGATCCGCTTTCTGATTCTCCAGATCTGCCTTCAGATCGGACACCTGCTGTACCACTTCTTTAAAAGCTTCCAGCTGTTTTCTGTCATAATCGTGCATGTTCTGTGCATATTCCACTTTATTCAGAAGAGACGTGATACTGTCCGCACCGCTTAACATATTCAGCCATGCTTCATTTCCACCATTCTCATATATGTACTGGATACGTTTTTTCATATCCGCATACTGCTTATCGCGATCTGCCTCTGCATCCTGCAGCTGGCCGGCAGTTGTCTCAATCTCTCCCTCTTTTTCCGTAATATCTGCTTCTTTTTGTGCAATTCCATCTTCTGTACTTGCAATGTCTGTTTTGGTAGCATCAATCTGAATCATCAGATCTACCATATCTGCATCCATAGCATTGATTTCTGACTGGATCTGCTGCTGCTGTTCAGACAAAGAAGCAATGGTATCATTTGTCTGACTTAACTGGCTCTCTGCCTGGGCTTTCTGCTGTCTGATATCTGATTCTGTATCAGCAAAAACCGTAAAAGACTGAGAAACCATCATTACAAGTCCCAAAAACGCACATACTACTCTTTTTTTCATGTAAAACCTCTCTTTTTATTACCTTTGTTGCTTTGTTTTTTAATGACTTTGTAACAATTTCGTTACTTTTTATATACTACCACTTTCCCGGAGCAAATGCAAGAAGTATGTCTCATAATTCGCAGATTGTTCACAGAATGGCTATTGTTCACTCTATTCCCAGTAACTCGCTTCGCGATGCACAGAATTTTCGTCAAAAAAGAGAACCGGATCTTTTCCCCGGTTCTCTTTTTACTGATTATCCTTTATTCACAGCCTTTTTTGCTTAATCAATCAGGTTCTGCATGCTCTTCAGTCCTATAACCAGCGTAGAAGTATTATGCAGCAATGCGGAAGTGGTTGGCTGTATGATACCGGTCACACCAAGAGCGATCAGTCCGGCATTAATCAAAATAATCGAACGATAGTTCTTGTGGATCCGTTTCATCAGCCCGTTACTGATTGCTTTTAATGTAACAATTTCGTAAAGATTATCCGCACCGATTGTTACATCTGCTATTTCACGGGCAATCTCCGCACCGTCACTGATAGCGATTCCCACATCTGCAGCTGACAGAGCCGGTGAATCATTGATACCGTCACCGATCATGATCACTTTTCGTCCTGCTGCTTTTTCACGTTCCACATATCCCGCTTTATCTTCCGGCAATACTTCCGAATAATATTCATCTACACCAATCTGTGCTGCTACAGCTCTTGCGGTTCGTTCGCTGTCTCCGGTCATCATAACTACTTTGCTGATTCCCGCCCGTTTCAGAGAATTGATCACCGGGAACGCTTCCTGACGGATCGGATCATGGATACAGATCACCGCAGCCAGTTTTCCGTCAATAGCCAGATACAGATGGGAATACTCTTCCGGAAGTACTGCGAATTTTTCTTCCATGCCGTCCGGAATCACACAATGTTCATCTTCGAAGACAAAATGAGCACTTCCGATGATTACTTTATGTTCATCTATCATTGTGGATATCCCATGTGCAACAATGTATTCTACTTTAGAATGCATCTCTTCGTGGGAAATGTTCCGCTTTTTGGCGGCATCAACCACAGCCTTCGCCATAGAATGTGGAAAATGTTCTTCCAGGCAGGCTGCGATACGAAGCAGTTCTTCTTCGGAGCGCTCACAGAAGGTCTCTATTTTAGCAACTGTTGGTTCTGCTTTCGTCAGTGTACCGGTCTTATCAAATACGATGGTATCGGCCTGTGCGATCGCTTCCAGAAATTTACCACCTTTTACCGTGATATCATACAGACTTGCTTCCCGGATCGCCGAAAGTACGCTGATCGGCATCGCCAGTTTCAGCGCACAGGAAAAATCTACCATCAGTACCGCCAGTGTTTTTGTCATATTTCGTGTGAGCAGATAGGTCAGGCCGGTACCCGCCAGTGTATACGGAACCAGACGGTCTGCCAGATGTTCCGCTTTTCCTTCCACGTTGGACTTGAGTTTTTCGGACTCTTCGATCATGGTAACGATCTTCTCAAACTTACTTCCACCGTTGACTTCCTTGACACAGATGGTCAGTTCGCCCTCTTCGACCACGGTTCCGGCATATGCATATTTCTGTGCATTCTTCTGAACAGGAACCGATTCTCCGGTAAGTGATGCCTGGTTGACCATAGCATCTCCGGCTGTTACCACACCGTCAAAAGGAATCACATTGCCCATATGAACAACGATCTCATCTCCTGTCCGGATCTGATCTGACGGAACCAGAATCTCCTGTCCGTCTTTCATCAACCATACTCTGGATACGTGCAATGACATGCTTCTTGCCAGATCATCCACAGATTTTTTATGGGTCCACTCTTCCAGAATCTCTCCGATTCCCAGAAGAAACATGGTGGATCCTGCGGTCTCAAAATCTCCGCGGAAAATGGATACACCAATCGCAGTTGCATCCAGAACCGGGACTTCCAGTTTTCCTTTAGCAATCGTCCGTACTCCATGCCACAGATATTTCACCGATTTGACTGCAGAGATCACGGAACGGACAGATACCGGAAGAAACATTTTGCTTCCCATACGCATAACCACTTTATTGACCAGTTTTTCCCAGTACTCATTCTGCAGTTCCCGGCCGGAATTTTTCAGATAAGTCTCCGGTACTTTGGCTGTCTCATAATGGAAAACTTTCAGTGCCCGGATTACTTCTTCCCGGTCTCCCACAAAATTAATTGTGGCATCCTGTGTTTTCTCACGGACTTTCACTCCTGTCACCAGTTTCTGGCTGCTCAGATAATAAAGTAACGTATCTGCCTGCTCAAATGTCATATGATTCTGAAGAAGATGAACACGCATACGTCCCCTGATTTCATGTTTGATTATAAATTTCATTGAATAACACTGTCCTTGTGTGAGTTTAGCATTTTATTCTTCTGTAAAATCTTCTGCTGTCTCTGCAGTCTCCTCTGTATCTTCATCTTCTACAACAGCTGTTTTTGCTGCACGTTCTTCGTTGATCTGCTGTGCTTCCGCATAAATATCTTCTGCATTTTCCTGAACAGATGTTACCACTTTCATTACACAGGATTTTGCGCGCAACACTGCTGCTGTGCAGTTTGCATAGAATTTTTTAGCATCATCGCTGGCAAGAATCTTGATTCCAGCAGTGCCAAACAGGACACCGCCTGCGAAAATACCTGTTTTTTTTGCGTCGAAATTTTTTAAAATGTTTGCCATAATATTCTCTCCTTTGTGTATGAAAATTTTGTTTATCAATTATTATATCGCCTTAGAAATAATCTTCAAGTTATTTCTTCTTTAATGATAATTTTTCTCAATTAAGCCCGTTTTGCCGGATCATTTGCTGCTATGCAATATAACAAAGCAATCCCAGACACGCTCTAGGAGGCCTGTCCGGGATTGTTCGTGTATTTTACAATTCTTTTTCCAGTCATATAACCACAGCTTTCCAGTCCACAGGTCAGTACCTGACGGAACTTTCTGTCAGAAAGCTGAAGCACCGTGCCGTCATCCAGTTCCATTCTGCAACAGGGAACACATTCTAATTCTTCGTCAATATCACTGCCGGTATATTTATACATGTTTTTCCGGTTGATCACTCCGATTTCTTCTAATGTATTCACCATGCGGTACACGGTTGCGGCTCCGATACTGGAATCTTGTTTGCAGGCTTTGTAATAAATCTCCTTGCAACAAGAGCAGTCCTCATCCAGAATAATATCAAGGATGATGCGCCGCTGCCGGGTGATCCGGCAGCCACGCTCTCTTAATTTTGAAATTATGATACTCTTTGGCTCTTTCTGCAATTAATGTCAACACCTCCAAATAGTACCTTTAATGGCTGCAATGTCCTCCGCAATGTGCACAGTCACCACCGCACTGCAGTGATTTGCCGTTCCTTTTATCTTTTACCATACTGCGGACGATGAGTGCTACCACACCAACCAGAACCGCGCCAACAACTACTGTTCCCATGCAAAGGTCTCCTTTCTTAAAGTCAGATCAGACTTTTCTTACGCAACTTTCAATGATTTACTTTCTTTATAAGGTCTGAACAGCATGTACAGGAATGCAATCAGCAGTACAACCGCAACTACTGTCCACAGTCCGAATCCACCACCGGTAAACAGGGTACCAAACTGATAGATACACAGGGATACGATATAAGCAAGACCACACTGATATCCGATAGCGAACCAGAACCATTTTGCATTATTCATCTCACGTTTGATAGCTCCCATTGCTGCGAAGCAAGGTGCGCACAGCAGGTTGAATACCAGGAATCCGTATGCTGCGATCGGAGTCATAACCTGTGCCAGGTTGCCCCAGATCTCAGAACCATTTTCTGCAACTTCTGCAAAACCGAACAGCATACCGAAGGTAGCTACTACGTTTTCTTTTGCGATCAGACCAGTGATTGCTGCAACTGCCATCTTCCATCCTTCACCGGCTTTTGTCCAGCCAAGAGGAGCAAAGATCGGAGCGATCACGTTACCGATGGATGCCAGAATACTGTCATTTAACTGTTCTGCTTCCAGCATACCGAATTTTCCGTCTACCCAGCCGAAGCTCATCAGGAACCACAGAACGATGGTAGATAACAGAATAATTGTACCAGCTTTTTTAATAAATGACCAGCCACGTTCCCACATACTTCTCAGTACATTGCCTACGGTTGGCATATGGTAGGCCGGCAGCTCCATAACGAACGGAGCAGGTTCTCCGGAAAACATTTTTGTTTTCTTTAAGATAATACCGGAGCAGATGATAGCTGCAACACCTACGAAGTAAGCACTCCATGCTACCCATCCTGCATTATTAAAGAATGCACCTGCGATCAGGGCAATGATCGGCAGTTTTGCTCCACAAGGAACAAAGGTTGTCGTCATGATTGTCATCTTACGGTCTCTGTCGCTTTCAATGGTACGGGATGCCATGATACCAGGCACACCACAACCGGAACCGATCAGCATCGGGATGAAGGATTTTCCGGAAAGACCGAATTTGCGGAAGATACGGTCCATGATGAATGCTACACGGGCCATGTATCCACAGCCTTCCAGGAATGCCAGGAAGATAAACAGTACCAGCATCTGCGGTACGAAACCAAGTACAGCACCAACACCGGCTACGATACCATCAAGGATCAGTCCCTGTAACCAGTCAGCACAGTTAACAGCTACCAGCGCTTTCTCAATTGCCGGAGGAATGATATCACCGAACAGAACATCGTTGGTCCAGTCTGTCAGGAATCCACCTACTGTTGTAATAGATACATAGTAAACAATAAACATAACTACTGCGAAGATTGGCAGTGCCAGCCAACGGTTAGTTACGATACGGTCGATCTTATCGGATACGGTCATTCCGCCCTTCTGACCTTTTGTTACGCATTTTCCGATAATAGAGGAGATATATACATATCTTTCATTTGTGATAATACTTTCGGTATCATCATCGAATGCATCTTCCAGAGTTTTGATCTCAGCGGATACATCCGGAACAGATTTCATCTGTTCTTTGATCTTGTCGTCCTTCTCCAGAAGTTTGATCGCAAAGAATCTCTTCTGGGCTTCCGGGATATCCATGCCAAGCATGGTTCCTACAGCTGTGATCGCATCTTCCACTTTACTGTCGAACTCATGTACCGGTGTAACTTCGTTCTTTCTCTCTGCAAGACTTATTGCTTTCTCAGCTGCTTTCTGGATTCCGGTACCTTTCAGTGCGGATATTTCCACAACCTCGCATCCTAACAGTTTGCTCAGTTTGTCAGTATGTATCTTGTCACCCGCTTTTTCTACCAGGTCCATCATGTTGACAGCCATAACAACCGGAATACCCAGTTCCATGATCTGTGTGGACAGATACAGGTTACGTTCGATGTTGGTACCATCTACGATGTTGATGATCGCATCCGGTCTTTCATTGATCAGATAGTTTCTGGCTACGACTTCTTCCAGAGTGTATGGAGACAGGGAATAGATACCCGGTAAGTCCATGATAGTCACATCTTTATGACCTTTTAACTTACCTTCTTTTTTCTCCACCGTTACGCCCGGCCAGTTACCTACAAACTGATTGGAACCGGTCAGCGCATTAAACAATGTTGTCTTACCGCAGTTAGGATTACCTGCTAATGCAATTTTCACTGACATTTTTCTGCTCCTTTTTCTTATTTGTTGAAATGTTGTTATACATTCCTACTAATTTTTGGTCTGCGCTATCTTTTATTAGCTTTCGCTAACGCACAGGCAAAAAAATTATTCAACCTCAATCATTTCGGCATCGGCTTTACGAAGAGATAATTCATACCCTCTTACGGTTACTTCCACCGGATCACCTAACGGTGCAACTTTGCGTACATATACACTTACGCCTTTGGTGATACCCATGTCCATGATTCTTCTTTTTACAGGGCCTTCACCATGCAATCTCTTTACTGTGACTGTCTGTCCAACAGCAATCTCTTTCAGAGTTTTCATAACATTCTCCCTCTTTCCTTGATAATCCGCCTGCTTACACCATGATACGGTTTGCCATATCTTTTCCGATGGCCACACGTGAATCTTTCACATTCACGATCAGGTTTCCCTCGATTTCAGATACGACCGTAACCTCTCCTCCAGTTACAAATCCAAGATTCTCAAGGAATTTTCTTGTCTCTTCTTTTCCGCCAACCTTTTTGATTGTGTTAGTTTCTCCTGGTTTTACCATAGATAACGGCATCATATCAACCTCTTTTCTTTATTGCGAACATATTAATGTTGTTCCTTACTGGCGTTAGTATATGCTAATATCCATTAGATGTCAAGTACTTGTTGGAAATTTTTTTCAATAAGTATTTTCACAGTAACATTATTCACACGTTTTCCCATGGAAAAAACATGTTTGTCAGTTGAATTTTTGTAATAGTTATGCTATACTTATCTATACTTGATGGTAACTGTTCAGTGTTTTGTATCACAGATACGATCTTCTGGACAGCTGCTTTTCTTTTAGTCATTTTTAGTGGAATTGTTCATGAAGGGGGTTTGTAATATGGCAAAGAATGAATTAGCAGAAAATTATCTGGAGACGATTCTGATACTGAGTAAAAAACTTCCTGTTGTTCGTTCTGTAGATATCGCCACTGAATTAGGTTATAAAAAATCCAGTGTAAGTGTGGCAATGAAGCACCTGAGAGAACATCAGCATATCACAGTCACTGATGCCGGATTCATATATCTTACCGAATCCGGGAAAGAGATTGCAGACATGATTTATGAGCGGCACGAGCTGCTCTCTTCCTGGCTGATGCATCTGGGGGTACCGGAAGAGATCGCAACAGAAGATGCCTGCAAGATGGAGCACGTGATCAGTAAGGAGAGTTTTGAGGCTATTAAGAAGCATGTGGGTGTGCTGTCGTAAGTGTTGAGAAATCGAAATTTAGAAGTCGACCTTTTATTTTTTAAGGTTGGCTTCTTTTTTAGTTTGTTTGTTAACAAATCTTCGATTACATTGTATTCATCATTATCCTCTTCTGATGAAGCTCTAAATTTGCAATCTACTAACATCTTCTTCCCATCGGAAAATTCGATGAGATTAGTATCTCCATTTGATACTGGATAAAAAGTAATTTTTGTATTATTCATTATTTTTACAAATTAAATAGTTTTCAAAAAGTTCTTTTGCATACTCTATACCAGCTTGTTTATATATGTAGAACATGTATAGGTCCAACATACAACTGATGGTAATACTTATAATTGGGCAAAACAAAGAATAGCCTTTTATTGCACTATAGATAGTTATTACCAATTGTATCAGAATTGCAATTGTGCTTCCCCCAATCATGTTGCGACATCTACCATATCTTATATTCTTAATTAAGTAAGTTTCTGTTCTCTCAAGGCGGCTTACTTTTTTCCTGATTAAATTTGTAACTTCAGCAATAACTTTCCTTACCTTAGTTTCATCTTCTTGATTGCTAATTGATGTGTTGAGATCAATTTCAAAATCTTTTTGTGCTTTTAAAAGGATTCTATTCTTGTACTCATTGCTCAATATACTTGATGAAGGTAGCAATATTGAAATTGTTGGAAAATTTAACTTCTCTTTCCCATAAGTAAGCCTTTCTATTGAGTTTTTTGATAGTGTACGAATTATCCACATCATTATTTTTGTAATGATGAGTATAAGTATTGCAAAAATAGTCATGTGTACCTTAGAATCCAGTACATCTATGTGTTCCAAGTACCCATGCAGTATATTTCCTAAGGCAAATACTATCAGAAGAATAGTTACTGATGCAGGGAAAAGTACTGCTTCTCTATCGTACCTGTCACCAAAAATTGATATGTAAAAATCTTTATTCATTTTTCTTGTTTCTATTTGGTACTAATTTTATTACTTCATTAGCAATGTTTTTGCTATAATCCGAAAGTCGCTTCTTCTGAGGTAACTTTCTGTTGGATATACGTTTTAATGCTTTTCGTTCTCTTGGCATATACTACTTTTTGAATTTGTAATTTGGTTAGAAAGAGATTGAAGTTCTTTGTCGTCAAACTTTGGTATGCCACCGAAAGAACCTTCTAAATAGCTACCACGAAGTTCTTTGTCAAATCGAACTTTATATTCTTCCAAAGAAACCAATTTGCTCTCACCTTGTTCGCTTTTTTCCATAAACCAGATTTCATCCTTTCTTAGAAGGTTTTGAGTCATTAATGTCGTTTCGTGACTTGTAACGATGAGTTGACTGTCGGTTTGGCTGCATGTGTCGAGAAATAGTTGAAAAATTCGGTAAACCAATGATGGGTGAAGGCTTCTTTCTATTTCATCCACAACAAAAACCTTTGCTCCTCTTATTAAGTCTAATATGAGTGGAATATAATCAAACAAACGTTTGGTTCCATCACTTTCGTTGCTAAGAGAAAACATTGCTATATCATTTTTGTCACCATTCATCATTTTATGGATTGTGATGAGTTTTTTCGTCTTGATTAGTCCATTTTCTGCTGACACCAAGTACAGCTCATCGTCAAACGAAAGGGTGCCATAGGCATCTTTGTCCTTTGTTTTTAATAAGTCTGTTTTTATATCTCGAAGTAAGTCTTGAGGAATACCCAATTTGTCAATGTCAACATCATTTAGCTTGATACTATCTATGCCTGTGTCGAAATAGCGAAGAAGAACAGCGTAGAAACGTTGTAACTCACTGTCATTTGCAGCCTGTAGCATTACTCCATGTTTATATGGTGTACCTGGAAAAATTATTTTTAATGTATTTAAAAACCAATCTGTAACAGCTGTGAGATCCTCTATATTATCAACATTGTCTTTGATATTTCTTGAGAACACCTCGTGGAGGAAGAGTTGGTTCTTTGGAGTTGATTGTGCAAAGAACTGTAAATATTGTCTGGATTCGTCAGATCTGTTGCGTTTGAATAGACCATCTAAAGTAAATTTACCTTCTTTCCTGTCATATATCATAGACTCGGAACGTTTGGTAAATTCATACAACCATTCATTGACGATTTCTTCATTGTTGAATTCGATTCCATAGTCAAAATTCTTTTCCCCAGCCTGAAACTCTATTTCTATTTTTGAAAGTTCGTTTTGAGATTCTTTTGATAATAGAAACTTA
>ERZ506887.1411-NODE-1411-length-12748-cov-3.687387_pt1 | contig 12748 bp, 10 predicted proteins | sample MGYA00512905_ERZ506887 | MGnify/ENA metagenome assembly ERZ506887 | reverse complement strand
AAAAGAAACAGATAGATGTAGTAGTGTCCCGTGCTTCTTCTTACTCGCTTCTTGCTTCATTATTACTATCGTTAAATAAAAAAATAAAGATTATGACCTACAAGGAAGCCAACAATATCAGTATCAAGGATTACCTGAACTCTTTGGGAATCCAGCCTGTCACAGAAAAAGGAAGCTACGGCATGTACCGCAGCCCCTTACGGGAGGACAACACGCCAAGTTTCAAGGTGGATTATAACGCCAATCTATGGTGTGACTACGGAACTGGCGAGGGCGGGACGCTCATCGACCTTGTGATGAAGCAGCACGGATGCAACGCCTACGGCGCTATCTGCCGACTGGAACAGGGTGACACCGCCTCTTTTTCCTTTCACGGGAAAGACCTGCCCGAAAGGGACACGAAAAGGCAAGCAGCCAGCCCGATAGAGATACGCAGAATACAGCCGTTACAGAATCCGGCACTCATACGCTATTTGCAGGAAAGGGGGATTTCTCCCGGAACGGCATCCCCATACGTGCAGGAAATGTATTACCGCATCGGTGGCAGGCCTTATTTTGCACTGGCATTCAGGAATGTTTCAGGAGGTTACGAGCTTCGCAATCCCCGTTTCAAGGGCAGCACATCGAAAGACATTACCCATATACGGCAGCAGGGAGAGCCGAGAGAGAAATGTTTGGTATTTGAGGGCTTTATGGATTATCTTTCTTTCCTCACGCTCCGGATGAAGAACTGTCCGACCATGCCCGACCTTGACAGGCAGGACTATGTTATTCTTAACTCGACTGTCAACGTGCCAAAAGCCATTGACGTGCTATACCCGTATGAACGTATCCACTGTATGCTTGACAATGACGAGACGGGATATAAGGCGACACGGGCTATCGAATTGGAATACTCCTACCGTGTGCGTGACTTCTCGCACAATTACAGGGGGTATTCGGACTTGAACGATTACCTGTGCGGCAGGAAGCAGGAACAGAAAAACGCAGCCAGCCAAGTACAGGAAATAAAGCAGAAAACCGGACAACGTGCCGCCCCAAGACAGAAAAGGGGCAGGGGCATTTAGTCCGGTAGGATTACCAACGGCAGGCGGTTTAATTTGGAGAGCAAGGTTATGTTTCGGTAGACCGAAACACCTTGCTTTGCTTGACAGCAAAGAAAATTTCTCCCGTTGGTCGCAATTTTAAAGATACCATTCAATAAGCAAAACGTATGACAGAGATAAGGAACAAGGCAGGAGGTCGCCCGGCAAAGAGCCGGATAGACAAACAAAAGAGAGTAGTCAGTACAAAGCTGACCGAACTTCAATATTACGCTATCAAGAAGCGAGCCGGAGAATCCGGTCTGCCCGTCAGCGAGTACGTCCGGCAAGCGGTCGTTTCGGCAGAGATAACGCCACGGTTGAACAGGCAGGATGCCGACACTATCCGCAAGCTGGCAGGGGAAGCCAACAACATCAATCAACTGGCGCACCGGGCAAATGCCGGAGGGTTCGCACTGGTAGCGGTGGAACTCGTGAAACTAAAGAACAGGATTATTGAAATCATAAACCAGTTATCGAATGATTGGAAAAATAAAAAAGGGAAGCGGATTTAAAGGCTGTGTAAACTATGTGCTGGATAAGGAACAAGCGACTTTGCTTCATGCGGAGGGAGTACTAACAGAAAGCAAGCAGGATATTATCCGTAGCTTCTGCACGCAAACCGAAATGAATCCCAATTTAAAGAAGCCGGTCGGACATATTGCGTTAAGTTATTCGGCAGTGGATGCGCCCAAGCTGACGGACGAGAAAATGATACAGTTGGCGCAGGAATATATGCATGAAATGAAAATCACCGATACGCAGTATATCATCGTGCGTCATCAAGACCGGGAACATCCGCACGTGCATATCGTGTTCAACCGCATAGACAACAACGGCAATACCATATCGGACAGGCACGAGCGTCTGCGCAGTACCCGCATCTGCAAGGAATTGACCTTGAAATACGGCTTGCATATGGCTGGTGGAAAGGACAATGTCAAACGCAACCGCCTGAAAGAGCCAGACAGGACGAAATATGCGCTTTACGACATCATCAAAATGGAAGTCGGCAGATGCGGCAACTGGAACGTGCTTATCGCCAACCTGAAACGGCAGGGAGTGGAAGTACATTTCAAGCATAAGGGGCAGACCAGCGAGGTGCAGGGTGTTGTATTCTCCATGAATGGCTACCATTTCAACGGCTCCAAAGTGGACAGGCGTTTCAGTTATTCCAAGATTGACGCGGCTTTGCAGCACAACAGATGCAGGGAACGTATGGGAATAACAGCCGGAATATATGAAACGGCTACACCAAGCGCACCGTCCGGCACGGCACAAAGCGAGTTGTTCAACGGCTCTTGGGGATTGCTAAAAAGCAGTGGCTCATCTTATAACGCTGCTGATGCGGAAGCCAATCAGGAAATGGTGGATATACTTCGCAGAAGGAAGAAAGTTAAGCGCAAGAGAGGTGTTGGGTTCTAATATTCTGTACTAATCCAATTCTCACGACACTTGCGCTCTATATTCATTCGGAGTGTAACCTACCTCTTTCTTGAACAGTCGGGTAAAATGTTGCGGGTACTGAAAACCGAGATTATAGGCGATTTCATTAACGGTGTCGTCTGTAGATGCAAGTTCCGTCTTGGCTATTTCAATAGACTTGTCATGAATGAAATGCAGGGCGGTTGAACCTGTTTCTTTTTTCAATAAATCACTGAAATAGTTGGGCGAGAGGCAGAGCTTGTCTGCACAATACTGTACAGTGGGCAAGCCTATCCGTTTAGCAGCCCCATCATGGAAGTATTCGTCAAGCAACCGCTCAAATCTTGCGAGGATGTCTCGGTTTTGGTTGTCGCGTGTGATGAACTGACGGTCATAGAAACGTGTGCAGTAATCAAGGAACGTCTTGATGCTGTCTGTGATGAGGTTCTTGCTGTGACGGTGTATCGGATGGTTCAATTCATATTGAATCTTGTGGAAGCAATCCATGATGATTTGCCGTTCTTCCACACTAAGGTGCAATGCCTCGTTTGTCTCGTAGGAAAAGAACGAATATTCACGCATTATCCGCCCGAGAGGTGTATTCCGCAGCAGGTCGGGATGGAACATAAGCAGGTAGCCATCTGGTTGGAACTGCATGCCGTCATCTTCCGCACCGAACACCTGTCCGGGCGCGATAAATATCAGTGTGCATAATTATTCCTAAGTCTGTGAAACCGGAACGCATGAAGCAGAATCTCGACATATTAGACTTCACCCTGTCGGCCGACGACATGGCACGGATAAAGACGCTGGATACCGACAAGCCTTTCTTACTCGGCTCGCACGAAGATCCAGAAATCGTAAAATGGTTCATGCAGTACAAAAACGCCTGAACATCAACAACCATATTTCGATAGCCGCTATCGACTATATTAAGAAGTTATTCGTATATGCCTTTATTGTAATCCGTCATGTACTGAGTAAATGTTTTGCCTGTTTGCTGTTTGAAGAAGCGCATGAGATGGCTCGGATCAGAGAAATTGAAATCATCCGCCATTTCACTGACAGTGCGGTTGGAGAATAGCAATTCGTTCTTCAGTTCCTCAAGCAGACGTTGTTTTATCAAATGGGTAGCTGATACTCCGAATTGGGCTTTTACTGAGTTATTGAGTGTGATGCGACTGACATGAAGCATGTCTGCATATTCCTGCACCCGCTGGTGGGTGCGGATATTCTGTTCCAACAAGTCCTTGAACCGAAAAGCGAAATTGTTTTTAGCAATTTCAGCGGGCAAGCAATAGGCGGCAGCGTATGTACGATTGATAATCAGCAAAAGATAATATAGTAAGGAAACAATGATATTGTACGTATCGGACACTGGATTCATCAGCTCATACTTAATCTTTCCGAGCAGCCGCATATATTCCTTCATTTCGTCATGTGTGGCATTGATGTAAGGCGGCGTATCTGTCTGGTAACAATACAAAAGGCGAAAAACGAAGAACTTGTCGGCGATAAAAGTACGCATGAAATCTTCGCGGAATATAAGGAACGTGTAATCCAACGCCGTCTCATCTACATGCCACTCTTGTTGCTGATGGGGTGAAAGCAGGAGAACCATGCCGTCGCGCAGTTCAATCTTGCGGAAGTTCAGTAGCAAATATCCGTTTGCCTTACGGAAAAAGTAGAAGCTGAAGAAGTCTGTCTTAAACCGCTTGTTTTCTGTCAGCACAAGTCCGATGTCCTTGTTTATGGCAGTATTGATGTAAAAATCCACGCCGCAGCGTGTCTTGTTGAACGGTACGCTGACCAGTCGATCAGGGTTGATTATCTCGTCCATATCCTTGTCGTTTTTGCAAAGATAATAATTTCATTTATCAAAATGGCATAATTACCGTTTTTTCAGGCATAGATGTTTCGCCGGATTCTTCCGAACTTTGCACCCGTAATCAATAACAAGACATATAGTCATGAAAAAGACATCTACAGTACAATTGGTGCGCAATGCCACCTTGAAAATCAGGTATGCGGGACACACCATGCTAATTGACCCCGTTTTAGCCGACAAAGGCACTTTGATATCGGCCCTCGGTGTGAATAAAACACCGAGGGTACACCTCACCATTCCTATTCAGGATATTATCGGAGGCGTGGACATGGTGCTCCTGACCCACAATCACATCGACCATTACGAGCCGAGTGTCCCCACACATTTGCCCAAAGAAATTCCTTTCTACGTTCAGCCCCAGGACGCGGACGCTATCAGAAACGACGGATTTACAAATGTGATACCCATCGAAGAAATAAAAACAATAGACGGCATATCCATTTACCGCACGACCGGACATCATGGTTTCGGGCAGATCGGGCAGATGATGGGACCTGTATCAGGTTATGTGCTAAAAGCCGAGGGCTTCCCGACCGTTTATATAATGGGTGACTGCCGATGGGAAGCATGTATCCGAGACACCGTGGAACGGTTCAATCCTGACTATATCGTGGTAAACTCCGGAGGTGCAATCTTTCCCGAATTTTCCAAAACGGACGGTCCTATCATCCCCGACGAGAACGAAGTGATGCAGATACTTGACGAATTGCCTTCGCATATCAAGCTGATAGCCGTACACATGGATGCCATCGACCATTGCCAGACCACCCGTGCAATTCTGCGCAATGAGGCAACGCATCACGAAGCCGACATGAGCCGGCTGATTATCCCGGAGGACGGAGAAACAGTTGTGTTATGAGTGTCTGCATTAAATCCCTGATAAAAAACATGAACATAGTGGTAGGGTGCACTATAGGATGCCCTTACTGCTATGCCCGTAACAACTGCCGCCGTTTCCACATTACCGACGACTTTTCCGTGCCTGAATACATGGAACGAAAACTGCGCATCATCGATACGTCCCGTCCTCATGTGTGGCTCATGACAGGAATGAGCGATTTCTCCGATTGGAAGCCTGAATGGAACGCAGAAATTTTCGAGCGGATCAGCAGCAATCCCCAGCACGCCTATATCTTTCTGACGAAGCGCCCTGACAAAATCAGTTTCTTCTCTGACAACGAGAACGTATGGATGGGCGTGACCGTCACGCGCAGTTCCGAGAAAAGGAGGATTGATGATTTGAAAAAGAATATCAAAGCACGACACTACCATGTCACGTTTGAACCTCTCTTCGATGATATCGGCGAGATTGATTTCGAGGGAATTGACTGGATTGTCATAGGCACAGAGACCGGAAACCGAAAAGGAAAGTCATATTCGCGCCCCGAATGGGTGCTTAGCATTGCAGAACAGGCAAAGGCTCATGGCATACCGGTGTTCATGAAAGAGGATTTGCTGCCGATTATGGGCGACGAAAGAATGATTCAGGAATTGCCGGAACAATTTACCAGACGAATACAATGAATATGGATACAATAAAGGAAATAGATGTAAAGAGTGTAATGACCAAATCCTCTCTGCCGGTGGGAGGATATTCGGTCAACCCTTATGTAGGGTGTCCCCACGCCTGCAGGTATTGCTACGCATCGTTCATGAAACGGTTCACCGGGCACACCGAGCCGTGGGGTACGTTTTTAGATGTAAAAAACTGGAAGCCGATAACGAATCCTCATAAATACGACGGTGAACGTGTTGTAATAGGGTCTGTGACGGACGGTTACAATCCGTATGAAGAAGAATTCCACCGTACCCGAAGGCTGCTCGAAGAGCTGCGAGGAAGCGATGCCGAGATTATGATATGCACAAAGTCCGATCTTGTCCTTCGCGATCTCGACCTGTTGAAGAGTTTTCCCAAAGTGACTGTGTCATGGTCTGTCAATACGCTCGACGAGCAGTTCTGCGCAGATATGGACAACGCCGTAAGCATTGAACGCCGTCTGAAAGCGATGCGTCAGACATACGAGGCAGGTATCCGCACCGTATGCTTCGTCTCGCCCATATTCCCCAGAATAACAGACGTAAAGGCAATAATAGAGGAGGTAAAAGATTATGCTGATTTAATCTGGCTTGAAAACCTGAATTTACGCGGGCAGTTCAAAGGCGGGATAATGACGTATATCCGTGAGAAGTATCCTGACCTCATACCGCTTTACGAGGAAATTTACAATAAAAAAAGGCTTGAATACTGGCAGGCATTGGAGCAGGACATTTCAAATTACGCCAAGGAGCAGGGCTTCCCGTATCGTATAAACGATCTGCCATACGGACGCTCGGAAAAAGGCAAACCTGTCATCGTAAACTACTTCTACCACGAAAAAATACGATTGACAAAATGAGGCTATGCCGGACTGATGCAGAAAAGTTGTAGCGCGGATAAAAGCACCATGTATGTGGATAATATCCGGCAATCTTCCGAGCGTATGCGGGAGATGCTCAACACGCTGCTGGATTTCTTCCGTCTGGACAACGGCAAGGAGCAACCCAACCTTTCCCCTTGCAGGATTTCCGCAATCACGCATATTCTTGAAACGGAGTTCATGCCCATTGCCATGAACAAGGGGCTGACTTTGATAGTGGAGAGCCACACCGATGCGGTGGTTTTGACCGACAAGGAACGTATCCTGCAAATCGGCAACAACTTGTTGTCAAACGCCATCAAGTTCACGGATAACGGTAGTGTATCATTGGCAGCGGATTATGATAACGGTTTGCTGAAACTTATCGTTGAAGATACCGGTACGGGCATGACCGAAGATGAGCAACAACGAGTATTCGGTGCATTTGAACGTCTTTCAAATGCCGCCGCAAAAGACGGCTTCGGATTAGGATTGTCCATCGTGCAGCGTATTGTGGCGATGCTCGGTGGAACTATACGCTTGGAAAGCGAGAAAGGCAAAGGGAGCCGCTTCACGGTGGAAATTCCCATGCAGACAGCCGAGGAACTGCCGGAACAGACAATTCAAGCGCAAATGCGCCATAATCATATCTGCCATGATGTGATTGCCATCGACAATGACGAGGTACTTCTCCTTATGTTGAAAGAAATGTATGCCCATGAAGGGATGCACTGCGATACCTGTACCAATGTTTCGGTACTGATGGAGCTGATACGAAAAAAGGAATACAGCCTGCTTCTGACGGATCTGAATATGCCTGAGATAAGCGGTTTTGAACTGCTGGAACTGTTGCGCTCATCCAATGTAGGCAACTCGAAGAGTATTCCCATAGTCGTGACAACCGCTTCGGGCAGTTGCAGCAAGGAGGAACTTATAGGCCGTGGATTTGCCGGATGCCTGTTCAAGCCGTTCTCCATATCCGAACTGATGGAGATTACGGATAAATGCGCATTAAGCAGCATATTGGATGAAAAGCCGGATTTTTCCACTCTGCTATCTTATGGCAATGAATCCGTCATGCTGGACAAACTGATAGCGGAAACCGAAAAGGAAATGCAGGCGGTCAAGGATGCAGAACAGCGTAAAGACCTCCAAGAACTGGACACACTTACACACCATCTGCGAAGTTCATGGCAGATTCTCCGTGCCGACCAGCCATTGAGGGAACTTTACGCCCAACTTCATGGAAGTGCCACTCCAGATGACGAAGCGATATGCAAAGCGGTGACCGGCTGTGCTGGATAAAGGTGCTGAAATTATCCGGCAGGCAAAAGAAGAAAGGAAAAATACGAAAATGGATAAAACAAGAATCATCGTGGTGGAGGACAATATCGTGTATTGCGAGTTTGTCTGCAACCTGCTGGCACGGGAAGGATTCCGTACCGTGCAGGCTTACCACCTCTCGACCGCGAAGAAACTTCTGCAACAAGCCTCAGACGGGGACATCGTGGTTTCTGACCTACGACTACCCGACGGTGACGGCATCGACCTATTACGATGGATGCGCAAGGAAGGCATGACACAACCGTTAATCATCATGACCAACTATGCCGAAGTGCATACGGCAGTCGAAAGTATGAAACTCGGCTCGCTGGACTATATCCCCAAGCAGCTTGTGGAGGATAAACTTATGCCTCTGCTTCATACCATCCTGAAAGAACGGAGTATCGGACGAAATCGTATGCCCGTTTTTGCCCGTGACAGTTCCGCCTTTCAGAAAATCATGCAACAGATAAGATTAGTTGCCCCTACTGATATGAGCGTGCTGATATTCGGAGAGAACGGCACGGGCAAGGAGCATATCGCCCACCATCTGCATGATAAGAGCAAAAGGGCAGGGAAACCGTTTGTGCCTGTGGACTGCGGTTCACTCTCCAAAGACCTTGCGCCCTCGGTATTCTTCGGACATGTCAAAGGCGCGTTTACGGGTGCGGACAGCACAAAGAAAGGATACTTCAATGAGGCAGAGGGTGGCACATTGTTCTTGGATGAGGTAGGCAATCTCGCATTGGAAACCCAGCAGATGTTACTCCGTGCCATACAGGAACGGAGATACCGCCCTATAGGTGACAAGACGGACAAGAGCTTCAATGTCCGCATCATCGCCGCCACCAACGAGGATCTGGAGAAAGCGGTCATTGAAAAACGTTTCCGACAGGATTTGCTGTACCGTTTGCACGACTTCGAGATAACTGTTCCGCCCTTGCGTGACTGTCAGGAGGACATCATGCCGTTGGCGGAGTTCTTCCGTGAGATTGCCAACAATGAATTGGAATGTAGCGTGACTGGGTTCGATGCGGAAGCCCGTAAGACATTGCTGACCCATCCGTGGCCGGGTAATGTCCGTGAGCTTCGGCAGAAGATAATGGGCGCGGTGTTGCAGGCACAGACGGGAGTTGTCATGAAAGAGCATCTGGAACTTGCCGTAACGAAACCGACCTCACCTGTCAGCTTCGCCTTGCGAAACGATGCGGAGGACAAGGAACGCATCTTACGCGCGTTGAAGCAGGCAAACGGAAACCGCAAGGTTGCCGCCGAATTGCTCGGAATCGGACGTACAACGCTGTATAGCAAGTTGGAAGAGTATGGATTAAAGTATAAATTTCAGCAATCATAGCCCGCAACTTGCCGAAAATAGAAGTAACGGTTAAACCGGATTATTCAGCGAAGATAAAAAACGTCCTGTGATAAAAATCATGGGACATTTTGATGTGTATCCGATTTTTATTGCTACTTTTGTACCAAGACGAGAGACATTGACAGCAACTCACAGCAGAACGTAGAAATAGACAGGGTTGCCAAATCATTACCTCATTTTTACCTTATCCTCAGAACTGCTTGCTAATAAAGTGGTTATAAAAATCTTCCAGAATTACAATAAAAATCGTATCTTTGCCTGCATAACCGTAAAATTCAATGCAATGGCTGAAAAATCTCGCTATAATTACCGGGTTGAACCGCAGGACGTGGATTTCACGCTGCGGGCGACAATCCCTTCGCTGGGCGGCTCGATACTCAACACCGCGGGCATCGACGCCCACGGCAAGGGGTTCGGAGTCGATGCGCTGAATGCCGACAACCATTCGTGGGTGCTTTCGCGCATGGCCGTCGAATTCGACTGCCAGCCCACGCAGTACACCGACTACACCGTGGCTACGTGGATCAGCGATTACGGCCGGGTGCTCTCGACGCGAAACTTCACGCTGACCGATGCCGCAGGCCGCGAATTCGGCCGCGCCGTGACGCAGTGGGCGATGATCGACCTGCAGAGCCGTTCGGCGATCGACCTCTCGTGGGTGGGCGACGCGCATGCCGACGCCATCGTCGATGCCGCGCCCCCGACGGACAAGCCGCGCAAGATCCGTGCGGTAAGCCCTACCGCGACGGCCGAACACCGCGTGGTTTACAGCGACATCGACTTCAACCGCCACGTCAACACGATGCGCTATATCGAAATGATGCTCGACATGCTGCCCGTCGACATGCTGACGCAGGAGGCTCCGGTGCGGCTGGACATTCATTTCCTGAAAGAGTGCCGTTTCGGGCAGACGCTGACGGTGGGGTGCGAGTTGCGCGGGCGTTCGGCGCTGTTCGAAATTTCGGCCGACGGCGCTGCGGCTGCCGTGCGTGCCTCTATCGAATGGAAATAGGCCTGCGGGGAACGCTTCGCAGGGCGCTTGTGGAACGGGTTTTGCAGTTTACGGCTGCAAAACCTTTTTTCATTATGGAGAGCGCAACCAAAACACAAGCGAAAAACAAGTATCAGGTAAGCATCGACCTGCTGAACGATGCCGTGGGCAAGGAGATCGCCACTTCGTTGCAGTACATGTATTTCCACACTCATTTCGAGGACGACCGCTACCAGTATCTCTCGAAGATCATGCGCGAGATTTCGATCGCCGAGATGCGCCACATCGAGGAGTTCTCCGACCGCATCCTGTTCCTGCAGGGCGACGTGGACATGAACGCCTCGTTCCGCACCCGGCAGGTCACCGACGTGAAGGAGATGCTGCGCATGGCCATGCAGCTGGAGCAGAGTACGATCGACAGCTACAACGAAGCCTCGCGCATCGCCTCGGAGAACAAGGACGCCGTAACGCACAAGATGTTTCAGGACATCATCGTCGAGGAGGAGCAGCATCTCGACACCTTCCGCACCGAGTTGCAGAACCTGATCGACTACGGCGAGGAGTACCTCGCGCTGCAATCGGCCGCCGGCAGCAAGCATACGTCGAAGAGTTTCAACCATTCCGGCGGCGGCGAATAGCGGTTCGCGCGGCGGAAAGCACTTCTGACGCAAAAAACGGAATCCTTTTGCCGGGGTCCCGTTTTTTCGGTTATCTTTGTACCTGAATCATTCGCGGGAACCTGTGCAAACCCCGGCCGGCGCATGAGTTCCTCCCGGGGGAGGGATTCGGGGCGGGGCGGGTCTGCCGATGCGGCCGGAGGCCGCAGGCGTCGGGTTGCCGGATCGGATGAACGGCATGAAATCGCCGGAATGCTCTGATACGATGAAAATAACGATTTTAGGACCTGCCCATCCCTACCGCGGGGGGCTGGCCTCGATCATGGAGATCATGGCCCGCACGTTCCAGCGGCGGGGCGACGAGGTCGACATCAAGACCTTTACGCTGCAATATCCCTCGCTGCTGTTTCCCGGCGAGAGCCAGACGGTTGCGACGCCTCCGCCTGCGGACCTCCGCATCTGCCGCTGCGTCAATACGATGAATCCGCTGAACTGGGTGCGCGTCGGCCGCCGGATACGCCGCGAGCGTCCCGATTTCGTGCTGATGAAGTACTGGACGCCCTTCATGGCCCCCTGTTTCGGGACCATTGCCCGCATCGCCCGCGGCAACGGCCATACGAAGGTGCTGTGCCAGATTGACAACGTCGAGCCGCACGAACTCCACCTGACCGACAAACCCTTCAACCGCTACTACCTGCATTCGGTGGACGGCTTCGTCTACATGTCCGAGCAGGTGCACAGCGAGCTTCGCGCGTACAGCGACGCTCCGGCCCTGTTTTCGCCGCACCCGCTGTTCGAGAACTTCGGCGAGCGGGTCGAACGCTCCGAGGCGTGCGTGCGTCTGGGGCTGGACCCTGCGAACCGCTACGTGCTTTTCTTCGGGCTGATCCGCGATTACAAGGGGCTTGACCTGCTGCTCGACGCCTGGGCGCAGCTCCGGCGCGCGGGCCGCACCGAGGGCCGCCGGCTGATCGTGGCGGGGGAGTTCTACACCGCCCGGGAGCCGTATCTGAACCGGATCGCCGACAACGGATTGCAGGACGAGGTGCTGCTCCACGACCGTTTCATCCCCGACGACGACGTGAAATATTATTTCTCGGCGGCGGACTTCGTCGTCCAGCCCTACAAGACCGCCACGCAGAGCGGCGTGACGCAGATCGCCTATCAGTTCTGCGTGCCGATGGTCGTGACGGCGGTCGGCGGACTGCCCGAGATCGTGCCCGACGGGCGCGTGGGCTACGTCTGTCCTCCGACGGCCGAGGGGGTTGCCGCGGCGATGGACCGCATGTACGAGGGCGATGCGCTGAAACGTTTCCGGGAGAACTGCGTCGAGGAGCGCCGGCGTTTCTCGTGGGAGGAGATGTGCAGCCGCGTCACGGAACTCTACGGCCTGGTGGCTCCGAAATAAGGCGGCGAAAACCTGAAAAACAAGGCCCGGCAGTGCGTCGCACAACCGGGCCTATCTTCATTTATTCGGGTGTAGCTTGGGCTACTTCTTGATATTGGGCAGTTCCAGCCCGTATTTCTTTTTGCGGTCTTCCGCCTTGAGCCACAGTCCCAGGAGCATCGCCGCGATGCCGCAGCTGGCGAAAATCACCATCGGGAGCGTATAGTTGTAGGCCGTGCCGTCCACATGCCCCGGGTTACTGAA
>ERZ506887.1410-NODE-1410-length-12755-cov-11.593386_pt1 | contig 12755 bp, 11 predicted proteins | sample MGYA00512905_ERZ506887 | MGnify/ENA metagenome assembly ERZ506887 | reverse complement strand
CCGCAGTACGTTTTCGTAGGGGCTTTTTTCCTGCCCGATGCTGCCCAGCAGCTGCCATGCCTTGTACAGCTTTCCAGTATAGGTAACTACGCGGGGGTTCAATATTTCTTCCAGTGCTTCCAGCAGCGGCGCTACCTCCGGCACAAAGGCAAGGGACGCTTCCCCCTCGTAGCTGCCGGGCTGCTCTTCCAGCCAGCCGGTGCGGCGCAGCCGCAGCAGAAAGCCCACGGCCAGCGTGTGAGGGTCGCGGGTGGGCTGCTCGTCCTCATCGCCCGCACCGTCGGCATCCAGCGCAAGGGGCTTTGCCAGTGCGGCAAAGTAATCCTCGGCACGCCAGACGGCCTCCGCACGGGAAATGCTGTAATCCGCCGTGTGGCGGCACTCCTCCCAGAGCAGAAGCAGCAATTCCGCATAAAAAGCCCTGTTCGGCCCCGCCAGCGGGCGGAACAGCCGCGGGGACACCAGTTCAAACAGCTGCATGGAAACGTCCTTTCCTGTTCACATCAGAATACGTTTTTATTGTACCACAAAACGACACGGTTTGACAGAGAAACCATTCAGAATTGCCGCTGGGAGGGACGATTTAAAATGCGCGCCGCGTGCGCTTTGCGCATAATCAGCGGAAGGATTATTTTAAATTTTGCATCTCCGAAACGACTGCGGTCGTTTCGGAGATGCTTTTTCACGGAAAGGGGTCGTACCGGGAAACGGCATCTCTGCCAAAAGGCACAAAAAAACGGCGGGACGGACTCCTTCCGTCAAACCCTGCGGGTTTGCCACCTCCCTCTGGGAGGGAGGTGACCCTCTCCGTCATCGCTGCGCGATGCCACCTCCCCCGAAAGGGGGAGGTTATTTGCTGCAAACCGTCAGATGCTTAAAAGCTCCCCCTTCGAGGAACGATTTCCCCCGGCCGGGACAGATTCTCCCCGCGCCGGGGAGAAATGTCACCGCAGGTGACAAAGAGAGGAACAGATGTCGCGCAGCGACAAAAGGGGGAATCTGGCACGCCGTAAGGCGTGACTGAGAGGGTTCAGGCAGAAAAAAGCCCCGGGGAGCGGGGTGCTCTCCGGGGCAGGGATGCAAGTTTTGAGAAGGTACGCTTATTCGCTGACCACGAAGAGAACCAGAGTGTATTCCTTCTGCTTGGTAACGGTAACGCCGAACTTGGTCGGATTCATAACGCCAGCCTGTTCCAAGTTACTCTGAACATCCGTTCTCAAAGCGGCATAGGCCAGAGTATCCTTGGTAACTTCCTCTTCGCTCGAAAAGTCCACGGGCACCAGCGCAGCCGTTTTGCCCTTCTTTGCTTCAGCAAAAAACGTCTCCCGCTTTTTCACTGCGTCAAAATAAGCCTTATAAGCCTTCGGATCAATCGGAGAAGTAAGCCTAGCATCCACCGCCTTGACAGCAGTAGGCAGGCACTTATTGCTGATCTCTGTCAATTCCGGATCAAGGGTCAGTGTCAGGTTTTGGTTCTTGCCCCATTCCACAGTCCACTGGGCAACGCTCTCTTCCAGCGCAGTATCGCGCATTGAAGGTGCGCTGGGAGTAACGCCGCAAGCAGTGAGCATTGCCAGCGCCATGATGCCGACCAGAAGGACGGCCACAAGACGTTTCATCTTTTTCATATTAGGTCTCTCCATCATAAAATGAATTACAGGCCTTTTCCGCGTCCCAAATGCCCGGAGGGCCTATGTATATTTTACAGCATTCCCCTCCCCCGCGTCAATGTACAGACTCCCTATCGTTTCCAATCATTTTTGAGCCAATACGTCAGTTCGTTGGATACAAAAAGCCCCGGGGAGCGGGGGTGCTCCTCGGGGGATATGAAAGGTGCACTTTACTTGACAAACCGATCAAAAAACACTATACTACAAACAGAAAAGGTGCTGGCCGCATGGTCAGCTTCCTTCGGCTGAGATAATCAAAAAGAATGACCGCTCAGGGTTGGAAGTCTGGGGCGGTCATTTCTTTTTGCCGTTAGAAATTGTCCATGTAATCTGGAACGTGACATAAATTGCCCCGCCGGGGGGGCGGGAGGATTTGGAATGCGCGCCGCGTTCGCTTTGGCAAATATCAGTGGAAGAATTATTTTAAATTTGCAATGCTGGAAAATCTGCGGATTTTCCAGCATTGCCTTTTCACGGGAAGGGGTCGTAACGGGAAACGGCATTTACCGCAGGCAAGGCAGAAAAAAGCCCCGGAGGGCGGCCTTGCAGCCACGCTCCGGGGGAAAAAGGTGAGGAGTTTTTACTTCTTGATGCGGATGGAAATGCCAATGTAGCTCTGCTCGTTGTTGCTCTGAACCACAACGCCTATATTCGACCAGTTGCCGTCCTGCTTTACGCTGGCATTATAATCCTCGTAATTATAAATCTTATCCAGCACAATGTTCAGAAGGGTATCCTTATAATCATATCGGGCGGTGATGGTAATGACCCGGTCATTTCCCACCTTTTCCGAATAGAAATTGAACGCTGTAAAGTAGCCAGCAATCTCGAAATGCGCATCAAGATACTTGCGATCATCGTTCAAGTGCCTTTCAGCCACTGCGCGGAGCTCTGCGTCATTGGTTACCTGGACGCCCTTCTCCTGACTGATTTTGGCCAGCACTTTCTGCTCTTCGGTTGGGCTGCCGCCACCGCCGCTGCAGGCGGTGAACAGGAGCATGGTCAGCGCACCTGCCAAAAGCAGGGCAACGATCTTGGAAAGCTTCTTCATAGGGTATCCCTCCAGTCTGATGATTTTGTGGATATGTTTCGCAGTTCAAAAGGCTGCGCCCCCTTCGGGGTGCTCCTCTTGCCTTGATTATATCCAACTGGAGTCGGAATTGTCAATGGGGAAGTTTCCCAAAAACAGGAAGGCTTCTTCGTGAAAAAGGCACGAAAACAGGTGCTATTTGTTGCGGTATTGTAATTGTTGCACCGGACTTCGCAAAGAATCTTTGCCGTCTGACATTTCCTGCCAGACGCCGGAGACGGAACCCTGTTTTTGCGGCAGAGACAGCCCGCTTAAATTTGGACGGATGTTGTGGGCTGGGCGCTGCCGCCCCGGCTCCCCAGACGGTACTTGAAATCCCCGTAGCCAAAGTGCGCCAGACGCCGGAGCGTCCCATCCGCGCACAGCTGCCAGATGTCCGGCAGGGGCATCCCGTTGAAGGTGTTGTTCTTGCAGGTGGAATAGATGGCCATATCGCCGAAGATGAGCCGCTGCCCCTCGGTGAGGGGGGCGGCAAAGCTGTAATCGCCGATCACATCCCCCGCAAGGCAGGTGGGCCCGCCCAGACGGACGGTGCAGGGCTTCTCCCCCGGTTCGCCCGCGTCCAGCAGCGGCGGGCGGTAGGGCATCTCGATGACGTCCGGCGTGTGGCAGGCGGCAGACAGATCCAGAATGGCAAGGCTGGTGTCGCCGTTTTGCAAAGTGTCCAGCACCGTGGTGACGAGATAGCCCGCGTTCAGCGCCCATGCCTCGCCCGGTTCCAGATACACCTGAACGCCGTATTTTGCCTGCATCCCGGTGATGCATTTTTCCAGCAGGGACAGGTCGTAATCCGGGCGGGTGATGTGGTGCCCGCCGCCGAAATTGAGCCACTTCATGCGGGGCAGAAGATCACCGAAGGCGGCTTCCACCGCCGGGAGCGTCTCGGCCAGCGCATCGGCGTTCTGCTCGCACAGGGTGTGGAAGTGCAGGCCGTCCAGCAGGGCGGGCAGCTCCGGATGCTGCTGCACAGCGGCGTCCCACTGGGCGCGGGTGGTGCCAAGGCGGCTGCCCGGGGCGCAGGGGTCGTAGATCTCATGGCCGTCCTGCGTGGAGCGCTGCGGATTGATGCGCAGGCCCACGCTTTTGCCTGCCGCCTTTGCCGCCGGGCCGAACTTTGCCAGTTGGCTGGGCGAGTTGAACACGATGTGGTCGACGTACTGCAGCAGCTCCGGGAACTCGTCTGCCCGGTAGGCCGCGCAGAACACATGGTTCTCCTTTTCCGGCAGCTCCTCCCGGCCAAGGCGGCTCTCGTACAGGCCGCTGGCTTCGGTGCCTGCCAGATAGGGCGCCAGCACCGGGTAGAGATCAAAGTTGGAGAAGGCCTTCTGCGCCAGCAGGATGCGGCAGCCGGTGCGCTGCTGCACCCCCAGCAGAATTTCGCCGTTGCGGCGCAGCTGTGCTTCGTCCAGCAGATAGCAGGGCGTGGGCAGAGAGGCCAGTGCTTCCTCTGTCAGGTTTGCAAGGCCCGCAAAGGGCGGGCGGCTGTCGTGCACCTGCATCAGTCCACCAGAGCCGGGCTGTGGCTCTCGGAACGGGGCAGGCCGTACTTGTCCAGAGCGTCCAGATACGGGTCCGGATCAAACTCTTCCACGGTGTGCACGCCCTTGGTGGTCCACTTGCCGGTGAGCAGCATCAGTGCGCCGCACATGGCAGGCACGCCGGTGGTGTAGCTGATGGCCTGACTGCCCACCTCCTTGTAGCACTCCTGATGGTCGCAGACGTTGTAGATGTAGTAGGTCTTTTCCTTGCCGTCCTTCTTGCCGGTGAAGATGCAGCCGATGTTGGTCTTGCCCTTGGTGCGGGGGCCGAGGCTGGCGGGGTCCGGCAGGAGCGCTTTCAGGAACTGGATGGGCACGATCTCCTGACCATTGAAGTTGACCGGGGTGGTGGACAGCATGCCCACATCCTCCAGACAGCGCATGTGGTCGAGGTAGCTCTGGCCGAAGGTCATGAAGAAGCGGATGCGCTTTGCCTCCGGGATGTTCTTGGCAAGGGACTCGATCTCCTCGTGGTGCAGCAGGTACATATCCTTGTCGCCCACCTGATCGAAGTTGTACTCCCGCTTGATGCTCATGGCCGGGATCTCCACCCAGTGGCCGTTCTCCCAGTAGCTGCCGGGAGCAGACACCTCGCGCAGGTTGATCTCCGGGTTGAAGTTGGTGGCAAAGGCATAGCCGTGGTCGCCGCCGTTGCAGTCCAGAATGTCGATGGTGTCGATGGTATCGAACTCGTGCTTCTTGGCGTAGGCGCAGTAGGCCTGAGTCACGCCCGGGTCAAAGCCGCTGCCCAGCAGGGCGGTCAGGCCGGCTTCCTCGAACTTCTTGGCGTAGGCCCACTGCCAGCTGTAATCAAAGTAGGCAGAGAAACCGGCTTCCTTGCAGCGCTTCTCGTAGATGGCGCGCCACTGGGGGTCGTCGGTGTTCTCCGGCTCGTAGTTGGCGGTATCCATGTAGTTGACGCCGCAGGCAAGGCAGGCGTCCATGATGGTCAGGTCCTGATAAGGCAGGGCGATGTTCATTACGAGGTCGGGCTGATACGCCTTGATGAGGGCAATGACCTCTTCCACCTTGTCGGCGTCCACCTGTGCGGTGGTGATCTTGGTGGCGGTCTTGGGAGCCAGCTCTGCAGCCAGCTTGTCGCACTTGGACTTGGTACGGCTGGCGATGCAGATCTCGGTGAACACCTCGGGCACCTGACAGCACTTGTGGATGGCAACGGAGGCCACGCCGCCGCAGCCGATGATCAGAACTTTGCTCATTGTGATATCTCCTTCACTGGTTTGGACCCTCTCAGTCATCGCTGCGCGATGCCAGCTCCCCCGAAAGGGGGGAGCTTTTACTTTTTGAGGGAGAAGTATTCTTCTATTGAACGATATTTTTTATCGAGATTGCTTTGAACCTGAGAGGTTTTTACTCCACTTCTTCCAGCATCTGTTCCAGAAATGCCGGCAGGTAAAATGCACCCACATGCAGCTTGGTGGTGTAGTAGCGGGTGCGCATGTTCAGGGCCTTCCATGCTGCCGCATCCAGATCATCGATGGGATGATACTTCTTGCTTGCAAAGCCGAACAGCCAGTAGCCCGCGGCAAAGGTGGGGATGTGGGCCTGATACACCCGGCTGATGGGGAAGGTGCTGGCAATGCGCTTGTGGCTGCGCTGCATGGCGCTGGCGTCCTCGGCGTAGAAGGGGCTGCCCTGCTGATTGACCATGATGCCGTCCTCTTTCAGGGCGTTGAAGCAGCTGCCGTAGAACTCGCGGGTGAACAGACCCTCGGAGGGGCCGAAGGGGTCGGAGGAGTCCACGATGATGAGGTCGTACTCCTCCTCGCAGCGGCGGATGTACTTGAGCGCGTTCTCAAAGTAGATGTGCACCCGGCGGTCATCCATGCGGCAGGCATTGCCGGGCAGGTAGGCGCGGCAGGCTTCCACCACCTGCGGGTCCATCTCCACAAGGTCGATGCGCTCCACCCGGTCGTAGCGGGTCAGCTCCCGCACCACGCCGCCGTCGCCTGCGCCGATGACAAGGATATCCTTTGCCTCCCGGTGCACGGCCATGGGTACATGGACGATCATCTCGTCGTAGATGAACTCGTCCCGCTCGGTCAGCATCACATTGCCGTCCAGTGTGAGCACCCGGCCAAACTCGGGCGTTTCAAAAATATCAATGCGCTGATAATCGCTCTGCTTGGAGTAGAGCTGCTTGTTCACCCGGATGCTGTGCTTCACATCGGGGGTGTGAAATTCCGAAAACCAAAACTCCATCTGCTTTCCCTCCTTATGCCAGAACGTTCAGGTGCAAAATATCAGGGTCCTCAGGGCCGGTCATGCTGCAGCCCTTGGCCTTGGCGTACTCGATATAGTTCAGGATCTCCTTGGTGATGCGCTCGCCGGGGGCCAGAATGGGGATGCCCGGCGGGTAGCACATGACGAACTCGCTGCAGACCATGCCCTCGGTCTCCCGCAGGGGCAGGCTCTTTTTGGGGGCATAGAAGGCCTCCTGCGGGCTGGCAGCCACCACGGGGTCGATGTATTCCTGGCTCAGCAGGCCGGTGCCGTCGGTGTGGTAGCGGCGCTTTATCTCGGCCAGTGCGCTCACCAGACGCTCGATCTCCTGCGGGCGGTCGCCGATGGAGAGGTAGGCAAGGATGTTGCCGATGTCGCCGAACTCGATCTGGATGTCATACTCATCCCGCAGGATGTCGTAGACCTCGATGCCGGCGAGGCCGATGTCCAGCGTGTGGACGCTGAGCTTTGTGGTGTCGAAGTCGAAGACCGAGTTGCCGTTGCACAGCTCCTTGCCGAAGGCGTAGTAGCCGCCCACGGCGTTGATCTCTTCGCGGGCATACTCGGCCATGTCAGCCACCTGATGGAACACCTGCCGGCCCCGCAGCGCGAGGTTCCGCCGGGAGATGTCGAGGCTGGACATGAGCAGGTAGCTGCCGGAGGTCGTCTGGGTCAGGTTGATGATCTGGCGCACATAGCCGGGGTGGACGTTGGGGCCGATGAGCAGCAGGCTCGACTGCGTTAAGCTGCCGCCGCTCTTATGCATGGAGACGGACGCCATGTCTGCGCCTGCCGCCATGGCGGAGACGGGCAGACTGCCGCCGCCGAAGTAGAAGTGGGTGCCGTGGGCCTCGTCGGCGAGGCAGAGCATCCCGGCGTCGTGGGCCATCTTGACGATGGCACGCAAATCAGAGCAGATGCCGTAATAGGTGGGGTTGTTCACCAGCACGGCCACGGCGTTGGGGTGCTCCTTGATGGCTTTTGCCACCTGCTCCCGCTTCATGCCCAGCGAGATGCCGAGGCGCTTGTCCACTTCGGGATTGACATAGACCGGCACTGCGCCGCAGAGCACCAGTGCGTTCAGCACACTGCGGTGGACATTGCGGGGGAGAATGATCTCGTCGCCCCGCTTGCAGACGGTCAGCACCATGCTCTGCACCGAGCTGGTGGTGCCGCCCACCATCAGAAAAGCGTGTGCTGCGCCGAAGGCGTCGGCGGCCAGCTCCTCGGCCTCCCGGATGACCGATACCGGGTGGCAGAGATTGTCCAGCGGTTTCATGCTGTTGACGTCCACGCCCACGCACTGCTGGCCCAGAAAGGCCGTCAACTCCGGGTTGCCCCGGCCGCGTTTGTGGCCCGGCACATCGAAGGGGACCACTCGCATCTGTCGGAACTGCTCCAGAGCCTCGTAGATCGGTGCGCGGCGCTGGTCCAGCCGGAACCGTGTACGGTTCTCACTCATGTTTTTTCCTCCGTCCCTGACTCCTGCTGCAAACCATGCGGGCAAACAAAAAAGCACAAGCCCTGCACAGAAATGCAGGCTTGCGCTTTGAAAAAACCGTTTGAATGCGCGGACAAAGCCTCCGGGGCAAAGACGCCAGAGCTGTATCGCAGCATGATTCATCAGGATTCAAAAGGACGGGATGACGAGAGTCTATATAGCAATTACACTTTTACTACTCTTATTGACCGTTTCACAAGTCTGCGCACGCTCCGCGCAATTTCATGGTTGTAAAGGAACCAACTTATAAAATTCGAGCTTCAAACTCAATCAATAATGGCAGCTTGCGCCGCCGGTCGGCAGTGGACCCGGCTGTCCGTATGGCCTTAGCCCCGTTTGGGCGGTCCCGAGTAAATTGCTTTGAAAAGACTCTGCAAGGCGGTGTCTCTCAAAATCAACAAAAGAATAACATGATTCGCCGTATCTGTCAACCAAAACTTTTTGGCAGTCGCCCGCTGCGGGTGCGCAGGGCGGCGCTCGGCGCGCAAAATGGGGCGTTTTGTGCAAAAAAGCAGATGCCCTTCCCGCCGCAGTATGCTATAATAAAGGAACAATGAATGGAGAAAGAGGGTATATGGATGGCACTGCCAATCGCCATCGTAGAGGATCAGACCCTAGACGCCCAGCGGCTGGAGGAACTGCTGCAACAGCAACTGCCCGAAGCCGAATGCACATGGTTTACCTGCGGGGATGATTTTCTCCGCGCCGCAACAGAGCCCGGCTTATACGCCGTGGTGTTTCTGGATATCTGCATGGCGGGCACCAACGGCATCGAGACCGCCCGCCGACTGCGGCAGGCCGACCCGGAGGTGCTGATCGTATTCGTGACCTCCTCGCCGGAATATGTATGGGATGCCTTTCCGGTGCACCCCTTCGATTACCTGCTCAAGCCCTATCAGGAGGAAAAATTCGAGCACCTTGCCGCCGAGCTGCGGCGGGCGCTGCGCTGTAAGGAGCCGGAACTGGAGATCCGCATTGCCCGCCAGAGCATTCAGCTGCCGCTGCGCAAGGTGCTGTATGCCATTGCCCGGAACCACTACGTCCTGATCACCACCGAAGAGGGCGAGTACCGCGCCATGTGCAGCTTTGCGCAGATCGAAGAAAAGCTTACCGCGCGGGAAAACTTTATGAGCTGCAACCGGGGTGTTATCATCAATATGGACAAGGTGCTGCGGTTCGGGGAGGACTGCATCGAGATCTTGGATGGCACCTGCCTGCCGGTACGGCAAAAGGATAAATGCACCCTGCTTGCCCGCTTTACACAGTACCAGTTCCGCCACATGCGGCAGGAGCTGCATTGAGGAAAGGAGCAGCCGCCATGGATCTCGCCCTGTTCGGCCGTTATTTTCTGGATTTTGCACTGCTGTACCCCAGCGCGTTTCTGTGTCTGGCATCTCTGTGGGAAAAGCTGCGCGCCCCCAGGCGCACTGCCTGCATTGCCGCCGGGTGCATCACCCTGCTGTGCATCGGCTGCGCCGCGCTCTGCACCGTGTTCGGGCAGAACAGCAATGCTTTTCTGCCCGTTATCGTGCTGGTCTCCTTCTGGCTGCTGCGCTGGCGGGTAACGCCGGAAGTGACCGTAAGTCAGACCGCGTTTCTGTTTTCCATCTCTGCCGTGATGATGGCGGTTTGTTCCCTGCTGTCGACGGTGCTCAACGCCCAGGCCGAGGTCTCCAACCCACAGACGGTCTGCCTTGCCTCCACGGCGCTGCTGCGGCTGGGCTTGGCAGCGGTACTCACCGTGCTGTTCTGGTTCACCGCCGTGCAGTGGAGCCGGTGGCTGCTGCGGGAGTACAGCGGCGAAGCCTTCTGGCAGTCCGCGTGGCCGCTGCCCGCCCTCTATGCCGTTTTTCTGGTATACTGTATGCCGCTGAACCCCGCCGTGGTGCTGGTCGGGCGGCTGAAGATCATCTCGGTGCTGGCGGTGTCCATCTCGCTGTTCGGCATCTTTCTGCTGCTGTACGAGATGTACCGCGTTGCCCGGGAGTTCGCCCGCAACGCCCGGCTGGACCGGGAAAACCAGCTGCTGGCCATGGAATCCCGCCGATATATGGAGTTGCAGACCTATCTGGACAACACCCGCCGTCTGCGGCACGACTTCCGACAGCATCTGCATGTGATCGCCGGACTGACCGAGACCGGGCAGCTGGAGGAGCTGAAAAGCTATCTGCGCCAGTATGAAAGCGAACTCAGTGAGCACCGCCCCAGCCTGTGCGCCAACGCCGCCGTGGATGCGCTGGCCGGATATTACGACCACGCGGCCGGGCAGCAGAGTGTCCCTGTGGAGTGGAAGCTGGCACTGCCCCGGCAGCTGCCCATGCCGGAGGCCGACCTGTGCACCATTCTGGGCAATCTGCTGGAAAACGCCCTGCACGCCAGCCAGAAGCTGCCGCCGGAGCAGCGCCGGGTGCAGGTGATGGCGCAGATGCTCAGCCCCGCCATGCTGGGGCTTGTGGTAGAGAACCATTACGACGGCGTGCTGAAAAAGCAGCAGGGCATCCTGCGCTCCACCAAGCACGAGGGCACCGGTATCGGGCTGGTATCCGCCGAGACGGTGGTGCACAAATACAACGGCAGTCTGCACTTGGAGACAGAGGGACACCTCTTCCGGGTGAATGTCCTACTCAATCTGTAACCACCGGCAGACTAACGTGAAAGCGTTCAAAAAAGCAGCGCCGTCCTTTGCAGAGAGGTCTTTCTGCGAAGAGCGGCGCTGTATTATTTTTCGAGCTTTTCCGTGCTTTTTTGTGCAGCTTCCAGTTCATCCACCCGCTTTTGCAGGGCGGTGATCTTATCGTCCATTTTCAAAAATGTCCAGACCAGAACAGCCAGCACCATCGCGGGAGGAACGACTATCCACAGGGACTGCTGACACCAGAGCAGCAGCGAATAGCCGCCGAATACAGTAAAAATGAATACGGCAAACAGGCTTGCAGCCAGTACAGCAAGAAATCCCATACAGAAAGTCTCCTTTCAATTATTCTTCCGTTTCTTCCTCGTCCGGGTCCAGCTCGATGCTGAACACGGCCTTTTTCAGCTTGCCGCAGCCCTGCGCCTTCAGTCCGGATTTATACGGTTCCCCGGCCAGATACAGGGCAAAGCGTCCCTCGCACAGCATCCCGGCAATGCTGGTACCGGCGGTGCCTACGGTAGTGTCGGCGGCCTCATCGGTGGGCTTGGTGGGGGTCAGCTCCGCAAGACTTACCTCAAACAGCTCACTGCCGTCCAAGTCAGTCTCCAGCGTGATATGGTTGTCGTGTCGCTGGAACAGCGCCTTGTCGGACGTCTGGGGCGTGACAGTGCTCACCGTGACCACCGCCTTGTCCCCATCAATGCGGGTGCGCCCGGCAGGCAGGGTGGTGATATCCCGCGCCATGATGTACTCGATCACGGTGTCCAGATTGTCGCTTACGCCCAGATAGTTGGGCAGGTTGTTCAGGGTATCGTAGATCATGGAAAAAGTCCTCCATCTGTATCGTTTTAGTTACCTGTATGGTATCACAGGTCAGAGACAGATGCAATATGTGTGCGGGCGGATGTCACGAGCCGCGCTGTATAAGGAGCCCGGGTCGCGGCTGGCAGCGGCTGCATCGTGCCTTGGGCGGCACGCGCATCCTGCTGGCCGCAGCCCCAACAGCTCCTCCCTGTTTCTGCCGCTGGCAGCGGTCGTCGCTGTTGCACAGGGGCTTTTTTACCCGCCGGACTATTCGGCGGGTCGATGCTGTTCGAATCCACCCTTGCATCCCCTTTTTCAAGGCAGATAAAACAGAAACTCCGGTACCCATTGGATACCGGAGTTCTTGGTGGAGCGAAGCAACCTAAATCCGAACCATTGCCCTCTGGGGCATCTTTCGCGGCGATCTCATCGAAAGTGATGGTTTTTGTGCCGTCTTTGTAGTTGAATGTAATCAAAACTTTTTCATCATAGAGATAAACAGCATTCACGAATGTATTGATAAGCGTTTCCCGGTGGCTTTTCACGTTCGGGTCGAGCTTGCGGAACCGGGTCAGCCAGAACCGAACCTGATTTTCACTCAACCGAGGCCGAGCGATTTTTTCTTCGGCAATCCGAATCTCAAGTTCTTTCTGCTGGGCTTCCAGCTTTTCCAAACGCGATTTGGTGGAGTTGGTCAGCACACCTGCTTGAATGGCGTTCAGCATATTTTCAATGCCGTTCTCTACCTCGCGCATCTGCTTTTCCAGCAAAGGGAGCGTGGTGTTTTCCTGATCCTGCAGCTCCATCACTTCCGCAACGATGGCATCAATCACGGCATCGTTCTGAATCAGCTTCATGGTTTCAGCCACGACCAAATCTTCCAGCCATTCCTTACGAACGGTCTTTTTCTTACAGGTCTTGAAACGCTTAGCAGTAGAGCACTTATAATAATGATGAACGACCTTGTTCCGGCCTGTGCCGCACTCGCCGAACATCATGGCACCGCACATTCCGCAGAACAGCTTGGTGGTGAGCAGATAATCATCCTCGGCCTTGTGACGGGCAGGAGCGCGGCTGTTCTTCTTGATTTTTTGCTGCACTTCTTCAAACAAGTCCTTGTCCACGATGGCCGGGATGCTGTCGGGCATCACAATGTCCTTGAAGTGGTTTTCTCCGATGTACCGTTTGTTCGTCAGCAGCGTCTGAACACTGTTGTAGGTAAACTTCTGGTTGCGGTTGGTGGTCACGCCACTGTCGTTCAGCCAGTTCATCAGTT
>ERZ506887.1409-NODE-1409-length-12756-cov-11.912448_pt1 | contig 12756 bp, 10 predicted proteins | sample MGYA00512905_ERZ506887 | MGnify/ENA metagenome assembly ERZ506887 | reverse complement strand
GCATCACCCTGCACAGCGTTTCCAGCTTCGGCGGCGCATCCGTCAAGCGTATCCACCGCCCCGTGGATGCTGAGGGCAAGACCCTTTCTGTGGGCTCCTACATGATCCCCCTGCTGCAGGAGAACTGCGACAAGGCCGGCGTGCAGACCCTGCTGAACACCACCGCTACCGAGCTGCTGACCGATGCAAACGGTGCCGTTGTGGGCGTGAAGGCTACCGGTTCCACCGGCGAGACCATCACCGTGAATGCCAAGGCTGTGGTGCTGACCACTGGCGGCTTCGGCGCAAATCTGGACATGGTCACCGAGTACAAGCCCGAGCTGAAGGGCTTTATGACCACCAACGCCGCAGGCGCACAGGGTCAGGGCATTGAGATGGCTACCGCTGTGGGCGCTGACACTGTGGACATGGATCAGATCCAGATCCACCCCACCGTGGAGGCTAACACCGCCGCTCTGATCACCGAGGGTCTGCGCGGCGATGGCGCTGTGCTGATCAACGCCGAGGGCAAGCGCTTTATCGACGAAGTGGGCACCCGTGACGTGGTTTCCGCTGCCGAGATCGCTCAGACTGGCAGCTACAGCTGGCTGGTGGTGGATCAGGCTATGGTCGATGCTTCCAGCGTCATTCAGGGCTACATCAAGAAGGGCTACACCGTGACCGGCCAGACCTACGAGGAACTGGCAAAGGCTATGGGCGTGGACGAGGCTGCTTTTGCCGAGACCATGAAGACCTGGAACGGCTACGTTGAGGCCAAGAACGACCCCGACTTTGGCCGCACCAGCTTTGCAAAGACTCTGGATACCGCTCCCTACTATGCTATCAAGGTCACCGCAGGCGTGCACCACACTATGGGCGGCCTGAAGATCAACACCAACACTGAGGTGCTGAAGGCTGACGGCTCTGTGATCCCCGGCCTGTTTGCAGCAGGTGAGGTGACCGGCGGCGTGCACGGTGCAAACCGTCTGGGCGGCAACGCTGTGGCCGACTTTACCGTCTTTGGCCGCATTGCCGGTGCAGCTGCCAGCAAGTACGCTGCATGAGCATAAAGCAAAAAAACTCTGACACCGCCGCCCCCAAGGGCAGCGCGTGGAAGAAAAATGTGATCTTTGCACTGGTGGTACTGGCGCTGGCCGCAGGTATTTTTCTTGCGGTGCGGGCGCAGCACCCCGCAAAGGGCAGCGGCTTACAGGCCGTTGTGGATTTCGGTGACGGCGTTACCGAGACCTTGCCCCTTGCGCAGGATCACGATTACCTGTACGAGGTAGGGGACTACATCGTGCACTTGCAGGTAAAGGATGGTGCCATCGCGTTTTTGGACAGTCAGTGCCCGGACCATGTCTGTGAGCAATTCGGCTGGCTGGACAAGGACGGCGCATGGGCCGCCTGTGTGCCCGCAGGGGTGTATGTGGTGGTAGAGCCCACCGCAGACGCAGGGTAAAAACAAAGGAAACAGCACCCGGAGGGAAACCTCCGGGTGCTGTTTTTTGCTTGAATAAAAGCCATTCTTTGTAAAAAAAGTCTGAAACTTTGTGGAAATGCCGTGAAACGAAAATTGGTCGCTTGTTTATCGGGGCAAAATGCGATACACTACAAATATGAGTTTCTGATGGATGCTTTTTACAAAAAAGCATCTTGTCATAAAAGAACCTAGGAGGAACGGCAAGAATGATCTGGAAAAAGTCTAAACAGCCCGCCGACTCGCAGCAGGACGCAGCGGCTGCACCGAAAAAAGGCGGCGCGGCGGCCTTTGCCAAAAAGAACTGGAAGTGGCTGGTGCCGGTAGCCATCGTGGTGCTGGCCGGCGGTTGGTGGCTGCTGAAGCCCAAGAGCGCAAAGCCCGCAAACGTGGATACTTCCTATACGGAAGCAGCGCCCGAGACCCGGGATGTCTCCAACACGCTCAGCGGCACCGGCACGTTGAAGCCCGCCAATACTTACAGCGTCAAATCGCTGGTGTCCGGCAAGGTGCTGACCGGAAGCTTTGAAGAGGGCGATATCGTGGAAGAGGGCACTGTGCTGTACACGGTGGATTCCTCCGACGCCACTACCAAGGTGGAGCAGGCAGCCATCACCTTGCAGCAGGCGCAGCGCAGCTACGATAAGACCGCAGACCGTCAGTATGTCCGCGCCGAGGTGGCGGGCGTCGTCAGCAGCCTGAAGGTGAACAAGGGCGATGAGGTAAAGAGCGGTCAGGAAGTGGCTGTGGTGCGGGACAGCTCCAAGATGAATCTGGTGCTGGAGTTCCCGGCTGCGGATGCCGCCAATTTCTCGGTAGGGCAGACCGCCGAGGTGACGCTGGACGGTACCTTTGAGGTGCTGCCCGGCACTATTACCTCTGTGACCGGCACCGATGCCCTGAGCACCGGCAATCTGCTTACCCGCACCGTGACCCTCTCGGTGTCCAACGCAGGCGGTCTGACCACGGCACAGGCGGCTACGGCTACTGTCAACGGGGTCAGCTCCATTGCAGCGGCAAACTTCCAGTATCAGGCCGAGCGCACCCTGACTGCGCTGTCTTCTGGCACCGTGACTGCTATCAATGTGCGGGAGGGTGGCAGCGTGAACAAAGACGACATCATCCTGACCCTCAGCGGTGAGGAACTGACCGAGTCCATCCAGTCTGCCTCCGAGACCCTGCGCGGTGCGGAGCTGTCCATGCAGAATATGCAGGACGCTATGGATAACTACACCATCACCTCACCCATCAGCGGCACCATCATCGAAAAGAATGCCAAGGTGGGCGATGCCCTGAGCACCGGCAGCGACCTGTGCACCATTTACGACCTGAGCTATCTGGAAATGACTATCAACGTGGACGAGCTGCAGGTCAGCAGCCTGAAGGTGGGGCAGTCCGTACAGGTAACCGCAGATGCCGTGAAGGATAAGACCTATGAGGGCGTGGTCACCCGTGTGTCCATGAAGGGCGATACCAGCGGCGGCACTACCACCTACCCGGTGACCGTACGCATCGACGAGACCGATGGTCTGCGCCCGGGTATGAACGCCAACGCCGAGATCGTGGTGGCGCAGGCGAAAAATGCGCTCACGGTGCCTAACGCCGCCATCGTGCGGGGCAATTATGTGCTGGTGCGGCAGGACTCGCCCAGTGCCGTGAACGCCGATGACTCCATGAGCGCACCGGAGGGTTATGTGTACGTCAAGGTCAAGACCGGCGTCAGCGATGACAACTATACGCAGGTGACCAGCGGCCTGTCCGAGAGCGATACCATCGCCTACGACCCCAGCTCTGTGAGCAGCGACAGCTACTATGACGATGGCGGCTATGATGATATGGGCGGCGGAGAGCTCGAGGATGCCGGAAACGCCGCAGACCTCACTGAGGGCGGCGAGGAGATGCTGCCGGAGGAGACGGAAAACGGTGAAGCCCCCGCAGCGGACGCTGAAGAGCCGGCAGACGGCATCGACCCCGCCGAGGCCGGCGCGGTCGTGGTGGATTGACGCAGGAGGGATGAATGAGCGCTCTGATCGAGTTTGATGAGGTCTGCAAATATTACCAGATGGGCGATACCACGGTAAAGGCTGCCGACCACATCACTATGAAAATCGAAAAAGGCGAGTTCGTGGCCATCGTGGGCCAGTCCGGCTCGGGCAAATCCACCTGCATGAACATCATCGGCTGTCTGGATGTGCCCACCCACGGCACCTACCGGCTCAACGGCCGGGACGTGGGCAAGATGAACCGCAACGAGCTGGCCGCCATCCGTAACGAAATGCTGGGCTTTATCTTCCAGCAATACAATCTGCTGCCCAAGCTGAACCTGATGGAAAACGTGGAGGTGCCGCTGGTGTATGCGGGCATCTCCCGCGCCGACCGCCACATCCGCGCCCGGGAGGTGCTGGAGCAGGTGGGGCTTGGCGACAAGCTGAAAAACCGCCCCAACCAGCTTTCCGGCGGCCAGCAGCAGCGTGTGTCCATTGCGCGGGCACTGGTGCGCAACCCGCCGGTCATTCTGGCGGACGAGCCCACCGGCGCGCTGGACTCCCATACTGGCCGCGAGGTGCTGGGGCTTTTGCAGCAGCTGCACAAGCAGGGACACACCGTAGTGCTGATTACCCACGACAACTCCATTGCCGTGCAGGCCGACCGCATCATCCGGCTGGAGGACGGTCAGGTGGTGTATGACGGCGACTCCCACGCACCGGAGGCCATGGTGCAGCCCACCCTGCTGCCCGAAACGCCGGAAAAGGAGGAACAGGCATGATCTTTGAAACCTTCCGGCAGGCCATCCAGAATGTGTGGAGCAACAAGCTGCGCACCTTTCTGACCATGCTGGGCATCATCATCGGCGTGATGGCGGTTATCGTCATTGTGGGTCTGGGCAACGGCATGACCAAGAGCATGCGGGACAGCTTTTCCGCACTGGGCACCAACACCCTCAGCATTCAGGTGTGGGGCTACGGCTCCCGTACCGTGCCGGTGGAGGAAATGTACGATATCTGCCAGCGGCATTCCGACCTGATCAAGGCGGTGTCGCCCCAGATCGAGTTCAGCGGCAATGCCAGTGGTACGCTGAAGATTGGTACCACCAGCTACCGCTGGTCCAACATAAGCGGTGTGGACGAGAACTACACTGAAATGAAGAACTACCAGCTCGCGCAGGGACGCGGCCTGCAGTACATGGATATGCAGGACAACAAGCAGGTCTGCATCATTGGCGATTACCTGAACCGGGTGGCCTTTGGCGGCAACGGTGTGGGGCAGACGCTCAAGATCGGTGCCAACAAGTTCCGCATTGTGGGCGTGCTGGCGGCCAAGGTCAGTGACCCCACCATGCAGCAGGGCAGCGATGATGACTGCGTTTACCTGCCCTACACCACCGTGATGCGGCTCTCCAGCCAGAGCTCGGTCAACAACTATACGGCGGTGATGACCGACGAAAACTTTGCCAACGAGGCCAAGACCACCATGGAAGAGGAACTGATGTCGATCCTCAAGACCGAAAACGGCTACTATGTGTACAGCGCCAGCGAGTGGCTGGAGGAAATGAACAAGATGATCAACATGGTCATCGTGATACTTACCGGCATTGCCAGTATCTCGCTGCTGGTGGGCGGCATCGGCATTATGAACATCATGCTGGTGTCGGTGACCGAGCGCACCCGCGAGATCGGCATCCGCAAGGCACTGGGCGCAAAGGAGCGCACCATTCTGGCACAGTTCGTGGTGGAAGCAGCCACCACCTCTGCGCTGGGCGGCGTTTTGGGCATTGCGCTGGGCTATGCGGTGTCCATGGCAGCCAACCGGGTACTGCCCATGTTTATGACCGATACCACCGTTACGGTAAGCCCCTCCTTCAACTCCATTGTGGTGGCCTTTGGCATCTCGGTGGGCATCGGCGTGCTGTTCGGCTATCTGCCGGCGCGGCGCGCAGCCCGGCTGAACCCCATTGAAGCATTGCGCTACGATTGATCGCGGCGGCGTGATAAACAAAGAACAAGAGGTACGACCAATGAAAAAACGGATTCTCGCATTTCTGCTGGCGGTCAGCATTGCGGTGTCGGTGCTGGTGCTGCCGGTCTCGGCGGCCAGCATCAACAACACGGCTCTGCAGACGGCTATTACTCTGGGCGCTGTGCCCACCGGTCAGGAGCTTAGCGCCAACATTACCCGCGGCGCTTTTGCCAAAATGCTGGTGTCCTTTTCCACCTACCGGGAGAGCGTAGGCGCACAGGGCACGGTGGGCACCCTGTACCGGGATGTGCCCGGCAGCTCTGAATGGGCACCCTACATCCGCATTGCAGTGCAGCAGGGCTGGATGAACGGCTACACCGATGGTTCCTTCCGCCCGGACAACACCGTTACGCTGGAGGAAGCCTGTGCTGCGGTGCTGAAGATGCTGAGCTATAAGACTACCGACCTGACCGGCTCCTTCCCGCAGGCACAGCTGAACAAGGCCCAGCAGATCGGTCTGCGGGACCAGCTGACCTGCACACAGGGACAGGCCATGACCTACGAACAGTGCACCCTGCTGCTGTACAACGCTCTGCGTGCCAACACCGCCAGCGGCAGCGCCTATGGCAGCTCGCTGGGCTTTACGGTGTCCAACGGTCAGGTGGATACCTCCTCGGTGCTGCTCAAGAGCCGCAAGGGTCCCTTTGTGGCAGAGGAGGGCACTCAGCTGCCCTTTACGCCGGTGAGTGTTTACCGCAACGATAAGGTCTCTGCCTCGGCAGAGCTGAACAAGTACGATGTGTACTATTACAGCGAAAGCCTGCAGACGGTGTGGGTCTACACCCGCCGCGCAGCGGGCCGCATTACGGCGGTATCGCCCAGCGCCAGCGCACCCACCGCGCTGACTGTGGCGGGCAGCACTTACAGTCTGGGCAGCTCTGCTGTGGCATCCAAGATCTCCTCCCTGAACGGCGGCGGCGTGGGCGAAGTGGTCACCCTGCTGCTGGGCATGGACAACGAGGTAGCCGATGTGATCACCGGCGAGGAAGCCGACAGCGTGTTCTACGGCGTGGTGCAGACTGCCACCCGCAGTCTTGTAGAGGACAACGGCGCAGACGTGCTGCAAAAGATCTCGGTGATGTGCACCGACGGCATCATCCGCACCGTGAACATCGATAAAAGCCTGAACTACCCCACCGGCTGGCTGGTGGAGATCAGCGTGACCCCCGAAGGGGAGCAGGTGACCGCTATCAAGTCCAAATCGGTCAGCGGCACCATCAACGACACCGCCACCGCGCTGGGGGACTATGCTCTGGCCGATGACGTACAAATTCTGGATACGACATCGGAGGGGTTGGCTGGGACGGTTCGTCCCAGCCGAATAGCGGGGACAAAGCTGAACGCACTGGCCGTGCGCTACTATACGCTGAATGAGCAGGGGCAGATCGACCGTCTGATTTTGAACGATGTTACCGGCGATCTGTGGAAATACGGCGTGCTGGACGATGTGAAGAATCTGGCTGTCAACGCCAGCTCCATTCTGGGTACCCTGACCGGCAGCGGCTCTTCCGGTTCAGGGAGCAGCTCTTCCGGGAACAGTTCTTCCGGTTCCGGCAGCGGCTCTAAGGGGGACAGTTCTTCCGGTTCCGGCTCTACCGGCGGCACAACCAACACCACCACGGTGGTGGATGATCTGCGCAGTGTGCTGGTGCCCACCACCAGCGAGATCCTGTGGGGCGTCATTGACGGCTCGCTGCTGAGCACGGTCTGGAATCGCATCACCAGCAGTTCCGGTTCGCTGCTGAGCATCGGCCTCAAGCAGCTGGCCAAAATCACCGGCCAGCCCATGAGCACCATCCTCAACTTTGTGGGCGGCGGCGCTACTTACATCTGCTACGTCAACGGCAGTCAGGCCAGCTTTTCCACCTCCATCAAGTATCCGGTGCTGGCGGGCGGTCTGGCAGTGCGGCAGAACGTGAACGGCACGGTAAAGGCTATGATCCAGCTGATGCCCATGAAGATCGATCAGGTGGGCGCAGCCTCGGTGATGAGCAACGGCACCCGCTACGAAACGGCTGACGACATGCAGGTGTACCTGTGGTACAAGGGGCAGTATTACGCCACCAAGCTTTCGGAGGTGAACTCCGAGGGCTACTACCTGACCGGCTGGTACGATAACTTTGGCTGCGCAGCGGGCAAGCGCGTGCGAGTGATCGTGGCGGTCAAAAAGGACTGATGGACTACTATGACCCCCGGCGCAGGGCGCTGCGGGCGGTGCGGCAGCTGCTCTACCCGCGTGAGTGCCCATTCTGTGGCCGGGTGCTGGGAGATATACGGGATTGCCCGGACTGCGCAGAGCAGCTGGAAGTGTTGCGCCGCAAGCCCGGCATCCGGCTGGACCCGGCGCAGCACTATATCGGCAATCTGACCGGTGCGGCTGCACCCTACCGCTACAACGGCTGTGTGCGGCGCGGCATCCTGAACGCAAAGTATCAGGGCAAGCCGTGGCGGGCAGTAGAGATGGGCAACCGTCTGGTGCAGCTGGCCTTTGGCGGGGAGCTGACCGTGCAGTACGGCGAGCTGCTCCCGCAGCCGGTGCCGTGGGCGGCCATCGGGTACGATCTGATCGTGCCGGTGCCGGCCTCCGGCAAAAAGCGCGGATATAACGTGCCGGAGCTGATGGCGTTGCCGCTGGCCAAGGCCATGGAGGTGCCGCTGGCACCGCAGGCATTGGAGCGTACCCGCACCAAACGGCATCAGGCCGGTCTGCCGCTGGAACAGCGCATGGCCAACGTAGCAGGTGCTTTCCGGGCGGCACAGCCGCAGCAGCTGGAGGGCAAGCGCATCCTTCTGGTGGATGACGTCATCACCACCGGCACAACGGCTGCTGCCTGCGCACAGGCACTGCTGCACGCCGGGGCGGACAGCGTGTTCGCGCTGGCCTTTGCCACGGTGGAGTTTGGCGCACCGCCGGACGACACCACCCCCATCTGCGAGGATGACGAGGAAGAAGCGTACAGCGATTTTTGAAAATAACGTTCCTTCGCGCATCCTTCCCGCGGGCAAAAGTCGGGAAAGCAAAATGTAAAAACCGTATCAGAAATTTGGAAAAAGCGCTTGACAAAACGGGCAAAGTCGGGTATACTAATCAAGCTGTGAGCGACAAACGCAAACAGATATCCGGGTGTAGCGCAGTTTTGGTAGCGCGCTTGAATGGGGTTCAAGAGGCCGTGAGTTCGATTCTCGCCACTCGGACCAAACAAAAATAATCCGAACTTGTTTCCGGTAGGAGATGGGTTCGGATTATTTGTTTTCTACGGAAAACAGACTTGCATTTATCAAAAAATAACCGAACCTTGCGGCTGTTGATGGAATGTGCTGCAGAGTTCGGGCAGATCCTGTAAGGAGGGTCATATTATGAATACCACATTGCGGCGGGATGCGGATGAGATCATCCGTGCCAGCATTCAGGCGGTGCTGCCGGATAAGGCTGTGTGCCGTGCGCTGGAAAACTTTCAGCCCAGAGGCGGCAGAGTGCTGCTGGTGGCGGCGGGCAAGGCCGCCTGGCAGATGGCGCACGCCGCCGTGGAGGCACTAGGGCGCGTGGACGGCGGCGTGGTAGTGACCAAATACGGTCATGTGAAGGGCAAAATCCCCGGCATAAGCTGTTATGAGGCGGGCCATCCCGTGCCGGATGCCAACAGCTTTGCAGCCACCGAAAAAGCCTTGGCGCTGGTACAGGGGCTGACCGAAGAGGATACCGTGCTGTTTCTGCTTTCCGGCGGCGGCAGTGCCCTGTTTGAAAAACCGCTTGTCCCCGGCGGGGAATTGCAGGATATCACCAATCAGCTCCTTGCCAGCGGAGCGGACATTGTGGAGATGAACACCATTCGCAAGCGGTTGTCCGCTGTCAAGGGCGGGCGGTTCGCGCAGGCCTGTGCGCCTGCAAAGGTGTTCAGTATCGTGCTCAGCGATATTCTGGGCGACCCGCTGGATATGATCGCCAGCGGCCCGGCGGTGCCGGATGGCTCCACCTGTGCGCAGGCACTTGCCATTGCGGAAAAATACCAGCTGCGCTTATCGGCGCAGGCAAAGGCGCTGTTGGCGCAGGAAACGCCGAAAGCCCTTGACAACGTGACGACCCAGATCACCGGCAGTGTGCGAGAGCTGTGCGCCGCCGCTGCCGAAGCCTGCCGGGAACTGGGCTATGCACCGCTGCTCCTCACCGACCGGCTTTGCTGCGAGGCGCGGGAGGCGGGCAGCTTTCTGGGGTCTATCGCCCGCACCCATGCGGAGCAGGGGAAAAAGCTGGCCTTTATCGCAGGCGGGGAAACGGTGGTGCACCTGACCGGCAAAGGTCTGGGCGGGCGCAATCAGGAGCTGGCGCTGGCCGCAGCCCCGGCACTGGCCGGACAAAACACGGCGGTGTTCTCGGTGGGCAGTGACGGCACCGACGGCCCTACCGATGCCGCCGGCGGCTATGCGGACGGCGACACCGCTGCGGCACTGGCTGCAGCGGGCTGGAACCTGTTCGACACCCTGCAAAACAACGATGCCTACCACGCCTTGCAGGCGGTGGAAGGGCTGATCATCACAGGCGCTACCGGTACCAATGTCAATGATGTTGCCGTAGTGCTGATTGGGGGAGAAGAGCGGGCAGACGCTTGAAACTCTGTCTGCCTGGTGCACCTATAACATTTGACCCCGCTTTGTCCGCAGTGTACGGGCAGGCGGGGATTTTTTGTGGAAGTACTTGACAGACCATTTGCAAAGTGATATTATTTTGATATCACAAAGAAATGCTTCCGACCCTGATAAGGAGGGATCTGTCATGGAAGAAAAAATTTTGAATACCCGCAAAAATGGCATGGCTATGCTGTTGCTCACGTTGCTGGGCTATGTGGTGGCCATCGCCCTGTTCATTTACAGCATCACTCTGCTGAATGCAGACCGGATGCTTCTGGGCGTGCCGCTGCTGATTTTGTCCATTGCGTATTGGATCGCGGGCATTTTCCTGTTCTGCGGTCTTAAGGTGTTAAAGCCGCAGGAGGCGCTGGTGCTCACCCTGTTTGGTGATTACATCGGCACGCTGAAGGGACAGGGCTTTTACTGGGTAAACCCCTTCTGTACCGCCGTCAACCCCGCCGCCGGCACCCGCCTGAGCCAGAGCGGAGATGTGAACAGCAAGGAGAACAGCGTGGCTGCGCTGTTTGGCAATAACGGCCAGAATGCTCAGGTGACCGCCGAGTCCATGAGCAAGAAGATCTCCCTCAAGATGATGACCCTGAACAACTCCCGCCAGAAGATCAACGATTGTCTGGGTAACCCGGTGGAGATCGGCATTGCGGTCATCTGGCGCGTGACCGATACCGCCAAGGCCGTGTTCAACGTGGATAACTATAAGGAATACCTCTCCCTGCAGTGTGACAGCGCCCTGCGCAACGTAGTGCGGGTGTATCCCTATGATGTTTCTCCCAACGTGGACACCACCGGCGACGGCGTAGCCGACGAGGGCAGTCTGCGCGGCTCCTCCGAGGTAGTGGCTGCCCGCATCCGGGACGAAATCCAGAAGAACGTGGCCGAGGCAGGCATCGAGGTGGTGGAAGCCCGCATCACCTATCTGGCCTATGCACCGGAAATTGCAGCGGTCATGCTGCAGCGCCAGCAGGCCAGCGCCATCATTGATGCCCGCAAGATGATCGTGGACGGTGCTGTGGGCATGGTGGAAATGGCGCTGGATCGTCTGAACGAGAACAAGGTAGTGGAACTGGACGACGAGCGTAAGGCGGCAATGGTGTCCAATCTGCTGGTGGTGCTGTGCGGCAACCGGGATGCCCAGCCCATCGTGAACAGCGGCAGCCTGTACTGATGGCCGAGCCGAAAAAACAGGTGCCCCTGCGCCTGAACGCCAAACTCTACGATGCCCTTGCCGCTTGGGCAGAGGATGACTTCCGCTCGGTGAACGGACAAATCGAATATCTGCTTACCGAGTGCGTGCGTCAGCGCAAAAAGAACGGGAAATATGTCTCCGACCAGTTGGACGTCCCGCCGGAACTGGATCTCCATTAAGACACCCGCGGTAAACGTAAATTATGAAATAAGGCCGCTGCACAAAACCGGTGCGGCGGCCTGTTGTTTGTCAGGGAAAGGCGGTGCTTTCCGGCGGGAAAGGGAACAAATAAAGGTCAATTTGATATATTAGTTGACCGCACAATGCTCCGGTATTCCGTCGAAAAAAGCGACCAAAGTCGCAAAAAAGTCTTGAAGATATAGGAGAAGATGGACAAATATCTGGGCGAAAACGTTTCTTTTTTGGATTTTTCCGGAAAATAACTTGCCTAAAAGTTTGCGGCGTGCTAAACTAACAGCGGGGAATTGTTTTGCGTAAGCAGACAGGGGGTGAAGCTATGAAAATACTGGTCGTGGATGACGGTCAGCTTGCGATCAATTCGCTGATCCGTATCCTGTGCCGGGTGGCACCGGACTGTGATTATATCAGTGCCATGACGACCGACGATGCCCTGACGTGGATGCGGCAGGGCCCGATGGATGCTGCCTTTTTGAACTTGGAAATGCCGGGGATGAATGGCCTTGCCCTTGCCCGTATGATCCAGAAATTGCAGCCGCGCTGCAACCTTATCGTGGTCACCGAGCACCCGGAGTATGCGCTGGAAGCATTGCAGATCTTCGTCAGCGGTTTTCTGCTCAAGCCCGCCAACGAGGCCGATGTGCGCAATGTGCTGGAAAATCTGCGTTACCCGCCGGAGACTGCGCCGGTGGGCATCAAGATCCAGTGTTTCGGCAATTTCGAGATCTTTGTGGGCGGACGTCCGCTCTCCTTCAAGCGCAGTAAGAGCAAGGAGCTGCTGGCCTACCTTGTGGACCGCAACGGTGCCACCTGCACCAACGGCGAGATGCTGGCTATTTTGTGGGAAGATAAGCCCGATACCGCCTCGCTGCATAGCCATCTGCGCAATTTGATCTTTGACCTTAGCCATACGCTGGAGGATGCAGGGGTCAACGGGCTGCTGGTACGCGGCCGCAGCACGCTGGCGCTGGATACCAGCAAGGTGGATTGCGACTATTATAACTTCCTACGGGGAGACCGCTCGGCCTTCAACTCCTACCGGGGCGAGTATATGACCCAGTACTCTTGGGCAGAGGTCACCCGCTCGGCGCTGCGCCAGCAGGCCGCAGCTACGCCCAAAAGCGGGTCTATCCCAAGCTATTACGTTCCGCCCACGGGCTTTTAAAACTGCATAAAACACAAAAGGCTGTTGCGCGATGATATGCTCCCCATAGAGTAGACACTCGAAATAACAAAAATTCGAGACTACACT
>ERZ506887.1405-NODE-1405-length-12811-cov-3.439244_pt1 | contig 12811 bp, 14 predicted proteins | sample MGYA00512905_ERZ506887 | MGnify/ENA metagenome assembly ERZ506887 | reverse complement strand
ACGTGTGCTCTTCCGATCTCGGCATTTGCCACCCTGCCCCGTTAGGAGGTTCGGGTGATCTCCACGGCGGCGCCCCACGTCTGCCGGGAATCCGTGCAGCATGTGGAGGATGTGCTGGACGTGACCCAGGGCAAGCTGGCCATGGGCTACCGCTGCAGCAGCGACGACTATCCGGCCATGGTGCTGGCAAATCTGATTTTCGGCGGCACCAGTAACTCCAAGCTGTTTTTGAACGTGCGGGAGAGGCTGAGCCTGTGCTACTATGCCTCCAGCAGCTATGCCCGCAGCAAGAACATTCTGACCGTGTCCAGCGGCGTGGAGACCGCGGACTTTGAACGGGCGGAGGCGGAGATCGGCCGCCAGCTGCAGGCGGTGCAGCAGGGCGATTGGGAGGACTGGGAGCAGGAGGGTGCTCTGCAGGCCATCCGTGCGTCGCTGCTGTCACTGTCGGACTCTCAGGGTGCGCTGGAGAATTTCTATCTGGGCCAGATCGCGGCTGGGGTCGAGGAGACACCGGAGGAGCTGGCCGCGGCGCTGGAGCAGGTGACAAAGGAGCGCATCGTGGCGGCGGCACAGACGGTGAAGCCGGATACGGTGTACTTCCTGCGGGGAAAGGAGGAGGCGTAACATGGACAAGAAGCTGTATCCCCGCATCGGGGAGGAAGTGATCTGGGTGACGCTGGACAACGGCCTGCCGGTGTGCATCGTGCCCAAGAAGGGCTTTTCCCGGAAGTACGCGCTGTTTGCCACCCGTTACGGCGGCATGGATATGCGCTTTGAGCTGAACGGACAGTGGCTGGACACTCCGGCGGGCATCGCCCACTATCTGGAGCACAAGATGTTCGACACGAAGGACGGCAACGCCCTGCAGGAGCTGGCGAAAAACGGCGCGGAGCCCAACGCTTTCACCTCCAACGCCATTACGTGCTACTATTTTGACTCTACGGAGAAGTTTTACGAAAATCTGGAGATACTGCTGTCCTTCGTGTCTGTGCCCTATTTCACCGATGAGAGCGTGGAGAAGGAACAGGGCATCATCGGCCAGGAGATCAAAATGTATGACGATGACCCGCAGTGGCGCATGATGTTCAGCCTGCTGCGCGCCATGTACCACACGCACCCGATCAAGGACGACATTGCGGGCACGGTGGAGAGCATTGCGGAAATCACCCCGGAGTACCTTTACCGCTGCTACAACACGTTCTATAACCTCAACAACATGGCACTGTGCGTCTGCGGCAACTGCACGGAGGAGGAAGTCCTCGCGCTGTGCGACAAAATGCTGAAAAAGAGCGAGCCCGTTGAGGTGGAACGCGTTTTTGAAGAGGAGCCCGATACCATCGTGCAGCCGCTCGTCGAAGAAAAGCTGCCTGTGGCGTGCCCGATGTTCCAGTTCGGCGTGAAAGAGGCCGTAACCGGTGCGCACCGCACGGAAAAAGACCTTGCCGTCACCGAGGTGCTGCTCGACATTATGGCGTCCGACAGTTCGCCGATGTTCCGCAAGCTCTTAGATGCGGGCCTTGTGAACGAAGCTTCCTTCAGCTACGAGTATTTTGAGGGCACGGGCTACGGTGCGCTGCTGTTCGGCGGCGAATCCGGCAACCCGGAGGCCGTGTGTGATGCCATCCGCGAGGAAATGGCACGTTTAAAGCGCGAAGGTGTCAAGGAGGAAGACGTGCGCCGCAGCGCGAAATCCCTTTACGGCGCAAATGTTTCCGGCCTCAATAGCCCGGATGTCATCGCGAACGCCGTGATGACCATGCACTTTAACGACCGCGAGCTGTTCCGCTACATCGAGTGCTTCTCCGAGATCACCGCGGAAGACGTGAACGCGCGCATTCAGACGCTGTTTAATATGGACAAAACGGCAGCTTCCATCATTCGTCCGTTGGACGAAGCTTAATCGAAAGGATATACAGTCATGACGCATCAAGTTCAGTTTCCAAACCTCGGAATTTCGGTGGAGGTCAATCCCATCGCGTTTCAGGTCGGTAATTTTACCATTTACTGGTACGGCATCATCATCGGCATCGGTTTCCTGCTGGCGGTACTGTACGGTTTTTCCTCCTGCAAAAAAATGAATATCAATAAAGACCACTTGCTCGATGCCATCATCGCCGGCTTGCTCGGCGGCATCATCGGCGCGCGTCTTTACTACGTCATCTTCTACCCGGGCGACAAGTACATCACGAACCCGATGGAAATCTTCAACATCAAAGAGGGCGGCCTCGGCATTTACGGCGGCATCATCGGCGGCCTGCTGTGCGGCGGCATCGTCGCGAAGATCCGCAAGATGAACCTGTTCGCCGTGCTGGATGTCGCGTCTCTTGGCTATCTCATCGGTCAGGGTGTCGGCCGCTGGGGTAACTTTGTGAACCAAGAAGCTTTCGGCTGCGCGACCGACCTGCCGTGGGGCATGTACAGTGACCGTACCGCCGCAGAAGTGGTAGGCAATGTGCACCCGTGCTTCCTTTACGAATCGATTTTGTGCCTTTTAGGCTTTGTTTTACTGCATTTATTCACGCGCCATCTGCGCCGGTATGACGGCCAGACGTTCTTATTATACATCATCTGGTACGGCGTGACGCGCTTCTTCATTGAAGGTCTGCGCACGGACAGTCTGCTGTTGCCGGGTATCGATCTGCGCGTTTCGCAGGTGCTTGCTGCGGCTTCTGCACTCGTCGCTGTTGTTTTGCTCATCGTGTTCCGCAACTGCCATAAGCTTACGGGCTGCGGCAGCCGCAAGGCGATGGAAGCTGCCGGCCTGACAGTTGAAGACAAGGCGGAGAAGGTCGAGATTGACGACACTGCCGAAAGCACCATTTTCTCCGGCATGAGCGCCGAAGAAGCACAGGAGCACATGACAGTCGGCACCGGCGTAAAGAAAGCTGCCGAGGCGGAAAATGAAAAAACGGAAGGAAATGCGGATGCAAACACTTCCGAAGAGCCGTCTGATGAAGCCGAAGAAGCGAATGAAACGGCAGAAGGGGAAAGCGAGGAGAAGAACGATGGCAGTGAGAATTGACGGCAAGGCCGTTGCGGCAAAGGTACGCGGCGAAATTGCCGAAGAAGTTGCCGCTTTAAAAAAGCAGGGCGTTCAGACCGGCATGGCGGTCGTGCTTGTCGGCGAAGACCCCGCGTCTAAAATCTACGTGCGCAACAAAGGCAAGGCCTGCGCCGAGACCGGCATTTACTCCGAGGAACACGTCCTGCCGGAAAACACCACGCAGGAGGAGCTTTTGGCGCTTATCGAAAAGCTGAACGCAGACCCGAAGATCAACGGCATTTTGGTGCAGTCTCCGCTGCCGAAGCACTTGAACGAAGCGCTCATCGTGGAGCATATCGATCCGAAAAAGGACGTGGACGCGTTCCACGCCGAAAATGTCGGCCGCATCATGATCGGCGATTTCGCGTTTTTGCCGTGTACGCCCGCGGGCATCATCGAGCTCATCCGCTCTACCGGCGTCACAATCGACGGCAAAAACTGCGTCGTCATCGGCCGCAGCAACATCGTCGGCAAGCCGATGGCTATGCTGCTTCTGCATGAAAACGGCACGGTGACGATCTGCCACAGTCACACGAAAAATTTGAAAGAGATCTGCAAAACGGCGGATATTCTCGTTGTCGCGGTCGGCAAGGCGAAATTTGTCACCGGCGATATGGTAAAGCCCGGTGCCGTGGTGATTGATGTCGGCATGAACCGCGATGAAAACGGCAAGCTGTGCGGCGATGTTGATTACGAAAGCGCCGAGGCGGTCGCCGGCTACCTTACGCCGGTGCCCGGCGGCGTAGGCCCCATGACCATCACAATGCTGATGAAAAACGCCGTAACGGCAGCAAAAATACAGAACGGACTGGTGTAAGTATGAGCAGATTGCTCAGTAAAATCAAGGCCCCGAACGATGTAAAAAAGCTTGCGGCAAACGAGCTGCCGGAGCTTTGCGATGAGATCAGGGAAGAGATCATCAGCACGGTGGCGGACAACGGCGGCCATCTCGCCTCCAATTTGGGCGTGGTGGAGCTCACTGTGGCGCTGCACCGTGTGTTCACCTTGCCGGAGGATTGCATCGTGTGGGACGTGGGGCACCAATCCTACGCGCACAAGCTTTTAACCGGCAGAGAAGAAGCGTTTTCCACGCTGCGCCGCGAGGACGGGCTTTCGGGCTTTCCGTCGAGAGAAGAAAGCGACTGCGACCCGTTTACAACGGGGCACAGCAGCGCGTCCATTTCTTCGGCGCTCGGCCTTTCCGTTGCAAAGGCACTTGCGGGTGACCCTGGCCATGTCATCGCCGTCATCGGCGACGGCGCGTTGACCGGCGGCCTTGCGTATGAGGGCCTCAACAATGCGGGCCGCATCAACCGCAATATGATCGTCATTTTGAATGACAACGCCATGTCCATTTCCCGCAACGTGGGCTCCATTGCGCGTTATCTTTCCTATGTGCGCGCAAAGCCGGGGTATTTGAACGCAAAAGACAGCGTCGAAGCCGCACTGTGCCGCGTGCCGAAGGTGGGCGAGCACATGGCTGCCGAAGTGCGCCGCGTGAAAAACCAAATCAAAAAGAATATTTTCAACACCACGATCTTTCAGGATCTTGGCTTTAATTATTACGGCCCGTTCGACGGACACGACCTGCGCACCTTGACGTCGGTTTTGACGATGGCGCGCGATATGGATAAGCCGGTGCTCATCCACATCCGCACCTATAAAGGACGCGGATATAAATACGCGGAGAACGCTCCAAGCGTTTACCACGGCCTTGCGGCGTTTGACCGCGAAAAGGGCGCGGGCGAAGCCGTTGCCAAGGGCTTTTCGCATGCGTTCGGCGAGACGATGTGCACGATAGCCGGTGTAAATGAGAAGCTGTGCGCCGTTACGGCGGCGATGGAATCCGGCACCGGTCTGACGGGTTTCCGCGAAAAATACCGCAGCCGTTTCTTTGATGTCGGCATTGCGGAGGAACACGCCGTCACGTTCTGCGCCGGTCTGGCGCGCGGCGGCATGATTCCGGTTTTTGCGGTGTATTCCACGTTTTTACAGCGTGCGTACGACCAGCTCATCCACGACGGCGCCTTGCAGCATCTCAAAATTATTCTGGCCGTGGACAGAGCCGGCGTGGTCGGCGAAGACGGCCAGACGCACCAAGGTGTGTTCGATGCCGCGTTCCTGCGCACCGTGCCGGACATCCACGTGTACGCGCCGACGTATTACGATGAGCTTTCGGACAATCTTGATGACTGTATTAAGGGAGAAAACCACCTTTATGCTATTCGCTACCCGCGCGGCAAAGAGCTGTATCGCCCGGAAAACTACACGCTTTCCGGCAAGCCATTTTATGTGTTCGGCACGGAAGATGCTTCTGTCACACTTGTGACCTACGGCCGCATGTTCTCGTTTGCGTGCGAAGCGGCGGAAACGCTCGAAAAAGAGGGCATAAAGTGCCGCATCGTGAAGCTCAATCGCATCGTGCCGATTGATCCGAAAGCGGTGGAAGCGGTCTTAAGGTGTCCCACGGTGCTGTTCTTTGAAGAGGGCGTCCGCCAAGGCGGCATCGCGGAGGAATTCGGTGCCATGCTGTTGGATCGCAATTTCAGAGGACACTACGAAGTGCACGCGATTGAAAACGGATTCATCAAGCACGCGCCTATGTTCCGTACGCTGCATAAGCTCGGTCTTGACGCAGAGGGCATGGTGAACGCCGTACACACGGCGCTGCAAATCGCAGAAAAGAAAGATGGAAAGGCAGTTTCTATATGAAAAAAAGGATAGACGTCCTGCTTTATGAAAAAGGGCTTGCGCCCAGCCGCGAAAAAGCGCGCACGCTCATCATGGCGGGTTGTGTTTACGCGGATAACCAGAAATTCGCTAAGCCCGGTGACACCGTGCGCGAAGACGCAGTCTTAGAGGTGCGCGGCAACACGCTGCGCTACGTCAGCCGCGGCGGCTTAAAGCTTGAAAAAGCTATGCAGCTGTTTCCGATCAAGCTCGAAAACACCGTATGTATGGACATCGGCGCATCTACGGGCGGTTTTACGGACTGCATGCTGCAAAACGGCGCCTCCAAAGTATACAGCGTAGACGTCGGCTACGGGCAGCTCGCCTGGCAGCTGCGCACCGACCCGCGCGTGGTGAATCTGGAGCGTACGAACGCCCGCTATCTCACACGCGAGCAAATTCCGGAGGAGATTGACTTCTTCTCCGTAGACGTGTCGTTCATCTCGCTCAAAATTATTTTGCCCGCCGTGCGTCCGCTTTTAAAGGACGGCGGCAAAGCCGTGTGCCTTATTAAGCCGCAGTTTGAAGCCGGCAGGGAAAAAGTGGGCAAAAAGGGCGTTGTGCGCGACAAAGCCGTGCACGAGGAAGTGGTGCAGATGATCTGCGATTTTGCAGTGGAAAACGGATATTCCGTACAGGGACTTACGTTCTCGCCGGTCAAAGGACCGGAGGGCAACATCGAGTATCTTGTGTTCCTCCAAAAAAGCGACGCGCCGGTGAATACGGCAGAAAGCACGCCGCACGAGATCGTGGAAGCATCTCACGCGGCGCTGGACAAAAAGGACTGAGGCTTATGAAAATTGCGGTGATTCCAAATCTGGATAAACGCGATGCGGACACATACACCCGGGAAATTCTGGCGGTTTTGCAGGAAAACGGTGCGGAAACACTCATGCACGAAAAGCACCGCGGGCAGTATGAACACGTCACGTTCTGCAAAAATCACGCCGCACTGGCGGAAAGCTGCGACCTTATCGTTGCGGTCGGCGGCGACGGCACCATCATCCACACGGCAAAGCACGCGTCCGTTGCGGGTAAGCCCATCCTTGGAGTGAACCTTGGGCGGCTGGGCTTTTTGGCAGGTGTGGAGAAGGACGAGCTGCACAAATTAAAGGCGCTCTTTACGGGCGATTACCGTGTGCGCCGCCTGATGATGCTTTCCGTTACCGTGCACAGCGTGAAGGGGGATACAACCTACCGCGCTTTAAACGACGCGGTCGTCTCCGGTGCACAGTCCAGAATTTACGATTTCGGCTTTTCCGTCGACGGTTCCAAGCTTTATAAATTCCGTGCGGACGGCCTCATTTTGGCTACACCGGCGGGCTCCACGGCGTACTCGCTCTCGGCGGGCGGCCCGGTGGTTGACCCGGAATCGGAATGCGTAATCTTCACGCCCATCTGCCCGCATGCGCTCTTTAACCGCAGCACGCTGTTCTGCGCAGATAAGACCATCACGGTCAGCACGGACAGCGATTATTCCGGCGAGGTGTATCTCACCATAGACGGTGGCGCACCCATACGCATTCATAAGACGGACACGGTTTCCGTCAGCCGCTCGACCTATTACACTGAGCTTATTCAGACCGACGAACGCAATTTTTACGATATTGTAGACAGCAAATTTATGCAAAGCAGAAATTAAAAGGCAGGAAGGAAGGCAGAAAGCATGAAAACAAGACGCCACGCCAAAATTCTGGAGCTCATCAAAGCACAGGATATCGACACGCAGGAGGAGCTCCTGCGCAATCTGCGCGCTTGTGGCTTCGACGTGACCCAGGCAACCGTTTCCCGCGATATCAAAGAGCTTCGGCTCGTAAAGAGTCTTTCCCCGAACGGAAAGTATAAATATTCCACCGGGCGCGACAATGCCCGCGACATTTCCTCCAAGTTCTATTCGCTGTTCGGCGATTCTGTTATGAGCGTGGAGGCGGCCGGCAACATGATCGTTGTCAAGTGCATGACCGGCATGGCGCAGGCGGTTTGCGCCTCTATGGATACGCTGCATTTCCCGGATTTCATCGGCACGTTGGCCGGTGAAGACACCATTCTCATCATCTGTAAAACGGATGAGATTGCGGAGGAAAAGCAGAACGAGCTCAGAAAGCTGATTGGCGGGGTCTGATATGCTGACGCAGCTTTACATTCAGAATATCGCCGTCATCGAGCAGGCGTCTATCGATTTTGAACCGGGCTTTACCGTTTTGACCGGCGAGACCGGCGCGGGTAAATCCATCATCATCGACGCAATCTACGCCGTGCTCGGTGAGCGCACCTCAAAGGAGCTTGTGCGCACAGGTGCGGAGCAGGCGAGTGTTTCGGCACTTTTTACGGATGTTTCTCCGCAGACGCAGCAGGTTTTGCGTGAGCTGGATATTCCGCTTGAAGACGATGGCAGTTTGCTTATTCGCCGTGAGATTCGCCCGCACGGGCGCTCCTCCTGCAAGCTCAACAACATCCCGGCGACCGTTTCCATGCTGCGCGCCGTCGGCGGCACGCTCATCGATATTCTCGGTCAGCATGAAAGCTACAAGTTGCTTTCACCGGAAGTGCACGGCACGTATATCGACAGCTTTGCGGGCGCATACGGTCTGCTTGCGGAGTACCGCGCGGCGTATACGGCGCTGCGCCGCATCAAAGGCGAGCTCGATGCGCTCGAATCCGACGAGGGGCAGAAGTCCCGCCGCATGGATATTTTGCGCTATCAGATCGAAGAATTAGAAGCTGCACAGCTGCGCGTCGGCGAACAGGCAGAGCTGACCGAGCGCCGCGATGAGATCCGCAACAGTGAGCGTATCGTGCGCGGTGTGGGCGAAGCTGTCACGCTTTTGCAGGGCGATGAGGACAATGGCGGCGCCATCACGGCCGTATCCGTTGCGGCAGAGTCGCTCGAGCAGGCGGCGCGCTATGCACCGTCGCTTTCAAACGTCGCCGAGCATGTCCGCGACGCCGAATACGCACTGACAGATGCCGCGGCGGAAATCTCCGATTACCTCGATAACGCCATGTTCGACGCAAACGAGCTTGATGAGATTGAAAGCCGTCTGGAAATTATCTACCGCTTGAGCCTCAAATACGGCGAAACGGAGGAAGAAATGCTTTCGTTCCTCGACCGTGCCCGTGCGGAGCTTTCGGACATCGAGTTTTCCGATGAAAAAAAAGAATTGCTTTTGCAGCAGTATGAGCAGAAGAAAAAAGAAGCGGTGACGCTTGCAAAGCAGCTATCCGCGAAGCGCCGCGCCGCGTGCGAGAGTTTTTCGCGCCGCGTGCGGCAGGAGCTTTCAGAGCTCAACATGCCCGGCGTCGTCTTCACCGTGGAGCAGGAGCGCACACCGTTGACAGCCTTTGGCTGTGACCGCATCCAGTTCCTCGTCTCCGCAAACGCAGGTGAGGATCCGAAGCCTATGTCGAAGATCGCGTCCGGCGGCGAGCTTTCGCGTATTATGCTCGCCATCAACACCGTGCTGTCTGAGGATTCCGGCGCGGCCGAAACGCAGATCTTCGATGAGATTGACACCGGCATCAGCGGCGAAGCGGCGAATAAGGTCGGCATCAAGCTGCGCTGCGTCTCCAAAAACGCGCAGGTCATCTGCGTCACGCACCTGGCGCAGATCGCCGCCATGGCGGATAACCACCTGTTTATCGTCAAAAAGCAGGAGAACAACAAAACGTACACGGCGGTGCACACGCTGACGAAAGACGCGCGCGTCCGCGAGATTGCCCGTATTATCGGCGGCGATGACATCACGCCGTTAAAACTCAAAATGGCTGAGGAGATGCTCGGTCGGCCGCATGAATCATGAATGTTAATCCTGTAAAGATAAACAGCCTTACAATCAAAATGAGTAAAGCTATATCACTTGCCAGTACACTCGCGACAATTTACATTCTGCTTTTGCTTTCGCCGATTCTGTTCGGGCAGTGCATATTTGCTGTAAAGCAAATCGACTGTACAGGTTATCCCGTGAATTCGCTTGCATATTACGCATATATGCCGGCCGAAGATTATTTCCCGGGTGACTGCGCGGCGATTCAAACCGAACGCGGTCTATTGCTGCTGACGCTGACCGAAAACGACCCTGAAGCCCGCATTTGGCATACGGCGGGGGACTTTAAAGCCTATGCCGAAGTGCCGTATGAATATTTAGAGGGCAAAGTGAGCGCATTCTGCTTGCCGCATATGGGCTTCGTCGCGGATGATTGGCCCGTTCTGCTGCCTATATTTGCAGGGGGCGCGGCGCTTTTCTATGCATTCTCGCGCGTTCCGACGAAAAAACTATATCAGCCAAAGTACGGCAGAAAGCCGGGGGAGGAGGCCGAAAATGGAGCTGACACCTGAATATATAAAGGCTGTTCGCTTTACAGTTAAGCGCGGCAACACCTACGATGCCGCCGAGGTGGACGCGTTCTTAGATGAGCTTTTAGAAGCTGTCACCGCACGGCAAAACACTCCGGATGCCGATACCCTTGCAGCGGTGTGTACCATACGCGCCGAGATGACGGAGCAGATTACCCGTGCAGTACTCGAAGCCGAAAAGCGCATTGCACCCCTGCTTTCGGACGAAAATGCGGTTTAGCCGCCGATTTTTTCGGATTTTACGCTGTTTTTGTGCACAAGTATTTGACAAGAGAGCGGGATATGTTATAATATAATCGAGATAGTGTTATGCCCTTTCAAATATGTCCGTAGGAGAACGCAATGAACATCGCACATCTGAAATATGCGGTGGAAGTAGAGAAGACCGCATCCATCACTAAGGCTGCCGAAAACCTTTTTATGGGGCAGCCGAACCTCAGCCGCGGGATTAAGGAGCTTGAGGAGACGCTCGGCGTCAAGATCTTTAAGCGCACCTCAAAAGGCATTGTGCCCACACCGCAGGGAGAGGAGTTTCTCGGCTACGCCAAGAGTATTCTGGCACAGATCGAAGAAATGGAGTCGCTTTATAAGCCCGAAAAGAATAATAAGCTGAAGTTCAGCATCTCGGTGCCGCGCGCCAGCTATATTGCGGATGCGTTTTCCAAGTTTGTCCGTGAGGCGGATATGTCAAAGGAAATCGAGTTTAGTTTCAAAGAAACGAACGCCATGCGTGCCATTCGCAACGTGGTACAGGAAAACTACGGTCTTGCCATCGTGCGGTATCAGACGATCTTTGAGAGCTTTTTTACGAACATGCTGCGCGATAAGGGCATGAAGTCGGAGAACATCTGGGAATTCGAGTATCAGCTTCTCATCTCCAAAAACGACCCGCTCTCGCAAAAAGATGTTGTGGATATCGAAGACCTTTCCGGCTATATCGAAATTTGCCACGGCGATCCGTTTGTGCCGTCGCTGCCGATGTCCGACATCAAAAAGGCAGAGATGGACGAAAACGTCACCAAACGCGTGTATGTTTACAGCCGCGGCAGTCAGCTCGACCTTTTGGCGACGGTGCCGCACACATATATGTGGGTCTCGCCGACGGATGTGGAACAGCTTGAACGTTATGAGCTTGTGTTAAAACCGTGCCGCGGCAACAAACACCGCGTGTACAGAGATATTTTGACGTCCAAGAAGGAATATAAATATACGGCGGTCGATAAACAGTTCATCGAAAAGTTGTATGAGGAGCGCGATTTATTGAGCGCAAAGTTCGGCACGCCGCATGCGGAGTAGAAATCCGCCGAAGTTTGATTTAGTTTGTCTGTTTTTTAACGTGTCGTTGGGGCTTTTTTGCTTTTATATCGATGAAATTATATCGATATTTGAAAATGGGTATTCCATTTGGTCGTTTCTTGTGTTAAAGTATTAGATGTTTGGTTTATTTTGATTTTCTGTTTGGATGGGGGTTGGCTGCGTCATGGTGAATCGCAGCATTTCAAAACAAACGCTGCTCAGGTTACCGCTTTACCTGAATTATATGAAGCAGCTCGGCGAAAACACGCCGGAACACATTTCCGCCACGACCATCGCAGAGGCGCTGGGCCTCAACCATGTCGTTGTGCGCAAAGACCTTGCAGCGGTCAGTTCGGCCGGCAAGCCGAAGGTTGGTTACAACACAGAGGCGCTCATCGCAGAGCTTGAGGAATTCTTAGGCTACAATGATGTTGATGACGCCATCATCGTCGGCGCGGGCAAGCTTGGCAAGGCGCTTTTGACGTATGGCGGCTTTAAAGACTGCGGCATGAACATTGTGGCCGCGTTCGATATCGATGAAGAGGTATGTGAGGAAGATTACAGCGGCAAACGCATTCTGACAATGGATAAGCTGATGGATCTGTGTGAGCGCATGCGCGTGCGCATCGGCATCATCGCGGTCCCGGCAGAAAATGCGCAGGCCATCTGCAACTTGCTCATTGAAAGCGGAATTCTGGCTATCTGGAATTTCGCGCCCGTGCATCTCGATGTGCCGGAGGGCATATTGGTACATAACGAAAACCTCGCCGCGTCGCTTGCGCTCTTATCTAAGCAGCTCAAGGAGAAATTTGACGCCAATACCTAAGTTAGCTTGGCAGAAAAGGAAGATTCCTTTTCTATGCCATTATATAAACAAATAAGTAAAAACCAAAAACTAAGAAACGGAGTTTGATTAGAATGAAAGTTATCATCTGCATCGGCAGCTCATGTCATCTGAAAGGTTCCCGCCAGGTCGTGGAAAAGCTTCAGGCGCTCGTAAAGGAAAACCACCTCGAAGATAAGGTAGAACTCGGTGGTACTTTCTGCATGGGTGACTGCGTAAACGGCGTCAACGTCACCGTAGACGGCGAGAAGCATTCCGTATCTCCCGATACCACCGAGGAATTCTTCCAGAAAGAGATTCTCGCAAAGGTTCAGTAAGCATAAGAAACAAAAATTTAGCCGGTGCAAGAGCTTTTTTTGCATCGGCTCTCCGTGCGTAAGCTGCTGTGTGCGGCAAAACGCAGCAGAAAATAGGAAGTAAGGGTGATTAAGTTGTTGACAGCCGGAATGAAAGGCAAAGCCGAGACCGTTGTTACAGAGAAGAACACAGCCAAAGCCATGGGAAGCGGCACGCTGGACGTTTTTGCAACGCCTGCTATGGT
>ERZ506887.1402-NODE-1402-length-12823-cov-9.700580_pt1 | contig 12823 bp, 9 predicted proteins | sample MGYA00512905_ERZ506887 | MGnify/ENA metagenome assembly ERZ506887 | reverse complement strand
AGCTGGTCATCAAGGGCCAGACCTTCCAGGAGATCGCCCTGTTTGTGGCAAAGCGGCTGTCGCCGCTGGACGATGTGCTGTCCACCGCCACCCATTTTGTGCTGCGCACCTACAAAAAAGAGGGGCGGCTGTATCAGGATGAAGAAATTGATGAAAGAGAGTGCACGGTGCTGTGATGGATTATGATAAACTGATCGCGCCTGCCGCCAAGGCCATGCGCCCCTCCGGCATCCGCAAATTTTTCGATCTGGCCGCCGAAATGCCCGAGTGCATCAGCCTTGGCGTAGGCGAGCCGGACTTTAAGACCCCGTGGGCTGTGCGCGAAGCCGGCATCGAAAGCCTTGAGCATGGCCGCACCCGCTATACCTCTAACGCCGGCTTAAAAGAGCTGCGCGCCGAGATCAGCCGGTATCTGGAGCGGCGCATGAACCTGCGCTACGACCCCATGCGGCAGATTTTAGTGACCGTGGGCGGCAGCGAAGCCATTGATATGTGCATCCGCACGCTGGTCAAGCCCGGGGACGAGGTGATCATCCCGGAGCCCTGCTTTGTGTGCTACGAGCCCATCACCACCCTGTCCGGCGGCGTGCCGGTGCACGTTGCCTGCCGTCAGGAGGACGAGTTCCGTCTGCGCGCCGAGGCGCTGAAGGCCGCCATTACCCCCAAGACCAAGCTGGTCATCATGCCCTTCCCCAACAACCCCACCGGTGCGGTGATGGAGCGGGAGGATCTGGAAGCAGTGGCCGAGGTGCTGCGCGGCACCGATATCATGGTGCTGTCCGATGAAATCTACGCAGAGCTGAACTACGGTCTGCGGCCGCACGTTTCCATTGCCACCCTGCCCGGCATGGCAGAGCGCACCATCGTGGTGAACGGCTTTTCTAAAAGCTACGCCATGACCGGCTGGCGGCTGGGCTACGCCTGCGGCCCGGAGGCGGTCATTAAAATTATGACCAAGATCCACCAGAGCGCTATTATGAGCGCCCCCACCACCAGTCAGTACGCCGCCATCACCGCCCTGAAAGAGTGTGACGGCGAGATCGACCGGATGCGGGACGAGTACAATATGCGCCGCCGCTTGGTAGTGCGCAGCTTCAACGATATGGGTCTGACCTGCTTTGAGCCCCGGGGTGCGTTCTATGCCTTCCCCTGCATCAAGAGCACCGGCATGAGCAGTCAGGAATTCTGCACAAAGCTGCTGGAACAGAAGCACGTTGCCATCATCCCCGGCGATGCCTTTGGCGCTTCCGGCGAGGGGTACTGCCGCGTTTCCTACGCTTACAGCGTGGAGCACCTGACCGAGGCGCTGAAGCGCATCCGAGAGTTTTTGGTGGAAAACAACATCTACCACGGCAACTGAGGAGGAACACAGATGGAACGGCGAGAGCGGAAAAACGCAGTGACCGTGCTGGCCCCGGCCAAGCTCAATCTGGCATTGGATGTAGTGGGCTTGCTGCCCAATGGCTACCATGCGCTGGACATGACCATGCAGACCATCACCCTGTACGAGCGGGTGATGCTGCGCCGCAGCACCGGGCTCAGTCTGCGTCTGCCGGGCAGCCTTGTGCAGCCCAACGATAAAAATACCGCCATCAAGGCGGCGCTGGCGTTCTTCCACTACACCGGTCTGCTGGCGGGGGTGGATATCACCATCTACAAAAATACCCCGGTGCGGGCGGGTATGGCAGGCGGCAGTGCAGACGCCGCCGCCGTGCTGGTGGGTTTAAATACCCTGTACGGCGCAAAGCTTTCCATGAGCGAATTGTGCGCGCTGGGCGCAGGCATCGGTGCGGACGTGCCCTTTGCCCTGATGGGCGGCACCTGCCGGGTGCAGGGCGTGGGCGACCTGCTCAAGGCGCTGCCCCCTGTGCCGGACTGCTGGTTCACGGTGGTGATGCCGGACTACGGCGTGTCCACCCCGGAGGCCTTTGCCGCCTACGATACCGTGGGCAGCAGCACCCACCCGGACTGTGAGGCGCAGGAAAAGGCCATCCGCGCCGGAGACTTGGACGCCGTATGTGCTGCCGCCGGGAATGCACTGGAAGAGTGCAGCGGCGCAAAGGACAACGAAGCGATCAAGTCCCTGCTCCGGGCCCACGGTGCTGTCACCGCCCTGATGACCGGCAGCGGCGCGGCGGTGTTCGGCGTGTTCCGGGACGAAGCTGCCGCCAGAGCCGCCGCAGCGGCAGCAAAGCGGCAGTGGCCGCAGGTCTACGTTGCCAAGCCCGACCGCGGCGGTGCCCGGGTGATCCGCTAAAAAAGTATAAACCTCCTTCCTGCAGGGCATACTGGCTCCAAAGGAAGGAGGTCTTTTTTGTGCAGACCTTTTACAAAATCTGCCTGCTGCTGCTCATTGTGGGCGGCGTGAACTGGGGGCTCGTGGGGCTTTTTCAGTTCGACCTTGTGGGCTGGCTGCTGGGCGGCAGTACCTCGGTGTGGTCCCGTATCGTGTTTGCGCTGGTGGGCTTGGCTGCTCTTGGCTGCATTCCGAATCTGTTCAGCGAGGAACCGGAGGAAGAATAACAAAACGGCTGCTGCACTTTTGCGTGCGGCAGCCGTTTTCAGGTTATAGCTTTTCCAGCGAAAATATAAAATATTTTCTGCGTGGCTTACTTGTCGTTATCCACATCATCCCAGCCGATAAGGTCGGGCAGGGTGAGCGTTTCGTCCGAGCAGTGGTGGCTTGCGCGGCGCTGGTCGGCAGCTTTCGTATGGATCACCTCGCGGGCAAGCTCCCGGATGGCAACGCAGTCCTCCGGCAGGTCGGTCTGGCTGCGGCCGGAGTGGGTGAACAGGATCTTGCCCTCGTGGCCGACGATCAGGGTCATGGGCAAAATCTGCGGAGCATTGCGGTCGTAGTGATAACCGGCATCCCGGGCGCTTTTGTAGATGCGCTGGGCAGAAAAGCTCCAGCTCAAAAGCCCGCGCGCCTGTTCCACCCCCAGATAACTGTATAGCACACCCGGTGCATCGCAGATGATGGGGAAGGGAAACTCCTTCCCCTGTGTAGCCTCGGCCACCGCGCGGGGCGCTGAGCGCACCACACACGCCAGCCGCACACCCCGCAGCCGCGGCAGGGTCTTTAAGTAGCGGGTCAGGTATTCCCGGGTGACCGGGTGGTCGAACCCGGGCAGAAAGATCATGCACAGGGGTTCGGTGCCCGCACACAGGGCGTAAAAATCGTTGCCCGGGGTGGTGGGGGTGTCAAAGGTGAACCGGGGAATGGAGGTACCAACCAGATGCTCAGAACTCATGCCGCAATTGCACATCCTTTCAAATGGTGATAAAAAAATCCACAGCCGTGCCCTGTGTTTGCAGGGGCACAAGCGGTGGATTGGATTACTATAAAGATCCCGCCCGGTCGTCTGCGGCCAATCAAACCTACCCTTACGGACAGGTGGGTGCCCTGTCTCCGGAATCACGCTTCCTCATCGAACCTCCATGGTCGACCCATGGCGGGGAGGTCTGCAATCCACCGGAGAACTCCGGGCTCCCGTTGAATGATTAGTAGGATCATACAAACCGCAACAAATCGAGCCGGGCAGGAAGTCTTGCACGGTCAATCCGTCAAAGGACTTACTCGATATCGTAGTCCTCGCTCAGACGCTGCTCAAACAGCTTGCTGACTTCCATCAGCACCTCGTCGTCCTCTACAACGTCCAGATATTCGCCTTCGTCATCTTCCCCGACACTCAGGATCACCAGTTGGGCGTCCTCGTTCAGGTCCTCTTCGTTTTCGGCGTATTCCACAACAGCCAGATAATGCACACCCTTGTGGTCCAGCGCGTCGATCACCTCAAAGGTGACCTCGTTGCCGTCCTCGTCCTCAAGGGTCATCAGGTCGGGCTGATATTCTTCCTCTTCGGTATTGGGATTCTTGATCTCGTCAGACATAATACGCTCCTGTATTGCTTCATCACAAAAAGCAGTTGATGCTGCGGGCTGTACCCCGCTTGGTCTGCTTATAGTGTAGCGTGTTTTGCCCGGTTCGTCAAGATGCTTTTTCGCACAGAAATCACCGGATAAATTTTCACGCAATTTCCTCTCGCACTGCCGCGCAGAATATGGTATACTACTGGTTGAATCTTTTGCGCTGCGCTGTGCAGCGTTGTAGTACAGTATATGGAACAGGGAGCGGGAGTATGTTGAAAAAATTAGGGGCAGTCTGTCTTGCGGCGGTGCTGCTGCTTACCGGCTGCAGTCTGCGGCCGCAGGAAAACGGCAGCGCCGTCCAGAGCATCAGCCGCCCGGCGGTGGAATCGGCAGAGCTGCAATTCACCCACCCGGCAGCAGGGGACACCGTTGCGGTGTTCGATACCTCTGCGGGTGTTTTCCGGGCGGTGCTCTTCCCGGAAAAGGCTCCGCAGGCCTGCGATAACTTTATTGGACTTGTACAGCAGGGCTACTACAACGGCCTTACCGTGAGCCGGGTGGAGAACCAGTTCGTGGTGGAAGCCGGGCAGGGCGCAGACGGCAAGGGCTCTACCATCTGGAAGGGCAATCGCTACCCGGTGGAAGCATCGGACAGCCTGCACCACTACGCCGGGGCGCTGTGCATGGGCGTGGACGCTTCCGGCGCGTGCGCCAGTGTGTTCTATGTGGTGGAATCGCTGCCGGGAGAACAGTCGGTAACGCAGGAACTGGTGGACCAGATGAACGCCGCCGGTTACCGCGCCGAGGTGGTATCCGCTTACCAGACGGCGGGCGGCGCGCCCTATCTGGACTACACCGACACCGTGTTTGGGCAGGTGTACGAGGGCATGGACATCGTGGACACCATCGCCCAGACCGCTGTGGACGAAAACCAGAAGCCCACCACCGATATCACCATCAACAGCGTGAGCATCGAGACCTATCAGGGATAAATAGTAAAGTCAAAAAATGATGCCTGTGCGTGAGCACAGGCATCATTTTTTATATCTCCCCGGGGTGCTCCTTGCGCCATGCAAGGTAGTCCTCCAGAATGACCGTGGCACTGACCGAATCCAGAATCTCCTTGCGGCGGCTGCCGTAGGTGCCGCTTTCGTCCAGAAGGTCGGCGGCGGCGCAGGTGGTCTGACGCTCGTCCCACATCCGCACCGGCAGGCCGCTCCAAAGCTCCACGGTCTTTGCCAGCTTGCGGCTCTTGGCGGCGCGCTCACCCTCGGTGCCGTCCATATTCAGCGGCAGACCGATCAGAATCATCTCGGCTTCGATCTCCTTGGCTACCTCGCAGACCCGGGCGGCAACCTTGTTGCGCGCCTTTAAGGTGATCTGGGGCGTGATGGCGGTGGTCAGAAATTCGGTGCGGTCGCAGGTGGCAAGGCCGGTGCGGCTGTCCCCGTAGTCAACGGCTAAAATCTTCATACAAAGTCCCTTTCCGGTGTACAGAATGTTTTTTTCAGTGTACCACAGCGGCGGCGGGATTGCAAAGAAAAGCAGTGGTTTTATCTCCGCTTTCGTGTTACAATAAAGGCAAAAATCAACGAGCGGGAGGAGACCGAAATGCTGAAACTGGTTCTGGGCACTTCCGGCAGCGGCAAGACCACCCTGCTGTATGCCCGCATCCGTGCCCGCGCCGAGGCGGGGAAACGCAGTATCCTGCTGGTGCCGGAGCAGTTTACCTCCAGCACCGAAGCGCGCATCTACCGGGAGCTGGGCGATGCCCTTTCCGGCATGGTGGAAAGCTATTCCTTCACCAGTCTGGCCGAGCATATCCTTGCGGCGCTTGGCGGCGCGGCGGTGCAGACCCTGACCGATGCCGGGCGGGCGGTGCTGGTGCGCCGTGCGCTGGAAGAATTGCAGGATAACGTGCACTACTACTACCGCCACCGGCGCAGCGCGGCCTTTTGCCAGATGGCTGCCGAGACGATAGACGAGCTGAAAAGCGCCGGGCTTTCCGGGCAGCAATTGCAGGAGCTTGCCCGGGACTGCGGCACCGAGAGCGCAAAGCTGGGCGAGCTGGCGCTCATCTTTCAGGGCTACGAGAGCCTGCTGGCAGGCACCGGCATGGACCCCGCCGACCGTCTGGAGCTGGCTGCCGACCGTCTGGAAGCTGCGCTTGCCCGGGACGAATTGCCGGACTTTCTGCGCGAGCGCGAGGTGTTCATTGACGAGTTTGACACCTTCAACGCGCCCAAAAAGCGGCTGATGGGCGCGATGCTGGCCGCTCTGCCCGCCGTGACGGTGGCGCTGTGCGAGGACGGTGCACCCATGCAGCCCGGGGACCTGGAGCTGTTTTCCGGTGCAAAGCAGGTGGCGGCGCAGCTGCGCCAGCTGGCGCGCAAAAACGGCGCACAGGTGGCAGCGCCGGAGCTGCTGCGGCGGGACCTGCGCCACAAAGACGCCCCGGGCCTTGCCGCCTTGACTGAGCTGCTGGAGACCGGCAGCTGCACCCCGCCGGAAAGCGCCCCGGAGCTGCGGCTGTTTGCCGCCGCCAGCCGGGAAGAGGAAGCCCGCTGCGCCGCTGCCGCCATCCGCCGCCTGATGCGGCAGGGGGTGCGCTGCGGAAAGATCGCGGTGGTCTGCCGCGATATCAGCCTGTACCGGGCTGCGGTGCGGTACGAGTTCCGCATGGCAGAGATCCCTCTGTACTGCGACGAACCCACCACCCCGGAGTTCAGTGCCCCCGCCACGGCAGTGCGGGCGCTGCTGGCGCTGCTACGGGGCGCGGACATGACCGAGCAGCTGACCGTGCTGGCCAAGACCGGCCTGTGCGACCTGACCGAGCCGGAGGTCTGCGCGCTGGAAAACTATGCCTACACATGGTCGCCTAATGCAGCGGCGTGGCGGGCAGAATTTACCAAAAGCCCCCGGGGCTTCGGTGACGCCGAGCTGACCGAGGAGGATACGCTGAACCTGACCCGCGCCGAAAACGCCCGCAAAAAGCTGGTGACGGCGGTGGATACTCTGCGCAGCAAGGTGCGCAGCGCCAACGCGGAACAGATCAGCCGGGCATTGTATTTCTGCCTGAAGGAACTGGGCGCAGAGGGACAGCAAGCCGCACAGGTGGAGGATATCCGCACCGCCCGGGGCATCCCGGCGGCAGAGGAAGCCGCCCGCGAGTGGAACGTGGTGATGCAGCTGCTGGACGAGATGGCGCGGCTGCTGGGCAGTCAGGGCATCACTGTGCCGGAGTACGAGGATCTTTTCAGCCTGCTGCTGCGTTCCTCCGACCTTGGGCACATCCCGCAGACACTGGATGCGGTGGTGCTGGCAAGTGCCGGCAAAATGCGTCTGGATGCGCCGGACTATGTGTTCGTGCTGGGGCTGGCAGAGGGCGAATTTCCCTGTACCCCCGCAGAAAGCGGCCTGCTGACCCACGCCGACCGCGACCTGCTGATGGCAAAGCAGATCGACCTGCCGGACTGTTTTGAGAACCGGGTGGTGCGGGAACAGGTCTGTTTCTACAAAGCCCTTACTGCCCCGGCAAAGGGGCTGTGGATGAGCTGGCCGAAAGGGCAGGGGCAGACCCTGTGCGCCGCGCTGGAGCCCATCGTGGAAGCATTGCAACCCGCCGCGCCGCAGCTGGAACTGATCGACCTTGCCGCCACCCCCGCAGACGGCTTAGACGTGCTGGGCGGCGGCTGGCCGCTGACCGAACTGGAACGTGCCAGCCTGACCGAGGCGCTGCGCGCCCCCGGCGAAGGGGTACAGGCGCCCCGGGGGCTTGCCCTGCTGCAGCGCATGGAGCAGGACCCGCCCCGGCAGGTGCAGGATCTGCCCACGCTGGAAATGCTGCTGGGCAGGCGGCTGCACATCTCGCCCAGCCAGCTGGAAAAATACTATACCTGCCGCTACGGCTACTTTTTGCAGTATGTGCTGGGGCTTAAACCCCGCCGCCGTGCGGAGCTTTCGGCCGATCAGAGCGGTACCCTGATGCACTGGGTGCTGCAGATGGCGCTGGACCCCCACCCCGGGGCAGACAACCCCTGCGCCGGGCTGCGCCCCTTTTTGGAGCTGGACGATGCCGCCATGGCTGACCTTGCCGCCGCACTGGTGGACGAGTACGCGCGGCGCTATCTGCCGGAGGATACCGCACGCTTTGCCTACCTGCTCTCCCGGCTGAAAAAGAGCATGACCAGCCTGTTGTGCTATCTGCGGGATGAGCAGAACCAGTCCCAGTTCAAGCCCGTGGCCTGTGAGCTGAAAATAGGCCGGGGCGAGGATGCCGTGCCCGGGCAGGTGTACCGCCTGTCAGATGGACGCACGGTGCAGCTGGTGGGCACGGTGGACCGTGCGGACGAGTGGATCGAGGACGACGGCACCCGCTGGGTGCGGGTGGTGGACTACAAGACCGGCAGCAAAAAGCTGGATCTGAAGGAGGTCTACTGCGGTCTGGACTGCCAGATGCTGCTCTACCTGTTCAGCCTGACCCGGGATAAAAGCGGCCGCTTTACAGGGGCAGAACCGGCTGGCGTGCTCTACCTGCTGGCCGACCCGGCCCCTGAGACCACCACCCGCGAAAAGGCGGCCCACAGTGTGGAATACAAACTGGACGGTCTGGTGCGGGACGAGCAGAAGCTGTTTGATGCCATGGATGCCGACGAGACCGGCAGATACCTGCCCTTCTCCTATTACAAAGGCGCGCCCAGCCCCTACCAGAAGGACAAGCGGGCAGACATCGCCAAGCTGAACCGCATCCAGCTGCATCTGGATGATCTTGTGACCCGGATGGGCCAGCAGCTCTATGAGGGTCAGATCGCCGCCGAGCCGCTGGTCGCGGGCCGGAGCCCCTGCCAGTGGTGTGATTACGGCTTTGTCTGCTGCCACGAGACCGGCATCGGGGAGCGGGCGCTGGAGGCTCCCGCAAAGCCATTTGAGGCTCCCGGGCAGCCCGAAGAGGGAGAGGAGGAACAGGCATGAGTGAACCCAAGTGGACCCCCGCCCAGCGGGCCGCCATCGAGGACCGGGGCGGCGCGCTGCTGGTGAGCGCGGCGGCGGGCAGCGGCAAAACGGCTGTTCTGACCGAGCGGGCTGTCCGGCTCATCACTGACCCGGAGCATCCCGTGGATGCGGACCGTCTGCTCATCGTCACCTTTACCAATGCGGCGGCGGCAGAGCTGCGGGCCCGCATCGGGCAGGCGCTTCTGAAGCGCAGCCAGGCGGAACCCGGCAATGGCGCGTTGCGCCGCCAGCGGATGCTGCTGCAGCGCGCACCCATCTGCACCATCGATGCCTTCTGTCTGGACCTGCTGCGCAAGCATTTTCAGGCGCTGGATATCCCGCCGGACTTTTCCCCCGCAGACCCCGGCAGTGTGGAGCTCCTGCGGGCCTCTGCCCTGAGCGAGACGCTGGAAAATGCCTACCGCGACCCGGATTTCTGCGCCTTTGCCGACCTCTACGGCAAGGGCCGCACCGACAAGGCGGCGGGGGAGGCTGTTTTGCAGGTCTATGACTTCCTCCGCGCCCTGCCGGACTACGATAAAAAGCTGGACGAGATGCTGGCCCCGTGGCAGGAAGAGAACGGCTTTGCCCGCACCTGCTGGCATGATATTCTGATGCAGGAGGCCGCCCGCTCTGCCCGGGCTGCGAAGGAGCTGCTCTGCGCCGCGCTGAACGACTGCAGGGAGGACTTCGTGACAGCTCAGGCCGACGCCGAGGCCAGCAAAAAGACCCCTGCCGCCAAGGAAAAGGCCGTGGCGGCAGTGAACGAGAAGTTCGCCGAACCCCTCGAGCGGCTGGAAAACTCCGCCGCCCTGCTGGGCGAGATGGAGCGTCTGGCCGGGGCGGGGGAATGGACGCCCCTCTACGACAGGCTGACGCCCTATGTCCTCGGCATGGAACAGGCCCCCGGCCTCAAAAATATGAAAAAGCGGCTCACCGGTGAGCACAAGGACGCCGTCAAGACCCGGGCCGACGAGGCCGCGAAGCTCTTTGAGAAAATCGAAGACCTCATCAGTTGCAGCCTCGACGAAGCCGAGCTTGACCGGAAAGCCGCCGAACCCTGCCTCCGCGCCCTCTTTGCCGCCGTGCGGGACTTTGACGCCCGCTTTGCGGCCCGGAAGCGGGAGAGAAGATTGCTGGAATTCAGCGACTTCGAGCATCTGGCCCTGCGGCTCCTGCGGGACGCCGACGGCCAGCCCACCGAGCTGTGTCAGGGCATCCGGCAGGGCTACGCCGCCGTCATGGTGGATGAGTATCAGGACACGAATGCCCTGCAGGACGCCCTTTACCGCTGTCTGGCCAGCCCGGCAGGGGATGACCTCTTCCTCGTGGGCGACTTAAAGCAGAGCATCTACCGCTTCCGTCAGGCGGACCCCAGCATCTTCCGGGAAAAGCTGGAGAGCTGGCCCCTCCTGCCCGGCGGCGAGGCCCGCCCCCGGCCCGAAGACAGCAGGCCCGGCGAGAACGCCATGCTGGCGCTGGACGCCAACTTCCGCTCTGCCCCGCAGGTGGTGGCGGGCATCAACTTTATCTTCGAACAGCTCATGACGCCTGCTCTGGGCGACACGGCCTACGGCGACGGACAGCGCCTCGTCTGCGGCGCACCCGGCGCGTACGAGGGCAGTGTGGAGGCCCCCTTCCTGCCCGACGATGCCGCCGAGACGGACGCACAGTATATCGCCGACCGCATCGAGGCGATGGTGGCCTCCGGCGAGCCGGTGCGGGACGGCGGCACCACCCGCCCGGTGCAGTACGAGGACTGCTGTGTCCTGCTGGCGGCGAGAGGCGACTTCCCGGCCTATGCCGAGGCCCTGACGGCCCGGGGCATCCCGGTCTACGCCGACGCCCGGGAGAACCTGCTGGACGCGCCCCACATCCGCCCCCTCATCGCCCTGCTGCGGGTCATCGACAACCCCGCGCAGGACATCTATCTCGCTGCCGCCATGCTGGGGCCGATGTTCGGCTTTACGGACGACGACCTCGTCCGCCTCCGGGCCTGGGCGCAGACACCCGATAAGCACACCCGCATCAGCCTCTACGGCGCAGTTTTACAGGCCGTCCAGAGCGGGGCGGAGGATGACTTCACCCGCCGGGTGCAGGCGTTCTACCAGCGTCTGACGGCCCTGCGCCGGATGGCCCGGAGCGTGCCGGTGGAGGAACTGCTGGAAGAAATTTTTGTTTCCACCGGCTACCTCGCCGCCCTCGGTGCCATGGAGAACGGCCAGCGCCGCCGGGAGGACGCGCGGCGTTTCGCCTCCTTCTGCGCCGGGGCGGGCGCGGGCGGCATCTCGGCCCTCATCCGTGCCATCGACGCGGCCACGCTGGCGGGCTCCACCGGGCAGGAGACTGTCCCCGGCGGGGCGCGGCCCGGCTGCGTCACCATCATGACCATCCACCGCTCCAAGGGCTTGCAGTTCCCGGTGGTGTTCGTGGCCGACACGGCCCGGCAGTTCAACGCCGCTGACACCCGCCAGCCCGTCCTGCTCCACCGCGTCTGCGGCGCGGGCCTCCGTCTCCGTCCCGAGGGCGGCGAGGGGGCCTATAAGACGGCGGCCTACACCGCCCTCTCCACGGTCCATGCCGCCGAGATGCGGAGCGAGCAGATGCGGCTTTTGTATGTTGCCCTCACCCGGGCGCAGGATAAGCTGATCTTGACGGTCCCGCTGGGCATCGGCCGGACGTCCAACCCCTTCGCCAAAGCCGCCGCCTTCCTCGCCGCCGGGGCGGGGGAGACCTTGAACGCTCAGGCGGGCAGCTTCGCCGACTGGCTGCGGGCGGCGCTCCTCGTCCACCCCAACGGCGGGCCTCTCCGCCGTCTGGCCGGGAACCTCGAGCTGCCCTTTGCGGACACCGGGAGCACCATCGCCCTCACAGTGCAGGCCGATGTCCTCCCGCCCGAAGAAGCCCCCGCCGAGGCGGAAGAGCCGCCCCGGCCCGAGGCCGACCCGGCCCTTGTGGAGACGCTGCGGCAGGGCTTCGGCTGGCGGTATCCGGCGGCAGCGCTGGCGGATATCCCGGCCAAGGTCAGCGTGACCAGCCTCGTCCACGCTGCTGAGCAGACCACCCTCGAGAGCCCGGGATTCCTCTCGAAGGACGGCCTCACCGCCGCCGAGATGGGTACGGCTCTCCATGCCTTCCTCGAACACGCCGACTTCGGGGCGCTGGCCGCTGTGCGGGACGCAGAGGACGCTGCCGTTCTGGCCGCTGTCCGCGCCGAGCGGGAGCGTCAGGCAGCGGCGCAGCTCACGCCCCCCGCCATTGCCGGGAGGCTGGATGTCTATAAGATACTCCGCTTTGTGCGCAGCGAGGCGTTCCGCCGCATCTGCGGGGCAGAGGATGTACTGCGGGAGCTGGCTTTTATCACGTCGCTGCCTGCCGCCGAGGTCATGGCTGCCCAGGGCCGCGCCCTGCCCGACGGCCCTGCCGCCGACGCCGGGGTGCTGGTGCAGGGCATCGCGGACATCGTCCTCATCTACGCCGACCACCTCGAGCTTCTGGACTACAAGACGGACCGCCGCAAGACTCCTGCCGACTTCGTCCGCGCCTACCGTGCTCAGCTGGAGCTCTATGCCAAGGCCATTGAGAAGCGCTTCGCCCCCCGGCGGGTGACTTATAAAGGGATATATTCGCTGGAGCTGGGGGAGCTGATTGAAGTTTAAGAATATTTTTCAAATTCCCGCATAAAAATGCTTGACAGCCTCCCCGGGGTGTGGTAGAATACCCGAGTAAAGAAAGCAGCTACGGCCTGTGCCGCGCTCGCCTTGAGGGGTAAGGATCCCCGGGCTATACTCTGAACCGATTCGTCTTGAAGACCGAATCGCGCTTTTGAGTGAATTTTGCGCGGCTGTCCCGAAACTGGGGCGGCCGCGTTTTCTATGCCAAAAAACGCAACACTATGGACTATTGTTTGGAGGTGCATTCATTATCGCTACCGCTGGAAAGTCGAAGGAACTGGAGA
>ERZ506887.1400-NODE-1400-length-12836-cov-10.224239_pt1 | contig 12836 bp, 13 predicted proteins | sample MGYA00512905_ERZ506887 | MGnify/ENA metagenome assembly ERZ506887 | reverse complement strand
GGCAGATGTAGTTGCAGCACAGCAGGTAGTCCGGGGCGTAGTCCGGCTTGAAGTGCGCCACCATGGGGCGGCGGATGCTCTTGGTGAACAGGGCCTCGTCGCTGTACAGAAAGCCGTCCGGCTCGCCGCGCTGCCGCAGCTGCAAGATAGCCTTGCCCATGGTGTACAGGGCATGGGGTGCCAGAATGTCGTCGTGGTCAGCCAGCGCCAGATACTCCCCCGTTGCCAGCTGCGCGGCGGCGTTGGTGTTGGCCGCAATGCCCTGATTTTCGATCTTTTTGTATACGATCTGTTGATTCTTTTGCTGATATTCCTTTACGATGCGCTCCACGTCCCCGTGGGCGGCGTCCGAAGCATCGGCAAGGCAGAGCTGCCCGTTGGGCGCGGTCTGCCCCACAAAGGAATCCAGAAACTCCCGCAGGTACTTTTCCGGGGTATTATACAGCGGGGTCAGCACCGAGATGGTGGGCAGGCCGCAGTCTGCCGCCGTTTTGCCTGCCATCTCTGCGCGCTGGGCTTCCAGCACCTTTTTGGCGGGCAGGTAGCGCGCACGCTTGCCGAAGCAGCGGCGCTTGACAAAGCCTGCGCCGCGTTTGACCATGGTGGGCAAGCCCTCATCCTTTGTCAGCTGCACGGCATAGCCGGCCAGCTCCTTGGCGCGTTTCAACCGTACATTCATATCAGACCTCGCCGCGCTGGGTCGCCTTGTAGGCGGCGCAGACTGTCTGGGTGTCCCCGTTCATTTTCAGGTGGCCGTGGCTCAGCCATGCCACCTTGGTGCACATCCGCTCGATCTGCTCGATGGAGTGGGACACCAGAATGACCGTGGTGCCGCCCGCCATCAGCTCCTGCATCCGCTTTTCGCACTTTTGCTGGAACAGGAAATCGCCCACCGACAGCACCTCGTCCGCAATGAGGATATCGGGCTTGGTGATGGTGGCAATGGCAAAGCCGATGCGCGCCACCATGCCGGAGGAGTAGTTTTTCAGCGGCACATCCAGAAAGTTTTCCAGCTCACTGAATTCCACGATCTCGTCAAATTTTTCGTCCAGATACTTGGGCGAGAAGCCCAGCACCGTGCCGTTGAGGTAGATGTTCTCGCGGGCGGTCAGATCCATATCAAAGCCCGCGCCCAGCTCAATGAGCGGGGCGATGGTGCCGTTTACGGTCACCTTGCCCTTGCTGGGCTTGTACACCCCGGCAATGGTCTTGAGCAGGGTGGATTTGCCCGAGCCGTTCAAGCCCACAAGGCCGTAAAAATCGCCGGGCATAATGTCCAGACTGACGTCCTTTAAAGCGTAGAACTCGTCGTATTGCAGCCGCCCCTGCACCATGGCCAGAAAATATTCCTTCAGGCTCTCATGCTTTTCCTTGGAAAGGTTGAAGCACATGGAAACATTGTCCACTTTGATGATCGGTTCCATTGTTCTTCCTCCTTAAATATGCAGCACAAAGCGGTCCTGCGTTTTGCGGAACACCCACACGCCCACCAGCATGGAGAGCACGGCGCAGCAGCCGCACACCGCGAACATGTTGAAATCCAGCGGGATGCCCCACATCACGGTACGGCGGAAGCCTGTGATGTACCAGTACATGGGGTTCAGCTTAATGATCTGCTGCATGTTGAACCCGCCGATGGAAAAGGTCATCTGGGTGGGGTCGTAGAAGATGGCGGAAAAATACAGCAATGCGGTGATGAACACGCTCCAGATGTGCATGATATCCCGGAAGAACACTGTGGCCGCTGCCAGAAGCAGGCCCACGCCCAGACTGAAGAAGAACAGCGTCACCAGCGGGTAGACCGCCTCGATGAGGGTCAGGTGGAAGGGTGCACCGGTGAAGATCATCACCAGCAGCAGCGCCACAAAGCTGAACACACAGTTCACCATGGCAAAGCAGCACTTTTCCAGCGGGAAGATATACTTGGGGATATACACCTTTTTGAGCAGGGGCGCTGCGCTCAGCACACTGCTCATGCCGGTGGAGGTGGCCTCGTTGAAGAAGTTGAACAGCAGCTGGCCGCACATCAGGAACACGGCAAAGTTGTCGATGCCGCTGCCCCGCATGTCCATCAGACTGCTGAACACGGCCCAGTACACAAGGCACATGAGCAGCGGGTTCAGAACGCTCCACACCACGCCCAGCACGCTGCGGCGGTATTTGAGCTTGAAGTCACGGCTGACCAGATTCCACAGCAGGTAGCGGTAGCACCAGAAGCCGTTCCACATTGCTTTGAATTTTGCCACAGGCGATCACCACTTTTCAAAATATTCAAACTTCTGTGCAGCAAAGGGCTCGTGCAGCTTGTCCTTTGCGCTGGTCTTGTGCTCACAGCCGCAGTCCGGCCACTGCACGTTCACGGTGGGGTCATCGTAGGGGATGCCGCCCTCGCTGGTGGGGTCGTAGACATCGGTGCACTTGTAGCAGAACTCTGCCACATCGCTCAGCACCAGAAAACCGTGTGCAAAGCCCTCCGGGATATAGAACATCTTCTTGTTCTCCTCGGACAGGGTGACGCCCACCCACTTGCCGAAGGTGGCGCTGTGGGGGCGGCAGTCCACAGCCACATCGAACACCTCGCCCTTGGTCACACGCACCAGCTTGCCCTGCGTGTGGTTCTTCTGGAAGTGCAGGCCGCGCAGCACACCGCGGGTGGAGCGGCTCTGGTTGTCCTGCACGAACTCCTTATCGATGCCGGCTTCGGCAAACTGATCCTTCTGGTAGGTCTCCATAAAGTAACCGCGGTCGTCGCCGAACACCTGCGGCTCAATGACCACAACACCGGGGATCTCGGTCTGAGTAAACGTAAACTTGCCCATAATTTTGTACCTCTCTTTTTGTAAAGCGATTTTGGAAGCGGTCTTTTTCGCGGTGTTCGTCCGCATAAAAGCCGCTTCTCATTTTTATCTGGAAAAGTCTGCTCCTGTGCAGGCTTTTGCGCATGATCACCGGCGGCCGGCCCGGCGCTTTTTCCGCTTTGCCAGCAGCCGCACCACCACAATGGTCACTGCCGCTGCCGCCGCCGTGGACCCCAGCGAAATGCCCAGCAGCCACAGCACCCGGCTTTTGGGCTTTACCGCTTTGGCCGCTTCCAGCTCTACGCCGGTGCTGCCGTCCAGCAGCTGGGCAAGGCCGGTCACTTCGGCTTCCACCCGGACGCTGGTCTTTTCCTGCTTTGTGCCGCCCTTGACGGTGTACACTGCGTACACCTCCGGCTCGGTGCCCAGCAGATAGGTCTCCGGCAGCTCCAGCGCCACTTCCACATCCTCCGCGGTCAGGCCGTCGGCCAGAAGCAGCCGCACGCCGGGGTCGGAGACGGTCACGGTGCCAAGGCTCCCGCCGCCGCCCATCACCGGCAGCTGCGCGGTCACGCCCCGGGCGGGCAGGTCGGTGTAGCCGGTAAAGGTGCTGAAGGCGTAGTCCAGCAGGGTGCGGACATCGTTGTATTTATCGGTGCTCAGCTCGCTCTGCATGGTCACGCAGATGAGCCGGACGCCGTTCTGCTCCGCCAGACAGGCGTAGCTGTAGCGGGCCGTGTTGGTATAGCCGAGCTTGGAGCCCTTGACCGACGTGATATGGTACCGGCTGGAGCCGATGCGCAGCTTGTCCTGCTGGGAAAAGTAGCGGGTCACGGGCTGGATGTTGGTGGGGTCCATGGTGTACATCTCATTGCGGGTGAACACCTGCTCAAACCCCGGCTGCTCCAGTGCCCAGCGCAGGATCTGCGCCATGTCGTAGCAGCTGGTGTAGTGGTCCTCGTCGCTGATGCCATGAGGGTTGGAAAAGTGGGTGTGCGCAAGGCCCAGTTCCTTCACCTTTGCGTTCATCTTCTCCACGCCGTCCGCGATGGTGCCGCCGCCGAAATATTCGGCCAGCAGGTTGGCACCGTCGTTGGCGCTGGCCATCTGGGTGGCATACAGCGCATCCGTCAGGGGGACCTCTTCGCCTTCAAGCAGGGCGATGTGGCTGGAATCGGTGCCTGCCAGCGAGTACACATCCTCGTGGCTCACGGTCAGCTTTGTATCCTCCCAGTTTCCCTGCGCCTTTTCACAGGCAAGACCCAGCGTCATCACCTTGGTGATGGACGCCGGGTGCAGCTCTTCGTTCATATTCTGCTGTGCCAGCACAAGGCCGGTGTCTGCATCGATGATGCAGTAAGCGCGGGTGGCGCCAAGGGCAGGGCCAGCCGCCGCAGCCCCCGGCACGAACATACAGAACACAAGCAGCACAGCACACAGCGCTGCGGTCAGTTTTTTCATCTGGTTTTCTCCATCGAAGCTTATTCTGCCCGGCCGTACCGCACCGGCAAAGCATCAAATTCAGTATACCACATTTTGTCCCGGCTGAAAAGCCATTCAGACGTTGTTTTGCAGCAGAACGGGCTGCAGCTGCCGCCCGGCCAGCGCAGCGTCCAGTGCAGCGGGCAGACGGGCAAAGTCCGCCTTCAGGCTGCTGGGCTTGGCAATGGGGTCATCCTGCCCGTAGGGCACAAAATAGTAATGCTTGCGTTGGAAAAGCCGGGCGATGTTCTCCCCCGACGCTCCCAGCCCATCGTTGGTGGAAATGCCCACCAGCACCGGGCACCCCACCCGCAGCAGGCTCTTTGCCGCCAGTGTCACCGGCGTATCGGAAAGGCCCGCCGCCAGCCTTGCCAGCGTGGCCCCGGTGCAGGGCGCAATGACCAGCGCCTGTGCCATCTGTCTGGGGCCCAGCGGTTCCACGGCCTGCAGGGTATCCAGCACCGGGTGCCCGGTAAGGGTCTCCAGCCGTTCCTTCCAGAACGTTCCGGTGCCAAAGCGGGTGTCCTGTCCGGCCGCAAAGCTCATGATGGGCAGCAAGTCCCAGCCCTGCAGCGTCAGCATCCGCGCCGCTTCCAATGCCGTTTCCAGCGTGCAGAAGCTGCCGCACACCGCAAATGCGGCGCTTCCCCTTTTCTGTGTGGTCATGTGCATTCCTCCCGCTCCCGCAAAATGGCCAGCACCGTGCGTGCCACCGCTTCGCCCGCTGTTTCCGGCGCGCAGACCGCCGGCAGGCTCAGTGCATGGATGGCACGGAGGCCCAGCCGCTGCGCTGCCGCAAAGTCCGTTCCGCCGGGCTTCGAGGCCAGATCCACGATCAGGCTTCCGGGCCGCAGGGCCGTCAGCACCGGCGCTGTCAGCACCGGTGCAGGGATCGTGTTCACCACCCGGTCAAAGGCCGGGGCCAGAGCGCCCAGCCGGGCCAGCTCTGCACCGCGCAGGCCAAGGCTCTCGGCCAGGGCCCGCTGTTCCGGACGCCGGGCGCAGACGGTCACATCTGCTCCCAGCGCTGCCAGCCGTACCCCCAGCGCCTGCCCCACCGGGCCAAAGCCCAACAGCAGGATGTTTGCGCCCCACAGGGTGCGGGTGCTCTCCCGCAGCAGGATGCCGATGCACCCTTCCGCCGTGGGGATGGCATTGTAGATGGCCAGCTCCGGCCGCGCGTAGTAATCCACCAGCTCCACGCCCGCTTCCTGCGCGATGGTCTTTGCCTGAGCCGAGAGCCTGCCGCCCAGCGCCACCGCGCCGGGCTTTGCGGCACGCAGCAGCTCTGCCAGCGGGGTGCGGCTCTCGTCCAGCGGGAGCGGCAGCAGGATGCAGTCTGCCCGCGCCACCTGTTCGGCTCCGCTCACCGCACAGCCCGCCCATTCCAGCGCCCGGCCTGCCGCCGCCTGCCGGGCATCGGTGCCCACGATCGCAAACCGCTTTGTCTCCATGCCGTTCCCTCCCCTTTTCCATTGTGCGCCATCCTATGCAGGAAGATGGAAATACGTGAGAGGGACGATTTTGAATGCGCTCCGCGCTGCTCTGCGCATCTTCAGCGGAAAAAAGATTTTAAATTTCGGGTTTCAGGAAAGTCTGCGGACTTTCCTGAAACCCATTTTCACGGGAAGGGGCTTGGGCGGTGAACACCATATGCTGTCGCTGGCTCCCTGCGTGAGCAGATGGAGGGGCTTTGCCCCGACAAGTTCCGCAGGCTGCGACAAACGCGAATAAAAAATAAAATTTCCGCTAATTATGGCCAAAGCGAACGCGGCGGCCATTTAAATCTGTATCTGTACAAAAAGAGACTGCCGCACGCAATGCACAGCAGTCCCTTTGAAAAACTATTTTTACGGAATGCGCCGCCCTGACATTCGGCACATCTTTTATTTTACGAACTTTGCCACGGCACGGGCTACGATGCCGCCCAGAATGCCGGAAACAAGGAACTCGGCCACGCCCTGCACGCCGACCAGCAGCACCACGAACATGAAGGGGTTCGCAGCGCCCTTGACGGACACCAGGTTCTGCACGTAGTCGCAGCCATAGAAGGCCAGCACGATCCAGCCCATGAAGAACACCGTGTTCAGGAAGGGTGCGCTCATGGCGCTGAGGATGTAGCTCCAGGTGCCGGGCTTGTCAAAGCGCTTCAGGCCGCTGAAGATCAGGCCGCAGCACAGGCCCATCAGCACACGCATACCCACACACAGGATAAAGGTGTTGACGGGACTCACCTGAAACAGTGCGCCGGTCATGGCGGAAGCACCGGTGATAGCGTCATAGAAGCTCACCGCGCCGAACACGCCGCCCAGCAGCGCGCCCACCGCCGGGCCCATGGTGATGGCGCCCACCGCGATGGGAAGGGTCAGGAAGCTCATGTACAGCGGGCCCACAGGCACACTGCCCAGACCCACCATCTTCATGACCAGCTCAATGGCAACCAGCAGTGCCACACGGGTAAGAGTTTTGGTATTTTTCATATTCAGTTTTCCTCCTGCTGCCGTTCCGCCCGATACGTCGGATACGGCGCAAACCTGCCCGCTCTATGCGGGTTTTGGGTAAATATTCAAACAGATTGGAGCGCGTTTTGTCAGGGCGTGTTCCAATGGAAATGGCTGTTTTGGGGGGTCAGCGGTCGCACGGGAAGCGGATGCCCGCACTGCGGCGGGCCACCGTCAGCACACGGCTGACCGCGATGGTGGTATCCTGCATCCGGGTGCACAGCTCCTGATCGCCGTTTTCCAGCGCACGGGCAAAAGCTTCAAACTCTGCCGCCTGCCGGGGCCTGCCGCCGTTCAGATTGTAGTGCTCCTCCTTGCCCTCGTTGGGGTGGAAGGTGATGCCGCCGCAGCAGTTGGCGGTGGATTTCTGCAGGATATAGCCCTTCGTGCCCTGAATGATGTACCGGGCCGGGGCCGCGCAGTCCTTGGCGGCGATGCTCACAGCCTTGAAGCCGCTGTAATCCATCGTCAGGATGCCGCTGGTGTCGATGCCGCGTTCCATGTTGGCGGTATATTTTACCTGATTCGGCTCGCCGAACAGGCCCACGATATAGCTCACATTGTACACGCCCAGATCCATCAGGGCACCGCCGGCACAGGCCGGGTCAAAGGCAGGCTGTACATCGCCTGCACAGAAGGCATCGTACCGGCTGGAATACTGGCTGAAATTGCACTGTACCAGCTTTACGGTGCCGATGCGGGGCAGCAGCTCCCGGATCTTTGCGTAATTTTCAAGATACTGGGTGGTCACAGCCTCGAACAGAAACACCTTTTTGCGCCGCGCCAGCTCCACCAGCTCTTCGGTCTGTGCTGCCGAGGGGGCCAGCGGCTTTTCCGCAATCACGTGTTTGCCTGCCTCCAGCGCCACGCGGGCGTAGCGCACATGCTGCAGGTTCGGCACTGCGATGTACACCACATCCACCCACTGCAGCAGCTCCAGAAAGTTGGTGGTGTGCTGCGGCACGCCGTACTGGCCGCAAAGGCTTTGGGCCAGCTCGGCGCTGCGCTCGGTGCTGCAGATGGCCTGCACCGCAAAGGGCGTGTGCTCCACCAGCCAGGGCAAAAATTCCCGCACGATCTTTCCCGTGCCAAGAATGCCTAATTTCATCTGTTTTTTCTCCCTATCCTATCGTCCCGCATCAGCCTGCCAGCGCTTCCGGCTCGCGGCGGGTGCGCTTTTTGCTGTAGGAGCGCTGTTTCGCATGGCCGTGCTGGTTCTGTTTGGCATAATGCCTGCCGCCGCCCGCATTGTGACGCGGCGGCTGCGGTGCATTGAGCTGGTACAAAAGGGCCAGACCCTTCATCAGCAGCTCCGGGTCGTAGGTCAGCGCATGGCGGCACAGCGGCGTCACATATTTTGCCAGCCCTCCTGTTACCACCAGTGTTGCCGGGCAGCCCAGCTCTTCCTCAATGCGCTGCACCATGCCGTCAATGAGCACAGCGGTACCCATCACGGAACCGGACAGCATGCATTTTTCGGTGTTGGTGCCAATGGCACTTCTGGGCGAGCCCAAATGCACCTGCGGCAGCTGGGCACAGCGGTCGCCCAGTGCCCGCAGCCCGGTGGAAAGCCCCGGGCAGATGACACCGCCCCGGAATACCCGGTTTTCATCCACCACATTAAAGGTCGTGGCGGTGCCAAGGTCCACCGTGACCACCGGCAACGGGAAATTTGCTGCCGCGTAGGCCGCATCCACCAGCCTGTCCTTGCCCACGGCATGAGGTTCATCCACCCCCATGGTCAGGCCCGTGTGGATCTCCGGTGATATGATGACCGGCTTCCTGCCGGTGTAATGACGGGCGCACTCCGCCAGCGCCCCCGTGATCTGGGGCACCACGCTGGTGAGCACAGCGCCCTCAAACCGCATGGGCCGTTCCGGGTGGCGGCGATGCGCAAAAATTTTATCCATTTCGGCACGATATTCTGCAGCCGTGCGGGTGCGCACCGTGTCCATGCGCGCCACAAAGCATACACGTCCGTCCCGGATGCCCCCAAGGGCGACGGTGGTGTTGCCTATATCAATGGCTAAGATCATAATTCTGTTTTCCCTTTATAACGCGGCAGTATCCGGCAGGACGGCGGGGAGTTTCTCCGGCGAACGTCCTGGGGGTGGGACCCTGCTGCCGCAGGCAGCAGGGCGGGACTGGAGTCCCGGGCTGTTCGCGGAGAAAGCTCCCCGATGGCCTGCCCCTCACCGCAGTCTGTCTATTCTTTGTCAAGCTGTATTTTACCGCATTTTGCCCCCAGTTACAAGCCCGTACAAAGATTTTGTTGTGCTGGCGGAACTTTTGCATTATACTAAGGTAAGAAATGTGGAAACAGTACGTTTTTGCAGGAGGTTTAACCAATGGATCTGAACGGAAAATGCGTCCTTCTGGGCGTAAGCGGCGGCATTGCCGCCTATAAAATGGCCAACGTGGCCAGCGCACTGCGCAAGCTGGGAGCCGATGTGGAGGTCATCATGACCCGGAACGCCACCCAGTTCATCACTCCCCTCACCTTTGAAACACTCACCGGCCACAAATGCATGGTGGATACCTTTGACCGCGATTTCAAGTTTGAAGTCACCCATATCTCACTGGCCAAAAAGGCAGATGTGATCCTTGTAGCACCGGCCACCGCCAACGTCATCGCCAAAATGGCCCACGGCATCGCCGACGACATGCTCACCACCGTGGTGCTGGCGGCAAAGTGCCCCAAGCTGGTCTCTCCGGCCATGAACACCGGCATGCTGGAAAACCCCATCACGCAGGATAACCTTGCCACGCTGCAGCGGTACGGCTTTACGGTGATCCCCTCCGAGAGCGGCGTGCTGGCCTGCAAGGATGTGGGCAGTGGACGTCTGCCCAAGGAGGATGTGCTGCTTGAATACATCCTGCACACCATCGCCCGTCCCAAGGACCTTGCCGGTCTGCGCATTGCCGTCACCGCCGGCCCCACGCAGGAGGCCCTGGACCCGGTGCGGTACCTGACCAATCACTCCACCGGTAAGATGGGCTACGCCCTTGCCCGGGCTGCCGCCATGCGCGGCGCGGATGTCACCCTCATCCACGGCGAGACCGCTCTGCAGCCGGTCCGCTTCACCACCGATGTGCCCGTGACCACCGCCCAGCAGATGTACGAGGCCGTCACCCGCCGCTTTGAGGACACAGATGTTCTCATCATGGCCGCTGCCGTAGCCGACTACCGCCCCGCTACCGTAGCAAACGACAAGATCAAGAAAAAAGACGGCGACATGTCCATTCCTCTGGAACGCACGCCGGATATTCTGGGCACCATCGGCCCCCGGAAGGCCCACCAGTTCCTGTGTGGTTTTTCCATGGAGACCCGCGACCTTGTGGAAAACTCCTCTGCAAAGCTCACCCGAAAGAATCTGGATATGGTGGTGGCAAATAATCTCAAGGTGGCCGGTGCCGGTTTTGGCGTGGACACCAATGTAGTCACCCTCATCACCCCGGACGGTGCCCGGGAGCTTCCGCTGATGAGCAAGGCGGATGTGGCCGACGCCATTCTGGACGAGATCCTGAAGCGGAAAAACAGCTGAGCATCCGGCAAGAGCATCTGCCCCGGCGCAGATGCTCTTTTTATGCCGGAGGGGCCGCTCTGTGCATTTCTTGTACACATATCACAAAATCGCAAAAGGATTTATGGTTCTTTCCGAAAATTCGGGATTACCTGTTTATTTTGTCCGTCAAAAATTATATAATAAGATGTATCCTAATAGAATGGATCGAGCCGGTCTGCTCTGCGGCCGTTATTTATTTGGAGGTTGCCTTACTATGTTCATGTACACCGATTACAACCAGCACCTGCTGGACAATGTAAAAAAGATCCACTTCATCGGCTGCGGCGGCAGCGGCATGTATCCGCTGATCCAGATCCTTGCGGCCAAGGGCTACCAGATCTCCGGCAGCGATGTGCTGGATGGCAGCATCATCCGCTACGAGCGGGAGATGGGCGTCAAGGTCAGTCTGGGCCACAGTGCAGACAATGTCATCGGCACCGATATGGTGGTTTATTCCGCCGCTATTTCCAAGGATAACGTGGAGCTGAATGCCGCTGCCTCCTACGGCATCCCCACCATCGAGCGCAGCGTGCTGCTGGGCTATGTGAGCCGCCTGTACAAGCAGAGCATCTGCGTCTCCGGCACCCACGGCAAGACCACCACCACCTCCATGGCCACCCACATCTTCATGGCGGCCCAGGCAGACCCCACGGTGATGATCGGCGGCACGCTGCCGCTGCTGCACTCCGGCTATCGGGTGGGCAGGGGCGACACCATCATTCTGGAGAGCTGTGAATACTGCAACTCCTTCCTGAACTTCTTTCCCACCGTGGCGGTGATCCTTAACGTCCACGCCGATCATCTGGACTTCTTCAAGGACCTGGCCGATATCGAGCACTCCTTCCACGACTTTGCCGCCCTGGTGCCGGAGCGCGGCTTTATCATCGCCAACGCCGATGACGAGGGCGCCCGCGAGGCCGTCAAGGGCCTGACACATCCGGTGTTCACCTTCAGTGTCAAAGACCGTAGCGCCGACTGCTATGCCGACAACGTCTCCTTTTTTGACGGCTACGGCGACTTCGACGTGGTCATCAACGGCCTGACCTACGCCCATGTGTCCCTGCACGTCCCCGGCGCCCACAATATTTCCAACGCCCTGGCAGCGGCCAGCGCCGCCTATGTTCTCGGCCTTCCCGGCGAGGCGGTAACGGCGGGTCTGGCGTCCTTCACCGGCGCAGGACGGCGCTTTGAGCACAAGGGCACCTTCCGCGGCGCGGAGGTCTATGACGATTACGCCCACCATCCCGACGAGGTGCGGGCGCTGCTGAGCGCCGCGCAGGCGCTGCCCCACAAACGGCTCATCCTGGCCTTCCAACCCCACACCTACACCCGCACCGCCGCGCTGTTCGACGACTTTGTGGAGGTACTGCGCCTGCCGGACCGCGTAGTGCTGGCGGAGATCTACGCCGCCCGGGAAAAGAACGACATCGGCATCTCCTCCCGGGACCTGGCCGCCCGCATCCCCGGCGCCGTCTACTGCGCCACGCTGGAGCAGACGGCAGACGAGCTGGAAAAGCTGGCCCAGCCCGGCGATATGATCATCACCGTGGGCGCAGGCGACATCTACCGCGCCGGAGAGATGCTGCTGAAACGAGGTGACGCACAGTGACCATCTCCCCCGTATCCCATAACACCCGTCCGGAGAGCCAGCTGCTGCCACAGGAGGCCGCAGCCTTCGACCTGCTGGACAAGCTGGGCATCGAATACGACCGCGTCAGCCATGACGCCGCCTTCAACATGGAGCTGTGCGCCGAGGTCAGCCGCGTACTGGACGTGTCCGTATGCAAGAACCTGTTTCTGTGCAACCGGCAGAAAACCGCGTTCTATCTGCTGTGTATGCCGCCGGACAAGCCCTTCCACACTAAGGACCTCAGCGCGCAGATCGGCTCCTCCCGCCTGAGCTTCGCCCCGGAGGAGAGCCTGTGGGAGCTGCTGCGCTGCCACCCGGGCTCCGCCACCATTCTGGGGCTGGCCAACGATACGGAGCACCGTGTCCGGCTGCTCATCGACCGCGAGGTCTATGACGCGCCCTTTTTCTCCTGCCACCCGTGCATCTGCACCAGTACACTGAAGCTGAAGACCGCCGACGTGCTGGAAAAGCTGCTGCCCCACACCGGCCACACGCCTGTTATCGTTGATTTGTGAGAAATACTGCCTGCCCTTCCCGGCAGGCAGTATTTTTTCATATATATCACAAAAAGCCCTTGCGCTTGGAAACGTTTTCGGTTATACTTACCGTATTCCCACCGTCAGGCGGCACTCCACTTCATGCCGCCGGACGGCAAAAGATAAGGAGGAATACCCGCTGTGGCTGGCGGTGCGGCAGTGTGGAGACCTGTCGTAAGGCACTGAGGGCAATGCCCGTGCGAGGCCGTCTTTTGCGGAGGCAGGACGGTTACAGTCAAAAATGTATGGCAAAGGTCATTCTGAAGGACCTGAAGAAGGTCTACCCCAACACCGAGAAGAAAAAGAAGGTCAAGAAGGGCGAG
>ERZ506887.1394-NODE-1394-length-12861-cov-10.656489_pt1 | contig 12861 bp, 8 predicted proteins | sample MGYA00512905_ERZ506887 | MGnify/ENA metagenome assembly ERZ506887 | reverse complement strand
CGCAGTTGTTGTAGTTTTCCTTCAGCCAGGGAATGATGATGGAGGTATCCAGACCGCCGGAGTATGCCAGAACGACTTTTTTGATGTTTTCCTTTTTCATGATGATTGCTCCTTTTAAAAATACACTTTTGTTTTCTGATGCGTACTTTCCCTTCGCATCCTCTTCCGTTGCGTTTCGGTTGATGCTTTTATTATACGCCGCGCGGCTTTTTCGTCAATGCCGAAAACCGCCAAACCTTACACGGATTTGACCTCTGTTTTGGTTCAATTTGTATCTTTATGCGTTATTTGCAGAATATATTCATAATTTATGCATTTACGCGGTATATATTCGGGGCGTTCTGCATCTCCTGCACCTGCGTCAGCCTGCGGTTTATCCTTTTATAAAAGGCTCCCGCCGCAGCAGGGCAGTGCTCCTGCGTGCAAAAAATCTGTCTGATTTTTTTGTTTTTTTGCATTGCAACTAGACCGCAACTGTGATATTGTTACATTAGTGTAGCTTTTCTGCTGCACGGGGATTGTTTTTTTTTACAGGAGGTTTTTATGAGACTTAGAACTCGCGTGCTCAGTTTCATGCTGGCGGGCAGCATGATGCTGAGTGCAACACCCGTTTCCGCTTTTGCGGGGACACCCGTTCTGGGGGAGGGTGCAGTTTCGCCCGCTGCGCTGAGTGAAACGAACTCTACCGGCACACTTGCCTTTGATCAGTATGGCTATCCGTACGATTCCACCAAGGGCGATGAGTACGACACCAACCACAAGACCATGACGGTCATCAGCTCGGACGGGAGCTGGGCCTACCAGAAGTCCAAAAATTCGCAGGGAGATGTCTATATCCTTGTGCTGACCAACACCTTCCGTCAGGACCTGACCGGCCAGACCATCAACTGCCAGGTCACTTCCAACGCACCCACGCTGACTGGCGGCACTTATAATGGTTTTGTTCAGCTGGGCAGCACCAACCAGAAGAGCGATGCATCCGGCTGCACCTTCAACGCTCCCATTGCAGTGCTCGCGGCAGGCACTACCCTGACTAACTGCACCGCCAACCACTCCGTGCAGTGCGCAGCCGCCGACATCACCCTGACTAACTGCACCCTCAACCGCAACAGCAATGACAGCGCCGTCCTCTCGCTGAACAAATATGACGACCGCAACAGCGCTGCCGGATGTTCCATGACCCTGAACAACTGCACTGTTTCCTGCGGTGTTCTTGTAGGTGCGGACGGCAGCGCCACCATCAACGGCGGCACCTATAACATCCCCGGCAGCGGAGCGAGCATCGTTGCAAACGGTGCCGTCCACATCACCGGCGGTGAGTTCACCACCCGGATCGATGCCCGCGAGAACGGTTCTGTCACCATCGATGGCGGCATCTTCTACCTCAGTGATACTGATAGGAAGACTATCTCTGCCTTTGGCGGTGATATCACCATTAAGGATGGCACCTTCAACTCCTATCTGCAGGCACAGTCCGGCAGCCTTACCATCGAGAACGGTACCTTTAACAGTCCGATCCTCACCACCAATGGCAATATCACCATTGAGGACGGCACCTTTACCGGCCCGGTTGCAGCTCTCTCCGCAAGCTCTTCACAGTATACCGGTGTTCTGCGCATCACCGGCGGCGTGTTTGCCAAGGAGCCTCAGGGCGCAACCGGCAGCCTTTACAAGCTTTCTGCCGAGGGCGCTTCCTTTAACGGCATGGCAAGCCCGGTTTACGTTGCAAACCAGACCGCTGTTCCGCAGATCGAAATAACCTACTCCGCCAACCCTGCGCACAAGGTCATTGCATGGCGTTTTGATATCGACAACAGCATTAAGCAGCACGGCAACAGCGATGCGACCGACCCCCGTGCAGCCGTGCTGCTGGCGCAGGCCAATTATCAGAACAGCGCAGATAACCGCACCATCCGCTTCGACTGTGTTCCCTCTATCAAATACAATGGTTATACCATGGGTGCTCTGAACGCCGATACGGTTTTCTCTCCGGTTCTGGATGTTCTGCCCTCGGAGCTGACCTTCCATGCGGCCACCGAGAACGGTCCGGCTTCTGTGGAGCTTGGTGCCGATATGCCCGCTGACCGCATTGATATCAGCTGCTTCTATACCAATGTTGCCACCAACGAGGTGTCTGAGGAGTATCCCACCGAGGCAGGCACTTATCAGATCAGTGTGATCCTGAAGGCCAAGGGTCTCAGCGATGAACTGAAAAATAATATTTACCAGAACCGCGTTGAGTGGAACGGCGCTTACCATCAGCTTTCTTATGCCAACGAAAGCACCGGAAACACCCTGACCTCTCTGACCTCTGAAAACTGGCGGTTCCAGATCAGTACCAATACCGTCGCCCTGACCGTTGACGAAAACGGCGCACCGGTGATCCCCGAAGGTGCAAAGGGCGTGCGCTATGAGAACAACACCCTGACCATCGACGAGCACACCACCGCGCAGTTTGCTCAGGGTTCTACCGTCAAGTGCGATATCGTCAACAACGGCACGCTGGACGGCGGCCTCTTTACCGGTACTGTCACCAACCATGGCGTTATTGAAAGCGGCTTGTTTGTCAACAAGCCGGAGAATGCCGCTTCCGCTAAATTCTCCTTCACCTCCGGCGCTACTTTCTGCGGCCAGAAGGACCCTTCCGGCATCACTTCTCTGTACGCTGTGCGCACTGAAAACGGCCAGAATCTTCACCTCACTGCCAGCTACAGCAACCCCAACCGCGATCCGTTTGGCTGGGTTCAGGCGATCGATATTCCCAATACCACGGAAAGCGCTTACTTCCTGTACAAGAATTCGGATCTGAATCCGTGGACGGTAGACGTTTGGGCTGATTCCGCTCTGTCGAAGGAAGATACGGATGTCGCCACGACCTTTACTCCTGTTGCTTGCATGAAGAGCAGCGATCTGAGCATCGATTCCACCGGCAAGGTCGATATCTCCATCCCCGAGGTCGAAGCCACCGGTGTCACCTATACCAACAAGGCTACCAAGGAAACCTTTACTTCCTATCCCACTGTTGCGGGCGATTATGTGGCACATGTTTCGCTCAAGTGCACCCGCGATTGGAATTCTCTTGCAAACAAGGATCCCATCATTCCCGCGTCGGCTCTGCTTGCAGATGACGGCGTTGCCGCACTGTCTGAAGAGCAGGAGAACCTGATCTACCGCATTGCTCTGAAGGGCGATCTGTATTACTTCGTCCCCGAAACGCTGGACGTCGATGTGACCGTAAAGCAGTCCGCTCCGGCTTCCTCTGTCGTCACCCTGACCGTTGACGAAAACGGCGCACCGGTGATCCCCGAAGGTGCAAAGGGCGTGCGCTATGAGAACAACACCCTGACCATCGACGAGCACACCACCGCGCAGTTTGCTCAGGGTTCTGCCGTCAAGTGCGATATCGTCAACAACGGCACGCTGGACGGCGGCCTCTTCACCGGCACTGTCACCGGTTCCGGCAGCATCGCACGCGGCCTGTTCCTGCACGACCCGAAGGCTGCTTCGCCCACCATGATGCTGTCTGTTCCGGAGAACGCATCCCTCAACGGCATCACAGCACCGGATGCTACCGGCCTGACCACCCTGTATGCGATCAACACGCTGGACGGTGAGAACAACGAGCTTCTGTTCATTGGCGATTATATCGGCACGGACCCGCATACGTTCTATGGCTGGGATCTCGTCTATTCCTTCGATGGCGAAGAGAAGAACTCCGATGTCGAAAAGAATTATATCGGCCACACGCACTTTGAGCAGCCTATGTACGGCCCCATTCCGAACGGCCAGAACGGCGTGAAGTGCATCTTCCTGCCCGTCCTGGAGATGAACGCCTCCGACCTGACCATTACCGCCGACAAGACGGAGAGCAAGATCGACGGTGCTGTTATTTACTCCGTGCAGTACGTGGATGAGTCCGACCCGAATGCTGCACCGTCCACGGTGTATCCCACCAAGGCGGGCAGCTATAAGGCGATCGTCACCCTGACCTGCCCGGGCGATTCCACTTATTCCAAAGCCCGTGTGGCCCGTATCGGCAACCTGTGCTACCACGTCCCCGAAACGCTGGAGGTATCCTTCGAGGTTAAGGTCCAGCCTGAGCTGAGCATCGTGAACGGCCTGCCGGACACCACCGGCATGGAGGCCGATGCCGAGGGCGTTTACACCAGCAAAAACTGGAGCTACAATAAAAACACCAACACCCTGTCCGTGACCAACAGCAGCTATTTCGAGACCTTTACCGGCCTTGTCAGCTGCAAGGTCGTCGCCGGCGAGGGCGTCAAGATCAGCAACGGCTACTTCATGGATACTGTCACCTTTGAAGGCGGCACCGTGGACGGCGGCTGGTTCGCCAAGGAGCCGGTAGGCTGTGATCCGTCTGCCGTGCACTCCATCGCTTATGCAGATGGCACCACTGAATTCACCGTAAACAAGACCCTTACCGTTACCAAGATCTGGTATGGCGGCCCGCTGAAGGTTAACATCTCCACCGAGACCCCCATCTACAGCGTGAGCGACAAGTATCTGCCGCACCAGACTACTTCTCTGACCTACACATCTGAGTATCCCACAGATTATGTTCTGAACAGCCTGTCTGCGCCCGTTCTCTCCACCTTTACGCTGAGCGGCGTGACGGATGCATACGTCATGCTGGATACCACCTACCACCTGGATATGACCAATCCTCAGGAGCTGCACGAAGGCGTTCAGGTCACTGTCAAGGCCGACGCATGCGACGCAGACCATCAGGTGGAATGGGTCGCAACGGGTCTGGAGCTGAGCGAAGAGCAGAAGCACAGCGCAGAGCTGACCTTTACCATGCCCGGCAATCCTGTCACTCTGACCGCAACTTATCCGTCCATCCATAAGGTGCCTACCACGGACAGCGAGGGCAACGTTACGATCCCCGAAGGTACGGACGAGGTGAAGGGCGACGGCTGGACTGCCAAGAAGGATGAAGAGGGCAAAACCACCGTTACGATCACCGGCGACAAGAACTTCAACGACACTACCCTGAACTGTGATCAGATCACCATTGGTTCCAATACCACCGTTTCCAACATCACCACCAAGACCGATGTGACTGTTGACGCAGGCGGCACGATCGCAAGCGGCACCTTCAGCGGCAATGTGTCCGGTACTGGCACCATTGAAGGCGGCACCTTCAGCGGCGATATCGGCAGTGAGGTCGAGATCAAGGGCGGCACCTTTACCGGTAAGGTTGATTCCACCAAGATCAACGGCGGCGTGTTCGCCGGCGAGATCCCTGACACTGTAACGAGCACCAAAGTCACCGCTACCGGCGGTGCTTCCATCAACAACATCCAGAAAAACGAGGGTACAAATCAGGAGACCGCTGTTCAGGTCGTTGGCGAGCAGCAGAAGCTGTCCCTTGCCTACACACCCGCTGAAGGCCGCACCTTCTACGGCTGGAAGGAAACTGCGGGCAACAGCGATCCCGCTCTGACCCGTGAATCTTCCATCACGATCAATCAGAATGATGCAACCGAACGCACCTTTACCCCTGTCGTGCAGGCTATCCGGAGCGATCTGGAGATGCTTGACGTTACCACCGGTTCTGAAGAAAAGTATTACCTGCTGGGTGCCGACGGCACCCCCACCGGTGAAGGCTTTGATGTTCTGCCGGAGGATGCAGGCATCTATGCAAAGTGCGTCAAACTGACCCTTCCCACCAGCAACGACGAGGTGAACACCATTGCCCTGTACGCCGCAGACGTCACACTTGACCGCGTGCTGGAGAAGGACGGCATCGGCTACTATGTGCCCGAGCTGCTGCAGGTCGGGGACTCGATTACTGTTGGCAGCCCTGACGCAGCCACCGGCTCCGGCGATTCCGGTGCCGGCGGTGCAGCTGTGGCCGTGATCGGCGGTGCGGCCATTGGCGGCGCAGCCTACCTCATCGGCACGCAGGTGTACCTGACCAGCGTCCTGCCCGAGGGTGCATCCATCCCCACCAACCGCCAGCAGCTGGCCGACCTGCTGTGGACTGCCGCAGGCAAGCCCCAGCCCGCCAGCACCGCACTGTTCACCGACATCAGCGCCGAAGCCGCCGACAGCCAGAAGGCCGCCCGCTGGTGCGTGGAGCAGGGCCTGCTGAAGGATACCGGCAGCACCTTCAAGCCCGACAAGCACACCTTCCGTCCTCAGGTCATCAAGGCATGGAACGACCTGCAGGCAAAACTGAACCCTCAGAAGTAATTCTGAAGCATCCCTGAAACGCAGAGAGGCCCTGCCGGGCAAACCGGCAGGGCCTTTCTGTTTCTCTGCACAAAATTCTGCGGCGGCATTTGTGGACTCTACCCATCGGCTGCGGCCCGCACCGCAAAAACAAAACGCCCGGGACCCTTTTGTGAGCCGTCTGGCCCTGAAAGAGTCCCGGGTTTCGTTTTGTCTTTATGCGCCGGAAAAGGGCCCGCCTGCCGCGCTCCATGCGCGGCACAGCAACTCCTTTTGCGCCTTGGGCAGCTTTTTGAGCGCAGCTTCCCGCCGCAGGGCGCTGCGCTTGTCCGCACAGCGCTCCACGTAGGCAAAGGCTGCTGCACCTCTGGCCCGGGTGTAGCGGGCCCCTCTGCCGCTTTTGTGGGCCTGCAGGCGGGCGGCGGGGGCGTTGGTCCAGCCGGTGTACAGCTGGCCGCCGGTACACCGCACCATGTACACGAAGGCGGGCTTGGGCCGGGCCGGATGCTCAGATGCGGCCATTGTTCTTTAACACCTGACGGCAGGCCGCAAGGGCGGTCTCCTTATCCTTGGCCGTGATAAGGAAGCGGCTGGCGTGGCAGAAGCTGATGCCCGGGATGCCGCTCTTCTGTTCAATGACCTCCTGCGGCTGACCGGCCCAGCTCTGGGGGAAGGGAAGCTTGGGGCGCTTGGTCTTGTGGTCGGTGACGCACTGGGCGCTCCAGCCGCCGCGCTGGCTGGGGTAGACCACAAACAGCGCATCCGTTTTGTACAGGCCGTTCTTCCACGGCAGGTAGCAGGGCAGCACCACGATGCCGTCCCGGGAGTTCTGATAGGCCTGCTGCACCTTTTCGTCGGCGCGGTTCACGGCGTTGGCGCTGGCGATCTGGTTTTCCAAAATCTGCTTTGCCACGGCCACGGCCTTGAAAAAGCAGGCGTCCTGATCCTCCCTGGAGTCCCACACCGGGTTAAAAAAGCCGATGGCATCACACAGGCTGTTCTGCTCGCCGGTGTTGTCGTTGAGGTCCAGCGGCTGGATAAAGTTCTCGTCAATGAGCCGGGCCTGCCGCTCCCCCACAAGGCCGGGGCCCAGCACCCGCCACAGCAGACCGAAGGCCGCGTAGGGCACACCGTTTGCGCGGTACTCCCGGGGCTCCTGATGATGGTCGAACATGCCATAGCCCACATCGTACACGATGCCGTCAAAGCCGTCCGGCACCACAAAGCCGCGGGTGATCTTGATATCCGGGCGCAGGATCTGCAGCAGCGCAGTGGCAAACACATCGTCGGCGTGGAACTTGCCGGCATGGGTAAAGCCGTTTGCAGGAATTTTCATAGATGTACCTCGTTCCCAATAAAATCTCTGGCAACAGTATACCACACTTTGCCAAAAGGGACAACGAAAAGCCCCGGCTGTCGGGGGACAGCCGGGGCTTATAATGTTTGATTCAGGAATATAGGCTTAGCTCTTTGCAAATTCTTTGAGCATAGTATCGATGAGCCAGTTGATCTCATCGGTCGGCTGACCGTTCTTCTTTACGGTGTAGGTATCCTTGCCAGTAACTTCCACTTCATAGGTAACGCCGGTAGCCTCATTTTGCAGCTTACCCTTAGTCATGCTATCAAACGTTGCGGTATAGACCGTATAGCCGCTCAGGCGGGTTTCAATTGCATTCTTGTCGCCACCAATGCAAATCTCTTTATATACGATTGCGTTGATCGTTGTGCCTTCTCGAGAAGTAAACTCATAAGTAGGAACCGGCTTATTGCCCTCAAAGCATGCCGTTACCGTATTACCGCTGCTATACTGTATAATTTCTGCGTAGTACGGTTTAGTATCCACAGTCACCTGTGCAGAACGGACTGCCACCACAGTCACTCCGTTATTGCTGCCGGAAGGGCCGGTCTCAGGCGTGCTGGTTTCATTCTTCTCAAACAGTCTTATGGCCGCTTTGTTGCTGCCTGCTTCCAAGAACGTGTAAAGATAGCTACCGTTTTCGCTGATTTCAAACAGATCTTCGTCCACCTTGGATGCGCCATGGTCAGCTTTCAAATATACAAATTTTCCGTTTCGAGCCACTACGCTGTCGGTCTGTCCCTGCAGAACTCCATCGCGTACGCCTGCCGAAACAACGTGCTCATAAACCTTTTCCGTCGATGCTAAATCGGTTAAGGACTTCAAATATCTGCTCTCGCTCTCCTTGATGGTCTTTTCAAGCGTGGTGCTGTTTGCATCCACACCAGCAACAAGCCGAGCGTTGCTGGTGTAAGGAACACCTTCTACCGCACCGGAACCGCCGCCTGCGCCACCGCCGCAAGCGGTCATCATGGAAACAGCCATTGCTGCCGCCAGCAGAACGGCGGCGGCTTTTTTGTACAATCTCATAATACAAGCCTCCTGTTTTTTTGTTCCGAAGCACCCCAAAAATATGCTTCGCACCCACATCTTACCCCCCCCCGGCATCTTGTCAACCAATCTGAAAAATTTTGTCATTTTGCCCGGAACAGGTGACCGTTTTTTGGCAATATAACAACAGCCCCGGGGCGGCAGATGCCGTTCCGGGGCTGAGGATTGATGCAGTCAGTGCATTCGTTTTACTTTTTCTTTGCGGTGCGGGCGAGCTTGGGGGCAGGCTTGCTCTCGGCCTTTTGGGCCGGGGCGGTCTCCGGCTCGCCCAGAGCCAGAATGCTGCTCAGCTCCTTCTGCACAGCGGCGTTGTTGTCGTCGGTGACGGCCAGCACATCGGAGTAGAACTGCTCCATGCCCTCGCGGGTGGAGAAGGTGGCAACGTACATCTGGTTGCCCATGGCGCCGCTCAGCGCGTCCGGGATGCGGTCCACCATGCGCATGTTCTGCTGGTACTTCTGCATGATCTGCTCGTGGCTGTACACAAAGTGCTTGCCGTCGCGGCGGCCTGCAAACGGGCAGTAGAAGTGCTCGCCCACCGGCATATCGGTGCCGCCAAAGGCGATCATGTCCGCCCAGATCTTGTAGACGTTGGTGGAGCGGGCAAAGTTGATCATATCCGGGGTGAAGCCGCCGCAGGGGCGCATGTTGACTTCCAGTGCCACGATCTGGCCCTTTTGGCCCATGCTGGCCTGATCCTCGGTCATGCGGAAGAACTCAAAGTGGATGAAGCGGCTCCGGACGCCAAAGCTCTTGACGGCGGCACGGCCTGCGGCGCGGGTGTCCTCGGGCAGGTCCTTGATGATGTAGTAGATCGAGTTGTCGTTGTCGTTGACGATATCCATGATGGACATGGGGCTCACGTTGCCGGCCTCAAAGATGGGGTTGCCGTTGGCATCGATGATGGCATCGTAGCTGTTCACCTCGGCCCGGACGAACTCCTCCATGATGTACTCCACATCCGGGTGATGGGCCGTCTTCTGCACAAGGAACTTTTTCAGATCCTCGTCGCTGGACAGCTTGTGGGTATCGGATGCGCCCACGCCGTTATCCGGCTTTACCACCACCGGGTAGCCCACCTCGTCGATGAACTTCCGGCAGCCCTCGTAATCGTCCACCATGTGGTAGCGTGCGGTGGCGATGCCGGCCTTCTTGTAATACTCCTTCATCTTGCTCTTGTACTTGATGCGGGGCATATCGTCGGTCTGGAAGCCGGAGGTGATGTGGAAATCGGTGCGCAGGGCTGCGTCCCGCTCCAGCCAGTATTCGTTGTTGGACTCCAGCCAGTCGATGCGGCCATACTTGAAGGCAAAGAAGGCCACGGCGCGGTAGACCTCGTCGTAGTTTTCCAGACTGCCCACCTTGTAGTACTCGTTCAGGCTGTCCTTCAGTTCCGGCTTCAGCTCATCGTAGGGCTGGTCGCCGATGCCCAGCACGTTCATGCCGTTGTTTTTCAGCTCATGGCAGAACTGCCAGTAGTTGGTGGGGAAGTTGGGCGAAATAAAAATGAAATTCTGCATGGTTTTACGATTCCTCTTTCCTCTATGAACCTCTATAAAAACTCCCTCCGTCACGGCTTCGCCGTGCCAGCTCCCTCCGGGAGGGAGCCTTTTTCCGTTGCGGAGAGCTTTTACAAGGCCCCCTCCATGAGGGGGCTGTCTGCGAAGCAGACTGGGGGAGTTCCCCGTTTACTGCTGTCCCAGAATATACGGCATGTAATATGCAGTCTGCTTATACCACCAGTTCCAGTCGTGGTTGACATCGTGGCCCCACAGATCCACCCAGATGGGGATGTTCTTGGCCTCGAAGATGCGCTTGAGGAACCATGTGGTGTCCGGCCGTTCCCAGTCGCCCTGACCACAGCAGATGACCGCTTTCTGGCTGCGGTACAGCTGCATGTAGGGGTGATCCTCCGGGAAGTTCTTCATGTAGTCCACGGGCGAGTTCATGTACACCAGCTCATCCATGTAATTGCCGAAGCCGTAGTGGGCCGTGTAGATGCCGCTGAGGGCCAGACAGCCGCAGAACACATCCGGGCGGCGCAGGTACAGGTTGACCGCATGGGTGGCGCCCAGACTGCAGCCAAAGGCAATGACGCCGGGCAGGTCGTCCCAGCCGTTGCGCTCCTTGGCCAGATACTGGATCTTGGGCACAGCCTCCTCCACGATGTAGCGCAGCCACTGCTCATAGCGGCGGATGCGCCAATAGGGGTCGCCCTGCGTGTCGGACCAGGTCTCCTTGTCCATGGTATCGATGGAGAGGACCATGATCTGCCCGGACTCGATCCACGGGGCAAGGGTATCGTTCATGTGGAAGTTCTCAAAATCGAAGAAGCGGCCATCCTGACAGGGGATGTACAGCATCGGGCGGCCTGCGTGGCCGTAGATCTTGCACTCCATGTCACGGCCCAGCGCCGGACTGTAATCCTTGAAATACTGCATTTCCATGGTGTTTCCTCCTTTGATGTGGACCCTCTCAGGCTCACTTTGTTCGCCAACTGTTCCCCTTTCTGGCTTCGCCATCTTCCCCCGGCCGGGGGAAGTCGTTCCGCTCAAGGGGAGCTTTTTCTGCCTTACCGCCAGATGCATAGAAGCTCGCCCTTCGGGAGAGCTGGCAGCGCCGTCAGGCGATGCCTGAGAGGGTTTTACTCCTCCACCTCATACATCAGGGTGTGGAACATAAAGGGCAGCTGCTTTTCCCAGCTGGCTTCGCTGTGGGTGCCGCCGGGCACGATGCGGCTGGTGAGGTGGATGCCCCGGGTCAGTACCTTGCTGCACATCTCGGCAAAGCCGCGGCGCATGCCCTCGTGGTTGCCCATCTCGCGGGAGCCGTAGTCCATGTACAGCACGGTGCCGGGGGCCAGATTTGCCCGGCCCACAAGGCCGGAGAGCTTTTCCGGCGAGACCCAGATGGACGGCGACAGCGCCGCCGCACGGCTGAAGACCTCATTGTACTGCAGCAGGGCGTACAGGCTCATCAGGCCGCCCATGCTGCTGCCGCCAATGAAGGTGTGCTCCCGGTCGGGCAGGGTGCGGAAATTGTGATCGATGAAGGGCTTGAACCGGTGGATGTACCAGCTCATGGTGGCCTGCCCCTTGCCATCAAAGTGGCCGAACTGCGGGTCATCGAACCGGTAGGGCGAATACTCCACCAGCCGCTCGTTGTTGGCCCCGGCATTGCATTCCACCGCCGCCACGATCAGCGGGGTGTCGGTGTAGTCCAGATAATCGGCCACGCCCCAGCTCTTGCCAAAGGTGGCGTCCTCGTCAAAAAAGACGTTCTGGCCGTCGAACATATACAGCACCGGATACCTGCGGTCCGGCTCGGCTTCATACATCGTGGGCAGATAGACATAAACTCTGCGCTGCTCGGTGCCATTGACGGCAGGGTAGCTCACGCTCCATTTTTTAACCATGGGTCCATTCCTCTCAATCTTTCCTGCACATGGCCTGCCGCAATGCAGGCCGCTGTTCTGTTTTCAGTTTAGCACTGCAGGGCACAGAAAGCAATTGCGCCGGGAAATTTTGGAGGTTTGCCGATGAAGAACCCTCTCAGGCTCACTTCGTTCGCCAGCTCCCCGAGGGGGGAGCTTTTTTCTGCTTGGCTGCCAGATGCGTAAAAGCTCGCCCTTTGGGAGAGCTGTCAGCGCCGTCAGGCGCCGACTGAGAGGGGGCAATATACGGCAAACGCCGCCGAGCGGAGGCCTGGCGGCGTTTGCTGCTATTCTGAATAAAAAGGTTTTCTCCGGAGAATCGGGATCAGTTCTTTTTCTCAACAGGCACGATCCAGCCCTTGGTATCGGGGATCTTGCCCCACTGCATACCGGTCATGGTGTCGTACAGCTTCTGGGTGACAGGGCCGATCTTGCCGTCGCCGATAAAGGCGTGTTCGCCCTTCCAGACCAGCTCCTTGACGGGAGAGACGACAGCGGCAGTACCGGTGCCGAACACCTCTTCCAGCTTGCCTTCGCGGGCAGCAGCCATGATGTCGGCAATGGCGATCTTGCCCTCAACGACCTCGTAGCCCCAGTCCTTCAGCAGCTCGATGCAGCTGCGGCGGGTGACGCCGGGCAGCACGGTGCCCACGGTAGCGGCGGTGTAAACCTTGCCGTCGATCTTGAACATGATGTTCATGCTGCCAACTTCTTCAACGTACTTCTTCTCCACGCCGTCCAGCCACAGCACCTGTGCGTAGCCCTGCTCCTCGGCCAGCTCACCGGCCTTGATGGAAGCAGCGTAGTTGCCGCCGCACTTGGT
>ERZ506887.1385-NODE-1385-length-12915-cov-3.183126_pt1 | contig 12915 bp, 12 predicted proteins | sample MGYA00512905_ERZ506887 | MGnify/ENA metagenome assembly ERZ506887 | reverse complement strand
CGCAACAGCATTTAAGAATGCGAAGATGAAAGAAGCGGTAGAAAAATTATTGAATGAGCGTGACGGACTGGCACTTGGTATCTGCAACGGATTCCAGGCTCTGATCAAGCTTGGTCTGGTACCAAGCGGAGAGATTACAGGACAGCAGCCGGATTCACCGACACTTACATACAACACGATCGGCCGCCATATCTCCAAGATGGTCTATACAAAAGTAGTAACGAACAAATCTCCATGGCTCAGAGAAGCAGAACTTGGCGGAGTATACACCAACCCTGCATCTCATGGTGAAGGAAGATTTGTTGCAAATAAAGAATGTCTGGACAAGTTATTCGCAAATGGCCAGGTTGCAACACAGTACTGTGATCCGGAAGGAAATATCACAATGAACGAAGAATGGAATGTCAACGGTTCTTACTGTGCGATCGAAGGTATTACAAGCCCGGACGGACGTGTACTTGGTAAGATGGCGCATTCAGAAAGAAGAAACAGAAGTGTGGCAATGAACATTTACGGAGAACAGGATATGAAGATCTTCGAATCAGGAGTAAAATACTTCAAATAATGAATGTTCAGGTGTCTGAGACTTCCGGTGATGAGATGAAAATTGACATCCTTGTATTATAATAAATGCAATTTAGAGCGCAATCTGTTTCATAAAAATGAATAAAACATGAGAAAAAGCACAAAACCCTTGCAAAATCTGCAAGGGTTTTGTAAAAAGTTGCAAAAAATAATAAAAACTGTAAAAAATATCTTGCCAGATACACTTGTTTGCTTTACAATAGTAAAGGACAAAGGCGTCAGGGAAAAACAGATGGCGTAAGTCATCTGCTTTTTTTATTCCAAAGCGTGTAGAAAAAACAGCCGGCGGCTGGATCGCAGTATTTGGACAAATTGTTGGACAGGGACGCTTTTGAAAAGGATACGTATATTATTTTAGGAGGTAGAAAGCTATGTCATATGTTGATGAAGTACTGGAGAAAGTAGTAGCTAAGAATCCTGCAGAGCCAGAATTCCACCAGGCAGTAAAAGAGGTATTAGAGTCATTAAGAGTTGTTGTAGAGGCTAACGAGGAGAAATTCAGAAAAGACGCTCTTCTTGAAAGACTTGTTGAACCTGAAAGACAGATTAAATTCCGTGTTCCATGGGTAGACGATAAAGGACAGGTTCAGGTTAATACAGGATACCGTGTACAGTTTAACAGCGCAATCGGACCATACAAAGGAGGATTACGTCTGCACCCATCTGTAAACCTTGGTATCATCAAATTCCTTGGATTTGAGCAGATCTTCAAGAACTCACTGACAGGACTTCCAATCGGTGGAGGTAAAGGTGGTTCTGATTTTGATCCAAAGGGAAAATCAGACAGAGAGATCATGGCATTCTGCCAAAGCTTCATGACTGAGTTATGCAAATACATAGGAGCAGACACAGACGTTCCAGCTGGTGATATCGGTACAGGCGCAAGAGAAATCGGTTACATGTTTGGTCAGTATAAGAGAATCAAAGGTGTATACGAAGGCGTATTAACAGGTAAGGGATTGTCTTACGGTGGTTCTTTAGCAAGAACAGAAGCTACAGGATACGGATTATTATACCTTACAGATGAAATGTTAAAGTGCAATGGACATGACATCAAAGGAAAGATCGTATGTGTATCCGGATCCGGTAACGTTGCTATCTACGCTACACAGAAAGCACAGCAGTTAGGTGCTAAGGTTGTAACAGTTTCTGATTCTACAGGCTGGGTATATGATTCAGAAGGTATTGATGTTGAACTGTTAAAAGAAGTAAAAGAAGTAAAACGTGCAAGATTAACAGAGTATGCTGCTGCAAGACCAAGTGCTGAGTATCATGAAGGACGTGGCGTATGGACAATCAAATGTGATATCGCTCTTCCATGTGCTACACAGAACGAATTATTGTTAGAAGATGCAAAAGCATTAGTTGCTAATGGATGTATCGCAGTTGCAGAAGGTGCTAACATGCCTACTACTTTAGAAGCAACAGAATATTTACAGGCAAACAAAGTATTATTTGCTCCTGGTAAGGCTGCAAACGCTGGTGGTGTTGCAACATCTGCATTAGAAATGTCCCAGAACAGCGAAAGATTAAGCTGGTCTTTCGAAGAAGTAGATGCTAAGTTAAAGAATATCATGGTTAATATTTTCCACAACTTAGATGATGCTGCAAAACGTTACAATGCAGAAGGAAACTATGTAGTTGGTGCTAATATAGCTGGCTTTGAGAAGGTTGTGGATGCTATGACCGCTCAGGGAATTGTTTAATAGTGAGTTTCTAAGATAAAAGATAATAATGGGAAGTCCCGGAAATGCTGAATTTCTGGGACTTTTCTTGTATTGGCAATAAAAATAAACCACCAGCTCAGCTGGTGGTTTATTTTTATTTATTCTCCAAAACCGTTTTCAAACATTCCTGCTATTTCATCCAGTACTGCTTGTTCGTCAGCACCCTCACACACGATTTCAACTTTTGTGCCACACTTGATGCCAGCTGACATGATCTGCATAATTGCTTTTGCATTTACACTCTTTCCGTCCACATTAAGGGTAACCTTACATTCTTTATGTGCTGCAACAGCTTTGGCAAGAATACCTGCCGGTCTCATATGAAGTCCTTGTTCGTTTATTACTGTTATTACTTTTGATACCATAACAAATCTCTCCTTTTCAATTAAAATATTAAAGTTTATTTTTCTTATTCTTCTGTACGTTTTTTCTTAAGTAATGCAAGAAGAAGCATACCGACCAATGAACCGATTACCAGTGAAAGAAGATACAGCGGCCAGTTTCCTACTACTGCGAATACAAAGATACCGCCGTGAGGAGCCATAAGGGTACAGTCAAAGGTCATTGACAATCCTCCGGCAACTGCTGCACCTATCATACAGGCTGGAATAACTCGTATAGGATCAGATGCTGCATAAGGAATAGCTCCCTCTGTAATAAAGCTTAGTCCCATGATATAGTTTACAGGACCATTTTTTCTTTCCTCTTCCGTCCATCTGTTCTTAAAAAAGCTGGTGGAAAGTGCGATAGCGATAGGAGGAACCATTCCGCCAATCATCACGGCTGCCATAATATCATAGTTTCCGGAAGCGATAGCTGCTGTACCAAATACGTATGCTGCTTTGTTGAAAGGACCACCCATATCAATGGACATCATTGCACCGAGAATACATCCCAGAAGAATCTTACTGCTGCTGCCCATGTTACTAAGGAAGTTGGAAAGTCCTGTGTTAATAAGCCCCATAAACGGATTTACTGCACACATTATAATGGCAATGATACCAAGTCCAACTAAAGGATAGATAAGCACTGGCTTGATGCCATTAAGTGCTTTCGGCATTTTGTCACAAAGCTTTTCAACTGCCAGCATAAGGAAGCCGCCTGCAAATCCTGCCAGCAATGCACCTAAGAAACCGGAAGGAACATCGCCGCCTACATTAGCGAAAGTGGAGCCTGTGGTTGCCAGATAACCGCCTACGAGCCCTACTAAGAAACCGGGTCTGTCGGCAATGCTTTTACCTATGTAGGCTGCCAGTACAGGAACCATAAAGTTGAAAGCATATCCGCCGATGGTCTTAAAGAAAGCCGCCGCCGCTGTGTAAGTTCCGAAGTTCGAGTCATGTGGTGCTCCGGCAATGGAATCGATAAGAAATGCCAGTGCTATGAAAATACCGCCGGCAACAGTAAAGGGAAGCATATTGGAAACACCGTTCATAAGATGCTTATACATCTTTCTGCCGAAGCTTTCGTTCTCTGCTGAGGAATCTGCTGCTTTTGCCCCTGTATGATGATAAACGGGAGCGTCGCCGGATACAATTCTGTTTATCAAATCTTCTGGTATTTTTATACCGTCCGAAACCTTTGTGCTGATTACTTTTTTACCGTCAAATCTTGACATTTCAACGCTCTTATCTGCTGCCACAATAATTCCGTCACACTCAGCAATGTCCTCTTTGGTAAGTATATTTTTTGCGCCTCCTGAGCCGTTAGTTTCCACTTTGATAGTAATCCCCAGCTTTTTACCCGCCTTTTCAAGAGCTTCCGCAGCCATATATGTGTGTGCGATGCCTGTAGGACACGCAGTTACTGCCAGTACTCTATATCCGGTCTGGGTCTTAACTTCTGTTTTGGGTTCGTCAGGATACTTTTCATTTTCCATGTGGTTGATGATTGTAAGGAATTCGTCTTTGCTTTTTGCTGCCAGCAGCTTTCCTCTGAAATCCTCGTCCATGAGAAGTGTCATCAGCCGGGAAAGAACTTCAAGGTGCACATCACCGTTATTTGGTGCAGCAATCATAAACAGGAGATTGGACGGCTCGTCGTCCAAAGCTTCATAGTCAACTCCGCCGGGAACAGTCATAGCTGCAAGTGAAGGTGCTTTTACAGCCGTACTCTTTGCATGGGGGATAGCAATACCATCGCCCACGGCTGTGGAACTCATTTCCTCTCTTGCAAGAATTCCTTTTTTGTAAGCTTCTTTATCTGCGATTTTTCCGCCCTTAACCTGTAAATCCACAAGCATATCAATTGCTTCTGATTTGTTTTTAGGGGCTGTGTTTAAAGAGATGCTTTCTTTGCTCAGCAAATCAACTATACGCATAGTAATTCCTCCATTCTATAAAATATAATTATTGTTCAGACTGTAACTGTTCCAGCAGTCTGTAGATCTCGTCTCTTTGAGCAAGTCCGTCGGAGAAAGCTGTAGCACCGCCAGCAGCGGTTCCTAATTTTAAGGCGTATTCGTAATCTCCTTCCTGAGAACCGGCAATGAATCCTGCAACCATGGAATCACCGGCACCTACAGAATTTTTAAGTGTTCCCTTGCAGACTCCACAGATATGAGTTTTTCCGTTTTCATCAAGCAGCAGTGCACCGTCACCAGCCATTGAAACAAGTACATTTCTTGCCCCCATATCTTTAAGCTTTGCCGCATACTGGGCGATTTCTTCCTTAGTGGTCAGCGTTATACCAAACATTTCTCCCAGTTCATGATTGTTGGGCTTTATGAGAAAAGGTTTGTATTTCAGCACATTCAGCAGCAGCTCCCCAGTTGCATCTACTACAGCTTTGATCTTCTTTGCCGAAAGATATTCCAGTATCTTTTCGTAAATATCAGGCGGCAGGGTAGCAGGAATACTTCCTGCAAGAACGATGGTATCGCCGTCTTTCATTCCATCAAGCTTTTTAAAAAGTTCCTTTAGAGCATTGTCGCTGATTATGGGACCCTGACCGTTTAAATCGGTTTCATCACCCGATTTAATCTTTATATTGATTCTGGAAAAACCATTGTCAAGGTGAACAAAGTCCGTTTCAATACCTTTTTCTGCAACGCCCTTTTCAAGAGCATCGCCTGTAAAGCCTGCCGCAAATCCGAGAGCTTTGGATGTTATCCCCAGTTCTCTGATCACAAACGAAACGTTAATGCCCTTTCCTCCAAAATAGATTGCCTCGTTTTTTGACCGGTTTACACTGCCCACCTTCATTTCATCGGTGTATACCACATAGTCAATTGCGGGATTAAAAGTTACGGTATATATCATTTATAACACCTCCTTGATTGAAGCTTTTGTCAGATACTTTCGATCCTCAAGTTTATCAGTAATGATTTTGCCCCTGTTAAGTGGTGCAAAAGTTACAGAAGTTACTTTGTCAAATTTTGAATGATCGGCAAGTACATATACTTTCTGGCTGTTGTTGAGTACCGCAGTTTTGATACTTGCCTCATTTTTATCGGGAGTTGAAAGTCCGGCCGAAAGGGAAATGCCGTTAACTCCCATGAAACATTTTGTAAAATTATAATTTTGCAGGGTAAGCACACATTCTGCACCCACAATTGCTTCCGTAGTAAGTTTTATTTCACCGGCAGGAATAAAAACTTTAAAACCCCTTTGTGCCAGCTTTTTTGCGTGTATAAGACCGTTGGTAACAAAGGTTGCATTTCTTTCGGGGAGATAATCTATTATTTTCTCCGTAGTTGTTCCGGCATCAAGGAAAACAAAATCATCATTGCTGACAAGCGATGCGGCAAATTTGGCTATTGCTTCTTTTTCAACGGCAAAAAGTTTTGACTTTTCCTCTACATTATGTTCAATAAATGTAAAGGAATCATCCAGTGCAATTGCACCTCCGTGCACTTTGGTGAGCATTCCTTTTTCAGCAAGTGCGTTGAGATCCCTTCTTATTGTTGACTCAGAAGTATCGAGTAATACACACAAATCACTAAGTTTCACACTCCGTTGTTTATTTACTGTTTCGAGAATGATTGAGTATCGCTCTTCCGTTAGCATTGTTATCACCTCACAATGAATGAAATTGAATGTTTTTGACTGTTTATAGTATTATTATAGGATGAAGAATGTAATAATTCAAGCATTTTCGTCCAAATTCGTTCAAAAAATGTCAATTTCGTAGATTTAAACATTTTAGAGAATATGATTTTGTTGATTTTCACTAAAGTACTATATCCTTTTAAAAATTTAAATGTGCATATACATGGTTGAAACACAATACCACATTTTTTAGAAGGCATTTTCCTGAGTTTACAATTGTCTCCAAATTTGATATAGTATATGCATAAATAGCAATATTAAATTTACCGTTGGGGAGCGGAACTGAAAGGAAAAACAGCAGGAGAACGATATGGTAAAGAAATTGGAAGAGACAGGTTTATTTCATGAAATAAACAAAGCCGAAATAGAGCGGATGTTAATATGTTCCAAATCTTATGAAAAACATTATAAAGCAGGAGAATATATTTTTAGACAGGGAGATAAACCCGTAAGAATTTATCTTTTGCTAAATGGGTATATACATATTGCCAAAGATTTTGCTTCCGGAAAACGGGATGTGCTTTATATGGTAGAGGAAGGGAATGTGTTTGGAGAAATGTTTCTCTTTGCTGATATGGAGAATTACTGGTATGATGCGGTTGCGGCAGTAGATGTGGATGTACTGGAGATTCCCTGGGATTTTTTCTACCATTTTTGTGAAAATGCATGTAAACATCATCAGATGTTAACCAGAAATATGCTGGAAATGCTTTCAAAAAAAGAATTTAATATAACCAAAAAACTTCATATAGTAAGTACTGCTTCTTTAAGAGAAAGAATCGCCATCTGGCTGATTGACTCTATGGATAGTGAAGGTAAAGTTGCCATTCGAATGAAAAGGGAAGAACTGGCTGATTTTCTTGGAGTGGCAAGGCCATCCCTATCCAGAGAACTGATGCGGATGCAGGCTGATGGATTGATTGAAGTATCTAAAAAATGTATATATGTTAAAGACCAAAATGCAGTTGAAATGTTATACGGATAAAAATTTTAAAATGTAACCATGGTTACATACATAGGAAATCTAGTCTGCTATTCTATAATCACAAAAAGAAAACAATTTTGAAGAATAAATTGGAGGTAGATATTATGGAAAATAAACAGCAGGTAGATAACTTAGTAAATCTTTTAGACGGATATGCACAAAAAGGCGGACATCATTTGAATGTAAATGTTCTCAACAGAGACACATTAATTGATGCACAGAAAAATCCGGCAAAATATCCGCAGCTTACGATCAGGGTTTCTGGTTATGCGGTAAACTTTATTAAACTTACACCGGAACAGCAGGCAGATGTAATTTCACGTACATTCCACGAATCAGTATAATAAACACATGCAGGTTTCTTTTGAAATCTTACAGTTAAGCTACTCAGGCGGGAAAAAGGTAACACACCTTTTTCTCGCTTGATGTATGTTAAGCCATGATAATAAATAAAAATTGTTGACACCGTTAAATAACTAGAGGATAATAAAATATGGGAAGGGAGAAGGGGCAGCCTGCCAGGGGAGGCTTTTTCTTCTATAAAATAAACAGGAAAATATAGATATGCAGGTAGATATGAGGAAAATAGAGAAGGGTACGTTAACAATTGGAATAAAAATCACAATAGCTGCCATACTGGCAATTTTAGTTGCTGATGGTATTAATCTGCAATTTTCCTCAACTGCGGGAATCATTACAGTACTCAGCATACAAAAAACAAAAAGAGAAACTTTGAAAACGGCAGGACGAAGAGGAATAGCATTTTGCATTGCATTGTTGATTTCTTTTGTATGCTTTTATGTGGCAGGATTTCGTGTTCTATCATTTGCTGTTTATTTATTTGCTTTTTCCCTGGTGTGTTTATATTTCGGATGGGTAGAGGCAATTGCCATGGACTCGGTATTGATCACTCATTTTATGGCAGCCGGCAGTATGAATTGGGAGATTTTGATCAATGAAATTCTTTTATTTATGATTGGTACTGGCTTTGGAGTGCTGGCCAATCTGCATCTTAGAAATAAAAAGGAAGAATTTGAAACGCTGGCAGCTGGCGTGGATCTGGAGATTAGAGGGATTCTTAAAAGAATGGCAGGGCGGCTTGTAGAAGAAGATAAAAGCGATTATAATGGAAAGTGTTTTGAAAAACTGGATATAGAAGTAGAACATGCGAAACAAAGTGCTTTCAGAAACTATAATAACCAGCTTATAAATGCATCTTATTATGAAATTGCTTATATTAAAATGAGAGAAAATCAGATTGAAGTACTAAGGCATATTTATGAAAGCATAAAAATGGTGGAAATGATACCAAGCCAGACAAAAAAGATTGCAGACTTAATTACGAAGATTGAAGAAGGTTATCATAAGGATAACACAGTTAAGTTTTTGCAGAAAGAATTGACTGTCCTTTTCGAAGAAATGGAAAAGGAAGAACTTCCGTCCACCCGGGAAGAATTTGAAGCGAGAGCAGTGCTCTTTTATATTATGAAGCAGTTGGAAGAATTTTTAACATTAAAAGAAAAATTTATGGAAAGATACCAGATAAAAGGAGGAAACTCAAGTGAACAAAGTAAAAGTTACAGATGAAATTTTCTATATTGGAGCAGACGATGAAACCATAGATCTTTTTGAAAGCCAGTATGAAGTTCCAGAGGGAGTTTCATATAATTCCTATGTGATTATGGATGAAAAGATTGCCGTGATGGACACCATTGACAAAAGAAAGACGGAAGAATGGCTGGGAAATTTAGAGATTGTATTGGAAGACAGAACTCCGGATTATTTGATCATTTCACATTTGGAACCGGATCATGCTGCAAGTATTCAGATATTAGCAGAAAAATATCCGGATATGCAGCTGGTGGGAAATGCAAAAACCTTTCAAATGATCGGTAACTTTTTTGATATGAATCTGGAAGGCAGAACCCTTACAGTAAAAGAAGGGGATGTGCTTTCTTTAGGAAAGCATGAACTTTCTTTTTATATGGCACCAATGGTTCACTGGCCTGAAGTTATGGTAGAGTATGAAAAAACAGAAAAGATATTGTTTTCAGCAGATGGATTTGGAAAGTTTGGTGCTTTGAGATTTAAAGAAGATCCGGCGGAGGCAAAATTGGAAGACTGGGCATGTGAAGCCAGAAGATACTACTTTAATATTGTAGGAAAATACGGTACTCCTGTACAGGCTTTATTGAAAAAAGCATCTGGGCTGGATATTCAAACGATCTGTCCTCTTCATGGCCCTGTTTTAAAAGAAAATTTGGAATACTATATAGGAAAGTATAATGTATGGAGCAGTTATGAACCGGAAGATAAGGGAATCTTTATTGCCTATTCTTCTATTCATGGAAATACAAAAGAGGCAGCATTAAAGCTTGCAGAATGTATAGGAGACAAAGAAAAAGTAGTATTGTCAGATCTTTCAAGAGAAGACATGTCAGAAGCCATAGAAGATGCGTTTCGATATGACAGGATGGTTGTGGCAGCACCAACTTACGACGGAGGTATGTTCCCGGTTATGGAGGATTTTCTGCGTCACTTAAAGTGTAAAGCATATCAGAAACGTACAATAGGAATAATAGAGAATGGTTCCTGGGCACCTATGGCGGGAAAACTTATGAGTGGACTTTTAGGAGAAATGAAAGATATTGAGATTATCGAACCAACCGTTACCATAAAGTCTGCACTGAACAGTGACAGCATAAAAGCCATTGAGGAGTTGGCACAGGCTTTGATCAAAAGGTAAAGGCTATATGGGCAATCAGGAAATTATATAATCTGGAGGTATAAAATGGATAATAAAGCAATGTATAAAATTGGATATGGGTTGTATGTTTTAACGGCATGTACAGATATGGATAATGGATGTATTATTAATACAGCCATACAGGTAACTACCACTCCAAACCGTATTTCAGTAACCGTAAATAAAAATAATAAAACACATGATATGATTATGGAAAGTGGAAAATTCAACATTTCAATCATATCAGAAAAAGCAGATTTTGAGCTGTTTAAACATTTTGGTTTCCAGAGTGGAAAAGAAGTAAATAAGTTTGAGGGATACGAAAAAGCAAAACGTTCTGAAAACGGAATTTACTATGTAACAGAGGGGACGAATGGATACATTTCAGGTTCCGTTGTGAATCAGGTGGATCTGGGATCTCACACCATGTTTATTGCAGATGTAACAGATGCTGAAGTTTTAGATGACGCAGATTCAGCTACTTATGCATATTATCAAGAGAATATCAAGCCAAAACCGGAAGCAAAGGAAGAAAAGAAGAGTGGTTACCGATGTGTTATCTGTGGATATATTTATGAAGGGGATGAACTTCCGGAGGATTTTGTATGTCCAATCTGTAAGCATGGGGCAGCAGATTTTGAAAAAATATAATATTTCATGTTACTAGGAGGAAAAATTTTATGAAGTTAAAGGGGACAAAAACAGAGGCTAACTTAATGACAGCTTTTGCAGGAGAAAGCCAGGCAAGAAATAAGTATACTTACTTTGCCAGTGTTGCAAAGAAGGAAGGGTATGAGCAGATTGCTTCTATCTTCCAACGTACAGCGGATAATGAAAAGGAACATGCAAAAATGTGGTTTAAGGCATTGGGAGAGTTAGGAGATACTGCAGCTAATCTTGCAGCGGCGGCAGAAGGCGAGAATTATGAATGGACAGATATGTATGATACCTTTGCAAAAGAAGCTGAGGAAGAAGGTTTTGCAGAGCTTGCAGCAAAATTTCGTATGGTAGGTGCCATTGAAAAAGCCCATGAAGAAAGATACAGAGCACTTCTTAAAAACGTTGAAATGCAGAAAGTGTTTGAAAAGAGTGAAGAAACTATGTGGGAATGCCGTAACTGCGGGCATTTGGTGATGGGGAAAAAAGCTCCAGAAGTGTGTCCGGTTTGTAACCACCCGCAAAGTTATTTTGAAGTAAGAACAGAAAACTATTAATAAATAATAGAAAGTTATTATGAATAAAAGACTCTGCCAGATTATGGCGGAGTCTTTTGAGTTTGATCATTTATTTTGTAATCACAGTACCGGTTCTTCCGTATAAAGCATCTTTTGCTTTTGACAGAGAAGTAATGATTGCTTTTCTATTATCCTTAGAAGAAACAAAATCTACACATGCCTGAATCTTAGGAAGCATGGTTCCCTCAGAGAACTGGTTGTCGGCACTGTGTTTTACTGCATCTGCACAGGAAAGTGCATCCATAGGTTCTTCATTTTCCTTTTTGTAATTTAAACATACCTTATCTACATTGGTAAGTATCATAAAAATATCTGCATCTACCATTTCCGCCAGTTTTGCTGCCGCGATATCTTTTTCAATGACTGCGCTGGCTCCCTTTAACAGATGGTTCTGTTCCATAACAGGAATACCGCCCCCGCCGCAGGCAATTACAACATGCCCGGCATCTGAAAGGGTATTGATAGAATCGATTTCCACAATATCCAGTGGCTTGGGAGTGGCTACGATTTTCCGGTATCCTCCCTCTGTCTCTGCCACAAAATTACCCTTTTCATTTTCTATTTCGGCTTCTTCTTTGGACATAGGTCTGCCGATTGCTTTTGTTGGTTCAAAGAAAGCATCATCGTAAGGGTCTACCTGTACCTGAGTGATAATGGTACATACAGGACGAATAATACCACGTTTTACAAGTTCTGCACGAATGGCATTCTGCAGATCATATCCGATATAACCCTGACTCATGGCATCACAGATTGCCAAGGGTGCTACAGTATACTCCGGATTTGATTTACTTAAGTCACGGATAGCAGCATCGATCATTCCCACCTGAGGACCATTACTGTGGGTAATGATAAGCTGATGTCCTTCTTCTATTAAATCGGCAATAGCAACTGCTGTATGTTCTACTGCCTTTTTCTGCTCCGGAAGATTTTTACCTAAAGCATTTCTCCCCAAAGCAATTACAATCTTTTTCTTTTCCATATAAAAAACCTCCATTCATTATATACATTACAAAATAAATAATATTATACCATAAAATTGTAATTTGTCGAGTGCAAATCAGATTGTTCAGCCTCTGTATATTTAGGATTTTAAGCAGTACTTGTCTTAGGTGATATTGACTATGACGCCCTTCATGGAATATAATGAGGATATTATCAGAGTAGAATTAATATTAGAAAGAGGAAAGAATTTTGAGAAAAATGATAAAAACAACATCCTGCATTTTGGCATTGGCGGCAATGACCTTTATCAGTGGATGTTCAGGGAAAGAAAGCAAAAATGAAGGAAATATTGCTCTTGGAATGAAGGCAATAAATGAAGCGTCTTATGAAGCGGCAGCAGAATATTTTAATCAATCTATAGAAGAAGGAAAAGAACTGGAACTGGCTTATAGAGGTCTTGGAATGACTTATATGAATACAGGGGAATATGAAGCTGCCAAGGAAGCATTTACTCAGGCATTGCAAAATGGAAGTTTTTTTGTAGGGGATTTAGAAGAAGATATATCCTGTTATTTAGCATCTGCCTATTATAAATTGGGAGATTATGAAAATGCCATTACAACCTATACAAATGTATTAGAGC
>ERZ506887.1382-NODE-1382-length-12923-cov-4.554010_pt1 | contig 12923 bp, 9 predicted proteins | sample MGYA00512905_ERZ506887 | MGnify/ENA metagenome assembly ERZ506887 | reverse complement strand
GTGGGATCGTCGATGAATTTGCCGTCGCGGGCGAATTCCAGCCGGAAGAGCGTCGGCGTGATGAGCGTCAGGCGGTTCTCGCCGAAGACGAGCGGATTCCCTGATGGCTGTGCGACGGCCGAAAGTCCGCAGCTCAGCAAGAGCAGAAGTGTCGGGAAAAATTTTTTCATGGATTGAAAAACAGTTGAAAAATTCTCCGCACCGTTCATTCCGACGATGCGGAGAGGGGATTCGATTCTTCGTAATGGGTTCTATTCGTTCCGGATACTCTCGGTATAGACGTTTCCGTAGGGGTCGGACGCCTTTACCGTGACTTCGCTCCACGTCGCGGACGACGGTTCGTAATAGAACATGTGGTCGTTGTTCGTCTCCGGTTCGGCCGTCGGGCGGTGCTCGGGTTTGGTGTCGCCGTACATGAAGTCGTAGGCCCGGCGGTCCATCTCGTATTTCAGGTTCGATCCGGAGGGCAGGGTCGTCCAGGCGGCATCGTCCTCCCGGACCTCGACCGTCCAGGTGGAGTGCCAGTTGAAGATGTTGAAGATCAGCCCGTCGCGGTATTGCTCGGACACCGCCTGCCCGGGACCGTAGAGGTACATCTGGTACTCCTTGGGATAGGCCGTACCCTTATAATACCAGTTTGCGATCCGGTTGCCCTCGATCTCGTAGACCGCATAGCCCCGGGGGCTGCCGTCGTTGCACAGCTCCTCGCCGTTCCAGTAGGCGCCCATCACGGCGCCGAGCGTGTTCTCCTCGATGGTTTCGGAGATCGTCGTGGTGTAGTTGTTGTGCGAGTGTCCCGAAAGGATGCGGACATTGTATCCGTCGAGCAGGGCGTAGAGCTCCCGGTAGTTGGCGATGTGGCTCGTGGGGCGGTTGCGGCGCGAGGTGGCGATATGCACTCCTATGATGATGAGTTTGTCTTTGGGCACGTGTTTCAGGTCCTGTTCCAGCCATGCCATCTGCGCCTCGGTGATTTCGGCGGTGTAGTTGGAAGAGCCGGTGTAGAGCACGTCGTCGAGCACGACGAAGTGGCAGTCGCCGATGTTGTACGAATAATAGGTGGGGCCGAACGCCGCACGGAAACTGTGGTCGGCCTCCGTGTCCATGCCGATGGCCTTGTCGTGGTCGTGGTTGCCGATCACCTGGAAGACGGGTACGCCGATCTTCCGGATCTGCTCCTTGTAGACGCTGTGGAAGGGCATGTTGTCCCACACCAGGTCGCCCAGCGAAATGCCGTAGACCGGTTTGTCCAGCTGCTGTACGTAGGGCACCAGCAGGGGCAGCACCTCTTTTTCGAGCATCACGACCTCGTCGTCGCGGCCGATCTGCACGTCGGCCAGCGCCAGCAGGGTGAACCGCTCCTTTTTGCCGGTGCGTTCGAGCGTGAAACTGCGCTGCACAACGTCGTTGTCGCCCAGGGCGATCTTCTTATAGATCTTCGGCATGCCGTTCTCCACCGGGATCTCGCAGTCGGCGGGCACCGAGACGAACACGAACGGAGTGCTCTTCTTCACGCGCATCTGGTAGACCCCCTGCGCATCGGTGGTCGTTACGGTGAAGCCGTCGCTCACAACCGCGCCTTCGATCGGATTCTTGCCGTCGGTCACGCGGCCCACGAGGTTCATGCCGGGTTCGGGGGCGATGTCAACCTTTTCGTAAAGGCCGCCGAGTATTTGGGCGCCTTCGTCTTCGGAGCAGGCCGTGAACCCTCCGGCGAGCAGGACTATCAGCAGGTATTTGAACAGGTGTTTGATCATTGTTCGGTTTTTTTGTTTGGTTTATGAAAAGGCCGGATTTCTCCCCGGACACCCTCGGGCATCCGGGGAAAAGCGGCGTTCTACTCTTCGGCCGTACCTCCGTACCCCGGATTCTGCTTGATCAGGTTGTTGGCCGATATGGCCGAGTTGGGAATCGGGAAGCGGTTCATGTTCTTGTCATTCGAGGGGGTGTGGTCCCACCACGACTCGGAGGTGAACGCGCCCCAGCGGATCAGATCGGTGCGGCGGCGTCCCTCTCCGAGGAACTCGATCATCCATTCGTCGAGCATGCGGTACTCGTCGAGATTGTCCGCGGTCACGGGATCGGGGTCGTTGCGGTTCTCGAAGTTGCGCGCACGCACCTGATTGATCAGTTCGGCGGCCTCTTTCTTGTGCCCGGCGCGCAGTTCGCATTCGGCCAGCATGTAATAGATCTCCGACAGGCGGATGACCGGGCAGTCGGGATTCCAGCGCAGCTGCTTGTCCGCAAGGTTGGGCTGCGGGGATTTCACCAGACGGATGCCCGAATTCTCCTCGCCGTCGGCCATCGTCGAAGTCAGTTCGGCCACCGAGCCGTATTTGCTGCCCACCTCCGAGAAGCGGGCCACCTGATCCACCATGTCGATGACTTTGCCGCTGTACTCTTTCTGTCCCAGGCACACTTTGGTCGGATCGTCGAAGTTGACCTGCTTGCCGACGAGGAACATGCCCTCGTATCGCTTGTTGCCGAGATAGCGGTAGGGCTTCTTGCGCAGGTCCTTGTCGTTGAACTTGCGGTAGGGGCTGCCCAGCTTCCACTGGGTGTAGTAGCTCCCCTGCGGGTTGAGCGAAGGCGTCAGGATGAAGCCGTTGTAACCGGCGGTTTCGATGTCGAAATAGACATAGGACGAATTGTGGTAGAAATACTTGAAATACCAGCTCCACTCGACCTTCGAGTTCTCCGACGGAACGTTCCAGATCGCCTCGTGCGAAGAGTCGTTGTCGAACGTGTGGGGGCCGTACCACGTGTCGTCCAGTTCGTAGACGCCGTAAAGGCCGCCGATGATGTCGCGGCAGATCTGCGCGCATTCGTCGAAGTGTTCCTCGCCGATGTACGCTTCGGCGTTGAAATAGAGCTGGGCCAGCATCGCCGCCGCGGCAGCCTGCTTGATGTAGCCGTCCTCCGGGGCTCCGAGCGAGGATTTCTTCGCCAGGGCGGGAATGGCGTTTTTGAGCAGCGTTTCGACGTGCCGGTAGGTTTCGAGCGCCGTATTGCGGGGGCGCAGACCGTCGTTCACCGAATGGTAAATCGGCATCCCTCCGAAATAGTCGAGACCTTTCATGTAGAAGTAGGCCGTGATGGCGTTCAGCTGGTTGATGTGGTCGGCCTTGACGGCGTCGCTGAGCCCGATGGCGTTGTAATCGACGCCTTCCAGATCGGCTTTGGCCTCCAGAGCCCGCGAAATGCCGCCCGTCGTGCCGTCGTAGGTGTTCACGACGAAACGGTCGTCGGGCGACCAGGTGTGGTAGTGCAGGCGGTAGTACTCTCCGCCGTTGTACCAGTCCGCGCCGCGTTTGGGACAGGTCATTTCGTCGGTCGTCAGTTCCTGGAGGTACCAGCGGTCGGCGCCGATGTACCACTTCCAATGGGTGAAGGGGCGGCACAGCACGGCATAGGTGCTCTCGGGCGAGGTGAAGAACGTGTCGGGGGTCACCTCCGAATAGAACTTCTCGTTGAGATCGCAGGAAGGCGCGGAGAGTGCGGCCGCTCCGGCCAATACGGCTGCTATATGTTTGAATTTCATATTCATCTCTGATTTTGTTTAGAACGTTAATTGCACGCCGAGCGTGAAACGGGTCGTCTGCGGATACATCGACGCCGTGTTGTTCACATACTCGAAACCGGGGTTCAGGCCGTTGATGTCTACCTCGGGGTTGATGCCGTTGTAATCGGTGAATACGGCCACGTCGCGGATCGTCAAGTAGATCTTGGCCGACTGGATGTAGCGCGTCCACCTTTTCAGGTCGAGCGTGTAGCCGAGGTTGATGGCGTCGATTTTGAGGAAGGAGGCGTCGTCGATCCAGTAGTCGCAGAGGATCTTTTCGTCCTTGATGTTGCGGTTGCGCGTATAGGCCGACTTGAGGACGTTGAGCTGCGAATCGTTGGCCAGTCCGTAGTACATGTTGACCTGGCTGAACACGTCGTAATCGAGCCAGCTGCGCAGGAAGACCGACAGGTCCCAGTTCTTGTAGCGGAACGTGTGGTCCCACGAAAGGATCACTTTCGGAATGGCGTTGCCCACGAAGTGCTTGTTTTCGGCGACGAGATTCGACTTGGTGCCGTCCACGGCAGGCACGATCTCGTTGTTCTTGTCGTAGATCATCCATTTGCCGTCCTCGTCGAGTCCGGCATACTTGTAGACGAAGAACTGGCCGATCTCGACGTCGTTTTGCAGGCGCACGGCCGTGCCCGGGTTGCCCGGCGAGGGGAAGGTCACCTGGTCGAGGAAGTAGCCGTCGTCGCCCAGACGCTTGATTTTGCTCTTGTTATGCGACAGGCGCAGGCTGGACGTATAGCGGAAATTCTTGCTGCGGACGATGTCGCCGCCCAATTCGAATTCCCAGCCCTTGTTTTCCAGACTGCCGATGTTCTTCATCACCGTATCGTGCACCATCGGGGGCATCGGGGCGTTGACTTCGTAGAGCATGTCATCGACCTTGCGGTGGTAGATGTCGAACTTGCCCCACAGCCGGTCGTCGAACAGCGAGAAGTCCAGACCGAAGTTCAGCTCCGATTTCTCCTCCCATTTGAGGTCGGGGTTGACGTTGCGGACCGAACCGTAGCCGGGCTGCCAGATGCCGTTGGTCGGCCACATGTCGTTGGCCTTGTACATGCGGGTCGTGTAACCGTTTCCGAAGCCGTTGTTGCCCGTGACGCCGTAGCCCAGGCGGACTTTGAGGTCGTTGACCCACCTCACGTCGCGCAGGAACGTCTCGTTCGAGATGCGCCAGCCTCCGGAGAGGGCCCAGAAGTTACCCCAGCGGTTGTTCGCGCCGAATTTCGAGGAACCCTCGCGGCGGAAGCTCGCGCTCACCATGTAGCGGTCCCTGTACGAATAGTTGGCGCGGCCGAACAGCGAGAGCAGCCGTTCGCGCGGGTCCTTGCCCGAGTCCATCGTGGCACGCCCTTCCGAGAGGTACGAACCCACGCCCATATCCCACGGACCGACCCCATCGACCGGGAAGTCGTAGTTCGCCATGTTGAAATCTTCGCCGCCGGCCTGCCAGAAACTATAACCGGCAACCGCGTCGAGCGTATGGTCCTCGCGGAAAACCTTGTGGTAGTTGGCATAGGCTTCGATCGAGACCCGGTTGTCCTTGCTGAACTTGTGCGACGCTCCGCCGCGGCGGCTGTTGTCGATCGACTCCTTGTGGTCGTGCGAAACGTAGGTGTACTGCTGATACTGGCGTTTGTCGATACCCACGGTACCCTGCAACGAAAGACCTTTCATCAGGTTGATTTTCACGGTCGCATCGGCCAGCAGCCACTGGTCCTTGCCGTTGTTCGTGCGCAGCATGATGTCGGCCACGGGGTTGAAGCTCGTTCCCGAGATGCCGTTGCCGACGACGTTGTAGTTCGACGGATTGGCGGGGTCGCGGAGCGGAATGGTCGGGTTGAGCCCGAAAGCCATCTTGAAGATGCCCGACGAGTTGCGGTTGTCGCGCTCGGCCTCGCGGAACTGGGCGTTGGTGCGGATCTCGACCACTCCGTCGAAAAGGTTGAACTTGGCGTTGACGCGGCCCGAGTAGTCCTTGCGGTTGTCGCCGATGACGATGCCTTTCTGGTTCTGCGCCATGAAGGAGGTGTAGACCTGCGCCACGTTCGATCCGCCCGAAATGCTCACCGAGTGGCGCTGCGAAAACGGAAGCTCGTTGGTAAGCTCCTTGTACCAGTCGGTGTCGTGGCCGTAGTCCTCGCCGAGTCCGTACTCGACGTACTCGCTTGATGAGAGCAGGTCGGGGGTCTTGCGGATGGCCTCGACCGAGAATTCGCCCGTATAACGCGCCGTTACGCGGCCCTGCCGGGCCTGTTTGGTCGTGACGAGGATCACACCGCCGGCGGCGCGCGTGCCGTAGATGGCGCCTGCCGAGGCGTCTTTGAGCACGTCTACCGACTCGATGTCCTCCTGATTGAGCGCGCGCATGTCGCCGCCGGGGATGCCGTCGATGATCACGAGCGGACCTTTGCTGGCGTTGACCGAAGCCACGCCGCGCAGCTGGAAGTCGTTGCTGCTGTTGGGGCTGGCGCTGCCCGAAATGGTCAGGCCGGGAATCTTGCCCTGAAGCGCCGTGGCGATGGTCGAGCCGCCCATGCCGGCCACCAGATCGTCGCCCTTGATCGAGGAGATGGACGAAGTCACCGACTTCTTCTCCATCGTGCCGTAGCCGATCACGACGACATCTTTCAGCATCTGGCTGTCTTCCTCCAGAACGATGTCGAGCACCGACTGCGCGCTGACCTTGACGGTCTGCTCCACATAGCCGATGTAGGAGATTTTCAGTTCGCCTCCGGCGGGAACCCCGATCGTGAAACGACCGTCGGCCCCCGTCGTCGCACCTGTCGTCGTGCCGACCACCACGACCGTGGCGCCGATGAGCGGTTCTCCGGCCTTATCGGTCACCTTGCCGCTCACCTGGTTGCGGTTCTGAGCCTGCGCCAGCGACGCGGCCGCCGTCAGCACCAGGCAGAACACGAAACGCAGAAAATACCCTGCATAGGATTTTCCCGTATCTGCAAATCTGTTTTTCATATCTGTCTTCTTGTTTTTCATTGATTTGACACCGCAGGACTATTCGGCTGCGATCTTCGTCATTTTGATGTCGTCGAGGAACCAGCGGAAGTAGCCGTTTTGTCCCTGCTGGGTCGAACGGATAACAATCCGGGTGTCGGCCGTAATGCCGTAAAGCTTCACGCTCATCGGAGTCCATCCCCAACTCGGAGCCGGTGTCATCGGCTCGCACAACTTCTCCGAATCACCGTTCACGGTACCGGGACCGGCAGTGATTTCGACCGTGACGGTAACACCGTCCGGAGTTCCCGAACCGCCGATATTGGCACAGGTTTCCATCGACAGCTCGACATCGGTACTCTGGCCGGCCTTAACTCCGATTGCAGGAAGAATGACGCCCGTCTGAATATTTTTACCTCCCATATGAAGATAATCGGAAGCGATGAAAAGACAATTCGCATCCGGATTGAAGTCGGTGAGACCGCATTTCGCCCAAGCCGCCTTAATCTCATCGTTCTTCTGTACGCTGAGACGCGTCCATTTGGTGCCATTGAGCCCCACCTGGTCGTCCATACCAAACGGAATGGCCCAGTCGAACGGCTCGTTATAATAGACATGCCCGACCTGCTGGCCGTCGTCCTCGAACAGATTGTCCTTGGCGTTCTGGCTGACACTTACGGTCTCTTCGAGTCCGGTCTGCGCAGTGACGATCTTCACTTCTCCGCTGCGGAGAGCCCCCGTACCGTTCTCTCCGACCGTGAGCGTCACCTCGGTTTCGCCCGCATCGCCCGAAGCCGGGCTGAGCGTCAGCCAGCCGTCGGCGGTCGAGGTCCATGCCTCGGCGGCAGTAACCGTGAACGTCAGCGGCGTGCGCTCCTCGTCGGCAAAGCCGAACTTATTGACCCTGAACGACGTTGCGGAAACTTTCAGCCCCTCGAGGTTCTGGGTCACGGTGACGGTCGCACGCTTCGAACCGGCGACCACGACGAATGTGCCGGTACGCACGGCGCCGGTCGTATTCTGGGCGATCGTCAGCTCTACGTCCTCTTCGCCGGCTTTGCCCGAGGTTTTCGAGGGAGTGATCCAACCGCTGTCCCCGGAGGGCTCGATCGTCCAGTCGCTGTTCGCGGAGATATAGACCGAGGCTTTCTCGCCCGTTTCCAGCAGGCCGGATCTGACGACGGTGAGTTTGCCCGGGGAGACCATCAGGGCGTCGATTTTGAGTTTCTGGGTGACAGCGACCGTTCGCCGCGAACCGCCGCCCTCGAATATGACATAGCCTTCGCGGTCTTTGCCCGTGTCGTTTTCGTCGATCGCAAGGAAGATGCGCGTACGGCCGCGGTCTCCCTCCGTGTGGGTCGGATGTATCCACTCCTCGACGTAGGTCGCCTGCCACGCATGGTTCGACCCGAGGTCGAAATTGACCGTTTCGCCGTTGGCCGTCAAACCGTTGTATTCCACTTCGATCTCCTGTTTGGAAACCGTGATGAACGCATCGGGATCGTCGTCGTCGCAGGCCGTGAAGAGGGGGCCCGACAGCAGCAACAGGGCGGACGACGCCCGGATTATTATGTATTTGAAATCCATTGTTATTCTGATTTTGAGTTGATTGCGGTTAGTTGCGCGGAGCTTTCACGATCTTCACGTTGTCGAGATACCAGCGGAAATAGCCTTTTTCGCCGGCGGTCACACCGGGATTCCCCTGCTGCGTCGAGCGGATGGCGATACGGGTCGCAGCAGTCACGCCGTAGAGTTTCACGCTCATCGGCGTCCATTTCCAGGTCTGGTCGGGTTTCATGGCCTCGCTTTCGCGGTCGGAATTGCCGTTGACCGTGCCCGGCCCCTCGACGATCTCGACCGTGACGGTCACCGCGTCGGCCTTGCCGGAGCCGCCGATATTCGGGCAGGTCTCGAACGTGAGTTCGACGTTGGAGGCTTTCTTGCGGCCGATTTTCAGGGCCGGCAGAATGATTCCGGTCTGTTTGTCGGTCGCTCCCATCTTGAAGTATCCGGCGCAGGCATACATCGTTTTGCCCACGGGGTTGTAATCTTGAAGCCCGGCTTCGCCGAATTTTTGCAGCGCGTCGCCGGTGCTATAAATGTTTTTCGCACCGTTCTGCGAACCGAGTCCTACGCAGTCGGCGCCGCCGTACACGGCGATCCAGTCGAAATTCTCCGAATAATAGGTGTATCCCACGGGATTTCCGTCGTCGGGATCGGGATCGAGCGTCTGCGTGACGGTGACCCGCTCGGAGAGTTTTCCGCTCGTGACGGTGAGATGTCCGGTGCGTTCGCCGGCGGTTTCATTGGGCTTCGCTTCGAGCGTTACGGAAACGCGTCCTTTTCCGGTCGGTTTATCGACATCGAGCCATTCGGCATCGGACGTGATGACATACCCCCGGTTTGCAAGTACGTCGAACGAGGCTTTCGAACCGGTGTTCAGCATTCCGGTCTGAATCAACTCCACATCGACCTTGCTTACGACGAGCCGGTGTGCGGCGTCTTCCGCTTTGTCCTCGATGCAGGAGGGAAGCAGGAAGACACAACCCATCAGAAACAGCAAGCTTAGATGCAAGTGTAAAAATGGTTTCTTCATAAAAATTAAGAGTTTTAGTTTGTTGGTCAGAAATCGAACCTTATTAAAAAAATTGCAAATCATAAGTCCGAAATTATGTTTTACAAAAGTATCCATTTTATAAAAGGCAATAAATAGATCCGGTCTATAATATAGAACCCTACAAAAACCAACATTTTGTTTATAAGACATTTACAAATGTACGACTACCGTTGTTATATAGACTTGCAATGCCCGTATCGAAGCAGGAAAGAGCTGTCAGAAAAAATTTCGGCCCGAAACGAGATGCATTTCCGAGGTCCGGAAACGTTTGACGAATTTCGAATCGAAATAAATCGAAAGCCAATGTCGCTCTGCCGAAAATTCACCGCATCAAAAAAAGCAACAGCTTAATTGTCTAAGCTGTTGCTTTTTTAATCCGGTCGTTCCGGTAACGGTACGCCTCTCAGAATCCGAATGCCTTGCCGTCGCTGACACAAACCAAGTCCCGGCCCGCACCGAAGACCCCGGCATAAGGAACCGGCATCTGTGCCGGAACGGGTTTAAGTCTAACGGTAGCGGTGGGAAATGAGGGTCATGAACTCCTCGCGGGTCCGCTGGCTCGACAGGAAGACGCCCGTGAAAGCCGACGTGGTGGTGGCCGACTGCTGCTTCTCGATGCCGCGCATCTGCATGCACATGTGGCTGGCCTCGATCACCACGGCCACGCCCATCGGGTTGAGGGCCTCCTGAATGCAGTCGCGGATCTGCACCGTCAGCCGCTCCTGCACCTGCAAGCGGCGGGCGAAGCACTCCACCACGCGGGCCACTTTCGAAAGACCCGTGATGTAACCGTTGGGAATATAGGCCACATGGGCCTTGCCGTAGAAGGGCAGCATGTGGTGTTCGCAGAGCGAGTAGAGCTCGATGTCCTTGACGAGCACCATTTGCCGGTACTCCTCGCGGAACATCGCCGAGCGGATGATGTCGAGCGGATTTTCGTCGTAACCTTTCGTCAGGAACGCCATAGCCTTGGCCACCCGTTCGGGGGTTTTCAGCAGCCCTTCGCGCGCGGGGTCCTCGCCCAGCAGGCGCAGGATCTCCGCATAGTGGAGTTTCAGCGCCTCGACGGTCGCAGGGTCGAAACGCTCCTCCTTGTCGTAGTTTTTCGTCTCCATAGGGCGCAAAGATAGCGATTTATTCTTTCATTATCTCATCCATCACCCGCGAAGTTCGCGCCGCGGAGACTCCCGTGGAGGGGCACACGCCCTCGCCGCGCAGCTCCCGGACGATCGTTTCGATCAGCGGGCCCTGAATATGCTCCGGAGGGGCGATTTCGAAGCGTTCGACACCCCGCGCCGTCACCAGTTCGACCGGCGTGAAATCGAACGTGCTGAACCGCACCGAGCCTTTGCGGCCCGTGACGACCACCGAATCCTCCGCAGCGGAGGGCGGAGCGACGAAGCACCACATCCCCGTACCGGGCACGCCCGAACGGAAGCGGAACGACGCCGCGACGGTGTCGGCCACGTCGTAGAATCCGCCGAGGTTGCTTTTGCAGCCCCGGGCGTCGGCGATCTCCCCGAGCAGGAAATCGAGGATGTCGAGCGTATGGGGCGCCATGTCGCAGAAATAGCCCTCCCCGCCGACCTCGCGGCGCAGCCGCCACGGAAGACGTGCCGGATCGCGGTCCCCGGGGCTCTCCGGACGGAAATAGCGCACCTCGACGCTCAGCACCTCGCCGATGGCCCCGCTGTCGAGCAGCTCCTTCACTTTCAAGAAGTAGGGCAACGCCCGGCGGTAATAGGCGACAAAGAGCCGCTGCCCGGAGCGTTCCGCCGCGGCGATCATGTCGAGGCACTCCGCATGGTTCATCGCCATCGGCTTCTCGACGTAGACGGGTTTTCCGGCGGCCAGCACCTTCAGGGCGAGTTCCCGGTGGCTGTCGGGCGGGGTTGCGACGTAGACGATGTCCACGCCGGGATCGGCAATCAGCGCATCGGCGTCGGTATAACTCTTCGGCACGCCGTGCCGGCGGGCGAAATCGGCAGCCTTGGCGGCGTCGCGGCGCATAACGGCCGCGAGGGCGGAATGCGGGGTCTTGTACATCGGCGGGCCGCTCTTGCGTTCGCAAACGTCGCCGCAGCCCAGGATGCCCCAATTGACGTTTTCCATACGGCTATTTTTCGATCGAACGGAGGAATTCGGCCAGTTTGCGCACGGCGCGGGCGCGGTGCGAAACGGCGTTCTTTTCGTCGGTGGTCATCTCGGCGAACGTCTTCGCATAGCCGTCGGGGATGAACAGCGGGTCGTAGCCGAACCCCTCGTGCCCGGCCTCGCGGTCGATGATCCGCCCCTCGACGACGCCTTCGAAAAGGTGCTCCTCGCCGCCGAGAATCAGCGAGATGACCGTGCGGAAACGCGCCCGGCGGTTCTCTGCGCCTTCGAGGTTTTTCAACAGCAAGCGATTATTGGCCGCGAAGTCGTGGCCGTCGGTGGCGTAACGGGCCGAATGTACGCCCGGGGCGCCGCCGAGCGCCTCGACTTCGAGTCCCGTGTCGTCGGCGAAGCAGTCGAGTCCCGTGTGGCGGTGCAGGTAGCGGGCCTTTTGCGAAGCGTTGCCTTCGAGCGTTTCCTGATCTTCGGGGATTTCCTCCGTGACGCCGCAGTTGCGGGGCGTCACGAGCGTATAGGCGTCGCCCAGCACGGCCTGTACTTCCGTGAGTTTGTGGGCGTTGTTGGTGGCGAAAACGATTTTCATGGGTTGCGGTTTTGGACAAAAATACTATTTTTTCGGGAATCCCGCCGCGGAACCCGCTTCGCGGATTGCCCGTTGGAATTCGTAATGTTCGTAACGTCCCTGGACCTGCCCGCCGCCGAGCACGTAGAGATCGTCGCAGATGCCGTCGAGCAGGGCGAGCGAATCGGCTGCGACGAGCAGGGTCCGCCCCTCGCAGCCGAGTTGCAGGATCAGTTGCTGCACGACGAAAACACTTTCGGCGTCGAGTCCGCAAAAAGGTTCGTCGAGCAGCAGGACCCGTTTGCGCTGCATCAGCAGCAGGATCAGCGCCAGCCGTTTCCGCTCCGCCCCGGGGAGCGCCGCGGCCTCCGCGTCGAGCGGCACGGGCAGACGGCGGAGCATAGCCGCGGGATTCGACCCGGGATTGTAACGGACCGCGAGGTCGAGACAGTCGCGCACCGTCAGCCCGGGCCAGAAGCGGGGTTCCGCCTCCGCAAACCCCACGTCGCACCGCCGCAGGGGATGTCCTCCGAGGGTGATGCGCCCCGCGTCGGAGACGACGAGCCCGTACAACGCCTGCAACAGCACGCTTCGTCCTTCGCCTGCGATGCCGTGGACGGCATTCGCCGGGAGGTGCATCGTCACACCGTCGAGGAGCGTCCGCTCCCCGTCACGAATCCGGAGGGCGTCAATCGTAATCATAAAGGTAGCGGCTGAGGTTGCGTTCGGCTCGGAGCAGGTAGCTCACCACGAGGCAAAGGCTGAGGGGCAGCAGGGGCGGGATGAGAAATCCCGCGGCGCCCAGCCGGGCGGCCAGCGGCCAGCGCGGGGATTCGTCCGCCGGGTCGTAGCGGGCGTATTTGGCCGCGACGAAATAGAGCAGCGCCAACGCCGCCAGCGGGGCCCACGCCACGGCCATCCAGGCCGAACGGGGCTGTGCGAGGAGTGCCAGCACGGCGAAAGGGGCGGTCATCAGAAAGTAGTTGCGCCAGGCCGTGAAGACCTTGCGGGCGAGCAATCGCGCAGCGCCCTTTCCGGGCAGCAGCAGGAGTTGCAGAGGTTCGTTCGCGGCATAGAACGCCAAGATCGGAAGAGCACACGTC
>ERZ506887.1378-NODE-1378-length-12946-cov-4.076332_pt1 | contig 12946 bp, 10 predicted proteins | sample MGYA00512905_ERZ506887 | MGnify/ENA metagenome assembly ERZ506887 | reverse complement strand
TGCGCTTCGAGGCTCTTGCCGATGCGCTTGTCGGCGCGGGCGGTCTCCAGAACGCCGTTGACGTCGGAGCGGAGGCGGAACGCGGTCTCCCAGGCGGTCATCTCGGCCTCGGACAGGGCGTAATCGGCGTAGGGCTTCGTCATCTGGTTCAGAACGACGTTTCTGGGGTCGTCCTCCGCACGGTGCGGCATCTGCAGCCAGATCTCGTCGCAGGTGAAGGCGAGGATCGGCGCGAACATCTTCGTCATGCTGTCGAGGATGAGGAACAGGGCTGTCTGCGCGCTGCGGCGCTTGAGACCGTTGCGCTCCTCGCAGTAGAGGCGGTCCTTGATGATGTCGAGATAGAAGCTCGAGAGCTCCACGACGCAGAAGTCGTTGATCGCGTGCGAGACCACGTGGAATTCATAGTTATCATACGCCTTGGCTACGCGGCGGATGAGGTCGTTGAGCTTTGTGATGGCCCAGCGGTCGAGCGGGAGCATATCCTCCGGCGCGACGAGGTGCTCGGCGTCGAACCCGTCGAGGTTGCCGAGGCAGTAGCGCGCCGTGTTGCGGAACTTGAGGTAGTTTTGTGTCAGCTGCTTGAAGATCTCCTTCGAGCAGCGCATGTCGGCGTGGTAGTCGGCACTGCCTGCCCACAGGCGCAGCATGTCGGCGCCGAATTCGTTGATGATCTCGGCCGGGTCCATGCCGTTGCCGAGGGACTTGTGCATGGCCTTGCCCTCGCCGTCCACGGTCCAGCCGTGGGTCAGGCACTCGCGGTACGGGGCGCCCTTGCCGAGCGCGCCGACGGCCACGAGCAGGGACGACTGGAACCAGCCGCGGTACTGGTCGCCGCCCTCGATATACATATCCGCCGGCCAGAAGCCCTGGTCGCGCTGCATGGCGGCGACGTGGGTGGAGCCGGAGTCGAACCAGCCGTCGAGGGTGTCGGTCTCCTGGGTGAAGTGCTTGCCGCCGCAGTGCGGGCAGGTGAAGCCTTCGGGCAGGATGTCGGCCGCCGGGCGGTCGAACCAGGCGTTGCTGCCTTCCTTTTCAAAGAGCTTGGCCACTGCCTCGATGCTCTCTTCGTTGCACACGGGCTTGTGGCAGTCGTCGCAGTAGAACACCGGGATCGGCAGGCCCCAGCGGCGCTGGCGGGAGATGCACCAGTCGGCGCGCTCGCGGATCATGGCGCCCATGCGCTCCTTGCCCCAGCTCGGGAGCCAGCGCACGTTCTCGCACGCGGCGACGGCCTCCTCCTTGAACGAATCGACGGAGCAGAACCACTGCGGCGTGGCGCGGAAGATGATCGGCTGTTTGCAGCGCCAGCAGTGCGGGTAGCTGTGCACGATGTCCTCGCTGGCGAACAGGGAACCGGCTTCCTTCATGTCTGCGAGGATGACGGGGTTGGATTCCTCCGTGGACATGCCGGCGTACTTGCCGGCGTAGTCGGTGTGGTGGCCCTGATCGTCCACGGGCACGACCATGTCCATGCCGTAGCGCTTGCAGGTCAGGTAGTCGTCGGCACCGAAGCCGGGCGCGGTGTGTACGCAGCCGGTGCCGGAATCCATGGTGACGTAGTCCGCCAGCACCAGACGCGAGGTCTTGGGCAGGAAGGGATGGTCGGCGAGCATGTTCTCGAAAAAGTCGCCGGGGTGCTGCTCGAGCACCTCATAGCTGTCGAAGCCGCCGATGTGCATGACCTTCTCGGTCAGGGCATCGGCCATGATGTATACCTCGCCGTTCGGCGCCTGCACGAGGTTATACGTTTCGCGCGGGTTGAGCGCGATGGCGAGGTTGCCGGGCAGGGTCCAGATCGTCGTCGTCCAGATGACGAAGAAGAGCTTGCTGTGGTCGACGTTCGGCAGCTTGCCGAGGTCGTCGTGCATCGGGAACTTCACGTACACGGTCGTGCACGGGTCGTCCTGATACTCGATCTCCGCCTCGGCGAGGGCGGTCTCATCGTGAGGGCACCAGTACACGGGCTTGAGGCCCTTGTAGATGTGGCCATTTTGATACATCTTGCCGAACACACGCACCTCGTCGGCCTCGAAGCCCTTGTTCATGGTCTTGTAGGGGTGCTCCCAGTCGCCCATGACGCCCATGCGCTTGAAGCCGGCCATCTGGCGGTCGATGTATTTCTGCGCATAGTCATGGCACGCGCTGCGGAAGTCGGCGACGCTCATGGCCTTGTGGTTGAGCTTCTGCTCCTTGATGATGGCGCTCTCGATGGGCATGCCGTGGTTGTCCCAGCCGGGGATGTAGGGCGTGTAGTAGCCGCGCATGGCGTAGGAGCGGACGATGAAGTCCTTGAGCGCCTTGTTGAGCGCGTGGCCCATGTGGATGTCGCCGTTGGAGAACGGAGGGCCGTCGTGCAGGCTGAAGCGCGGCTTGCCGTCGTTCTTTTTGAGCATTTCGTGGTACAGGTCCATGTCGTACCAGCGCTGGAGCATCTCGGGCTCCCGCTTGGCAAGGCCGGCGCGCATGGGAAAGTCTGTTTTCGGCAGATTGATCGTGGCGTTGAAATCGTTCTTGGACATGGTTCTATCTTTCTCCTCTCAGAGTTGTATTTCCATCAAAAATTGCGCAGGGCGGTACGGCACCGGCCGTCCCGCCCTGGTTGATTGCATGTTCACTCAGCTGTTGTGCAGGAAGTGATAAAGCTGCGTGGCGTCATCTGCTGCGCTGTCGGCCGCGGTATCGTCGGTCTCCACCGGCTGCGCCTCCACAGGGGCGGCGGACACGGGGACGGCTTCCGCGGGCTGCTCGGCGGCCGGAGTTTCCGGCTGCGCGGGCTCGGACACCGGCTCGGCAGGGGCGGCGCCCACGCTTGCCGGCTGGGCGGCAGGCTGCGCGGCCGCAGCCTTCGCCCCGGCGATCTTATCCAGGTACTCGAGCTGGTTCAGGCACAGATTACGCACATCTTCCAGAAATTTTGCGCAGGACGTTTTGGCGTTGAGGAGTTTGGCTTCCTCGTTGGCGGTTTCGTGCTGGAGGCCGCCAAGTATTCGGTCGGACGTGTCCTTGGCCTCGCCGAGTATCTTGTCGGCGCGGGCCTGAGCGTCGTCCTCTATCTGCTTGCCGACCTTCTGGGCCGACAGTATGGCCAGACGCATGGCGTCTTCGCTGGCGCGGTACTCTTCTATCTTATCGACCAGCACCTTCATCTTGCCCTTGAGCACGGCAACTTCCTTCTGCGCGTTGGCAAGCTCGGTGGCCACTTCTTCCTGATAGTTCTGCACGGCGGCCATGTCGTATCCGCCAAACATCGCTTTTTCAAAAGTCTTTTCCCGAATATCCTGAGGAGTCATGTTGGATAGTCCTCCATTCTTTCTATAGGTGTACTACACGGCGGGCGCTGTCAGGGACAGTATGCCCGGATTTACAGATGGAACTCGCCCGACTCCATGTCGTCGAGCTGGTCGCCCATGAGGTCGACATTGAACGGCGTGATGATATACGTCGCGCTTGCCACGCGGCGGATCTTGCCGTCCTGCGCGTAGGCGACGCCGGACAAAAAGTCGATCAGCCGGCGGGAGATGGCCGGATCCGTCTTTTCCAGATTGATGAGCACGGCGCGGCGATCACGCAGGTGGTCCGCGATCTCTCCGGCGGACTCAAACTGCTTCGGCGTGGCGAGCACGACCTTGAGCTGGCCGCCGCTGTTGAGGTTGACGACCTTGTCGGCCACGCGGCTGTCGCCCTTCGGCGCGTAGCTCGGCGCGGGGCGCTCCGGCTCCGTCACCGGATCGTCGCGGATGAAGGTGCTCTTTTTCGGCGCGGGCGCCGGGCGGCGGGGCGCGGCCGCCGGACGGGCCGGGGCCGGACGCTCCGGTGCGGCAGCTTCCGCGACCGGGATCGCTTCATCCTCATCATCGAAAAACTCGTCATCGTCATCGTACGGACGGGTCATTTTTTTCAGTTCATCCAAAAATCCCATTCGGGACCCCCCTTTTACGTGCCGGCGGCTGCCGTGCCGCTGCACTGATCTCTGCGGAGTGAGCCGAAGCGGCGCTCAGTGCTGGGAATAATTCCGCGCGCCAAAAATCGACGAGCCGACGCGCACCATGTTCGCACCGGCGGAAATGGCGTCCTCAAAGTCTCCGCTCATACCCATGGACAGAAAGTCCATAGAAACATTATCGTATTTTTTTCTGCCGATGTCAACAAAAAGCTCATGCATTTTCGTAAAATATGCATGATTTCCGTCGGAAGTTTCTGCCACGGGCGGGATCGCCATCAGGCCGCGCACGCGAATATGCGCGCAGCCGGCGGCCGTTTCCAGCAATTGCGGCAGGGCGGCGGGCTCCACGCCGCTCTTGGCGGCCTCGCCGCCGATGTTCACTTCCAGCAGGATGTCCTGCACGATGTCCTGCATGGCCGCGCGCTTTTCGATCATGGCCAGCAGCTCCGGTGAGTCCACCGACTGGATGAGATCGACCTTGCCCACGACCTGCCGGACTTTATTCGTCTGCAGGTGGCCGATGAAGTGCAGCGGCACGCCGGTATAGGCGCCCTGGGCAAGCTTTTCGGTCATCTCCTGCACGCGGTTCTCGCCGCAGGCGTCGATCCCGGCGGCGACGGCCTCGCGCACGCGCGCGGCGTCGTTCATCTTCGTCGCTGCCACGAGCGTGATGTCGGCGCCTGTGCGGCCCGTCTGGCGGGCGGCGGCGTCGATGCGCGCGCGGATGGCGGCAATGTTTTCGGCAATGGTGCTCATGGTGGGTGGTGCCTCCTTATTTCACGACCTGCCCGTTGGACAGGCCCTTGCCGGTGACGACGATCTCGTTGCCGGCGCACAGGGCGTTGCTCTCCGTGCTCTGGGCGACGAGACAGTAGTCGTCGGTCTGATAGATGATCTCGATCGGTTTTTTCTCCAATTGCGCCGCCGTGACGACGTAGACATATGACTGCCCGTCGTCGTCCATGTGCACGGCCTTGAGCGGGACGCGCAGGCCGGTGTGCTCGCTGTAGACCACGTCGGCCGTCGTCTTGCGCATGGCCAGCGTGTCGGCCAGTGCGGCGTTGCACGCGAACACGACAGCGACCTTGCCGCTGCTGTCCGGCTCGCTCTTGCTCAGCACGGTCGCCGAGACGGTGCCGTTATAGTGCTGCGGAAAGTCGAGCGAGGCGCTGCCGTTCAGGTTCAGGCGGTCGGCGTCGGCCTTGTTCATGACGGAGGCAAAGTACCACTTTTTCGCCGTGACGAGCTTGCCGATGGCGCTGGCGGTCTTGGTGGGCGCAGTGCGTTCGAGCGCGTCCACGCCGTCGGGCGTGAGGTTTTCAAGCATGTCCGGCGTGAGCGATTCGTATCCGTCGGTCATGGACGTGAACAGGCCCGCGGCCGGAGCCGTGATGCTGCCGCGGCCGGCACCTGCGTTTTCAAGCTGGTGCAGCTCGGCGTTGAGCGCGTCGAGGTCACCCTGCGAGATGCTGCCGCTCGTGGAACCGAAGAGCAGGGAACTGAGATCCAGACAGATGTCGTCCAGATCCGATGTGCTGCCGGCGGAGACGGCGGCGTTGAGCTGCAGGATGGCGCTGCGCACGTCGCTGTCGCGGTCCGACGCGCCGGAGGCGCTGCCCGCGCGCGCGAGCAGGCTCGAGACGTAAGCAATTTCTTTTTTCAGTTCGCGGGCGCGGCTGGCGCTGTCGAGCGCGGCCTTGGAGTCCACACCGATGGCGATCTCGCCGCCGCGCGCGACCTCCTTGCCGTCGTCCACGGACAGGGACAGAAATTCCTTATCCGAGGCGATGACCTGCTCCTCGCGCACGACGATGCCGCTGGCCTGCCCGCTCTCGCTGACGGTCACGAGCACCGCCGGGGCGGTGGCGTAGGATTGCTGCGTCGAGCGGAACAGATACACGCCCAGATACACGAGCATGGCCGCGAAGAGCACGAACATGGCAATGTTCGTGAAGGTATTTGTTTTCTTCAAATCCGGCCCTCCTTTCGGCGGGCGGCGGGGAGATCAGCCCTGCAGTTCGAGCGAGACCGGCCGCGCCGGGGCGACCGTCGAGATCGCGTGCTTGTAGATCATCTGCTGCCGGCCGTCGGCGTCGATGAGCACGACGAAGCTGTCAAAGCTGCGCACAACACCGCGCAGCTGGAACCCGTTCATGAGAAACAGGGTCACGGGGATCTTTTCCCGCCGGATGTAATTGAGGAATGCGTCCTGAAGGTTCTGTGTCTTTTGCATGATCGCCGCTCCTTTGGCCGGAGCGGGTACATTCATTCATCATAGCACAATCTGCCGCTCCGTGAAATAGTGAATTTATACAAATCCGGTAGAAATAGCAGCTTCCACCGGATTCGTACAGGCCCCTATTCTATACCGCGGGCGGATAAGAATTGCGTCGAAAGGCGGCACGCCCGGTCCATGTCCGGCGTTTTTTCGTGCCGGATCCAGAACAGGTCCGGATCGCGCCGCAGCCACGTGAGCTGGCGCTTGGCATAGCGCCGGGAGGCGAGCTGAATGGCGGCGACGGCGTCCTGCGGCGCGGCTTTGCCCTGTACGGCGGCGACGGCCTCCTTATAGCCGATGGCCTGCATGGCCGTGCAGTCGGCCGGCACGCCGGCGGCCAGCAGCGCGCGCACCTCGTCAAACAGGCCCTGGCGCACCATGGCGTCCACGCGCCGGTCGATGCGGTCGTAGAGATCCTGCCGGACGGCGAAATCGAGCGCGATCTTCGCCGCGTCGTACCGCGGCGGCACGGCGCGGGTCTCGGCATCGTGCTGCGTGATGGTTCTGCCCGTGAGGATGTAGACCTCCATGGCGCGCACGATGCGCTTTTTGTCCGCAGGGTGGAGCTTTGCCGCCCGTTCGGGGTCGACCTTGCGCAGCTCACCGAGCAGGCCCTCGCCGCCGATCTCGTCGTAGCGCTCATTCAGCTCCTGCCGCAGCGCGGTGTCGGCCGTGCCGTCGGCAAATGTGCGCCCGGCGATGAGCGAGTCGATATACAGCCCTGTGCCGCCGACGACGACCGGCAGTTTTCCGCGCGCGAGGATGTCATCCACGCAGGCGGCCGCCTCCTTAGCGTAGCGCGAGACGGAGTAGTTTTCCGCAGGGTCGGCGATGTCGATCATGTGGTGCGGCACGCCCTGCATCTCTTCCGGCGTGGGCTTGGCCGTGCCGATGTCCATGCCGCGGTAGATCTGCATCGAGTCGGCCGAGACGACCTCGCCGCCCAGCCGCCGCGCGAGCGCCACGCCGAGCGCGGTCTTGCCCGAGGCGGTCGGGCCGGTGATGACGACAAGTTTTGGCTGCATCGTGACAGTCTCCTTTCTGTGGGGGAGAATTCAGAAAGATTATGTTGAAAAGTATTAGAAATGTGTTAGAATGAAAGCACATTCCCCAGCTTTCAGGAAGGTGAACCCATGAAGATCAAAATTTCTGCCGACAGCACGTGCGATCTCTCGCCTGAGCTGATCGAGCGCTATCACATCGGCATCACGCCGCTGTACATCATCCGCGGCGAGGAGACCCTGCGCGACGGTATTGACGTGCACCCGCAGGAGCTCTACGATTACGCCAACGCCACGGGCAAGCTCTGCAAGACCGCAGCGGTGAACGTGTCGGACTATCTGGCGTACTTCGCCGCGTGCCGGGAGGAATATGACGCCGTGATCCACTTCACGATCTCGAGCGACATGTCCGGCTGCTATCAGAACGCCTGCATCGCGGCCAAGGAGTTTACGAACGTCTACCCCGTGGATTCGCGCAACCTCTCGACCGGCATCGGCCACCTGGTGCTCAACGCGGCCGAGATGGCCGAGCAGGGCATGGACGCGGCCGACATTGCGGCGGCGCTGGAGAAAAAGCGCGAGAAGCTTGATGTCAGCTTCGTGATCGACACGCTGGAATATCTCAAGCGCGGCGGCCGCTGCTCGGCGCTCGTGGCCATGAGCGCCAATCTCCTGCACCTCAAGCCGTGCATCGAGGTCAAGGACGGGAAGATGGGCGTCGGCCGCAAGTACCGCGGCAAGCTTGAAAAGTGCTACGTGCAGTACATCGAGGATCGGCTCAAGGGCCGCGACGACATTGACTGCCACCGCATCTTCATCACGGATTCCGGCATCGATGAGGCCACGTGGAAGGAGCTCGAGCGCGTTGTGCGCGCGTGCCAGCCGTTTGAGGAGGTTCTCCACACGCAGGCCGGCTGCACGGTGTCGAACCACTGCGGCCCCGGCTGCATGGGCATTTTGTACTACCACAAGTAAACAGAGTTGTACAGTCTGACAGGGAGCGCGTTCCGGCGCTCCCTGTAGTCTTTTTAAACAATGCGCTTGAAGAGCTTGTCCAGCTCCCGGCGCGTGAGCGTCACGGCGACGGGGCGGCCGTGCGGGCAGTATTTCACCTCACCCGCGCACACTGCATCCGCCAGACGCAGCAGCTCCTCGGGCTCGGTCTGCCAGCCGGCCTTGATGGCCGCCTTGCACGCCACGGTCTTGAGCACCTCGTCGCGCACGGTCTGCGCGTCCATCTGCGCGCCGTGGCGCAGCTGCGCGCAGATCTCCTCGAGCGCGGGCAGGGCGTCCGCCGCGTCGAGCTGCGCGGGCACGCCGCGGAGAATGTAATCGCTGCGGCCAAACGGCTCGAGCGTGAAGCCGAGCTCCGCGAGCACGTCGCCGTACTGCTGCAGCACGTCGGCATCGCTCGCGTCCGGCGTGAAGGGCAGCGGCTCAAGCAGCGTCTGCGACGGGATGTCGGCAGGGCTCTGGCGCAGGCGGTCAAAGTTGATGCGCTCGTGCGCCGCGTGCTTGTCGATGAGGATGAGCGTCTCGCCCTTCTCGACGAGGATGTACGTGTGCATCGCCTCGCCGATCAGGCGGGCGGGCGGCTCGGCCGGGGGCGCGGCGCACTCGAGCGGGGAGGGGATGACCGGCTCCGGCTCGATGGCGGTCTGCGCGGGCTGTGCGACAGGCACGATCGGCTCGGACGCTGGCGGTGTGCCCGGCGCGGGGCGCGCGGGTGCCGTGAACACCGGCGGCGGGGCAACGCGCGGCGCGGCGAAGGCCGATGCCGTCGGCGAGCGGAACGCGACCGCCTCCTCCGCCGGGGCAGCGGGAGCATAGGTGCGCGCAGGCGCAAATGTCGGCGCTGCGGGTGCGGGCGGGTGCTGTGCTGCGGCCGCTTTCGGCGCTGCCGGCACGAACGGGTCTGCCTTCGGCGCGGGCTCCGGTTTGGCCGCCGTTTTCGACAGCGTGGTCACGGGCGCTTTTTCCGCCTCGAGCGCGGCGCGCGCACCGTAATACACGGCGTCAAACACCGCGCGCTCGTGCGTGAACTTCACCTCGGTCTTGGCCGGGTGGACGTTCACGTCCACGGCCGCGCAGCTGAGCTCCACATACAGCACGCACGCGGGGAAGCGCCCCACGAGCAGCGTGTTGCGGTAGGCCTGCTCGAGCGCGGCCTGCAGCGCGGCGGATCTGATCCACCGGCCGTTGCAGAAGAAATACTGCTGCGCGCGGCTGCCGCGCCCGGCGGCGGGCGAAGAGATGAAGCCGTGCACGCGCACGCCGTCGGCCTCACCGGCGCAGGGCAGCAGGCTCATGGCGAGGTCGCGCCCGAGCAGGCTGTAGACGCAGCTGTCGAGCTTGTTGTCGCCGGGGGAGAAGAAGACCTCCTCCCCGTCGCGGATGCAGCGCACGGACACATCCGGCCGGCCGAGCGCGCACCGCAGCGCGGCGGCGGCGCAGGCCGCGCCCTCCGCGCGGTCGGACTTCAGGAATTTGCGCCGGGCTGGCGTGTTGAAAAACAGGTCGCGCACGATCATCGTCGTGCCCTCGGGGCAGCCGGTCTCGTACATGTCCTGAATGTCGCCCGCGTCGAGCGTCATGTGCGTGCCGGCGGCCGCGCCGCGCTGCCGCGTCGTGAGCGTGATGTGCGCCACGGCGCTGATCGCGGCCAGCGCCTCGCCGCGAAAGCCCATCGTGCCGATGGCCTCGAGCCCCTGCTCGTCGTGCAGCTTGCTCGTCGCGTGGCGCAAAAACGCGATGCCCGCGTCCTCGGGCGCCATGCCGCAGCCGTCGTCCGTCACGCGCAGATACGTCGCGCCGCCGCCGCGCAGCTCCACCGTCACGGTGCGGGCCCCGGCGTCGAATGCGTTTTCCACCAGCTCCTTGACCACCGAGGCGGGCCGCTCCACGACCTCGCCCGCGGCGATCAGATCCGCCAGATGCGGAGAGAGAATTTGAATCTCGGGCATCGTTTGCCCTCCTTTAAGTACAGTCCAGGGGGCGCGAGCGCCCCGCGCGTATATTATAAAGGATTGTCATTGAAAATTCCACCGCGAAATGCTACAATATTCTATCACACTTCAAATTTTATCCGGCCGGAGCCGGACAGGCAGGAGCATTGCATGAGCTATCAGAGAACGGAGATTTCCGAATCGGACATCCAGCACCAGATGGATATCTGCGCGCAGCTGCGCGCGCACTTCACCGCCGGCGGCCGCCAGCCGCTGGCCATGGTCGATACCTACGGCTGCCAGCAGAACGAGGCCGACAGCGAAAAGCTGCGCGGCTATCTGCGCGCCATGGGCTTTGACTTCACACAGGACGAATTCGCGGCCGACGTCATCGTCATGAACACGTGCGCCGTGCGCGAGCACGCCGAGACGCGCGTGTTCGGCAACGTCGGCGCGCTGACGCACACCAAGGCGCGCAACCCCAATCAGATCATCGCGGTCTGCGGCTGCATGGCGCAGCAGGAGCACGTGGCCGAGAAGCTGAAAAAGTCCTACCGCATCGTCGACCTCGTCTTCGGCCCGCACGAGCTGTGGCGCTTCCCGGAGCTGCTGCACACCGTCTGCACCGAGCACCGGCGCGTGTTCGCCATCGCGCCGGCGGACGGCAGCGTGGCCGAGGGCATCCCCCAGCAGCGCGACGGCAGCGTCAAGGCGTGGCTGTCGATCATGTACGGGTGCAACAACTTCTGCACCTACTGCATCGTGCCGTATGTGCGTGGGCGCGAGCGCTCCCGCCACCCGGAGGAGATCGAGCGCGAGGCGCGCGAGCTCGTTGCGGCGGGATATAAGGATATCACGCTGCTGGGGCAGAATGTCGACTCCTACGGCCGCGACCTTGACGAGGACGTGGACTTTGCCGACCTCATCCGGCGCATCAACGCCATCCCGGGCGACTTTGTCATCCGCTTCATGAGCAGCCACCCGAAGGACGCGACGGAAAAGCTGTTCCGCGCCATGGCCGAGTGCGAAAAGTGCGCGCACCAGATGCACCTGCCCGTGCAGAGCGGCAACGACCGCGTCCTGCACGCGATGAACCGCGGCTACACGCGCGAGAAATATCTGGCGCAGGTGGCGCTTGCGCGGCAGTACATGCCCGACCTTGTGCTCACGACGGATATCATCGTGGGCTTCCCCGGCGAGACGGACGCCGAATTTGACGACACGCTCTCACTCATCGAGACCGTGCGCTATGACGCGATGTTTACCTTCATCTATTCGCCGCGCGTCGGCACCCCGGCGGCGAAGATGCCCGATCCCTACACCCGCGCGCAGAAGCAGGTGCGCTTTGATGCGCTCGTCGCAGCGGCCAACCGCATCTCGGAGGAAAAGCACCGCGCCTATGAGGGCAGCGTGCAGCGCGTGCTCGTCGACGGGGCCGACGGCCGGGGCGACCATCCGCTCACGGCGCGCACGAAGGGCGGCCGCCTTGTGCATATGCGCGGGGACGCGTCCCTCGTCGGGCGGTTCGTGGACGTGAAGATTACCGGCAGCAACACCTGGGCGCTCTATGGCGAGGAGGTATGACGCATGGCGGAACTGACGCCGATGAAGCGGCAATATTATGAGATCAAGCAGCGCAACCCCGACTGCCTGCTGTTTTTCCGGCTGGGCGATTTCTATGAGATGTTCGACGACGACGCGCGTCTGGCCGCGCGCGAGCTTGACCTCACGCTCACGACGCGCGACCGCAATGTCGAGGACCCGGCTGAGCGCACGCCCATGTGCGGCGTGCCGTATCACTCGGCCGAGGCGTACATCGGCCGCCTGATCGCCAAGGGCTACAAGGTGGCCATCTGTGAGCAGATGGAGGATCCAGCGCTGGCCAAGGGGCTGGTCGAGCGGGACATCATCCGCATCATCACGCCCGGCACGGTCACGGAGTCCTCGATGCTCGAGGAGAACAAATCCAACTACCTCTGCGCGGTGTATCTCAGCGGGCAGTCCGGCGGCACGGCGTTCTGCGACCTCTCGACGGGGGAATTCTGCGCTGCGAACTACCCGGCCGACGCCGTGAGCCACATCCTCAACGAGCTCGGCCGCTTTGCCCCGCGCGAGGCCGTGTGCGCCGACGCGGCGGCGGAACATGACGAGATCCGCACCTTCCTCACCAAGCGCCTCGGCAGTCTGGTCGAGGCGGGCGGCGACCGGTTTGAATACCTGGCGGCGGCCGCGCGCGTGTGCGAGCAGTTCGGCGTGCAGAGCACGGACGCGCTCGGCCTCGGCGAAGCGCCGGCGGCCGTGTGCGCGGCCGGGGCGCTGCTGGCCTACCTCCTCGCTGTAGCCCGGGCGGAGGATGCCACCCTCGCGCACGGAAAACGGCGGCTCGTCACAGATGGCGCGGTCGATGCGCGCACAGAGGTCGGCGAGCGTGTCCATCTGCGCAATGTCGCGCAGGGCCGCGCTGTGCACGTCTTTCAGCAGCGCCGTCAGATTCGGCAGCTGCGCGCAGCACAGGGCCAGCGCGTGCAGGTCGCGCCCGTTGGCCGAGCCGTACACCGCGCGGGAGACGAGACGCTGCATGTCGCCGATCTCGCGCAGGCAGCGGATGAGCTCGCCCCGCAGGACGTTGTCGCCCGCCAGCTCCTCCACTGCGCCGAGGCGGCGGCGGATCTGCACGGGGCTGAGCAGCGGACGCTCCACCCATGCGCGCAGCAGGCGGCCGCCCATGGGCGTTTTCGTCTTGTCCAGCAAGATCGGAAGAGCGTCGTGTAGGGAA